>OJKZ01000645.1_pt1 | contig 13207 bp, 8 predicted proteins | sample 1596791 | NCBI WGS metagenome assembly OJKZ01 (sample SAMEA3904677, study PRJEB24821) | metagenome | biome: Builtin; feature: hospital; material: surface | place: USA | collected 2013-06-04 | reverse complement strand
CTACACTAGATCGCTCGTCGGCAGCGTCAGATGTGTATAAGAGACAGGTACAAACCCAAGCGCATCGACGCGTAGATCCATTTCCATCATCTTGTGGATCACACTGTAAAACAGACAAAGCTGTTTTTAGGCCGATTATCGTGGGTTGTGCCACACCATAAACACCCAGGCCCACGTCTGCCTCGCGAAAAAGGGGGGCACCCTCGAGCGCAACCGCATGTTCAAGCGCATAGTCTTCACCACTTGCAGCTTGATCCCGTTTTAAAATAAGTCCACGGGATAAAACACTTCCGTGGCGCTCGCGAACAATTTTTCGCTCATTTTGTGCCCAACGGGAAGTCAGAATCTTCATTCGAGGAAGCTCTGACGCCATTATAATGTATGTGGCGCGCCGAGACGAACAGTAGGAATTCGCTGTGCTCGTGCATCGTCTCCACCGATAGGGGAATTAAACCTGAGAACAACACACAACACGCGCAATGCGAGTGGATGACACGCTGATCGAGCTACCTATTTTTTGACGAGTTTTTGTCGCACGCGGCATCTCACATTGCCATATCAAATACATATATGCGTTCATTCCTACATCCTAGGCGAGTCTTTACAACGCCTGCATCTGTGGGAACCAGTGAATATGGAGAGGCAGATCCTGAACAGGACCATCTTATGAATCCATACGATGTCCAGTCGTTTAATGAACATTCATATATTGAGGAATACTTTTATGATAACGCCGAAGGTCGAAATTTTGAGCCTAAAGCATTATCGGTGACTGGATTGGATTCGAGACACTCGGATATGGTGTCTTCTGAAAACGATATGCCGTACCTCGAGCCTGAGCAGGAATATACCAAAGATGCGTGGAATACGGCCATGTCGTTCCATGATGGACGAGACCAAAGTGTGAATGCACTTATGCCACAGAGTGATATCCAAAATGGTGGTTCTGAATGGCCCATGTTACCTACTAACACCGTCTCTGGCGACGAAGAAAAATATGCAGCACACTATGGACAAATCCCTCAACGTCAGCCGCGCCGATACCGTACTTTAAAGCGCGTACCTTTGCATAACGGGCACCTTGTCCTTGATTGTCCTATTCCTCCGCGCCTTATGCGTCTTTTACCCATCCGTGAAGGCCGCGAGTTTGGATACATGCGTTATACTGCTATCACGTGTGATCCTGATCATTTTGTCACGGATCGGTATACAATTCGACAGCAATTGTACGGACGACCGCGCACAACAGAGCTATGCATTATTTTGACGATGTACAATGAAGACGAGCGCCTTTTTACTCGCACGATGCATGGTGTTATGCTAAATATTGCTTATCTCTGTTCTCTTCGCAATCATTCAACCTGGGGTGAAGGTACATGGAAAAAAGTCGTCGTTTTGATTGTATCTGACGGACGTCAAAAAATTCACAGTCGCACACTCAGTGTACTTGCTGCAATGGGCATATATCAAGAAGGTGTGGGAAAGAACGCAGTGCAAGGCACTCCCGTTCAGGCGCACATGTATGAGTATACGGCACAAATTTCTGTCGACTCATCACTCAAGTTTCGTAGTGCGGAACGTGGAATCGTGCCCGTTCAAGTGATATTTTTACTCAAGGAAGAAAACAAGAAAAAGATCAACTCTCATCGGTGGGCATTCAATGCACTATCTCCTTTATTAAATCCACGTATATGCATCTTGTTGGACGTTGGTACCATGCCGAAACCTCACAGCATTTATCATCTGTGGCGCGCTTTTGACAGTGATCCTAATGTTGGCGGTGCATGCGGTGAAATTGTGGTTCAAAAGGGCAAGTTGTGGCATGAACTATTGAATCCACTCGTGGCTGCTCAACATTTTGAATACAAAATGAGCAATATACTTGACAAACCTATGGAGAGTGCATTCGGATACATCAGTGTGCTGCCGGGTGCATTTAGTGCATACCGTTATACTGCCCTTCAAAATGATCCCATGGGACATGGACCATTACATTCATACCTCAAGGGTGAAACGATGCACGGTGGAAAGCATGATGCTGACATTTTTTCGAGCAATATGTATCTTGCGGAAGATCGTATTTTATGTTGGGAGCTTGTCACAAAGCGCGATAGCGCTTGGCTCTTACGGTTCGTGAAACGTGCACAAGCAGAAACAGACGTACCAACCCATGTTGCTGAGCTCATATCGCAACGTCGCCGATGGCTGAACGGTTCATTCTTTGCAGCAATTCACTCCATCATCAAGTTTGGGCGTATTTACAGGTCAAAACACAGTGTGTTTCGAAAGTTCTTGCTACACGTGGAGATGCTTTATCAGACTGTCATGCTGTTCTTCACTTGGTTTTCACTGGCGAATTACTTCCTTATTTTTCATATTCTGTCCAGGTCTATGGAAGATATTGCACACTGGATCCATGTACCTACCCTGATATGTGAATATATCTATCTCGCGTTCATTATCTATTGTTTCCTCCTCTCCATGGGAAATCGTCCACAAGGGAATCGGATCGGATATCTTGTATCAATGATTGTTTTTGGATTTGTAATGCTCATTCTTGTATCATTTGTCGTATTTTTGGCGTATTGGAGTATTAAGAAAGAGGTGGTACATCACAAGAACGCTGAGATTCTCACAGATGGTGTATTTGTGCGCATTGTCATTTCAGTACTCAGCACATATGGCATCTGGTTGCTTGCTTCTCTAATGTTTTTGGATCCATGGCACATTTTCACGAGTTTATTTCAATACATTCTCGTTTCACCGAGCTTTATCAACGTTATCAACATATATGCATTTTGTAACACCCACGATGTATCATGGGGCACGAAAGGCTCCACTACGCTCTCAATGGATTTGGGCCAGGCATCTGGAACATCCAACGACGCTGTGGAGGTGACGGTTCCGGACCGCATGAAAGATATCGACGCAGCCTACGATGATGCATGCCAGGCCTTATCTTCCAGGGAATCATTGCCTGCCCCGCCACGAGATACAGAGCAGGCCCAGAAAGACTATTATGCGACTGTGCGCACTAATGTCGTGCTAGCCTGGACTCTTACGAACGTTGCTCTGGTAATTGTGATTCTCAATGTTTCTCGCAAGGTACACAATATATACATGGCTGTGCTATTTTACACATTTACCAGCTTGGCATTTTTCCGATTCCTCGGTGCTTTCGTGTACCATGTCAGGAAACTATTTCCCTGAGTGAGAAATATTTGTATGATTAAGTTATTTTGACGAAGGCGATATTTCCAGCTTATTTTCACGCTCGCGTAAATAGTTGTTCACCCCCATTCGACGGCTCAATAAGTCTAGAAGCGTATTGCCAGGTCCATGGTCATGTGCGTTTCGTCGGTCATTTTCCCAGATAAAAAAGGCTCCAATGCCCGTTGCTATACCAAAGATTGGATCAGCCACACTTTCATTAGGGCGTTGCACATCATGCCACGTACCGTCCGATGAGATATTTGACCATAATTGCTTGGATGTTATCCAGGGGATCATCAGTTCAGGCCCGTGCAGAGATGCCTGACTGACAGAATCTCACCGATGCTTCACGTGACCAATGTGGCTCGGACATCGGCAGGCGTCATAGTTTATTAACACCTCCATCCTACCAGTCGTGGTGTTGCTCACCGTGCACCATGTTCCCGGTAAATCAGTGGGGCGGAACTGGTACCCCCAACTATGGCTTATACCAAAATCCACAAATGACGAGCGGCATACCCATACAGATGCAGGGAACCGGTTTCCCCACGGGTATGCTACCAAATGCATCATTTGTACAGCGTCCATCGGCTCCGCCGCCTCCGCCGCCTCAAATCGCTGCAGCAGCTACGGGCTCCACACCTCAAATGATGACCCCAATGAACAGTATGCGTCCCATGATGGGACAAATGACGGGTATGTCTCCTATGATGGGTCAACCAACAGGCATGTCTCCTATGATGGGTCAACCAACAGGCATGTCTCCCATGATGGGCCAGCCTACTGGTATGCCTCCCATGATGGCTCAGATGACAGGATTGCCTATGACGCCTCAAATGACCGGTGCGTCTGCTGACCCGAGCATGCGCTTGATGTATACGCAATTTTTGCCTGCGGCACAGCCTTATTCTGGAATGCCGACACCGAGCAATATGAACTTTAATCAAAACAGCCTTCAGCCGGCTCAGTTTCAGTCGAAGCTCCAGTCACTCACCCAGATACAGGCAGGTCCTGCTAAGAAAAGTCTTTCATGGGCTATGAGCAAAGAAGAACGTAAAAGCTACGATAATATCTTTCGTGCATGGGACTCGAAACGAACAGGCTGGATTAGCGGTGATGTGGCTCGGGAGTTGTTCAGTCAAAGTGGCCTATCTCGCGAGCAGCTTCTTCAAATATGGCATCTTGCTGACCCAGAAAACCGGGGTAAGCTCAACATTGCTGAGTTCCATATCGCCATGGCGCTCATATACCGCGCCCTCAACGGCAATGAAATACCGGATGAGCTACCTTCAGAATTAATTCCATCATCGACGCGCGATCTGAGCGAAAGCGTTGATTTCCTCAAGGATTTACTCAAGCAGGACACGCATGTCCGCAAATCCACGGCTCTGAATCTTGCTGAACCAGGCTCGAACAAAGATACAAAATACTCTGAATCACGCTCTTTTTACAAAAATCCAGTGGAAAGGGAAGCTACGTCGCGTCCTAGTGATGCTATCGCTTACAAACACCAGGATACCGATTCTGCTGGATATCGCAGTCGAAGCCGCCATCTGGATCGTCGCGAAGTGAGCTTTAATGGCCAGGTTGCTGCAGAAAGCCTTGGAGAGATGAAGCGCCAGCTTGAAAAGACGCAGCGGATGCTAGAGCGTACGGATCTGCGTGATGAAGAAGATCATGACCTGCAGAATGAAATGGAAGACGTGCAGTTTGCTATTCGCCGACTTCAAGACGATATTGAGTATTATAACCGCAAAGAAGGCCCCCACGCGGGTGAACAGCGGCGTAAGGCCGAAAGAACGCTCATGCAGCTTCTTCACGAGCGACTTCCGCAGCTAGAAAGGCGTCTGGAGCGGCGTCAGAACCTGGACTATCAAAGAGGCGTGCAAGAAAGCAGGCAGCGTGATAAACGGAACAATGACCGATATGCGCATCTTAGAGGATCTGCAACCATACCGACACCATCAGTTCAAGCGAACCCTCAAGAGCAAGACGTCACCAAAAAAGAAACAAGCAAAAACCCTTCAACATTATCAGCTCCAGCAGCCAAGTTGTCCCCTTCAGAGCGTGATGCATGGATTAGGTCTGAGGCACAGCGACGAGTTCAGGAACGAATGCGGATGCTTGGCGTGGGTGGTGGCACTGTCGACAAGATGCCGTCTGTTGATGTCTCGGTAGAACAGCGACTTGCCGCCGAGCGTAGCGAAGCAGAGGCCCGAGCCGCTCAAGCTGATAAGGAAGCTAAAGAGCGTGAAGAAGCTCGCAAAGCCCGTATGCGCGGAAATAGGCAGGCTCCTCAACCTCCTCCTCGAAGTCATACTTCAGAGGCCCGCCAAAGCCGGCCGATGGCATCGCCAGAGCCAGAGTCAGAGCGAGCGCTCGATTCTCAACATAAATTAACGCCAGAGCCAGAGCTGGGGCAAGCACCTGATACTCAGTTCAAGTCAATGCCAGAGCCGGTACCAGTACCCAATCCTCCGCGTGAATTCACGTCACAGCCAGAATTAGTGTCAGAACCAGAACCAGAGCCCGAGCCCGAGCCGGGTCCAGTACCCGATCCTCCGCGTGAATTCACGCCACAGCCAGGACCAGTGTCAGCACCGGATCCAGAGCCGGAGCCGGAGGATGAACCTCAACCCAGCAGGCCGTCGAACAATCCTTTCTTCCGTTCACACAATGCGGAATCAATGAAGCAACAAGAGCAGCGACCGGAGATTCTTTCAAAACCAGAATTTGTTCCTGAACTTCCTGTCGAAACTCCCTCCGCGCCCCAACCAACTTCTGCTTTTCCGTCTCAAAGATATACACCTTCTGCATCTTCTTCACGCTCAATTCATTTACCTCCATCCAATGAGGATGATTGGGACGAAGAAGAAGAGGAGGAAGAGAATCCTATGAGTTCACGTGCGACACGGCAACAACTTGCTCAGCAGCTCTTTAGTGGTATTGTTCCTACATCTGAGCCAGCACCTCCCGCTCCAGAAGCGCCTCCTGCTTCGCACTATCCAGCTCTAGAACCAGCGCCATCAACTTCGCGAACCAGCCTCGGAGGCGGCATGGGTGATCGAAATGCTCTTTTGTCCCAAATTCGTGGCGGTCAAATGCTTAGGAAGACTGTAACACATGATAGGTCTGGTGCTCAAAGTGCCGGTGCCGTGCTCGGATCTTCCTCCCCTCCCAATGGTTTATCCCTTGCGTCTGTTCCTGAACCGGAAAGTAGTGATGACGACGAGGCTGGACTAGTGATGCCCATGCATGCTACAAAGGAAATGATACAAGCGCCGGACGCCAATGAGCCGAGTTTCGATTCGAAAGCATACCAAGAAACTCGATCCGCTAATAACGCTGATGTGGATGCATCACTTGGATTTGATATGGGACGCACAATGCATTTTCGCAGCATTTATCCGTTTGAAGGCGGCGAGGGCATGCTCTCTTTCTCAGAAAACCAGGTGTTTTTGATTCACCCATCGCTCAGCGGAATGTCCGTGGAGGGTGATTGGACATATGGTGCATTGCTTTCTGACCCGGCGCATAAAGGCTTGATCCCTGCGGCGTATGTAACCGATATGGAACATGGTACGTTAACGTTTCTCCGAGACATACTAACTTTATTCTAGTTGTGGCTGCTGAAGCCCTATATGACTATGACGCAACGTCACCCGAGGAAGCCTCGTTGAAAGAAGGAGAAATGGTTCAAATTGTTGACCAAAGTGACGAAAACTGGTGGCTAATTGTGCAGCATGACAAGTGCCTCATGGTGCCATCAAATTATGTCGCAGTGGCCTAGCCCATCATAGCGTAAATTTAAGCGTATGCTGCTCCTTACCAAAAATTATGGTTATACATGTAAAAAGTCAGAGCACAATGGGGATCGAACCCATGACCTTCGGGAATCGTCCAACCGAAAACCGATGCGGTAAACCACTCCGCTATGTGCCCAATACATCCCCAGGGTCTGAGGTTTCTTTATCTAAAAATTAAAAGCTATTCATAGAAGTTGTTTGCGACGATATCGCAAGCGCACCATGCCTGGGGTAGCATTCTTCCAGCAGAATGTTTGGCATTGCGCCATGGTATAACGAGGGGGTACAAGATATCCATTACACAAGATTTCGATAGGAATGTCAGCCAAGTTTTCACCAGAATCTGGAATTTGGATGCCCATGGACAACAGTGACTGTTTCACATACTGAGCTATGCGCCCGACGCGAATGTTTCGGGGCGCGGTCAAAGACGTGCTTTCGGTGGGAAGCTGATCCAACTCTAAATTAGAGGAAGATGAAGTTTCTTGCGCCGCTTGAGAAGGCGTCCATTTAAGAAGAACCACTTTGATTAGTGGCGCATCCTTTTGAACAACCTCTGGCGATAATACCACGGACAGAAGCCATAATGGAGCCAGTAATTCAAGCAATGGAGCATCTGTGCCAGTAGAGCCAACTGTACCATGGTATAGCATTACCTGCCTTCCATTTTCACGGTCGACACGGGATATTTGAATCGATGTTGTATCTGAGAATTGAATCTTAGGTATACCGGTCAATGGCGACTTTTCGCGCCACGAGCCTGACAACAACGATGCCAATTCACCCAAGTAGTCTTGAGGAGCTTCTTCGTCCTTTGAGACCGTATATGATGCATTTTGAGTTTTTCGCTTGGAGGCATTTCGACGGAAACTGCCAAAAAATGTGTTGCCAGAATCTGATGATTGTGATGCCACCTGTTCTTCTGTATTGAGAGCTTGCTTGTTGGTCATTTCATGTAAAAAGCGAACAATATCATGCATCAGAGGCGATTCTGGGATGCTTGTTGATAATGATTCTTTACCCTTGGCCGAATTGCTGCCCGTCATTTCTGTAAGAATAGCATGAAAGTGTTGATTTGGAGCAGGATTCGGACCTGGTGGGTTAGGCAATTGTGAAATAGGCATATGCATTAGAGCCTCAGGAGAGGTATTCAGTCGCTTCATCCAATTGAGCAACATAAGCTGCCCATCTTTGATATCCCTGCGCATCTCTGATTCTGACAAGAGTAAATTCTTAAACAAGTTTCGCAAAACACAAACACCGAGAATCACGCGATCTTCTGTCCATCTTATAGTCGGTGGATTTCCAAGTAGTTCATGCAATTCATCCAAATACATGCTTGATGACCATAAATTAGACTGGTCAATCGTTATTGTGAGACGACCGTCAGAAGTGTCGAGTGAACACCACGGAATGACACAGCCCTCACCCTCAATAAGATATTGCACAAATTCAAGAGTGCTGCTTGGTGAATGTTGAGGCTGCCACGCTGAGGTGCACTTATTGGACATAGCAGCGGCAAAAAGATCATTTACATTGAAAGTACCGATACACGAACCATGAAAAACATTCCAAAGTACCACAACGCCTCCAGAATCGATGGTCAATGCATGCATGCGATCATTAAGCATAGTGCCACGGAGAATGCCGTGATAGCCAAAAACTTCTCGCATCGGCTGACTGGACAGAGGAGTGGCCTCAGACGCCACCAAGGGGAGTTCAGTTTGCCTCTTGTCTCGTGGGCTCGGAGATGTGTATAAGAGACAGGTTTGATTCGGACGATAGTTTGGCGCATTCGAGTTGAAGAGGTTAAACACGGCAGAATCGTGCAAATTTACTTGACTAGATTTGAATATATTTAAATCAGAAGTGTCCTGCCAGCATCGGAAGGTAGGAGATAAAGAATTCGAAGTCCAAACAAACTTGTCCTGGTAGGCCACGATGCTTGTGATGCCTGACCCATGAACAGAATTATCTTGCGCCTCGTGAGCAAGCACAATGCATTGATCATTTTCTGCGTGCCCGCTGGGATCCAAATAAACCTTGCATAAAAATCCGTCTCGATCACCAGAGTAGAAAGTCGACATGTTTTCGTCGTCACTGTATAGCTTCCATACACTTGAGTTATGATGTGTGTAAGTATGCATGCACCTCCGCTCATTTGTTGACCAAAGGCGAACAGTTGAGTCTGATGAACCTGATATAACGCGTGTTCCATCGGAACTCATTATCATTGTGCGAATGAGATCTTCATGTCCGACAAGCTCAAATGCCGAGTCCCGCATGCGAGGATCCCATCCGTGAACAACACCATCAAGTCCAGCGGTAGCAATGACACTCCCAGAATGATTACTAGCGACAGAATAAATGCTAGAAGGTGTCCGAATCTGCCACATGGGTTTTTTACGCCCTTCTCTCAAATCCCAAAGGCACAAATGATGATCCAACGAGCCACTAGCGACCCAATCGGAGGCGTTGGATGGTGCCAAGGCTTTCACGTAATCTCTGTGAGTTCCTAGTTCCAATGCAGAATGTGCTGTATCGACATTCCATGCCTTGATTGTGCAGTCAGATGAACAAGTCAGTACTGTACTTAAATGCGAACAATACTTCATATCCCAAATCCAGCTCCTATGCGGCCTAAACTTTGAATTAAGTCTAGGAGTTGCTGTCATATTTTGATAGTCAAGATCCCATACGCATACGAGACCATCGACACCGGCACTAAAAAGACGAGTGCCGCTAGACCGCACGTCCAAAGCAAGCGCATTAACCGGTCTAAGATGTTGTGGTTGTAGATCCTCTGGTGGCATAGGCCTTGTGCATTGCTGGGAATTCGCAGAATACCGGATTTTAGGGAACGATGAACCATTTACTGTTCGTGCAAGTGGCTTTTCTTTTGAAGCAGGGAGGTGTAAGACTGGCAAAGAGTGCGCGATCGAATTGTCTGCATTTGGTACATACCGATGCGCATTGTCGTCTTGGAATGATAAAATAGATGGAAGCGTGTATGAAACACGTATGGGTGGCGCATTGCCAAGCTGATCCAGCGCTGTACGATGCACCATTGATGGACGTGGATCAGATTCGTTGGTTGCGAGACGAGTGGAGAAGCCCCAGCGGAGATCAAAATCACGCTCGAATGAACAGCCGAAGCTTATGGAGACAATATTACGAGCAACACATGCAGGCTACTTATGGACCAGGGGCGTCGCCCTTTAGGGAACTACGACCAGCACGCAAAATTTCGTCCACGGAGAGCAGGTTAGATGCAATCACAGCGCTGCTGTGAATCATATGACGCTTGACACGGTAGTTATCCCAAACACCACAAGAGATGGGATCCATGCACTCTCCTGTTTGCGTATCAAGTCCCACAACATGACCTTCAGCACATTCGTCTTGCAAGTTCACGATCGAGTCCTGGATATCAAGACCGGCATTGTTTGCCAAAGTTTTGGGAATAACCATGAGCGCTTGGGCAAATGCTTCAACGCCAAGCTTAGCTCGGCCTTTGGCATTTCGACGCACATTGTCAAGGAGATCTGCGGCAGCTGCCACCTCAAAAGCACCAGCACCAGGAACCAAGCTATTGTCTTCAATGGCATTCTTTACGCTACGCAGACCGTCGCGGATAGCATCCTGGATTTGGTTTAGCGTGTGTGTGTTGGGTCCTTTGATAAGCAGCGTAACGCTCTTTGGATCCTTTACATCTTCAACGAATGTGTACTTTTCTTCTCCAAGTGTGTGTTCGTACACAAGGCCCGCCCAACCAAGTACATCAGGCGAAAGGTCGTCTACGCTGTTCTGGGCTACACCACCACAGCACAGTTGCAAACGTTCCATGTTTCGACGCTTGGCGCGACGAAGAGCAAAAATACCATTCTTTGCTAGGATGTCAAGTGACATAGGATCGATGCCTTTCTGATTGAAAATAACAAACGACTTACGCTCCGACTCAGGTGTGTTCGCAGGCGCATCACACACTTGGTTCTTGAGCTCAACAATTTTTTTCAATTTGGCATCAACGAAGCGACGCTCTGACTCGACCAGTTTTTCGCGCTGCTCAGCAGACGAGTAGAAGAAACCTGAATTGACTTCGGTCTTTTCGTATTCCAGACTTACATTCAGTGTCAAAACGAATGCATTGCGCACCCGTTTGGGCATATCAGGGTGACGCGCACCATGATCCATAACGAGACCACGAACCAATTGACTGTCTGTAGCACTCTTGTGCTGCATTTTCATAATTTCGACCATGTGTAAGTCAATAGGATCGCGTGTCTTCCACTCGCCCACACGCTCCGAGCTTCCGTCTTCTTTGAACGAAGGTACTTCGGAAGAGCCCGTGGTTTTGGGTTTAATAGCCAGGACTGCATCAACTACACCCTCTGCTAGTTGTTTGGCTAGTTTTGTGGGAAGCTTAGTGGCGAGAGCTGTGTTAGCAACAGCCAGAAGCGTGGCACGATCGCCTTGCATAGGTTGTTTAAACTGTTCAAGAAATTGCAATGTACCCGCTTTAGCGACATCAAAGCCCTCCGAAATCACGCGAGAATGCACACCCTCTTGAATGTAGCGCTCGGCCTGCTTCAATAGTTCACCAACCAGTAGGACAACACTTGTTGTACCGTCACCACATTGTTCATCCTGCGCTACAGCCGTCCTTGCAATCATGGCAGCCGTCGGATTCTGAATTTGCATCTCGGTCAACAAGACCTTACCATCCTTGGTCATCTTCAGGTTTCCAGAGCCATCGACAAGCATTTTGAGCGTACCACGAGGACCTAGGTTGGAACGCACGACCTGTGCTAGACCCACAGCGCCTGCAATATTCACTTGCAACGCCTGAAATCTTCGCACAGATTCTGCGCGTGGGTTGATGAGCTCAACTGCCGACATCGTCAACGGATTGCGACAAGAAAAAAGCGAGGCTTTGCTAGTAACCCGCGAATCGTCGATCAACGATGACGTCGGCAAACTCCTACGCGCATAATTCCACAATTCTACAAAGTATCATTCCCCAGCACACATCATGTGGTATTTACACGCGGTTGATTATCACAACATAGCTACAGATGAAGTTCATTCAAGATGCGCTTGGCTAAAGCTTGATATTTCCAAGGGTTTCCAGATACGCGTCTAAATTGGATCCCATTCATCCCAAGCAATAAGGGGACTTTGACAAGACAGATCTCAAAGCAGACTTCAGCCTCTTCGTTACAGGGCAATGGTTTGTTCACACCGATTCTTAATGAAGGAGCATCGGAATTAGGCGTGGCCAGTACGACATCAGATTGACCTGATCGATCGATAGGAACATCACCGACGCCTGTGGCAGCAATGGGGGTGGGATCATTCATAGAATCGGTTGCAGGGGTCGAAGTCATGTCCGTGAATGCCTCAGCGGGAGCAAATTGTGTATCGGTATCCGTGAGAGGACCAGCATAAGAGCATTCGAAGCCGTTTTTTAATTCTGTGAATTGGATTTTGAATTGCTCGAATACACGAATCAAGTCCCGTCGAATCATTACACGCGGCCGACGGCTGGTGGTTTGCACGCTGAAGAGCCCTTTCAAGAAAACAGGTTTGGATGCATCTTCGTTCGACAAGGGAGAAGGCATTTCAAACGGTAAGCTTTGTTGATTGGAATCCATAGTATTTATATGCGAATTCTCTGGCGACAGTTGTTGCGGCACGAACGAGTCACTTGCTTCGTGCGTAGGTCGAACCGACATGGTACCGAATCGCCGCGTGAGATTTGGTCCAGAGTCTGCAAATACGGTTCCTGCAGAGTTAACTGCCTCAGAAACACAAGGCAAAAGGTTCTTACCAGCCTCGGACTGAATGGCATCCAGTGTAGGCAGTGGTCGCGCGCCAGACGTAGAAAATGCCATGGAGGCGTGTCGGTCCTGTAGCGACTTGAGTTGATCGGCATGTCGGGCATGCATCATGCTTACACTTCGCTGCGGCATAGCGGCACGTTGGAAAGCAGATGGTGCTTGTGATGCGTCAGTTGTCATGAAAGATGCCTTCGGAGGAGTGCGCAAGCTCGATTCCAGTTCATCGACACGTGCAAGAGGACGCGGAGGACCTAACATGATGCCTTGTGGCTGGGATTTTTGGCGTGACTCGAACACAGGAGTTTGGGGTTCAGGCTGGGGCGGGGCCATCATAACAGCAGAAGGGGG
>OJKZ01000643.1_pt1 | contig 13230 bp, 10 predicted proteins | sample 1596791 | NCBI WGS metagenome assembly OJKZ01 (sample SAMEA3904677, study PRJEB24821) | metagenome | biome: Builtin; feature: hospital; material: surface | place: USA | collected 2013-06-04 | reverse complement strand
TTATTGTTACCGATGTCTTGATACAAAACTGTCACCGATGTCCTGAGACATAACAGCGCATCGATAGGTGAATACCTTGGCCACAAGTGGTCGCGTTTCGCGTTCGCTGGTCTGGAAGAATACTGTGTATGAGCGATGCCAACGACATGCGAGTGCCACCACAGGCAACACGAGAACCGCTAGAAACTCCAGAACCACAACAGCCACAGGCCCGAGAAGTCCCAGCCCCGATGGGCGTGTGGGACTCTTTCCGGTTCGCAGTTTCTTCACCGAAGCGCCTGCGCACCGAGCTGCTGGCTGGCGCAGCGGTGTCGTTCGCGCTAATCCCCGAGGTCATTTCGTTTTCCATCTTGGCGGGCGTGGACCCGGCGGTGGGGCTGTTTAGCTCGGTGATTATGGCCATCGTGATTGCCTTCACGGGTGGTCGCCCGGCCATGATTACCGCTGCCGCTGGTTCGGTTGCGCTCGTCGTCGCGCCGCTGTCGCGGACGTACGGGATGGATTACCTAATCCCGACGGTGTTGCTCGCGGGCGTGTTGCAGATTGCTTTTGCGGCGTTGGGGATCGCTAAGCTGCAGCGTTTCATTCCCCGCGCGGTCATGATTGGCTTTGTCAACGCGCTGGGCATCCTCATTTTCACCGCGCAGCTGGAGCATCTCATCGATGTGTCGTGGTTGGTGTACCCGCTGGTCGCCTTGGGTATTGCGATTATGGTGTTCCTGCCCCGTGTGTTCACCGCGATTCCGGCTCCGCTGGTGACTGTGCTCGTCGTCACGCTTGTTGCGGTGTTGGCGGATTGGCGCGTGCCGAACGTGAGCGATATGGGTGAGCTCCCGGAATCCCTCCCGCAGCTGCTGATCCCGAATGTGCCGCTGACCTGGGAGACTCTGCAGCTGATTGCGCCGTATTCGATGGGCGTGGCGATCGTCGGCATTATGGAATCGCTGATGACGGCGAAACTCGTCGACGACATCACGGACACGCATTCGGACAAGACCCGCGAGACGTGGGGGCTCGGTGTCGCGAATATCGCGGGCGGTTTCTTCGGCGGTATCGCTGGCTGCGCGATGATTGGTCAGACGATGGTGGGTGTGAAGGAATCGTCGGGACGCACTCGCTTGACGACGCTCTTTTCCGGCGTCTTCCTGCTCATTCTGGTCCTTCTGCTCAGTTCCGCAGTCGGTGCGATTCCGATGGCGGCGCTAGTTGCGGTGATGGTTGTGGTGGCGGTGGACACGGTCGATTGGCGCTCGATTTCCCCGCGGACATTGCGCCTGATGCCGCGTTCGGAGACGGCGGTGATGCTGGTGACGGTCATCGCCACGCTGGCGACGGATAACCTTGCCATCGGTGTGGTTTCGGGCGTGGTCGTGGCGTCGCTGATGTTCGCGCGCCGTGTCGCTCACCTGGTCAGGATCGAAGTGCTTGACGACGACCCCAGCGCCCACTCCCGGACGTACAAGGTGCGGGGTCAGCTGTTCTTCGCCTCCAGTAACGACCTGGTGTACCAGTTCGACTACACCGATCCTGCGCAGCGGATTGTCATCGATATGTCGGAGGCCGAAATTTGGGATGCTTCCACGGTGGCGGCATTGGATTCGGTGCGGGTCAAGTTTGCTGACCGGGGCAAAGAGGTGGAAATTATCGGCTTGGAGGGGCCGAGTAAGCAGCGTCTGGATGCTCTGTCGGGGAAGTTGTAGAAATCCCAATCCGGAGTATGCCTTACACTTAGTTGCAAAGCCGGATGCGGCGCGGGGAAAAGGTTTTCCGTGCCAGGTTTGTCAGGTTTTAACTTATGTCCGATACCTGGGAGGGTGCGTACACCATGGCCGTGGATTCCTTTGATGTTCAGCAGTTGGCGGCACACAAGGATGAGTTTGCGAAGGCATATGAGGAACTGAAGTCCCGTAACCTCGCACTGAATTTGACTCGTGGCAAGCCGTCGTCGGAGCAGCTTGATTTCGCGAATGCCCTGCTGGGTCTCCCGGCGCCGGATTACATTTCGGTTTCTGGGGAGGACGTCCGCAATTACGGCAACGCCAAGGGTATTACTGATATCCGCGCTATCTGGGCGGAACTGATGGATCTGCCGGTGGAAAACGTCCTGGCACAGGATGCTTCCAGCCTGAACATCGAGTTTGACCTGATTTCGTGGGCCATGCAGTTCGGCAACGTCGACTCGGAACGCCCGTGGAACGAGGAGCCGGTGCTTAAGTGGCTGTGCCCGGTTCCGGGGTATGACCGTCACTTTTCCATTACGCAGCACTTCGGCATTGAGATGATCCAGGTGCCGCTGAACGAAGACGGTCCGGATATGGATGTCGTGGAGAAGCTGGTTGCCTCTGACCCGCAGATTAAGGGCATGTGGAATGTCCCGATGTTCTCGAACCCGACGGGCGTGACCTACAGCGCTGAGGTCTGCCGTCGTCTGGTTGAAATGGAAACCGCTGCTCCGGATTTCCGTCTGATGTGGGATAACGCCTACATGGTTCACACGCTGACGGATGAGTTCCCGGAGATTCACAACGTCATTAAGTGGGCGGAAGAGGCGGGCAATCCGAACCGCGTGTGGGCATTCGGCTCGACCTCGAAGATCACCTTCGCTGGTGCCGGCGTTGCTTTCTACGCTTCTTCGGATGCCAACTTGGAGGATTACCTCAAGCACGCTGGTATCCGCGGCATTGGCCCGAACAAGGTCAACCAGCTGGCTCACGCCAAGTTCTTCGGTGACGCGGAGGGCGTGCGCGAGCAGATGCGCCGTCACGCCGGTTCGCTGGCTCCGAAGTTTGAGAAGGTTCTGCAGATTCTGGATGAGCGCCTGACGGAGTACGGCGTGGCAGAGTGGTCGAAGCCGACCGGCGGTTACTTCATCAACCTCGACGTGGTTGATGGCACCGCTCGTCGCGTGGTGGAGCTGGCTAAGGAGGCCGGTATTGCGCTAACCGGTTCTGGTTCTTCCTTCCCGCTGAAGCAGGATCCGAATGACCGCAACATCCGTCTGGCACCGTCGCTGCCTCCGATGGAGGAGCTCGAGGTCGCTATGAACGGCGTCGCTACCTGTGTGCTGCTCGCCGCCGCCGAGAAGGCGACTGCCTAGGCCAAGCAAGCCAGGTAGGTCGGGATAGGACTGTATGAACTTCGAAGAGACGAAGTTTTGGATCTCCGGGCTTTTCCCCGGAGACCCCCAGGTCGGCGAGTATGTGACGGAGCTGCCGGCCAGTGGTCGGCACGGGCAGGAACACGATTCGGCACCGCTTCGGGTCGCTGAGTTCTCGCTTTACGACGAGCCGGACGGCCAAGCGAACGAGCGTCGTCCGGAAGCGGCAGCCGCCACGGTGGAGTTGGGCCGCAACTACTGTGGCCTGACTGGCGCTGCACAGACGGATATCCGCGTGGAGCTCTTCGCCGTCGCTTACGCTGATTTTCCCGTGGCCACCATGGTCGCGGCCGCGGGAGCGCTGGTGGAGGAAGAGCCGGAGTTTCTCTCGCCAATTCCGGGCCGTGTCATCCCGAATGCGATTCGGGTAGCGGCCGATCAGGCGGCTGGGGTAGGGGAGTCGTCGTCAAGCACGGCCTTTACCGTGGCACACGTGCTGTGCACGGTGCCGTATGTGTGGAGCGACGGGGTGCCGAATGTGTCCGAGATGCCGGGCAAAATCAGCCTGCACGAGGGCGATGTGGAGTCCCCGCAGGGACGCATGACCACGATGACGCAGCTGGTGCCGATCACGGATGCGGAGCTGGAGTTTTATGAGCAGCAGGGGCCACAGGCATTGATGCAGAAGTTGGCCGAAGTGGATGCTGACCTGCGGGATTGGTGCCGTGAGTCGGTTGTTTCCCAGGAGGGTTCGAACTAGCCGATCCGGGGTGGAAGGTAGGCTGAGCACGTGGCTCTGTATAGGAAGTATCGTCCGGCATCGTTCGCCGAAGTGGTGGGGCAGCGGCACGTAACTGACCCGCTGTCGGCGGCGTTGGAATCTCGGGATGCGCAGGGGCGTCCCAACCGCATTAACCATGCGTATTTGTTCTCCGGGCCGCGTGGCTGTGGCAAGACCTCGTCGGCGCGCATTATGGCGCGCAGTTTGAACTGCGCGGAGGGGCCGACGGCCACACCGTGTGGCCAGTGTGCGTCGTGTCGTGCGCTAGCGCCGGGTGGTCCGGGCAATTTGGACGTTATTGAGCTGGACGCGGCTTCGCACAATGGTGTGGAAGATATGCGTGAGCTGCGGGAAAAGGCTATCTTCCAGCCGGCGGAGTCGCGCTATCGCATCTTCATTATTGACGAGGCGCATATGATTACCGCTTCGGGTTTCAATGCGCTTTTGAAGATTGTGGAGGAGCCGCCGGAGCACCTCATCTTCATTTTTGCGACCACGGAGCCGGAGCGTGTGCTGCCGACTATTCGTTCGCGTACGCATCACTACCCGTTCCGGTTGTTGACTCCGCCGGATATGCGCGGGCTGCTTGAGCGTGTGGTCACGGCCGAGGGCGTGCGGGTAGAGCCGGACGTGTATCCGCTGGTCATCCAGGCCGGTGGTGGTTCGCCGCGTGACTCGCTGTCGGTTATGGATCAGCTCATTGCCGGTTCCGGTACCAATGGCGTGGATTATGAAACGTCTGCGGCCATTCTCGGTGTCACTGACAGCGTGATCATCACGGATGCGATTGAGGCGCTGGCAGCGGGCGATCGTGCGGCCATGTTTAGCGTGGTCGGGCGTGTGATTATGTCGGGTCAGGATCCGGCGCGGTTTGCCTCGGATCTGCTTGGCCGGGTGCGTGATTTGCTGGTGCTGTCCGCAGTGCCGAATGCGCTGGAGCAGGGCTTGGTGGAGATCCCGGAGAGCCAAATCGACGGTGTTCTGGAGCAGGCCGGGACAATTCCCCCGGCGACGCTGACGCGCTTCACGCAGGTGCTCTCTGATGGTCTGCGGCACTTCCGCGGCGTGACGTCGCCGCGTTTGCTGCTCGAAGTTCTCTGTGCGCGCATGCTCCTGCCCGCCACCGAAGACTCCGTGGAGTCGCTGCTGCAGCGCGTAGAAGCGTTGGAGCACGGCAGGCCCGCGCTTGCCGACGGCTCGGGGGCCGCAACTCCCGCAGCGGCACCGGTGTCTTCCGATGCGGGTGCGGCTGAAGCGTCGCCGATGCAGTCTGGCCAGTCGGCTCGGGAGGCGTGGCGCCAGCGGAATGCCCAGCGTAAGAAGGGTGCGCAGTCGGCTTCGGTCACTCAGCGCGGACGTACTGAGCAGGCAGCGCCAGCGCAGGCACCGTCGCAACCTCAGCCCCAGCCGGGACCGCAGCCTAAGGTTCAGTCGGAACCCGTTGAGCAGCAATCGGCACCAGCGGCAGCGGTGTCGCAGGAGTCGGTAACTGAGCCGAAGCCTGCACCAGAAGCACCTACTGCGCCCGCTGAGCAGCCTGAACAGCCTACGCAGGCTACGTCGGCCGAATCAGTTGAGCAGTCACAGCAGACCGAACAACCACAGCAGCCTGAATCGGCTGAGCAGCCGTTGTCCGAGGAAGAGGCTCAGGCAGAGAAGATTCGTGAGTTCCGTCGGAAGATGGCGGAGCATGCCCGGATTAGCGAGCAGCAGACTCGGGCGCAGCTTGCACAGGAGCGTGAGCAGCAGACTCGTGAGCGTGAGGGTGAAGGCGGCTCCATGTCGATTGTCGAGGAGGAGCCAGTTGTCTCTTCCTCGCCAACACACTCTGAACAGCTAACCCAGCCGACTCAGGCCGCACAGTCTGAACAACCAGCCCAGCCCGAGCAATCAGCCGAGTCGGCACGGCCAACTCAGGCCGCCCAGCCCGAGCAGCCTGAACAGCCAACGCAGACTACTCAGTCACCAGAATCGCAGCCGGAACCGCAGGTTCAGCAAGCACCAGAGCCAGCACCGCAACCGGAACCAACACCACAGCCGGAGCCCGAACCTGCACCCGCCGGTATCGAGCAAATCCGCGAGCGCTGGCAGGACATCCTTGCAGCTGTTGACGGCCCGCACGCGTTCCCCATTCGCGTGCTGGCTGAACAGGCAGTGCCACTCGATGTCGAAAATGACAGGCTCATCATCGGGCACAGCACAGGAGCGCTCGCTACCAGGCTCAATACGCCTGATTACGAACAGGCACTGTCTGCTGCCGTAAAGCAGGTGACGGGTTTCAACGGCCAGGTGCACTGTGTCGTCGGTACGCGCCCGCGCGCACCGCGTTCAACAGCTACAGGTGGCGTTTCCGGGGAGGATGATTCGTCGTCAAGAGGTTCGTCCTCGCCGAACGACACCGCCCCTGCACCGACACCAGCAGCATCGGCACAGCCGAAAGCACCCGAGCCCGAGAAGCCGACGCAACCGGACCAGCAGGCGCAGTCAGAGCCCGCACCGCGCCCTCAGCGGTCGTCGGCCTACGCATCTGTTGCGGAACGCCGCGCAAAAATCGAGGCTGCCAAGCGTGCTGCGATGGGTCACCAGGCAGGTCACGACCAGCCAGCGCAGCCACATCAGCAAAGCCAGCCAAATCAACCAGCTCAGCCAAGCCAACCGACTCAGCCGAACCCGAACCCGGTCCATCAACAGCAGCCAAACCAGCCGCAGCCGCAGTCGTTCCTGCGCGCGGCGCAAGCCAATGCCCAGGCAAATGCCCATGCTCAGGCCAATCAGGATTCGGGCTTCGGCGGCGTCCCGCTGCCACCAGAGCCCATGGAGGAGTTCGCTCCGCCAGAGGGCGCAGAGGGCGCAGGGGGCTACGGTTCGCGCAACCCGTCCAACGCCAACACCACCTACAACCCGGTTTCCCAAAACCTGCAGGACAACAACTACGAAGAGGACACCTCCGAGTATTTCGAGGCCGCGAACGAGGTCGGGTCGCTCGATCACCGTTCGCTAAAGGACGTGGTCATGGAGATGCTGGAAAAGGAGCTGGGAGCCAAACCGCTAGAAGACCGCTAGAGCCGTTAGAATGGGGCGGCGATGCGCGTCGTAAAGCAAGGGCGATGAGCCTTTAAGCGTGCGCGTAACTACAAATCAGCACGTAAAAAGCACAATAGTTAGGAAAGTTAGTTATGACTCAGCCAGATATGAACGCAATTCTGCAGCAGGCACAGCAGATGCAGGCGCAGCTGCAGGCAGCACAGCAGGAGATCGTCGCTTCCACCATCGTCGGTGAGGCTGGCGGTGGCCTGGTCAAGGTGACTATGCAGGGCTCGGGTGAGGTCACGGACATCGCCATTGACCCGAAGGTCGTTGACCCGGAGGACGTGGACGGGCTGCAGGACCTGGTCCTCGGCGCTTTCCAGGACGCTACCGCTAAGGTGCAGTCGCTGGCAGAGCAGAAGATGGGCCCGCTGTCCCAGGGCTTCGACGGTCTCGGTGGCCTCGGTTTCTAAATTAGCTTTTCAGACCAGTAATTGTAGGTAATTATCATTGTTCGAGGGACCACTCCAAGATCTCATTGATGAGTTCTCGCGCCTGCCGGGCATCGGCCCGAAGTCAGCTCAGCGTATCGCTTTCTACTTGATGAAGGCGGAGCCGGAGGACATCGGCCGGCTCCAATCCGCGCTGGGGCGGGTGCGCGAGGGTGTGCAATTCTGCCGGGTCTGCGGCAACATCTCGGAAAGCGACGTGTGCCAGTACTGCTCGGACACACGCCGCGACCGCGGTTTGGTGTGCGTCGTTGAAGAGGCGCGCGATATCCAGGCCATCGAGCGCACGGGGGAGTACAACGGTCGCTACCATGTGCTCGGCGGGGCGCTCGATCCGCTCGGCGGCATCGGCCCGAACGAGCTCAATATCCGCACGCTGCTGCAACGCATCGCAGGCGTGCTTGACGACGTCGACGAGACCCAACCCCCCGAAATCCACGAGGTCATCATCGCGACTGACCCCAACACCGAGGGCGAAGCCACCGCGACCTATTTGGCCCGGCTGCTGCGGGACTTCCCGGATCTCGAGGTCACCCGCTTGGCCTCCGGCATGCCGCTCGGCGGCGACTTGGAGTTCGTCGATGAACTCACCTTGTCCCGCGCGCTGACGGGCCGGCTGAAGGTCTAGGCCCGCCAACCGGCCGCTGACCAGTCCGCCCGGCCGGTCGCGCGAAACCACAAAAACTAGCGCTCGCTCTTCGGGCGCGGCTTGGACAAAATGCGCTCTTCGCGCAGCTTGTCCACAACCTCGATGTCCAGCGGAGCCAAACTCGACAGGTCCTGACCAGTCGCACGAGCCAGTAGCAGATCAGCCAGCTGCGGATTGCGGGCCAACACAGGTCCGTGCAGGTAGGTACAGATAATCGAGCCCTGTACTGCGCCCTCGACGCCACCGGCGGGGTTAAGTGCAGCAACGTCTACTCCCGGAGCAATCCCGGAGTCCGCCTGCTCCACTTCCGGGCCGGAGTTGCCCACGCCACGGACAACCCGACCAAGCGGCTTCGCATCGGTACCCAAGGTCGTGCGACCCATGTGGTTTTCGAAGCCAGTCAGCGGGCTGGCGTCGACGTCGTCAAGCAAACCGTTCGTGGGATCGACGAGCGTGCAGATTTCGCCGATTGCGCGCGTGGGCAGCGAATCGGTGGTGCAGTCGACAAGGCCGAGACCTGCGACATCGCGTCCGCCCGCGCGGAAGGAATTGCCGAAGATCTGGAAGCCCGCGCAAATCGCGAGGATCTGCTTGCCGGCATCGGCTGCTTTTTTGATGCCGCCGTCGTTAATCAGGTGCTCCACTGCGATGGTCTGCGCGACGTCCTCGCCGCCGCCGACGGTGTAAATATCCAGGTTGGTGGGGACGGCGTCGCCCAGCTTGATCGGGACGATTTCGGCGTCAATCCCACGCATCCGCGCGCGTTGCCGCAGCACCAGCGCATTTCCATCATCGCCGTAGGTGCCCAGCACGTCCGGGAGGATCAGGCCGATAGACAGCTCGCTCATTTACTTTTCCTCCTGTGCTCGTTCGATGTCGCGCTTCAGATCGCGGAAGGCGGTGTAGTTCGCCAGCACCTCAACTCGGGTGACGCTTGACGACGACCCCCGCGCCTCACACGACCGGATCGCCTGCAGCGGATTTGCGACCAACCTCGCATCGATACCCGCATACAGCAACCGCACCGCGAGGTCAGTTCCGCGTTCGCCCGCGGATAACACATCCATGCCGTCGAAGTCCTCGAAGCGGACATCCCATAGCCAGGACAGGTCCTCGCCGTCAGCGACGTGACCGTTGACCGCGATGACCACTGCATCCGCACTGCGGTCGACCATGGACAGCGCCTCTTGCCAGCCGGCCGGGTTCTTGGCCAGCAGCATGCGCACGTGCTTCTCGCCGCCCTTGTCATCCCGCACAACCATGGTGGAGTAGCGGCCCGCAACGTTGTCGACAGTCTCGGTGGCCCGGAGGGATTTCTCCAGGTCCGCGCCCATATCGACAGCGCCCGCGATCGCCAAGGTGGCGTTGCCGCGGTTGGCGTTGCCCGGCAGCGTGAGGTTCATCGGCAGGGTGTCGCCAGCAGGCGTGATGACTCCCTCCGCAGTGATGCGGTAGTCCGGCTCTGGGCGCTTGAACTCCGAGCCGTCCGGGAGTGGCTTCACGGCGTACCAGTTGTGGCCGTCCTGGATGATGGGGCCGCCGGTGCGCGGGGAAGAGGTGGCATCATTGGTCCAGCCGCCGCCCGCGGAGACCCAAATAACCTTCTTGGCATCCCACGCAGCCGATGCGATGAGTGGGTCGTCGCAGTTGGCGATGACCGTCGCCTGCGGGTTAGCGTCCACCGCAGCGCGGAGTGTGGCCTCAATCTTGTTGATCTCGCCGACGCGGTCGAGCTGGTCGCGGGAAAGGTTCAGCAGCACCAGGACCTGCGGTTTCAGATCCTCTGCGATGTGCGGGACGTGCAGCTCATCGACTTCCAGGACCAGGCTGTCCGCATCGGGAGTGGCGAGCAGCGCGGAGATGATGCCCGCGTCCATGTTGTCGCCGCCCTCGTTGGTGGCCACGTTGTGGCCAGCGGCGCGCATGGCGGCCGCGAACATGCGGGTGGTGGTGGACTTGCCGTTGGTGCCAGTGATGATCGCGGCCGGCCGTCCCTTGCCGAGGGAGGCCAGAATGCGCGGGTCAATCTTCTGCGCAATCAGTCCACCGATCATGCCACCCGCGCCGCGACCGGACTTCCGGGAAGCCCAGGTGGCGGCGTGAGCGGCGGATGTGGCGAACCGTGCGCGCAGGCTCGGGGAGCTTGCGCGGTTGCGACTGTGGTCACTTACGTCGTTATGTGAAGTGCCTTCTTTCATAACTGTGTATTTTACTGTGAATAATTCATAGAACGAATGCGCTGGCAAAAAGCCCGAGCCCTATTTCTCCATCTCGCCGACCAGTCGCAAAAACGCCTCATCGGAAACGATCGGAATGTCCTTCCGGTGGGCATGCATGGCCTTGCCCGTCAGCTGATCCGGCGTCACATCCGCCGGCCGGTTACACACCAGCACCGACGACTCCCGAGTGACCTTCTCCGAGTACGCCAGCCCAGCCCGCACACCCGCCGCGATCAGCTCATCCGGGTTCAGTGATACCTCTGGCGCCACGACGAACTCCATGCCCGTCGCGAGCTTCCGCCCCGGCGTATAACGGCCGGGGTTCTCCACGGGGCGCGGCGCTTCCATCGCGTCGACACGCACTGTCGAGCGCTGCAGGCCCACAATGTCCTCGCGCAGCTGGTCAGGCGTGTACATGTTCAGGGTTGTACCCTCGTCGAGCCCGCCCTGTGCGCGGAAGAGCGCAAGCGTGGTGGTGACGTCATCCAACGTCCGCACCCGCTCCGGCACCGAGATGCCGGCAATCGATGCCTCGGGTGAAGGCACATCGAGGCCGTAGGCGCGCGCGACGGCGCGCAGGCGTGCGTCGTCAAGCCGTTTGCCCTGGCGGCGCGCCGTTTCCAACGTATCGGCAATCCGCGCGGGCGCCGGAATCCGCGCGACGCGAGTACGCGTGCGACGACGCCCCCGCTTGTTCCGCGCGGACCGCTCACGATTCGCTTGACGACGGGCCCTCTTGGCCTCGGCAACTATAAAACCCCAGACCAGCGGTGTATTATGAGCAACCAACGTGCGCCCATCGAGCGCGTGCGCGAGCTTGGCCTGGATCACCCCGAACTTCGGCGCCCCCTCGAAGTCCGCGGGCTCGAGGCCGTGGAGGTGTGTCGGGCCGGGATCTTCGGTGGGATTGATGACGACATGCCAGATGTCCACGATGTTGCCACTGCTGTCGGCGGTGGACACTCCCAGGCTGACCAGACGAGACGTCTTGGGATGGATGCCCGTGGCCTGGATGGACACGATTGCGTAGGGAGCTTCCTCCGCCGACGAGAACTGTTTGTGCTCGTCAGCGGCCTTTGTTGCGGCGGTTTCGGCTGTGACCGTTGTGGTTGTGGTTGCGCTGGTCGTGGCCGTGTCGGTGGTGGCTGCGGCCGGCGTGGCTGCGTCCGGAGCGGTTGAGGTCGTTGTGGCCGTTGAGGACTGTGCCGTTGCTGCTGCAGTTGGTGGCGTTTTCGCGCCCGCTCCCGACGCGCGTTGAGAACGGCGACGATTCCGTCGCCGCCTCTTCGTCTGAGAAGAGGCCCCAGTCGCTTTGCGCTCCTCGCGCGCCGATTCAGTCATGCCTCAAGACTAGCGGGTGCTCTCACCCGCGGAGAAAGTGACTAGGCTTATGACACTTTGAGCACAAATTTTGCCACGAAAGTGTCATAAACCTAGTCAGTAACTTGGGCACTAGCTCGGCCTCAAGCTCAGAAGGACCGGGGGCCGGTCACACGGGTCTCATAGATTACGCAAGACACACAAGTCCCAAAGTTTCTCCCCCGAGGGGTGCTCAGTCGAAAAGTAATGGAACCGTGAGGGCGATTTCTGCGCCTTATTAAATAGGGGGTCCATTAAATAGGGGCCGCAAACCAAGGCCACGAAATAGAGCCACGAAATAGAGCCACAAAACAGCGCCACAAAAATAGGGACGACATAACAACCACGGAGCAATAACCATAGGGGCGGGGGAAGTGAGCAACAAGAAACGCAAGCAACTGGTGTCGGACCAGTTTGGAATCATTAGGCCGAATGACCAGCCGGGGAATGGATATCGCGAGGTCGCAAAGCAAGTGCGGGCCGGTTATCTGGAGCGGCTTTGCCGAGGTCACTATGTAGTCGCGCACGCCTGGGAAGGGCTCCACCGCGAGAAACGCCTGGCTATTACTGCTTTGGCGGTGGTCTCCGAGACGTCGTCAGGCGTTATTTCGGGAGCTGCAGCGCTGGCTTTGCACGGTTCGTGGGTGCTGGTGCGCGATGCGAAGATTGTGGTCGTGGGCGGGAGTCAGCAGTTCCACGGCATCGACTATTGCATGCGCCTGCGCTCGGAGATTCATCTGGACCACACGCAGGGGCTCGCGGACCGGCGGGTCGCGGTGCTCGCGCGTGCGGCCTTCGATGAGTGCCGCGTCCGGTTCAGGCAGAAGGGGCCGGAGTCCGTGTCGTGGCGGGCGGCGGTGTTGGCTGTCGAAGGTGCGCTGCGGCATGGCACCACGCGCGATCAGCTTGAGGAGATTCCAGCGCATTATCCCAGCTTGCGGGGCCAAGAGCTGTTTCATCGTGCGCTTGCAGTCTGTCATGGTCGCTGCGAAACGCCCGGTGAGGCGATGACTAAAGCCGCGCTTCTCGAACTCGGCCTGAAATTCCACGAGCAAGCCGAAATTTGGACTCGCGGCACCAGCCACGCGCCACCGCATTTTCTCGCCCGCGTGGATTTTTATATTCCCGACCTGCTGCTTGTCGTGGAGTTTGACGGCCACATCAAGTATTCGGCGAGCGAGGTCGCGCCGACCCCCGCGGCTCAGTCCGATCTGCTCACGCGGGAGACCTACCGCGAGCGTTCACTGCGCGCAACGGGGCTGGATGTCGCGCGGGTGGTGTGGAAAGAGGTGGAATTGCACGCACTTCGCTTATCGACGCTCCGTTCAATCCTCATCGAGCGCGAACGCGTCGTAGCCGCAGGTGGGGTGACTTTCCGCGCGGATGTGCGCAATGCCGGCCCGTTGATTGGGTAGTTGGGTCGGGGCACTTGGGGAGTTGGGTCGGGTCACTAGGTATCTGAGCCCAACCCCAATAAACCCAGCCCAAAAAGAAACTGACTAGGCTTATGTCGCTTTGAGCACAAATTTTGCCAGGTAGGGTCAGGGGGTCATTGCATCATGGATAACACCAGAGATTACCTCCCGAGG
>OJKZ01000630.1_pt1 | contig 13371 bp, 8 predicted proteins | sample 1596791 | NCBI WGS metagenome assembly OJKZ01 (sample SAMEA3904677, study PRJEB24821) | metagenome | biome: Builtin; feature: hospital; material: surface | place: USA | collected 2013-06-04 | reverse complement strand
AAAAGACAAACCCTTATTTTGAGATTAACTCAAACGGGGTTTGTCTCCAATCTGATGTTATTTTCAGGTTGTTTTTTAGCTTCATAATGAACTTTTGTGCATATCTCATTACAAAAAGTCTGCTATCTTATGATAGGACGTTTGAACAATGATAATCTATCTTCAAAAGCCTCGTTTTACAAAAACAGACTGCAGATCCACGCCAAAACAAAGGCCCCGATAATCATCAGAATAATATGGCTAAAATGTTCTTTCTTGTTATAGCCAAAGAGTTTCGAACTAAGCACTTCTTTCACCTCATGATAATAACGCTCAAAGAATCCAAATCCCCCATTTGAAAGCAAGACCCAGTCAAAAAAGACAATGTCAAAAGTCTTCATCAGCAACAATATGGTTATTAATCGAGAGAAAAACTGTTCCAAAGTAAAGTTATTGTGGATACCAATTAGGGCTGCTAAAACAAGAGAACCCACCATTAAAAATATGGCGATAATCGCCAGTATCCAACCCATAAGATGCTGTCCTGAAAAGCGTTCTTTTTTCGGCTGTACAAGTTCATAAACTTCCTTTGGTGCAGATGTAAAGAATCTTTCATCCTGGATAAATCCTACCCCTGCCCATAGTAATAAAAAGAGTCCAGCCATCATCAAAAATGACAATAAAATCGTCATTTAAATCCCTACTTCCCGATGCAATAGTTCAAATTACCATTGTAATTGGATGTTTAAAAAGGGTGATAGAAAACGGCACTATCTTTTAAATCAATAGCTCCTTGTGATACATAAAAGTCATAGGCTGCTGAATTTCGTAAAGTTGTAAAAAACGAACCTGTTACTCCCTCTCTCCTCAAATCTTTTATGGTTTTTTGGTAAAGCTTTTTAGCTATCCCTTGTTTCTGATAACTTGGGTCTATAAAGAGTTCGTCAATATAATATGTTTTTACATCATTAAAAGTTTGGATATGCCCTAATATTGCCCCAACGGTCTCGCCCTCTTTTTTTGCTACCAATCCATAAAAATTAGGGAAGGAAAAAATATTTTCCAATGAAATTTTTGTTGTTGCATCCGTCCATTTTTGATTCCATTCTCCGTCATTAAAGGCTTTAATAAAACTGGGAATTAATTTTTCTATATCATTTTTATCTGCTATTTTTGTCTCTATCATTTTTTATTTCCTCCTGAATAGTATGACTCGATCTGTTTTTTTAGCGTAATTTATGTATGCTTCTCCAAATTCATTTACGAGCTTTTTCTCTTCTGTTAAGATCATTAGTACCGTTAGAAAAATCCAGAATAAAATCGGCAGTATTAGGAGATAAATATTGTTCATCAAAAGGATTAAACCTATAAAAAGATGAGGAAAGGCGGAGTAAATAGGGTGTCTGACATAGGCAAAGACGCCATCGGTAATTAGCTTGTTTTCTTTCACATGCTGAATCAGTCGGGAAGAAATATTTGCTTTTATCCAGAGAGTGATCCCTATTACAATGAGTAAAAGCCCTATAAGGCATACGTTTGTATAGCCTGAACCCAAGTTAAAACGGGTATCTTCCCTCTCTTTTGAAGTAAGAAAGCAAATGCCGTTATTATTAGCATGGTTCCTACAAAGAAAAGTCTCACGCTCAGTATAAATCTTTTCGTTTTCAATTAGAACCTCCTGATTGCCTCCTCGTTAGCCTCGTTTAACTACTTAAATTATACTATTTAAGTCCTTACATTTAAAGAAAAATCGCATCCTCGCTTTTCAGGAACAAAAAAATAGACAGTGCAGTCCGAAGACCACACCGCCAGATTCTTATCTTTCATTTTCATGTTTATGCTCTGTTTTTCTTACCCCCTGCTTTTTATCCGCCTGCTGGCGCTTCTTTATCGCCCCTAAAATAGACTCTTTCTTTTCTTCTTGACTCATTACTTGTTCTTTTGCTTTTAAGAGCTTAGAAGATAAAATACGAACATTTTTATGTTCCTTTCCGTTGTTATCAATACTTGTTTTTACTTGACCAAATATTTTAACAAAATCTCCTTGTTTTAGGTTCTCTAAATCTTTTGTCTTATCTCCATAGGCTGAACAATTGGTATAAATTTTATTTCCATCGTCATCTTTCGAAACAATTGAAAAGTTACTTACTTTAAACTTTTCTCCATTTGCATTTTCTCTTTCAAGATTTTCTACTTGACCTGATATATTACCCACGAGATTTATAAGGTCATCTTTTTCTTCAAGTTCATTGGTATTTTCAACAATCTTACCTTGTTCTTTCATATCATCAATCATATAGTCAAAGTCATCACTTAGTAGACCTGTTGTGTCATTGTTCATATATAAAACATAGACTTCTTCAAGTGCCTTTTCATCATTAACGCCTTTTTCTATGCTCACAAGTGCTTTTATAAAGTCCTTGTAATTATCATTCATCATTTCTTCTAAGTTTTCTCTAATATCTTTGTATTCCATATTTTCCTCCTTGTACTAAATAAGGAGGGCCTTTCGCCCTCCTTTATCGTTCTTGTCCTTTTTCACTTTTTTCTTGATTTTTATCTTTTTCTTCTTCTGATTTAAATTTTGATATTTGTCCCAATATTGATGGTTTCTCTTCCCTTGCGTGAAGATTATCCTCTACATCATAAGTTGATTCAAAGTAATCACTATCTTTAAAATCATTGTCATACCTATCTGGTATTCCGTCATTATCAAGATCTTTTGCAAGTGGATCATAGAAGTTTCCATCATCATCTATTTCTAAGCCTAAAGCTTGTTTTAAATCTTCTTCATCTACTGATACCAGATCATCAAAACTTGACATCTTTATGGCTTCGGTCATATCTTTAATAGCTTGTGAGTTAGATATATCTTCCTCTACAAAAGATTCTGTTCTAATAGCTACATTATCTACATACTGAGTCCATGTTTTTTCTTCCAAATTTACCTCATATTGAATCGAATGCTTACCATCAGGTGTTTCTGTATAGGCAAGTCCTATATGGCTTAAATCAGGATATAGTTTGTCAAAATCTTCATAACTATTAGATTCTGAAAACTCGTAGTTAGAATAATCAACTATCGCCCTCTTTAAATCTTCTAATAATGGTGATTGGTTTTCTAACTCTTCTACTTCTCCCATATCTAAAAGTTTATTAATCTCAGCTAATCTTAGTGTCTTATCCCTTAACTCATCTGCTTTTTCAAATGGTTTAGTTAATTCTACTTTGGCATTTTCTAAAGATTCTTTATAGTTTTCAAGGTTTTGATTTAACCTTTCAAGTCTTGAAGGCATTTTTTCAATGGCATTATCAAGCCTTGTTATATTACCATCAGTAGAGTTTGAAAACTCTCCAAAGTATTCTGCTTTTCCTAGAAGTTTAAAGGTGTGAGTATTAGTCATAAAGTTATATGAAACTTGTAAGTCTAAATTTCTATATTTACCAATAACCTTGCTATCATTTATCTTTACCTTTTTTATTTCTTCTAATAGCTTCTCTCCAGCTTCTTTCTTATCTAAAATTTTATTTGTACCAAGACTTATTGAAGTGAATTTGCTATCTCCTTCTCCTAATTTCTCAACACTTGCAATATCTTCTTTAACTGCTTTTATTTCCATTTCAGTTTTTAAAATACTTTGAGGATAAATTTTATTTACCTTATCTTCGAGCTTATATTTATTAGACTTGTAGTTTGCTTCCAGCATTTTTAGCTTTGTAACTTCGTTATCTAAATCCATTTTTTCTTTAATTAGAGGATTGCCAGTGGCTAAAGCCTTAATTTCTGAATAAGATAGACTTGCTTCATCAACATCTTCTGCAACTCTTACTGGAGTTTTTGAAGTCATAATTTGAGAAATGAATTTCTGCTTATTTTCTATTGTCTGGTCGAGTAGGTCGGGGATATTACTATCCCTTTCCCCTCTAAGAACCGTGCATGAGAGTTTCCCCTCACACGGCTCAAGTTTTTATAAGCCCTAATTAAAGAGCCAGCGTGTTTTCTTCATCATTTATATGCAATTTTCTATGACACCAAGGGTGTACTAAAGTTTTAAGGGTAATATTATTTTGAATTGTTTGATGTACTCTAAAGTCTGTATCCATAGTTATTTTCTCTCCACAAACAGGGCATATTCCATTTTGCGTTTTATACAGTCTATTTATAACTGTACGTCCTTTAAGTTCGTTTCGTATTTTTAACTCTTCTCTTTCTTCAAAGTATATTTGCCAATTTTCATCAAATGGATTTGCTTCAGCTTGTATCTTGGTAAATCTTTTAATATCAGTGTCTGTAGCATATTTAAGACGAAGATAGTATTTCTCGCCATTTTCCATTCTGTCGCCAGTTGCTACACTGAAAGTCCAAGTTCTATTTCCAATGGTATGGAAGTATTTCTTAGCTATCCATTTTCTACCTTTCTTTGGGTGTCTACGAACGCACCAGGTCCACAAGCTTTTATATATTTCATAATCAAGTTTTTCAAAGGCTTTAGATGAAACATTATATTTCTGATAGTTTACCCAACCTATAATGATTGGATTTAATTTTCTGATCAAAATTTCTTGTTTCATTGACGGAATATCTTTTATGATTCGTCTGATTTTATCGACAATAGCCTTGAAGTTATTATCAGATGGTTTTGTAAGCAACTTATCTTTATACATCCTAATATTAACTCCAAGAAAATCAAAACCGTCATTTATGTGTGTTATAAGTGTCTTTTCCTCTGATAATTCTAAACCTCTTTCAGCCAAGAATTTTACAATGATTGGCTTTACACCATTTTCAAGCAATTCTGCACTTTCCCCTGTAACGATGAAATCATCTGCATATCTAACAAAGTTAACCTTTGGGAAATATGTTTTCTTATTTACTGTTCTTCTATGGTATTTCTCTTTGATTGCTTTTTCTAAACCATCTAATACCATATTGGAAATAATAGGTGATATTGGCGAGCCTTGTGGACTTCCTGTTTCTGTTGGAAATACTTTTTGTTTTTCTATATATCCACACTCAAGCCAGAGTTTTAATAATTTCTTGTTCATTGGGATATTATTTAATATCCATTCATGACTTATATTATCAAAACAACCTTTTATATCTCCCTCAAGTACCCATTTTGCAGATTTCTTTTTATTAAGTGATGTAAAACACTGCTCGATAGCATCTTGTGTACATCTTTTTGTCCTAAATCCATAAGAATTAGGGTCAGCAGTAGTTTCTGCTATTGGTTCAAGTGCAAGTTTAAATAGGGTTTGCATTGCTCTATCAGTCATTGTAGGAATGCTGAGAGGTCTTTTCTTCCCATTTTTCTTTGGTATATACACTCTTCTAAGAGGCTTAGGTTTATATCCTCTTAAGTTTAACTTTCCTATTGCATTATACTTTGCCTGTGGTGTTAGCCATAGTTCGCCATCAACACCACTTGTTTTCTTGCCTTGGTTTTCAGTTACCCTCTTAATAGCCAAGGCTTTTGCATAAAATGAAGTTGTGAGTAAATGTTGTAAAGATTTTACCTTTCCATATTTACTCATTTTCCACGCTTTCACAATACGCATTTGTAGTTTTTTAACATAGCTTTCTGCTAGAGAAAAGTCTATACTTTCCCAGTTTTTAGCTCTGTTAGTAGTAGCACACATTTTACTGTTCATTTGCTTTCTCCTTTCAAAAATTCTACAAGTTCTCTTGTGATTAAAAACCAAATGGAAGTCTGCACTCTTTCAAGTTAGGGCAAATTTTGAACCCCTATCCATCTCATTACAAGATGGCATTCGCTTTTTCCATTCTCCTTTACCTGCACCATTATCAGCATTTCTTACGATTTGCCTTGCCTTTTGGCAATAGTACAGGCTTACCATGTTTCACTTAATTAACATTGATAACTTAGGCTCTACCTCTCTGCCGGTAGTCTTTTTGTCCGTGTAATCCCACTGTGGAAAGGATTATCCGACTACACACCATTTTGGTTCAGGCTTATCAGCAACTTTAGCCTGTTCACCTTAACGACATTTATCAGTAGTTCACATATGTTAGCCATATCATCAAGCCTCGCTCCCTAACCGCCTTGTTGCTGGCAGTTTCGGTATTCCCTCACGGTTTAACCTCAAGTAGGGCTACTTTAATATCGGCTTACCACACCTAAGTGCAGTCGATACTTGGCTCAACTAACGGAATAGTTGGTTTGGTCATTATGCCAAACAGTTAAATTAAGCGACTTCATGTCGCACCCATAAATAGGCATCAAAGGTATTTTCTGTTACATATCTAAAGATATTTACCTTATCATTTTCATTACCTTGACGAACAATTCTACCACTTCTTTGCTCTAGGTCAGACGGTCTCCAAGGGACGTCTAAATCGTGTAAGGCTATTAATTTATTCTGTACATTTGTACCTGCTCCCATTTTTTGAGTAGAACCTAATAATACTCTTACTTCTCCTTTTCTTACCTTAGAGAACAATTCATCTTTTTGTTTGTCTGTATCTGCTTCGTGGATAAAGGCTATTTCTTCTTTAGGTATTCCCATATTCACTAGCTTATTTCTAATATCATCATAGATATTAAATTCCCCATCTCCTTTTGGTGTAGACATATCTGAAAACACTAATTGTGTCGATGAGTTTTCTTTTGTCTTATCCCAGATCGAAAAGATGTTTTTAACACATACATTTACCTTTGAATTAGGATCATCTGGAAGTAGTGGATTTATTAATCTTTGGTCTAGGGCAAGTTTTTTACCATCATTTGTAATCTTTAGCATATTATCTTCTGTTGGCTCGACTTGGTTATTTCTAACTGCGTCAGCTCTTTCTGAAATAGCTTCTAATATTTCTTTTTGTTCCTCAGTAGGTTTTGTTTTAATAACTTCAAAATTTGCTTCTGGTACTGGCAAATTTAACATATCTGAAGTCTTTATATCTGCTACTTCTTTAAACATGCTCATCAACTCTGGCAAGTTATAAAACTTTGAAAATCTTGTCTTTTGCCTATATCCAGTGCCTTCTGGAGATAATTCAAAGGTGTTTTCTGTTTCTCCAAAAGTAGAAGCCCAAGCGTCAAAATGTTCTAATCCTCTTGCCTTTAAATCGTCATATTGAAGGTATCTTTGCATGGTATAAAGCTCTGTCATTGAATTTGATATTGGTGTACCAGTAGCAAATACAACTCCCTTGCCATCTGTCATTTCATCCATATACCTACATTTCATATACATATCCGAAGACTTAAAGGCTTCACTCTGACCGATACCCGCAACATTTCTCATCTTTGTATGCAAGAATAAGTTTTTGTAATTATGAGCTTCGTCTATAAATAACTTATCTACTCCTAGTTCTTCAAAGGTTATTACATCATCTTTTTTAAAGTCATCATTTAGTTTTTCAAGTCTAACCAAGAGTTTCTTCTTTGTTTTTTCCAGTTGTTTTACTGTAAAATTTTCTCCTCTATTTCTTTTGTTCTCATCAATAAAGGAAACTATATCATCTATTTGGTCTTGTATATGCCTTACCTGGTATTCCTTAGACATTGGTATTTTTTCAAATTGAGAGTGTCCTATGATGACCGCATCATATTCTCCAGTTGCAATCCTACCAATAAATCTTTTCCTATTTTTAGGTTGAAAGTCTTTTTTATCGGCCACCATAATATTTGCTGACGGATATAATTGCATAAACTCCCTACCAATTTGAGTAGTTAGATGGTTAGGAACTACAAATAATGATTTACTTGCAAGTCCTAACTTTTTAGATTCCATAGCAGAAGCTACCATTTCAAAAGTTTTTCCTGCTCCTACTACATGGGCAAGTAGTGTATTTCCACCATAAAGAGTCCTTGCTATGGCGTTTTTCTGATGTTCTCGAAGTCTGATTTCAGTATTCATTCCATCAAAAGTTAAGTTAGAGCCATCAAATTCTCTATTTCTAATTGAATTGAATTTTTCATTATAAATCTTCTCTAGCCTATATCTTCTATCAGGATCTTCAAATATCCAATTCTTAAATTCTTCTTTAATCAGTTCTTGCTTTTGACTTGCAAGCATAGTTTCTTTTTTGTTTAATACAGAAGTCTTAGAACCATCATCATTTATTACTTGGTCAAATACCTTTGTATCTTTTAGATTAAGAGCATTTTCAATTAGCTTATAGGCATTAACTCTACTTGTACCATAAGTCATGTTAGCAAGGTCATTAGCTGAGTCAACACTTTTACCTTCAATGTTCCATTCACTTGTGTGTGGCGAGAACCTAACATTTATATTCCACCTATCATAACCTGGTGTTTTTAAAAGGTTAAAAGTAAAGTCTTCTATATCTTTTTGAGGTATCCAAGTTGCTCCTAACCTTACATTTATATCAGAAGCAGTTAGTTCTTCAGGCATAACTTCTTGTAATTTTTCTCTTTGATATTTGAGTTTGCCTAACTCGTTTAATAATGTGTCTTTCTTTTCAGAAGGTGCTAAATCTATTACATTTTCAATTTCTCCAATATATGAATTGAGATAGCCAATCTTTTCTCTAATATTGCCACTTAAATACTCATCAGCCGATACATATGAAAAATGAAATGGATCGTCATTGTTAAAGTTTTCAAAGGGCATTCTGTTATTTATTAGGTCTGTATCCTTAATATCTAAAAATATCTCGCCCTCAAGCTCACCAATTAAGGTGTCCCTATCTTTACTTGTGATAGATTCCATATATTCAAAGTCTACATATCCTTTTTGTGAAACTGATAAGACTAAGGCTTCAAGGGAAGTATCTACATAGTCTACTACTTTTGCCTTTGTTATTGTTCTTTTTGAGAATATATCACTCTTAGCTTTGAAATTATCCTCATCATCAAGTATTTCTATTGATGAAACCAAAGGAAAGTTTGAGTCTTCCTTTAAAGCTCTAGTATTTGATAAGGAGTTAATAAAGCCATGTTTCTTTGAAAAGTTATCATAGACTTCATTTAACTTTGCTTGTGATTCTTTTATTTCTTCGTCAGAAAAATCGTCCTTTTGTTTTTCTATTACATCTTTTAAAGCATTCATTACATCAAGATAATCTTTTATCTTTTCTTTATTTTTATCTGATATATTCTGCCTGATTAAGACTGAGTTTTCTCTTAGGTAGACCTCTTCATCAATGATAGTGTAAGAAAAGTTTTTAACATCATCTGTTGCTGGAAGACTTAATTCTTCATCTTCCAATAGTTCGACCTCTTCATATTTTGAATTTGAAGATATTTCATTACTTGCAAGATCCATTAAATCTTTTAGATTTTCGTCTTCTTTTTCATCACAAGTAATAGTATTTCCAAATCTTCCAGATACTTCTTTCATATCCCCTAATACCATTTGAGGATTATCTACGAAATATTTGTTGTAAGTCAAACCCTTTTTATCAGTTGCTAGATGTATCCAATCGTCATCTCTTTCTATAACTGAATCTCTCTTTTTTAAGAAAATAATATCTGAAGTAACTTCTGTACCAGCAAGTCCTTTAAATGTTGTATTAGGAAGCCTCATAGCTCCTAAAAACTCACATCTTGCATTAATATATTTTCTAACAGATTCATCTTTTTTATCCATAGTTCCAGATGAAGTTATGAAGGCAATAATTCCTCCATTCCTAACCTTATCTATTGACTTTGCAAAAAAATAATCGTGAATCAGAAAGTTATTTCTGTTATATTCACGATCGTTAACTTTAAAATCTCCAAAGGGAACATTTCCTATAACTAAATCGAAAAAGTTATTTGAGAAGTTTGTTTCTTCAAAGCCTTTAATTTGAATGTTAGCTTCAGGATAAAGTTCTCTTGCTATTCTTCCGCTTAGACTATCTTTTTCTACTCCATAGACTTTAGAGCTTTGTATTTCACTTGGCATATTACCAATAAAATTACCGACTCCTGCAGATGGTTCAAGGATATTCCCAGTCTTAAAACCCATATCTGTTAGAGTCTTATATATTCCATCCATTACCTCTCTAGGTGTATAAAAGGATGTTAAAGTAGACTCTTTAGCATTCAAATACTCTTCATTTGTTAGATTTTCCTTTAAAATATTTCTTGCTTCAAGCCATTGCCCTCCTTTTTCTTCATCAAATACATCGGAAAGACCTCCCCAACCTAAATAGTCAGCAAGATAGGCTTGTTCATACTCTCTTGGACTCCTATTTTCATTTTCAAGTCTTTTGAGCATTTTAATAGCTTTGATATTTTTATCTAACTTTTCTGATGGTGTTAGGTATTCTGAGTAGATATGATTTTTCAAGTCATAATTTCTAGCAAAACTTAGCCTTTCCTTATTAGGTTCATAGCCTAGATTCTTTAAATCTTCTTTACCCCTCAATAAGTTTTCGGCTGCTTGTCTTGGGACATTATACCTATCCATCATTTGGTCAATTTCAAGATTGTGGTTATCTATAAAGCTTTCTTGCTCTACTTGTCTTTCAATTTGTTTTTCATGCTCAGATAATTTGTATATCTCATAATTTCCACTATCTAAAAGGTCATCAATCTTTCTACTTTCTTCAAATGTTTCACCCTTATATAAAGGATATTCTTCCCCATTAATTTCTACTTTAGTTTCTGTTTCAATTAAGTTAATTCCACAAAAAGCATTCTCATCTTCTAAAATAAATTCTTTTCCAACCTTTACTGCTAGTTTTTCTGATGTTTGACTTAGATTTTCAAAGATTTCTTCAAGGTATGAATCGTTTCTATATGGAATTACTTCCGAACCCCTAATCATACCTCCCATATATTCCATATTATCTCTGATAGTGACAGTTTTAAGTCCTCCACTTAGTTCATCAAAATCTGTAATGGTAAAGTCCTTATCTTTATATCTAACCTGATCACCTATCTTAAACTTAGGCTCTATCTTTTCCTTAACTTCTTCTTGTAATGATTTTTCCTCACTTAATGCAACTTGTTCTTCTAAATATGAAAATTCACGCTCATTTACTTCTTCACCATCACCAAGGTCAATCCTATAATGCTCGACAACTTCACCGTCTACATAGTGGTCAAAATAGAATTTGAAATATCCGATATAATCATCTGTCATTTCTCCAAATTCATTTTCTCCAAGAGTTTGATTATGGTCTTTAACATCAATATCCTTTTGTCTTAGGACATTAATTAAGTCTTTAGTTACTATCTGCCCACTATAATCGGGAACTAATTCGTGGTTTTCATTAAATTCTACAATCCAATAATCTTTTCTATTTTCAGTGTTTTTGCCATCAAAAAAAGAAGCTTCATCAGCTTCCTTTTCTTGGCTTATTTCATTTTCTAAGCTTCCACGTATTCCTTGATTGCCATTTTCTTCACTGTTGCCATCAAGTTGTTCATCTGTCCTTGGTATTCCTCTGGATTCTCTCTCATCATCTTCTCTGTCAATCCTTGTGCTTTCATCATCTTGACTTTCTCTCTCTTGATAAAGTCCACTGCCTGATTCTGAATTTCCTTCAGATGGTTCAAAAGTGTTTTCTCCTCGTACATTTCCTGAAGTTTCTTCCAGTTCTCCATGTCCTCGCTCCCTACTAGGTAAGACAGTCTTAGAACTGCGTATGTTGGATTCGGAAATCTCTCCATAAATTCCAGATCCTTCTCCATCATGTCCAAGGTTTTCTCTTCGATCTTCATCGCTATTTCCTCTGTCGCTTCCATCTGTGAAAACTCGTCCATCTCTACTTCTTGACCTATCATCTCGTCTATATAAATCATCTTGACCTCCTCTATCTTCGTTTATATTTTCTATATCTCTATTATAGTCGCCACCGGCCCTTTCTGTCAGCAGCCTAGCACGATCCATTTCCTTAGATTTTTCTATTGTGCTATCTATAATATCTTCACTAACCCTTGATATTACAAGACCTATCTGTTCTAAAGAAATTGTATTAATCCTAGAAAAATTATTTTTTAAATTTTCCATATCCATAGGATAGACTGTATTAAACCTATTAGCTACCGCATAGGATATTGAGTCTCTCATAAACTTTTCAAAGCTAAGTCTATCCTCTATATCTATCCTCAAATCAGCAATAGCCAAATTAATATATTCATCTCCATAAATTCGACTTAAAGAAAATATATTTTCGTTTAGTGAATCACTAGCTTCAAATGAAGAATCTCTTATTATTTCTTTTAAAGCCTCGTTATGGTTTTCGTGGTCAAACTGCCATAAGCTAACCTCATTAATATTCCTATCCATTGATGTGGTCTGACTAATATCGAAAATATATGAAATTCTTTGATTTACATCACTTCCAACTAAAGTTGGAATACCCTTTTGACCTCTCATAACAACTCGACCAAAATATTTTTTCCACATATCAAAAGTCGCACAAGCTCTAGCTTCAGGTTCTTTGTTATATATACTTAGTTGGCTAGAAAAATCATATTTTTGATTGTTACCTATAACCTTTAAGAGTTTTAAATACTCTTTTTCATCTTGTAACACTTCATACTTTATTGCTTCTTGTATATTCTTAAAATCATTTACTTGCATTTCCTACCTCCTTCTCTTTTTAACAATAAAAAAAGACGATAGATTACTACTTCTACCGTCATATTACAGTTTCTCATTAAATAAATTTTGTTAAATATAAATGACTATACTTTCTACTTTCCTTTATAGGCGGAGTATCATATACGTAATTAATGAATTGATTCCAAGATAACATCTTTGTGTTTTCAAAGACTTCATTTATTACTTCAATTTCACTAACATCTAAGCCTTCATAATGTATTAACTCTTTATCATATTTAGGTCTTACTATATATTTAATAGTACCAAAATTTGAAAACGTACTTTTAATACTAACTGTCTTATCTTCATCAGCCTCATCAAGCACATCGGATACATATGGACCATAATGATCGAAATACCATGAAATTTCCGTCATTTGTTTCCCATATTTTTTTGTATATTCCCAATCTATTAAATAGACTAATTTAGTTATTCTCGTTTTTGTTAAATCAGCTCCGTAAGGATAATTCTTAACAATATATAGTAAAACATTTCTTAATTTAGTTTTCATAAGACTCATCCTCCTTCAACTTATTACTTATTTCAAGCATTGTTTTTAAATGTGGTATTATTAGTTTCTCAATATCCTCGTTTAAATCTTCAGGCGATATATTAAAATCGGGATTTATAGTTTCTATTAGCAATATTCCTACATTGTCCTTATTATCATCCTTTACTAATCTACCAAAGTAAGCTCTACTCTTCATGGATAACTTTTTTAAAAAATCGATACTCATACCCGTTTCTTTTGAAACTATTTCAAAATATCTCTTTTGTGTATTTTTGGGTAATTTATTTCTGCAAAAATAAGGTTTACCATCTGTCTCTTATACACATCTGACGCTGCCGACGAGCGATCTAGTGTAG
>OJKZ01000628.1_pt1 | contig 13389 bp, 7 predicted proteins | sample 1596791 | NCBI WGS metagenome assembly OJKZ01 (sample SAMEA3904677, study PRJEB24821) | metagenome | biome: Builtin; feature: hospital; material: surface | place: USA | collected 2013-06-04 | reverse complement strand
ACGAGATTGCCTCTTGTCTCGTGGGCTCGGAGATGTGTATAAGAGACAGTCTTTGCACGTGCCCTGAAAAAAAAGTCGGGCCTGGACCGCCCACGCACACACCAACAACACACCATGTCGGCCCCTGTGGAATTCTTTACGCTGCGTTTGCTCCCCGGTGAAATCTACCACCTGGACACGATTCGCGATCTGCAGATCACGAACGTGAGCTACTCGGAGCCAGAAAACCTCAAGGGCAAGAAGCGCTCGGTGCTTCGCGTGCACTACGCCGGCAACCCTATTGACCTCGAGGATGATGAGGACGTTGAGATTGAAGACGACGATGAGGACGAGCGCGAGGATGATGAAGATGAGGAGGACGACGATGAGGATGAAGACGACGACGACGAAGAAGAGGATGACGACGATGAAGACGACATTGTCGACATGGAGCCTCGCGTTCCCATTTTCACGGACGACGACTCGTACGTCGTGTGCTCTCTCATTCCCGAAAAGGTGGAGCAAGTGACGCTGAATCTCCAGATCAGTGAAGAGGAGGAAGTCGGTCTGTCGGTCTCGGGTGACGAGCCAGTGGACATTATCGGCAACTACCTGCTCCCGACGTCGCTGAACGACCTTGACCCCGAGCTGCTTGGCGAGCTGGAGGACGAGGACGACGAGGAGGCGCCTCGCGACCGCAAGCTGATTGAGGGTCCTCGTGACGATGACGACGAGGAGGACGATGATGAGGAGGACGATGATGAGGAGGACGATGACGAAGAAGACGATGACGAGGAGGACGATGACGAAGAGGACGATGACGAGGAGGACGACGAAGACGACGAGGATGAAGATGGTGACATTGTGATTGAGGACGACGACGAGGACGATGATGACGAGGACGATGACGAGGTGCTTGTCGAGGAGGACGATGACAATGACGACGACGAAGAGGACATTGTCATTGTGCCTTCGAAGAAGCGCTCCGTGTCGGACTTGGACGAGGACGAACCCAAGCTGAGCCGCAGCCAGCGCAAGCGCCTGAACAAGAAGCTCAAAGCTGAGGCGTCGGGACAGAAGCAGGACAAGGTACGAGACGTCATGGCATCCATGCTGACTGACGTTCTGTTCAACTTTTAGACCAAGCTTCCATCGGGTCTGATCGTGGAGGATAAGAAAGCAGGTTCGGGCCCTGCAGCTAAGCCGGGTAACCGTGTGAGCATGCGTTATGTCGGCAAGCTGCAGAATGGCTCTACATTTGACTCAAACACGAAGGGCAGGCCCTTTTCTTTCCGTCTCGGCAAGGGCGAAGTGATCAAAGGTGCGTTGTCTTTTTGCTCACCGTGCGCAGGTTGGGACGAAGGCGTCAAAGGCATGCAGGTCGGCGGCGAGCGTCGCCTCACCTGCCCTCCTCATCTGGCGTACGGCAAGGCCAAACTCCCCGGTCTGCCGCCAAACTCGACGCTCATCTTTGATGTCAAGCTCCTCGAGATCAAGTAATGCATAGGCTCGTAATTCAAGTCACGTGGGTATCCCAAACTCTACGACGACCGTGTCGTGCCCTAGTGACGTTGCACTACCATGCCGCCCAAAGCTGCTGTCCGCAAGAATGCGACGCAACGCAAGCGCGCTGTAGATGAAGAGGATGCACCGCGTGTCAAGCGTGTGCGAACATCGACTCTGAATAGGCCGCCAGCTCCCATTCGGGCCTTGCATGCTGCGGACCTGTCATCTCACACGGCTGGCGCAGCGTCGATGCAGGCTGTCTATGCGACGCGCACCGAAACGGAGGCGTCCAGCGGCAGAGTCGTGCCACGAAAGCTATTCGTGTGGGGCACAGGCGAAGCTGGTCAATTGTCCCTCGGTGGCCCCGACGATGATAATATCAACAAGCTCACCAAGCCCAAGCCCTTTGGCAACAAAGACATATCCGTGCAAACGGATGCCGGCCAATTGGGCACGGGCGGTGCAGAGATGATCGTCGCAGGTGGTATGCATACGCTGCTGATCGACGCTCACGGTCGCATCCTGTCATGTGGCAGCGATGATCACGGCACGTTAGGGCGCAAGTACCGCGAAGGATCCAACGAGTCGGAAGATGACGTGTACTATGTGCTGCGGCCGGTCGACGGCATTTCGCCCACGGGCAAGGATGCGGCCCCTGGTGATGACGGTAAAGTGCATCGCTTCCGAGCGACGCGTGCTGCTGCATCGGACGGCTGCAGTCTGGCTCTGGACGCGGAGGGCCGTCTCGTCGCTTGGGGCCACTTCAAGGACGGCGAAGGCAAAGTGTGCTTCGCCGATACGGACGCTGATGGTGCACCTCGCGAGCAGTGGTCACCCCTGCCCATTCCTGCGCTAGAAGACGTACGGTTCGCGCAGTTGGCCTGCGGCGAAAACCATGTGCTCGCTCTCACGCTCGATGGTCGCGTATACTCCTGGGGCCTGAACAGCATGTCTCAGCTCGGCCGCTTCGCGAGTCCTTACCACGTCCGTGCCCGCTTCACGAAGCGTGACCCACCAGCGAGTATGCTGCTCACGCCAGAACTGATTCCCGAGCTGCGGAATATCGTGCATGTGGCGTGCGGCATGAACTCGAGCTTTGCGGTGGATGCAGAAGGACGCGTCTTTGCTTGGGGTCTGAACACCCGCGGCCAGACAGGCACGGGCCTCAAGAAGGAAAAGGTGACGCGCCCCACGCGTGTGAAGGCCTTGGACCCAGCGCGCCTGGACGGTGCGCGCGTCGTCCAGGTAGATGGAGGCGAGTTCCACACGGCATTCCTTTTGTCCAACGGTCATGTATGGATGTGTGGCGACAGCGACGAGGGCAAGCTGGGTCTGCCTCACGAGGTACTGGCATCCCAGGGCGAGGAAGGTCCTGTCCTCATGCGCACGCCCGTGCATGTGCCGATACAATCAGATTCACCCGAGCCTGCTTCGATCGTCGGCATTGCGGCTGGCATGCGCTTCACCTTTGCCTTGGCTGCGAGTGGTGTGCTCTACTCGTGGGGAACGACATCGGACGAGGCGATGGGCCAACCTGCCGAATCGTGGGGTGACGACCAAAGCAAGACGACGCCCACTCCTGTTCCCATGCCTGGTGAACCCGGTGCTTGGACCATTGCCAGTGTGGCCACAGCCGGTCAGCATTCGTTGGCCTTGGCCGTCCGTGCACCCTAGGCGCGATGTAGTGGAGCAGGATACCTCCACATTATCGCGCCCGATGAGAGGCGATCGGTAGGACCTAGTTGCATCAGGCCCGATGTCTGTCGCCTGGGCCCCCCTCCTATGCCATCCAGCCCCCTCCGTGCTCTGCCGGCTGTGCGCAGGCTGCTGTGGATAGGTGCTGTACCGCATGTTTGATGTACAACGATAGCAATGCAAGTATGATAGGACCAAGACTGTGCGCACGAAACAGCCCTTGGAGCGCGTTGATCGAGAAGCACGGTGGCCACGTGCTGAGGTCATTCACGCGACTGGGATGAAATCGGGCCCACCGCGCATTCATGGACGGAAAATGTGGTTTGCCGCGCGCGGCTTATGCAGGGCCAAATGTGAGCGCTTTTATGAAAAGGAAAGCGCCCCAAACACGAGCGGGTTTTCCAAGATCGGCACGTTCGCTTCAGCCCACCATCCCTGCATTGCCTCGTTGCCTCTTCTAATATGGCACCTACCAAAGCCAAATCCGCCGTGGCCAAGGCCCCGGCCAAGAAGTCGACCAGCACCAGGAAGCCGTCCAGCATGACGTATGAGGACATGATCATCGAGGCTATCATCTCGTACGGAGAAGAGGGTCGCGCAGGTCTCGGCCGCCCAACGCTCAAAAAAGTAATCCTGGCCAAGCATCCTGACACAGGCAAGCTTCCGCTGTCGTCGTTCAGCACACACTTGAATAGTGCCATTGTGCGCGGCAAAGACAAGGGCGTGTTTCTCCTTCCTAAGGGCGTGAGCGGAAAGGTCAAGCTGGCTGCCAAGGCCAAGCACGCAGCGGGCACGTCGGCAGCGCCAAAGAAGATCACTGCCGCTAAGAAGGCCGCTCCCGCGAGCAGCTCCACGAAAAAAACCAAGTCGTCGACGAGTAGGGCTGCCTCGGCCAAGAAGACCGCCATCAAGAAAGCACCAGCCAAGACGACGACCAAGAAGACACCAGCTAAGAAAGCATCAGCCAAGACAACCACCGCCAAGAAGACACCAGCGAAGAAGGCCCCAGCGAAAAAGGCTGCCACTACGAAGAAGACCACGACCAAGTCTTCTGCCTCAAAGAAATAATTCCGCTTTTGCGCTTTTAGCTCTTATGTACTATGTCATGGCGCCACGCGCGTATCGTCTTGACGGCCGCCCCTGTACCTGTGCATCTCTGCCTGACCGCGCTCCACCCACGCGCGGCAGCATATACACGTGATCTATCACGTGAGACAGAAGAAGGTCCAGTGCTCCTCGCAGGCGTGACGGTGAGTCGACGTCGGACGCACTGGGATCAGTGCATGCTGATAAGGTGCTGTGCACGAAGCTTTCAGAGTTCTCTTGCACGCTCGCGTACTCTACATAGATTGATCCCGCTGATTCCTGCCGCTTACTTGCATATGAGCCAGCCCACCGAACAACCGCCAGCCGCACCAGCCCCCCCTGCGGGCGGCGACCCACCGTCTGAGGGCCCGTCCAAGTCGGCACTGAAGAAGGCAGCCAAGTTGGCTGAAAAGCAGGCCAAGTCGTCTGCCAAGAATGCTCTCAAGGCGGAGAAGGGCCCCGCGCCTGCGTCTGGCTCGGGTGCTAAGAAGGAGAAGGCCAAGAAAGAGACCAAAGACGAGCCGGCGTGGGTCGATACGACGGTGCCTGGCGAAAAGAAGGACCTGTCTTCGCCTATGGAGAATGGATACAATCCGCTGCATGTTGAGTCGTCGTGGTACGCATGGTGGGAGAAGCGTGGCTTTTTCACTCCTCGTGACGATGAGCCGTGCGACCCCGCCAAGACGTTTGTGATTCCATTGCCGCCACCGAATGTGACGGGTCTTTTGCATATTGGACACGCGCTCACTATTTCTATTCAGGACGCGCTGATCCGCTTTTACCGCATGAAGGGCTACCGCACGCTCTACGTCCCCGGCTTTGACCATGCTGGTATTTCGACGCAAACGGTGGTGGAAAAGCGCCTGGCCAAGACGGAGGGCAAGTCTCGCTACGACTATGGCCGTGAGGCGTTCTTGGAAAAGGTCTTTGAGTGGAAGGACCAGTACCAGTCGCGCATCTCGAATCAGATGCGCCGCCTCGGTGCGAGTTTCGACTTTTCGCGCGAGGCCTTTACCATGGACGAGTCTCGGAGCGCTGCTGTCACGGAAAACTTTTGCAAGCTGTTTGAAGACGGCATTCTGTATCGTGAGAACCGCCTGGTCAATTGGTGTGTGTACCTGAACACGACGCTCTCGAATCTCGAGGTGGTGCAGAAAACGCTTCCCGGTCGCACCCTCATGAACGTGCCTGGCTATCCACCAAATGAGCGCATCGAATTCGGTGTGATTGTGTCGTTTGTGTACCCCGTGGTGGGTTCAGACGAAAAGATTGTCGTGGCCACGACGCGTCCTGAGACGATTCTCGGTGATACGGCCGTGGCTGTGCACCCTGATGATGAGCGGTACAAGCACTTGCACGGCAAGATGCTGCAGCATCCGTTCATTCCCGAGCGCCAGGTGCCTCTAGTGACAGACTCCATTGCCGTTGACATGGCGTTCGGCACGGGTGCCGTCAAGATCACGCCAGCACACGACCCGAACGACTATGATGTGGGCAAGCGCCACAACCTGCCGTTCATCAATATCCTGAACGATGACGGCACGCTGAACGCGAACGCTGGCGAATTCCAAGGTATGAAGCGTTTCAGCGCGCGCCGCGCCGTCGTCGAAGCACTCAAGGCCAAGGGCTTGTATGTCGAGACCAAGGACAACCCCATGGTCGTGCCTGTGTGTGAGCGCTCTGGTGATGTGATCGAACCGGTCATGAAGCCTCAGTGGTGGGTCAACTGCCAGCCGCTCGCCAAGGCCGCTGTCGAAAAGGTGCAGAGCGACAACATGGTGATTGAGCCACCGCAAAGCAAGCGCGAGTTCTTCAGGTGGATGGAAAACATCCAGGACTGGTGCGTGAGTCGGCAGCTGTGGTGGGGCCACCGTGTCCCGGCGTACTTTGTCGACATGGAGGGCGTTGAGCAGGACCCTGCGGACGGCCAGTGGTGGGTCGTTGGCCGTACGCAGGCCCAGGCTGAGGAACGTGCGACGGAGATGGCTCAGGGCCGGGCATTTACACTCAAGCAGGATGAGGATGTGCTGGATACATGGTTCTCGTCCGGTCTGTGGCCCTTCTCGACGCTCGGCTGGCCGCAGAAGGACGCCAAGGACATGCAGCACTACTACCCGACATCCATGCTGGAGACAGGTTGGGACATTCTGTTCTTCTGGGTGGCTCGTATGATCATGCTCGGTGTGCACCACACTGGTCAATTGCCGTTCAAGGAGGTGTTTTGCCATGCCATGGTCCGCGATGCGCACGGCCGTAAGATGAGCAAGTCGCTGGGCAACGTGATTGATCCGATCGACGTGATCGAGGGCATTTCGCTCGAGGGACTTCATCAGCGCCTGCGTGAGGGCAACCTGGACGAGAAAGAAATCAACAAAGCCGCACAGGGTCAAAAGAAGGACTATCCCCGCGGCATTCCGCAGTGTGGCACTGATGCGCTGCGCTTCACGCTATGTGCTTACACAGCTGCCGGCCGCGATATCAACCTGGATATCATGCGTGTGGAAGGCTACCGCAAGTTCTGTAACAAGCTGTGGAATGCTACGCGGTTTGCGCTCCTCAAGCTGCAGGATGGCTACCAGCCTCTGTGCCTCGCGGATCAGGACAAGTTTGTGCCGCAAAGCCTCGTGGAGAAGTGGATCCTGCACCGCTTGAACCAGACCGCGCAGCAGCTCAACCAGGACATGCTCCAGCGCTCGTTCATGAGCGCCACGAGCTGCGTGTACAACTTTTGGCTGTACGACCTGTGCGATGTGTACATTGAGGCCATCAAGCCGATCACAGATGCGGGTGCTGATCCAAGTGCGCGTCTGTCGGCGCAGCACACGCTGTACGCATGCCTGGACGCTGGTCTTAAGCTCTTGCATCCCTTCATGCCCTTTGTCACCGAGGAGCTGTGGCATCGCCTGCCGCAACGCCCGCAAGAGACTGCCGAAACGATCGCTCATGCCCGCTTCCCTGAATGGCAAGCGGTGCATGACTTTGGCAAGGAGGCCGCGCACTTTGACGACGTGTTTGCGACTGTGCGCGCTGTGCGTGGACTCGCCGCTGACTACGGTCTCACCTCGAAGATCCAGGCATTTGTCGAGGTGCCGAACAACGAGTACCGTGCTGTGCTCGAGTCCCAGTGCAGCGTGATGCACACGCTCATCAAAGGCTGTGAGAAGATTGTGTGTGTTCCCGCGGCTTCTGAGGTCCCGCCTGGCTGCGTCGTGGCAAGTGTCTCTTCGAGCATCCAGGTACACCTGCTCGTCAGTGGCCTGGTCGACTTTGATCAGGAGCTGAGTAAGCTGGCCAAGAAGCTTACGCTGAACGAGACGCAGCTGCAGCGCACTACAGCTCTGACGCAAAAGCCTGACTGGTCCAAGACACCTGAAGACGTGCGTGCCCACACGCAAAAGCGGCTGGATGATTTGGAGGCCGAAAAGGCGGCGCTGCTCCAGGCCCAGGCCAACTTTGACAAGCTCCGTAGCTCAGCCTAGCGACTCCACTTTTTTTTCTCTCTCCCTTCCATATGCGCAATTTATCGACACTCGCGTGGCGAGTGTACGATGCGCCAACGAAGCCGTGGCACGGCGTCGTGGCAGACACTGAGGGAGATGACTCTGTGTATGTCATGCGGGTAGAGAGGCGCGACGGTGTATCGCAGCTTACGTTGGCACATATCACGCCAACTGGCACAGAAGAACTCGCCGTTTTGGAGGTGGCGTCCGCCCCGCCTCATGTGCCCGACGTCGCAGACTTCCGCCTGCTTGCCGATGGAGGATCGAGCGTGAATCATATGCCGGCCATCTGTGTGATTGGAAGCGGTGGTGATATCGTGCTGATGCCTGTGGACGAAGAAGCCAGTGCACCTGCCGAGGTGGTGGGCTCTGTGGACCAGGGCATCTTGGCGGCGGCATGGAGTCCTGAAGAAGACGTGCTCGTGCTCATTACCGGCGGTGAAAAGCGGCTTATTGTGATGACGCGTGAATTCGAGGTCATGAGCGAGACCATGTTGTCTACCGAAGCGTTCGGTGATGATCAGCCTGTGAACGTCGGCTGGGGCTCCAAGTCGACGCAATTTCACGGATCAGAGGGCAAGCAGGCCGCTATGGCTGCTGCGAATGCACCTGAGGAAAGCGATCCCCGTGGTCCGCTTGTGCCGGAGGACGATGGCCTTCCCCGCATTTCATGGCGTGGCGACGGCGCCTTTTTCGTCACGTCCAGTGCCGAGGCGTCCCATGATACCGTGCACCGCATTCTTCGCACTTACACACGCACAGGCACGCTCAGTGCCACGTCAGATCGAAGCGTGCGTGGCATCTCGCACGTCCTGGCGTGTCGTCCTACCGGCAACTTGATCGCGACGACGCAGCGCATGGGCGGGCCATGGGCGCCAGGTCGGCACGGGCGGCACGACGTGGTCTTTTTCGAGCGCAATGGACTTCGTCACGGTGAGTTCTCGTTACGCGAGGAACATGGCAGTGTGCCCGACGTACCTGGTGTGTCGGCAGAGCCACTGCCCCCTTGGTCATGCGAGCACCAGATCCGCCTCGTATCGTGGAATGCGGATGGCTCCGTCTTGGCAGTGGTCTTGCAGCGCGCTGGCCTGCATGTGCTGCAGCTGTGGACGAGTGGTAACTACCATTGGTACTTGAAGCACGAATCTACGTACGAGCATCTGCATGCGATGACATGGCACCCGGAGCAGCCCCTTACGTGGTACGTGTCGCATGCGCGCGTCGAAAAAAGAACCATGTGCCTGGAGACTGCCTGCTCCCGTGGCATGCCGCCGCATGATGCCGCGTGCGCCTCGGTCGTGGACGGCCACATGCTGTACCTGACGCCGTTCCGCCTGCAAAATGTACCGCCACCTATGTGTGCCGTGGCGATCGTCGACACGCCGCAGCACACAGTCCCGCATGTACCGCCAGCGACGCCTGTGCATGTGGCATGGACCACACAGTCCGTGGAGGACCAAACAACCGACATCGTCGCGATCCTGTACCCTGATGCGAGTGTTCACATATGGAGCATCGCGTACGGCCCTCTTGGCGCCGCCCATCCACGCCCACGCCCGCCGCTGAAGCCTCAGCGTGTAGCGACATATACGCGCCCTGATGCGTCACATGCGTATCAAGTGGCTGTCACGCTGTGCGACCACGTCCCTTGTGTGGCTGTGCTGTGCATGGAGGGCGAAAATACGGCCCTGTGGACGCAATGCGGCTCTGAGACCTCGTATCAGCTGCTCGACGGCCAGGGCCCGTGGCGCTTAGTGTCTGTGCCCAACTCGACCTCGTTCGCCTTGCACGATCACCGCGGTGATGTCACCCTATTTTCACCGACGCTCAAGCCGACGCCACTTGATCCACTGCTGTCCTTCTGCCCCACGTTGCACATACTCCCCGCAGAACATGAGGGAACGTGGCAGGCGATCGGCCTCACATCTGATGGTCGCCTCCTCGCACCCCATCGTGTGCTGGCGAAAGATGCCACCTCGTTCACATGCACGGACCATTTGCTGATTTGGACGACGCACGCGCACGAGGCCATGTTTGTGCCGCTCACATGCCTCACAACCACGCCGCAGGTCTCGCAGCTGAGCCGCCGTGTTGAGCGGGGTAGTCGTATTGTGACAGCGGTGCCCAGTGCCATGTCGCTCGTTTTGCAAATGCCGCGAGGCAATTTGGAGACAACGTACCCGCGGCCTATGGTGCTCGATGTGATTCGCGACAGGCTGGATCGCCTGGCATTTGGTGAGGCTCTGCGTGTGAGCCGCGCGCACCGTGTCGACCTCAACTTGCTGCACGACCACTGCCCTACGGCCTTTTTGGAGCGTGTGCCAGAGATTTTGGCGCAAATTCACCATGTCGACCACATCAACTTGCTCTTGTCCAACTTGCGAAACGAAGACGTAACGCAGTCGCTGTACCGCCCGTGGGATGCGAGCACTCGTGCACCCATGGCGCATCTCGATACCAAGGTGAATCAGATTTGTGATCGGTTCCTCGAGGCTATGCAGGCGGCAGATGAGCGCTACTATCTGTCGTCCATTCTCACAGCGCACGTACGCAAAGTGCCTGCGGACTACGAAAGTGGACTGCGCGTACTGCTCAAATACATGCACACGGACATGGCTCTCGCTGAAGAGGCGTGTAAGTACATCATTTTCCTCGTCAATGCCGATCAACTGTACCATGTCGCCTTGGGCATGTACGACTTTGAGCTGGCCCTGCTGATCGCCCAACAGTCTCCGCGTGATCCGCGAGAGTACGTGCCGTTCCTGCGCGAGATGCGTGCGAAGGAGCCGCTGGCGTACCAACGCTTTTGTATGGACGATTACTTAGGTCGCCATGCCAAGGCACTCGCCTGGCTCGCCCAAGCTGGCAGCGAGCACACCGAAGCAGCTATGACGTACATGGTCCAGCACAAGCTCTTTCGCGAAGGTCTTGTGGCATGGGCCAAGGATCCCGTATTGCTGGCTGAGGCATATGGCCGCTTCGCCGACTACCTCAGCTCACATCAACGCCCAGCCGAAGCTGCGACTGCGTACGAGCTGGCCGGTCGTATAGACGAGGCCTTGAACGCACACAAAGAAGCAGACCAGTGGCAGCGGGCCTTGACGCTGGCACTTGAACAGCGCATGTCGGCGCAGGCTCTACTGCACTTGACGCGGGAGCTTGCTGATCAGCTCGAGGAGCAGCACAAGTTCGAGCAGGCCGCACGTGTCCTACTTCGTATACCCGACTTGGAGCGGGCCATTGACCTGCTGTGCCGTGCGAACGCGTTTGTCGATGCGCAGTATGAATGTGCGGTGCATGCGCGCTGGGATCTGGTGGAAACGCATGTGGCACCTGCGACTCTTGAGGCCCACAGCTCGCTGATCGACGAGGCAGACGAAATCGAAGAGCAGCTGTCCAAACAGGTTGCCCGCCTCTTTGAGCTAGACGCGAAGCGCACACACGATCCAGCCGCCTTCTATGTCGAAGACGATCTACCCGGCATGGACAATATCGATGTCATGAGCGACATGTCGCAAGTGACACAGTTCACTCGGTACACTACCGCTACGAGTGTGGCGCCGTCCATGTCGACCCTCTCACTTGGATCCAAGTCGCGGCAGCGCGCCAAGGCCAAGAAGGAGGAAAAGAAAAAGAATGCTGGCAAGAAAGGCAGCATCTACGAAGAGGGATACCTCCACGAATCCCTGCAAAAACTCCTTCATACACGTCTTGGCACTTTGCAGCAAGACACCAAGCGGCTACTGCCCCTGCTTGTCACGCTCGGTGAAAAGCATCGCAACGCAGCGCAGCGACTCCAAGACCGCTTACTTGCGCTTGAAGCGCATGCGCACAAGGCCGTCGCTGACCTCACTGAGCGACACGCGCGCCAGGTCCAAGAGCGTGCCGAAATGGCGCAGACACTCGCGACGCAAGTCACACAGCTCGCACATGCGCCTGGTGCGCAGGCGGAAGCAGCTAGTGCCGTGCTCGCAACGGTGTGGCGCTGGCGGCACATGCAGGAACCGCCCAAGGCCGTGCCGAGGGTATCGAACGAGGCTTGGAAACTGCATTTCCTCGAACGTGCATAATTACAGTTTGGCAAACATGGGCTTCGTCTTGGACATAGTAGCTGACATAGACTGGACGAGGTCCTCTGTCTGAAGAAAAGCGCCATTCAGGTATTGCATATAACGCAATCCCTCGTCGACCGAGTGGTCACGGGCGTGTACCATGGCGAGCTTAGTCCCCACCACCGCCACAGGCGAGAGAGACGCCATTTGCATGGCCGTCTCGACCGCCCTGAGCAGGGCCTCTTCTTGCGTGGCAAACACCTGACTCAGGAAGCCCATGGCACGAGCCTCGTCCGCACCGAAATCACGAGCCGTCAAAGCCACCTCGCGAGCCCAAGACTCGTTGCCCACCACCTTGGGAAAGCGCTGAAGCGTGCCGATATCAGCAGCCAAGCCAATACGCGCTTCGCGAATCGAGAAGCGCGCGTCCTTTGACGCATAGCGCACGTCTACGGCGCTCAAAACGTCGACGCCGAGACCGATCGTATAACTGTGCGATACGCCGATCACAGGACGCTCACACTGCTCGATAGACGAGATGGCATTCTGGAAGCGTTCAACGAACTCACGAATCGCCATGGATCGACGCGCAGGATCGCCACCAGATTGTACCACGTCCATGATGGCAGGATCATGCAGATCTAGCCCGGCCGTAAAGCATCGGCCCTCGCCATACAAGACGACGGCACGAACATCACCGTCCCCACGAATGCGCGAAAAGATCGCGTGCATCTCCGTCCAAGTAACAGTGTCAAAGGCATTCACGGGCGAGCGTCGAATTCCAACACCGAGGACATGCTCAGCAAGCCATGATACTTTAAAGTACTTGGGTTCGAGGCCCTGATACGTCATGATGCCAATGTGGGGTTCGGCCCCGGTCTGGACTTTTGCGTGGGCTTCGCCTTGGCATGACTAAAGTACGAGGCGGGGAATCGTGGAGAAGTCGCTGCATCTACCCACATTCCACATCATGAAATGGCTACGCGGTTCGAATGAATCAGAGAGTCAGGGACCTATGGCGGGATACACGTTTCAGTCGCGAATGGGATCTCTGTCTCTTCATGAGTCTGATCGCATTCGCTTCATAGGCTTTCCCGATGACATCACGAATTCGGCACGCGCCACCATTGCACACAGCTGGCCTCGTGGCATATCTTGGGAGAGATTTTATGCTGGATCCTACGAGTTCAAACTGCATGGGCGTCCATGGGACGGCAAGGCTGAATCTGGTATCTTTGCTAGGCGCCTCGTCCGCAATCTTCTAGCCTCACTGTACAGTGCAGGGTGGGTGATGATCTTTTCGACGGATGTGAGCAAGAAGGCAAGGGACAAGGACACTTTCATCTTCCGGCACCAGTCGCCACCGCCACCACCGGCTGAATGGATCAGCATTGCATTCTCCAACTACAACAAAATCCGCCTCATTGACGCCCCGCCCGACCTCGCATGGGCCCTCGACCGTTCGATTTCTGTGGCGCGGGCACCTCGCGCCATGTACGAGTACTCACCAGGTGTGGCAGAACTGCTGCTCAACTCGTTCTACTGGCTCGCACAGGGATCCACTACCATGC
>OJKZ01000614.1_pt1 | contig 13493 bp, 9 predicted proteins | sample 1596791 | NCBI WGS metagenome assembly OJKZ01 (sample SAMEA3904677, study PRJEB24821) | metagenome | biome: Builtin; feature: hospital; material: surface | place: USA | collected 2013-06-04 | reverse complement strand
TTGTAATTGTATTTTGAATTCGTAAGTGAATAGAATTGCATGAAAGAAGAAATGAGTATTGTATGAAAGTTTCAGTAGAAAGAAATGAATTGATAATATAGAATCCAAAAACAATGGATAAAAAAGAAAGAAGAAATACATGTAAGTATATATAATAGAAATTAAGAGAATAGTAAATTATTTAGATAATAGATTTTAGTATAATACACTATTATTATATTACTTATTAAATTATATAATTACATGAAAAGGGGATCTTATTATTTTCTTTCCTAAAAAATTATGAATAATAATCGAACAATAATAATAGCTAGGATAAGTACAATAATAAGTCGTGGATCAATGAATGAAGAAATATTTTGTAGAAGAGAGATAGATGAGATATCAAGAACAGAAAGGATAGGAGCAATTAGTAGAATTGTAAGTAGAACTAGAGAAAGAGCAAAGTAAACAGCATATGATGGAAGAGTACCATTGTCAAGTTTAGCTACTTTTTGACTAGCATCTTTTAGTCCTGAAGTTAGTCCATATCCAAATAGTTGTTCTACAATACCTCGATCTAGTTGTTTAGATACAATGTATCCAATACCTAGAGAGGCAGGAATAACATATGTATTATATAGAACTTCAATGTAGTATTTACCATTAAAGAAGTTATATAGATTGTATCCAAAGTTAGATTTAGTACATTGTACTAGGAAAGGAGTTGCATAATGATATAGATAGAATGCAAGAGATGCACTAGCAAATGTAATAAATGTAGGTAGTAGTTTGTATGAAGTAGGGATAACTTCTGCTTCAATGAGAGAAATGTGAGATGGATGAGTAAATAGAGAGTTAGCAGCAAAATCTGTACCCATACCAACAAATAGATCTCGAGCAACATATCCAAAGAAGATTGCAAGAATAGCAAGAGTAGTCATAGGAATCATAGCAAAGATAGCAGCATCATGAGCAGATTCATAGATTTTTTTAGGAGAATTAGGATATGTTAGGAAAGTCATAGCTACTAGCCGGAAACTATAGAATGCTGTAAGACCAGCTGAAATAGAACCAAGCCAGTAAGCAATAGATCCATGGAATACATATTGAGAGAAAGCAAGTTCTAGAATTAGATCTTTAGAATAGAATCCAGTCATAAATGGCACTGCCATAAGACTTAGAGAACCAACAAGAATAGAAGTGTAAGAGAATGGTAGAAGAGGAAGGAATCCACCAAGTCGTCGTTGATCTTGTTGATCAAAAGTAGCATGAAGAACAGCACCAGCAGAAAGGAATAGAAGAGCTTTAAAGAAAGCGTGGTTAACAAGATGGAATAGTGCAGTATTGTATTGTGATAGTCCACAAGCAAGGAATAGATAACCCATTTGTGAACATGTAGAATAAGCAATAACTCGTTTTAGATCATTTTGAAGTAGACCTGTAGATGCAGCAAAGAAAGCTGTAATAGATCCAATCCAAGTAATAGCAATAAGTGCAGTAGATGAATATTCTAGAAGAGGACTAGATCGTAGTAGTACATATACACCTGCAGAAACAAGAGTAGCAGAATGAATAAGTGATGAAACAGGTGTAGGACCAGCCATAGCAGTAGGAAGCCATGTATTAAGTCCAATTTGAGCACTTTTACCCATACCACCAAATAGTAGTAGTAGTCCAATCATTGTAAGAGCACTTTCATTCATCATTGGTGCAAGTGAAAATACTGTAGAGAAATCTACATTACCAAATAGTGCTACAATAGCTAGGAAGGATACTGATAGAGCCATATCACCTACACGGTTTACAATAAATGATTGCATTGCTGATTTATTAGCTTCAATAACAGTAAACCAGAAATTAATTAGTAGATATGAACATACAGCAATAAATTCCCATCCTACAAATAGTACAAAGTAATTATCTCCTGATACTAGAAGTACCATAAAGAAAGTAAATAGACTAAGGTAAGAAAAGAATCGTTGGTTATGTGGATCACTACTCATATAATCAATTGAGTAAAGGTGTACAAGAGAAGAAATAATAAGTACTGTAGTAATAATTGACATAGATAGAGTATCAAATGTTAGTGACCATGATACAGTTAGAACTTCTGAATGTACCCAATCTCCAAGATGAATAGTAACTGGACTATGACATAGAACAACTTCATAAAATCCAATAATCGATAGAATAGCAGCAATCATTACTGCTGATGTAGTGATAATATGTGAACCAGTTACTCCAATTTTTCGACCTAGAAGTCCTGATGCCATACCTCCTAGACAAGGAAGAGAAAAAAGAAGAAAGAACATGATAAAAAAGAAATATAGTAAGATCTATAATGAAATAGTAGTATTTACATTTTTCTCATTTGAAAGAGAAATAGATCCACGTAGTCGGTAGTAAGCAACAAGAATACCAAGTCCAATAGCTGATTCAGCAGCAGCTAGAACAATAATATAAATAGCATAAGTTTGTCCTAGAATATCATCAAAATTCATTGAAGATACTAGTACTAGAATAGTAATAGAAAGTAGTAGAATTTCCAGAGAGAAAATCATAAGTAGAATGTTCTTACGATTTAGTACAAATCCTAGAATTCCAATAGTAAATAGAATAAGACTAAGATTCATGAAATCTAAATGAAAAAATGAAAATAAATATAAAGAGAGTAAAAATAAAAATAGTAAGTATAAAAATACTTTCTATTTTAAAAAATATCTAATATTATCGAGAACTACCCGATTCGAACGGGCATACCCCAAACTGACAACTTGGTGCATTATCCAATTATGCTAAGATCCCTAGATTCCTAATTTATTGGTAATGGAAGAAAAATTGTATTTTTTTTTATATATAGCCTATATATTATATATATAGACAATGATGATATATATATATATTATTTAAATTGGAATTTTTTTAGAGGGGAATATATACATATATAATCCTAATGAGCTTCAAAATATGAATATGAATATTTTTCATTATAAAGAATTAATAAAAGAAAAATAGAATTCTTTTCTTTTATTGGATAGAATAGAATTTATAAATTTACTGCTGGAATATCAAAAGCAATAAGTAGACTAGGTACTAGAATTAGAAGTGCAATTGACATAGGAAGTAGTTGAGTCCAACAGAAAATCATAAGTCGATCATATCGTTGTCGTACAAATGTAGCACGTACCCATACAAAGAAGAACATAAATAGAAGAGCTTTAAGAGCTAGAATAATACTTTGTAGATTAATGAAAGTATTATTAGTAATAATTTCTGGGAAACCATAACCACCAAGGAATAGGATTGTAGAGAATGTTGACATAAATACAACACCTGAGTATTCAGCTAGATAGAAGAATACAAAAATCATACCAGAGTGCTCAGTCATAAATCCACTTACTAGCTCTGATTCAGCTTCAGGAAGATCGAATGGAGTACGGTTTAGTTCTGCTAGAGCAGAAATTAGATACATAATAAAAATAGGAAATAGAGGTACAATAAACCAAATAGCAGTTTGAGATTCAACAATTGTAGTGAAATTTAGTGATCCTGTCATAAGAATAACAGTAAATACACAAGTTGAGAAAATAAGTTCATAACTAACCATTTGAGCTGTAGATCGTAGTGATCCCAGAAAAGCATATTTTGAATTAGCAGCCCATCCTGCAAATAGAGCACCATAAATACCAATAGAAGATACTGCTAGAGAAAATAGCATACCTAGAGATAGATCTGCAATAGCCATACCTGATCCAAATGGAATAACAGCCCATCCTAGTAGACTAAATACTAGTGAAATCATAGGAGCTAGAAAGAATAGTGCTTTATTTGATTGTGCAGGAATAATTTGCTCTTTAACAACAAGTTTTAGAGCATCTGCAAAAGGTTGTAGAACTCCATAGTATCCTACAACATTAGGACCAATACGACGTTGCATTGAACCCATAGCTTTCCGTTCAATAATTGTCATAAAAGCTACACATAGTAGCATTGGAACGAAAACAATTAGAATAAGTACTAGAGATACTAGTGATCCTTGAGTAATACTAATATCAAAAGATTTCATATCAAAAAGATTCATCATGATTTATTAAATTAATAATTTATATTTATGAAGAAAAGAAAAAATTTTTTTGAATATATTTTTATTGTTATTAAATATATTAATAATGTATTAGTTATTATCAATATAGAATTATTTTAATAATTCAAATAGCAAAATAAATATTTTTGCTGGGAATCTTTATTTTTAAATAGAATGATACAAGAAAATTTGTAAATAAAGTAAAAGGGGGAAAGAAATTTTATTCTATATTTATATAGAATATACTAAAATGTTTCTATTAAGAAACACTTTCCATCCATTCTAGGTATTTATCTGGACTTACTACTTCAATACAGATTGGCATAAATCCATGTAGAATACCACAAAGTTCTGAACATTGTCCATAGAATAGTCCTTCTCGTTCAGGAATAATTGATGTTTGTACTAGTCGTCCTGGAGTACCATCTACTTTAATTCCTAGTGATGGAACTGCAAATGAATGAATTACATCTTGACCAGTAACGATAAATCGTACATTTGTATCCACTGGAACAACTACATTGTTATCTACATCTAGAAGTCGTAGTTGACCATCTTGTAGATCAGATTCTGGAATCATATATGAATCGAATTCAATTGATTCTCCATCTTCATTTAGGAAATCTGAGTATTCATATGACCAGTACCACTGATGTCCTACAGCTTTAATTGTCATAGATGGTGTAAATACTTCATCTGTAAGATATAGTAGTTTAAAGCTTGGGAAAGCAATAACAATAAGTAGTAGAGCTGGTGAAATTGTCCATACTAGCTCAATAGCAGTACCATGATTAATATGGTGTGTAATTGGATTATTTGTTTTATGATTATGGTATACTGTTGAAGCAATTGTCCAGAATACTCCAAATAGAATTACAATAAGATAGAATCCTACTGAATGGAATAGTTCAGTAATACCTTCTTGTACTGGTGAAGCACCTTCTTGTAGAGCCATTTGCCATGGTTCTGGTGAGTCACATCGCATCATCATAGGTGCACCACCACCATCTCCTCCGCCTGATCCTGCAGCGCGTGATTCGATGATTAGAATTAGCATAAAGATACAAAATAGTAGAGGAACGTATGTTTTCATTGTTGTTGATATAATATATATAAATAAATAAAAAATTAGTCGGATTGAAGAATTAGAATTTAATAAAAGAATATTATTATTCTATATTTATGAGATAATTTAATAAAAATTATTTCATACTAGAGATTAAAATATTCAAAAATTTTTTCTAGCTTTATCATAGAATTTTATTTACAAATGAATTGTAAAAAAAAATTCTTTTCTATTCTTTGTTAAAAATAAAAATTTCAGTTTATAACATAGAATATATTAGATAAACTAGAAAATAGTTTTTAGTTCTTTTCAGAAAACCTGGAATCTTTATTGAAGAAGGTCTTTATATAAACTTATATTCATAGGTATATATGACCTTCCTATATATTATATAATATAAAATAAGAATTAGAGGAATTGAACCTCTGTCTTCGATGTGTAAGATCGACGCTATACCACTCAGCTAAATCCTTTTATTAATATGTTTACTATTATCATTATGTATATATATAATGTATAAAAAAATTGAATGAATAATATAATTCAACTCCTATATATTTATATATAATATGTTGAAATGAATGGAAATAGCTAAATAATTCATAAGTATAGAATCGAACATCGAAATTAAGAATAGTAATTGTATGTTGATATACATTCATTATAGTTATAATAATAATATATACTATTACACACATGTATATTGTATATTTTATGGAGATATTATACTCCATCCAAGAACAGCTGGGTACGATCCAACACTAGTGATTTTGGAGATCACTGTACTACCAATTATACTATGTTCTTGCTAAATTTACGATATTTTTATTTAGTACAATTCTTTTCCTTATATTTGTTGGAAAGTGAGTAAGAACTGAGAGGGAATTGAACCCTAAGGAAAGAATTTGCAATTCTTCTTCAGTAGCCATCTGAAACCTCAATTCCTTGAAAATTGTAAGAGTGTAGAAAACAGTATTTATTTTATTATAACTACAGATTTTTAAATTTTTAAGAAATAAGGGAAAATATAAAGTAGTTAGTTTTCCAGAGTTCGTACTTTCATAGTAAGTACAATAGGACCAATCATAGCAAGTAGTAGGATTAGACTAGCTACAAATAGCCAGATAGATCCAAATGTATATAGTGTAAATCCAATTGATTGTACATCAATTAGAGTAGCAAAGTTCGAATCTGGACTGTAAGTAAATGTTTGATATACATCATATGAATTAGATAGAGTAGGATATCCAAAATTATGCAGAATGCTATTAAGAGTATTCATAATACCAATTTGCATATCTGGGAAAATTTTGAATGGGTTAAGATTTTTGTATTCATTATTAGAACTAAATGGAAACATAGAAAATAGTTCTACGAATAGAAGAAATACAAAAATAGAACCTAGAGGAAGATTTTGAGTATACTCAGAAGCCATAGCATTTAGTTCAGCAAGTTGTAGATTTAGCATCATAACAACAAATAGGAATAGGATAGCAATAGCTCCAATATAAAGAATTAGATATGAAATACCCATAAATCCAAGACCTAGTAGAACAAGATATCCTGAAACATGTAGAAATAGTGAAATAAGGAATAGAACTGACATAACAGGATTTTTAGATGTAACTACTAGTAGTGCAGATAGGATAGCACCAAGAGTAAGAAAATCAATAAGAAAAGTATGCATGTGATACTGCTCATATATATTATACATGTATACATAATACAGTATACAAAGTTATTTTCTAAAGAAGGAATGTTCATGTAGAATCAATAGGGAATCAATCTTTGAATTAATCCACCGTACCAGTAAACAGAAACGAATAGGAATAGCCATACTACATCAACAAAGTGCCAGTATAGAATACTTGATTCGTATCCAACATGGTGAGTATTTGTGAAATGATATTGAATCATTCGACCAAGAGAAACTGCCAGCATAATTGTACCAACAATAACATGGATACCATGGAATCCAGTAGATAGATAGAATGTAGAACCATATACACCATCAGAAATAGCAAATGGAGCATTGTAGTACTCAATACCTTGACAAATAGTAAATACTGTAGCAAGTACAACAGTAAGGATAAGTCCTGAAATAGCACCTGCTCGGTTTTTGTTAATTACAGCATGGTGTGAGTATGTAACTGTAGCACCAGATGTAAGAAGAAGAATAGTATTTAGAAGAGGAAGTTCAAATGGGTTGATTGATTCAATACCAACAGGAGGCCATTGTCCACCTAGAGTAACATCAGGAGAAAGTGAAGAGTGGAATAGAGCCCAGAAGATAGAGATAAAGAAGAATACCTCAGTAATAATAAAGAATACCATACCTAGGCTAAGTCCTTTTTGAACTGGAATAGTATGATCACCTAGGAATGTACCTTCAGTAACTACATCTCGAAGCCAAAGAGCTAGACATAGAGCAGTAGAGATGAATCCAAGAAGTACAAGAGAAATACCAGAATCTCCAAAAGGACTAGCATATCCTTGGATATAAACAACACTTCCCATTGTAAGAATAAGAAGAGAGAATGAAATAAACATAGGCCATGGACTAGCAGTAACCATATGGAATGGGAATAGTTGGAATTGATTTCGCTGTGCTTGAAGGTTAGCTAGATTATTCATAATTCTATAGAAAAGTAAATATACTATATTATGAAAGTATACTATGAAGTGGTTCATGATCTAAAAGATTTTTAAGGAGAATATCATGATGATCCATATGAATGAGTATAGTAGTATCTATATATATACTATATACTGTCTAGATACAAGAGAATAGATAGTGTACCTCTGTGTACCCTATAGTACATATACATTTATGTTAGTACAGTTGTATATAATAATATATATTATTAACGCGAGGAAATTTTGAACTTCAACAAATCTTAGATTTGCAGAGAGTATCGAATCTCCAATAATATACATAGATTAATACTATATATTATTAAAAATAAGGGGTACGGACGCGAGGAGATTCGAACTTCAACAACCTATGGGTTGCAGAGAGTGACGAATCTCCATAATAAAACTTAACAAATAATTTCACATTTAATTTTTATCTCATAGGGATAAGGAGATTCGAACTCCTGACCAAAAAATTAAAAGTTTTTCACTCTAACCAACTGAGTTATATCCCTACTTATTATGTATTTGAAAACATATATTTCGCTCCTATATATATTATTCTTATCTTTATAGGGGAATAATATGCTAGAACATCATCATTGTTCTTGTATAGAAATAAAGCTAGCATAGTTTAATGGTAGAATCAGGTACTTCCAATACCCGGGTTTCGGTTCAATTCCGAATGCTAGTACTTTTTTGCAGGAGAATAAGTCATGCTAACTATTTCTCTTATTTCATTTATTCTAGCTGTTCCTCTTTTCGCCCATAAAATTACAGCTACCGTTTTTACTCGAATTGTTGCTATTGTTCTATTTTATTCAGCAATTCTTACATGGAATTCACTATATTATCTACCACTTAGTCAAGGTGGTGTTGGTCTATATAGTGGTCTATTCCATGTATCTACAACTACTCTAGCTTTCCAAATTCTTGTATGTGTAGTTGGTGCTATCCTACTTGCTGGTTGGGGTCCTACTACATATAGTCTAAAACTTGGTAATTCTAAAGTAGGTATTGAACGGTCTGTAAGTATTAATACTAATTTTGTTCACGTGAATACTATTAATGAATATAGTATGATTGTACTATTCAGTGTACTTGGTTCTGTACTTCTTATTTCTAGTTATAATTTCCTATCTATGTATATGGGTATTGAACTTCAAAGTTTTGCTGCTTATATTCTATGTTCTCTATATCGAAATTCACAATCTGCTACATTCGCTGGTCTTAAGTATTTCCTACTTGGTAGTCTAGCATCTGGTATTATTGTACTTGGTACTGCTATTATTTATGCTGGTACTGGTATTACTGGATTTGATGATCTTGCTACTCTTATCTCTGTAGGTGACATTTCTTCTGCTAATACTTATGTAACTCTAAGTATTGCAGGTGGTCTTCTACTAATTGGTATTGGTTACATTTTCAAAGTAGGTGCTGCTCCACTATATAATTGGGCTCCTGATGTATATGATGGAGTTCCTACTATCATTACATCTTGGGTAAGTACTATGCCTAAAATTGGTATTCTAGTATTCCTACTAAACCTTAGCTTTATTGTAACAGGATATGATCTATCATGGAATACTGAATTCCTTCAAGGAAGTGATCTATTTACTTCTTATGCTAAACCATTCCAAACACTACTACTTGTATCATCTGTGCTTAGTTTTATTGTAGGAAGTATTGTAGGTCTATCACAAGTACGAATTAAACGACTTCTTACATTCTCTACAATTAATCACGTAGGTTTCCTACTACTAGCTCTTGCTGTAAGTACTGAAGAATCTGTAGAAGGATTTGTATTCTACCTAGTACAATATTCACTAACAAATGTAAATACTTTCCTAACAATTCTTGCTTTCGGATATATTACGAAAGGAATTCTACAAAATAATTCTAGTGTACGAGAATTTGTACTACTAGATGATCTAAAAGGTCAATTCTACAAAAATCCTCTACTTGTTATTAGTTTCTCTGTTTCACTATTCTCTATGGCAGGTATTCCTCCACTTATGGGATTCTTTGCAAAACAAATGGTTCTTTACTCAGTATCTTACAACTACTCATATGTTGCTATTCTAGCTATTGTAATGAGTGTAATTAGTGCTAGTTATTATCTAAAAATTGTACAACTTATGTTCTTCCAGAAAGATTCTGTACCTACAACTCTATCTTCAGAAGGTGAAACATCTGAAACAGGAACACCTCTTATTACATCAATGCATAGTTCTGTTATTGCTATCCTTACTCTTATGATTTCACTTTACCTATTTGATTCTTCTATCCTACTAAATGCTTGTCATCTTCTAAGTCTAAGTCTATTCTCTTCTTAATAGACAAAAGATCTTTCTTTTTCACTTCTATGAATTCTCTTACTCTTTATCTTATTCTTGTACCAGTTGTAGGTTTTATTCTACTACTGGTAAATATCCTTCTAGCTAAACATGTACCTTATTCTGAAAAAGTTACATCTTATGAATGTGGATTTTCTCCTATCTATGGTCAAAATCGATCACCATTCACTATTCAATTCTATCTTGTTGGTATTCTATTCCTAATTTTCGATATTGAAATTTTCATGACAATGCCATATGCTCTTACTGTTTATGAAACAGGTCATTATGGATTCTGGATCATTATGGTATTCTTTGGAATTCTTACTCTTGGGTTTGTATATGAATTTAACTCTAAAGCTCTATACTTTAGTCAAGTTCAACCTGCCAACGAAGAAGAATTATCTTCATTCCCTTCTATAATTTTATCTATTTAATTCTAAGAATTGGATAATATAGGAATCTATCTGATAATTCAAGTGAATACCATTTAATAATATAAATGAAGAATAAAAATTATTTATCAGAATAAATTTGGGGATATGGTATAATTGGTATTATAGTATCTTTGCAGGATAGCTGATGTCAGTTCAAATCTGACTGTCTCCATTCATAAACCTTGATAGCTTATGTGGCTAAAGCGTAGAACTGAAGATTCTAAGAACCGTGTTCGAGTCATGGTCGAGGTATTATATTCATAATACAGATATTCCTTACTGGTAAAGGAGGTGCTCTGTAAAAGCATTGGTTTCTACCGTTGTGGGTTCGAGTCCCATGTCTGTAATTATATATATATACATATTGACTAATCCATTTTTTAGAGGATGTGTGACAGAGTGGTTTAATGTGCCTGGCTTGAGTCTAGGAGTTCTTTTTAGAACCAGGAGTTCGAATCTCCTCGCGTCCGTTTTGTCAAGAAAAGTTTTTTCTAAACAAATAAAATATGGCTTATGGACATTGGAGATTTGAATTCTACTAAATGAAATCTATCTCAAATTTCCATTCTTTTTTACAATTATTAGAAATAAAAATATTTGTATTTCAGAATAAAATCTTCAAATAACAAGATTATTATTAAGATTCAAATTTAGTTTTATTTTCTAGTTATTTCTTAGACATGAATTTTTAGGAATGTAAATTATTACATATGATTTTCCTATGATTTTCTTATTTATTTCTTCATTTATTCATTTTTATTTTAACATATTACGTTACATAATATATATGGGATTGATTATAATAAATAAATTACCTTAATAATTCTCTTTAATAATAATGAATTCATTTTATATTTCAATAGCTATCCCATCTTTTAGAATATTAATTAGTATAATTAAAACGATGTATTAATTTATTTGTTTTAATTTATAGAATTCTATTAAGATATGAATCTTACAAATCTACAAGCTCAACGAGCAAATTTCCAACTATTTCCATTTCACATGGTAACTCCTAGTCCTTGGCCACTATTTATCTCATTCTCTCTTCTAATTCTTACAATGGGAAGTGTAGTATATTTCCATGGATACGCTAGTCCATTTGGAGATTCAGGATTTTCTCTACTACTACTAGGTCTAATTTCTACTTGTCTATGTATGGCTCTATGGCTACGAGATGTAGTTACAGAAGGAACATTCCTAGGAGATCATACAATTGCAGTACAAAAAGGACTAAGTCTAGGAATGGTATTCTTTATTCTTTCAGAAGTATTCTTCTTCATTTCAATCTTCTGGGCTCTATTTAATTCATCACTATCTCCAGATGTTACTCTAGGAGGACAATGGCCTCCAGTGGGTATTCAATCAATTAACCCATTTGAACTACCTCTACTTAATACTGTACTACTACTTACATCTGGTGCTACAGTAACATATTCACATCACGCTGTAATTAATAAAAACCGAGCAGGAGCTATCTCAGGACTTATTCTTACAGTTGTACTTGCTGTAGTATTTACAGTATGTCAAGGAATTGAGTACTACAATGCTCCATTCTCAATTGCAGATGGTGTTTATGGATCAACATTCTTCCTATCAACAGGATTCCATGGTCTACACGTTATTGTAGGTACAATTATGCTTGCAGTATCACTAGGACGAATGATTCAATATCACTTTACAAATACACACCATGTAGGATATGAATCAAGTATTCTATACTGGCACTTTGTTGACGTAGTATGGCTATTCCTATTTGTTAGTGTATACTGGTACGGAGGATAATAAATAATTCTATTATTTATTTCCCCTTAACAAAAAGAATTAATAGAAAAAATAATTTACTTCTTATTTTGAAAGATTCAAATAAATTCTGATTCTATATGAACATATATATATATATTATTCTAGGATTATACTGTATGAGTATAAATACAAATGACTATCTATCTTCTTTGAGTTATTATGAACACATTTCTTACTGATTTCCTTACTCTAGGTGCTATTCTATCTGGTCTACTAGTAGTTACATCTAAAAATCCTGTTATGTCTGTACTATTCCTTATTTCTCTATTTATGAATGTTTCAGGTTATCTAGTACTACAAGGACTAGGATTTATGGGAATTTCTTATCTAATTCTTTATATTGGAGCTATTGCTATTCTATTCCTATTTGTAGTTATGATGCTAAATCTACAACTAGCTGAACTAAATGCTATGGCTTCAGAATATACTCAAAATCTTCCTCTTGGTGCTATTTTTGTATTTCTTCTATTTGTAGAACTATTCTCAATGTTCCCATTTGTTTCAAATAATGAATATAAAAATCTAAATCCATTTAAAATCATTCCTGATATGCAAATTGGAATGATGAATACAATGAATTCTATTCTTCATAGTTTTGGATACTCTCCACTATACCAATCTTTCGATGTATATCAAACATTTGCAATTAGTCCAGATTCAAATTTTGCTACTCTAACTGATGTACAATCTATTGGATTTACACTTTATACATTTGGATCTGTATGGCTTTTTATTGCTAGTCTAATTCTACTACTAGCTATGATTGGACCTATTGTACTTACAATTAAAGTACGTACTTCAACAAACTAATTCATATTTTATATTTCTATTTTTAAAGAGAAAAGAAACAGATTTTAGTATTCACTGTCTAGAAAAATAAAAGGGGAAAGATGTACTATATTATAAAATATATATATATATGTATATATATATTTACATATATACATATTATTATTTTTGTAAGAATGAGAATATTCTTAACTATTTTTATTTTCCCCTTAAAATTTTTTTATAATTATAATATACATACGTATTATATATGTAAGTACAATATTTATATAGAATTGAGGTTTCAGATGGCTACTGAAGAAGAATTGCAACTGTCTCTTATACACATCTCCGAGCCCACGAGACAAGAGGCAATCTCG
>OJKZ01000612.1_pt1 | contig 13548 bp, 11 predicted proteins | sample 1596791 | NCBI WGS metagenome assembly OJKZ01 (sample SAMEA3904677, study PRJEB24821) | metagenome | biome: Builtin; feature: hospital; material: surface | place: USA | collected 2013-06-04 | reverse complement strand
ATCTACACTAGATCGCTCGTCGGCAGCGTCAGATGTGTATAAGAGACAGGCTTTGTGTGGGTCTTTGAATACTGCCATGCCTTCTTTATCTGCCCCTATTTCAAATCTCTGATCTATTTTCAAATATTTATCTACATCTACATTGCCCTTTATATTACCTGTTCCTACTATATATTCCTGGGTGGCTGGATTTTTGACTTTGCCTTGGGATGAGCAGGAAGCAAGTATTAAAATTAGGGCTAGGATTTTGAATATTTTTTTCATAATATCCTCCTCATTTTTGTTAATTAAATAGTAACATTAAATCAGAAAAAATTTAATTACAAGTTTTGTAAGTATTTGAAAACTCCTAATCATCAAATTCCAAATAAGCACCCTTCATTGGGCTTACTGAATGTTCCATCAAAATTTTGATGGCTCCCCTCTTGTATTTTGGATCTTTGCTTATATAATTCTTTCTTCTTTTTTCTAAAGTTTTTTCGACTTCTTCCTTACTGCATTTTTGCCTATTTATTCCTATTATATTTAGCCTTCTTTCAGGGATATTTATTTCGATTATATCTCCCTCTTCTACTAGGCCAATAGGGCCTCCTTTGGCTGCTTCTGGGCTTACATGGCCTATGACTGGGCCTGTTGAGGCTCCTGAAAACCTACCATCTGTTATTAGGGCAATTGATGCTCCAAGGTCCTTGTCTGATGAAATTGCTTCTGATGTGTAAAACATCTCTGGCATGCCACTTCCAACTGGACCTTCGTGCCTGATAAATACTGCTTCACCCTTTTTGATTTCTTTATTTAAGACTGCTTTTAGGCATTCTTCTTCGCTATCAAAAGGCCTTGCGATAAGTTCTGCCACAAACATCTCTTTTGGGCAGGCTGTATGCTTTATGACTGCTCCTTCTGGGGCTAGGTTGCCCTTTAAAACTGCGACTGACCCACCCACACTTATTGGTTTGTAATAAGGAAATATTATATCTTCTTTTTTGATATTTAGCTTAAATTTCTCATTGAATTTATCAAGAAGGTCCTGGCATTTTTCAAAATATCCATATCTTTCTAAATCTTTTAGGTTTTCTCTGATTGTTTTACCTGTTATGGTCATCTCATCTAGATTTAGTAGATCATAGCATTCTTTCATCACGACTGGAAGGCCTCCTGCGTAATAAAATAATTCTGCAGGCCATCTGCCAGCTGGCCTTATATTTAGTAGGAAGTTTACCTTTCTATGGATTCTATCAAAGTCATCCCCATCTATTTCTATGCCTAGTTCATGGGCTATGGCTGGAAGGTGCATCATGGCATTGGTTGATCCTGATATGGCTGCATGGATTAGGATGGCATTTTCAAAGCTTTTCTTTGTTAAAATATTAGATGGCTTCATAGACTCATCGCCTGCTATTTCAAGAGCCCTAGCTCCTGCCATCTGAGCGTATTTTTTAATATCATCTCCTATGGCAGGTAAGACTGCACTTCCTGGTAGGGCAAGACCTAGGGCTTCTGCCATTATTTGCATGGTTGTGGCTGTGCCTATAAAGGAGCAGGCCCCACAAGATGGGCAGGCATTGTGTTTTGCCCAAGATAGTTTTTCTTCTGTGATTTCTCCTCTTTCATATTGGGCAGAATACATGCCAAGTTGCTCTAAGGTTAGCATTTCTGGTCCTGCCGCCATGACTCCACCCGGAAGAAATACAGCTGGCAAATCTACCCTTAACATGCCCATCAAGGAGCCGGGTGCTCCCTTATCACAAGATGCTACAAAAATTGCAGAGTCAAATTGTAGGGCATTTACTTGGATTTCAATCATATTTGCAATCATTTCCCTACTGACTAGGGAATAATTTATCCCGTCTGTTCCCTGGCTTTGGCCATCACACATATCTGTGTAATAATATCTTGACCCAAATCCACCTCTATCGTAAATTTCCTTCCTAGCTATTTCAACCAAGCTATCTAAATGTGCTGATCCTGGATGGGAGTCTCCAAAGGTTGAGCCTATGTAGATTTGAGCCTTGGCTAAGTCATCAATTTCCCAGCCCATTCCTATTCTTAAGGGGTCAAGCTCAGGCGCTATTTTTCTAGATTCTTGTGATTTTAAGTTCATTTTTTCTCCTATTTATAATTTTAAAATGATTTTATATTGACTTATCACTATTAATTTTAAATTGTAATTGACATCTTCTACTTTTTACCATTATAAGGAGAAGATTGATTTTTTCAAGCCTTCTTTCAATTTCCTATAAGTAGGCTTGAAAAAAATTTCCACACAAAAAGGCGAGGATTTCCCCGCCTTTTAGATTTTTACTTATTTTTTGCCCTTCTTTTGAGAAGCTGCTTTTGCTTTTTCTTCTCTTCTCTTCTTCATTGAGTCGAAGATTCCATCTACTATGGCATCCATGTCTGGTTCTTTTGCTTTCTTTAGTGATGATACTATGTCTAAGCTTTCTGGTAGAACGTCCATTAGTCTTAGTTCTTCGTCTATGAATTTTTCCATTTTTTCTGCTGCTTGTGGAGCCCATGTTCCATTACCTATGATTGAGATTGCTCTGTTTTGTAGGTTTAGAGCTTTCATGTCTTCTAGGTAGTTGAGCATTACTGGATAGATTCCTAGGTTGTAGGTTACAGATGCTAGGACTATGTTTGAGTATTTGAAGCTTTCTGCTATTAGGGTTGATACGTGAGTGCTTGATACGTCTCTTAGGGAGATGTTGGTCATGCCTTTTTCACATAGCTTGCTTGCTAGGGCTTGGGCTGCAAATTCTGTGTTACCATACATTGATGCATATACGATTAGGACACCTTCTTCTTCTGGTTCGTAGGTTGCCCAGTGTACGTATTTGTCGATGATGTAGCCGAAGTTATCTCTCCATACTAGGCCGTGTAGTGGGCAGATATATTTGAGGTCTAGACCACCTGCTTTTGCTAGGGCCTTTTGTACGAATGTACCGTATTTACCTACGATGTTTGTGTAGTATCTACGTCCTTCGTCTAGGTAGTCTCTATCCCAGTTTACTTCGTCTGCGAATAGTCTACCGTTGTTTGCGATAAATGATCCAAAGGCATCTGCTGAGAATAGGACTTTGTCGTATGAATCATATGACATTAATACTTCTGGCCAGTGTACCATTGGTGCTTCTACGAAGGTGAATTCGTGTTTACCAAAGCTTACTGTGTCGCCTTCTTTTACTTCGATGTATCTATCGTCTACGTGATAACCAAATTGTCTCATGAACATAACTCCTTTTTCAGAAGAAATTATCTTTAGGTTTGGATATCTTTGTAGCATCAATTCTATTGATGAGCAGTGGTCTGGTTCCATGTGGTGAACGATTAAGTAGTCTAGGTCCCTGCCATCTAATACTCTTGCTACGTTTACCATGTATTCTCTTGTGATTGCCCAGTCTACTGCATCGATTAAAACTGTTTTTTCATCCATTAATAGGTAGGAGTTATAAGATACGCCTTCAGGTATTGGAAATATATTTTCAAATAAGGCAAGTCTTCTATCATCGCCACCTACATAATATAAATCATCTGTTACTTTTCTAACTGTATACATTATTTCCTCCTACTACTTTCTATCTTCTGGGAATTCCATTCTGATGAATTCTTCTTTTGCTTCGCCAGATACTGGGCTTACCCAGCTGTCAGGTAGTTTGTCAAATGGTGTTCCTGGTTCTATTCCTTGGCTTGGATCGCCTACTTCTGGGTCGTATTCATATCCTGAACCTAGGTCTAGATAAACGTCTTCTTTTGGAGCCATTTTTCTTGGTTTACTTCTTTTGATTTTTGGTTGTGGTGGTGCTGGTTTCTTTTCTTGGCCATTATCAAGTTCTTTGATTAATAGTGGAAGAATTTCCATTGCATCGCCTACTATACCGTAGTCACAGTTATTGAAGATTGGAGCGTTTTTGCTGTTGTTGATTGCTACTATTGTTGATGCATCTTTCATGCCTTTTAAGTGTTGGCCTGCTCCTGATACACCTACACCGATGTATAGGTTGCCTCTGAAGCTTTGTCCAGACATACCGATGTATCTATCTAGTGGTACGTATTTTAGGGTTTCTGCTACTGGTCTAGATGATGAAATAGCTGCTCCTGTTTGGTAAGCTAGGTCTTCTATTAACTTCATGTTTTTCTTTTCACCTATACCACGGCCTGCTACTACTACTCTTTGTGCTTCGCCAATTGGTGTCATTGGGTCGATGCCTATTGTAAAGTCGTAGCCGTCTTTTTTGAGGGCTGCTACTAGGTTTTTAACTGCTTCTTTTGGGTCTCCTTCAAAGATTTCGCCTTTACGAACGCCTGCGATTGGACCTGATTTAGCAGCAGAGCCTGCTCTTTTCATCTTTGGAGCACGACCTACTGTACTAGCACCAACTACTACTCTCATGATTTCGTTGGTTCCTTCGTAGATTTGTGTTATCTTAGCATCTCTGAAGAATCTTTCTACATCTACACCCTTGATATAACCTGAACCACCATATAGTTGGATAGCTTCTGTTGTTATCTTCATTGCAAGGTCTGATGCTACTTGTTTAGCCATTGCTGCTTCTGCAGAATATCTTTCGTGATTTTCTTTAAGTTCTGCTGCAGAATAGATCATTAGTCTTGCTGCACGTAGATATGTTGCCATATCAGCAAGTTTGAATGTATTTCTTTGTAGGTGAGCTATTGGCATACCAAATTGTTCACGTTCTTTTGCATAAGTAAGAGCGGATTCATATGCTCCTTGGCCGATACCTAGGGCTTGAGAAGCTATACCGATTCTACCACCGTCTAAGGTAGCCATAGCTATCTTAAATCCTTGGCCTTCTTTACCAAGTAAGTTTTCTTTTGGAACTTTTACATTGTCAAAATGAAGTTCTGCTGTTGAAGATGATCTGATACCTAATTTGTCATAGTGGTCTGAGAAGGTGAATCCTTCAAATTCTTTTTCTACTATGAAAGCAGAGATACCATGTGTACCAATACCTGGTGTAGTAACTGCAAATACTACATATATGTCAGCTTTTGGTGCATTTGTGATAAAGATTTTCTTACCGTTTAGGATATAGTAATCTCCATCAAGAACTGCTGTAGTTTCTGTACCACCAGCATCTGAACCAGCGTTTTCTTCTGTAAGACCAAAAGCACCGATTTTTTCACCTTTTGCAAGTGGAACTAAGTATTTTTGTTTTTGTTCTTCTGTACCAAAACCAAAGATTGGCCAGCTACCTAAAGAAGTATGTGCTGAGCAAATAACGCCCACACCACCGTCTACTCTAGATAATTCTTCAACTGTTATAGCGTAAGAGGTAACATCAAGTCCTGCTCCACCATATTCTTTTGGATATGGTATACCCATAAGGCCCATTTCACCCATTTCCTTAACTATATCATCAGGAAATTGGTTATTTTGATCGAGGTCGAAGGCTATTGGTTTTACCTTTTCTTCTGCGAAAGCTCTAACTTTTTTTCTAAGCTCTTCGTGTTGTTCTGTTGTTTTAAAAAGCATATAATCCTCCTTACATTATTATCCTTATGAGTAAATTATAATATTAAGAAAACGTTTTGTCAAGAATATTTTTTCTGTCAAATATCTTATAAATTTGTTTGAGTAGAAAGCAAGTTTTATCAAGATAACTAAAAGAACAATGTCATCTTTCAAACTTAGCTAAAAAATCATGATAATTTTTATCAAAATTAATTATCTTAGTATTTTAATATAAACATCTTCCTAATTCTACTACTCATCTACTATATAAATACCCAATTTTATCAAAACTTACAGGGATTTTAAGTTTTTAAAATCTTATTTAGGGTATAATAAAGGTGAGGTGGAATATGAAAAATAAACTTTTAAAACCAGTAATAATTTCAATGATGGCACTAGCCCTAGTAGCTTGTGATGATACTAAACCACAAACAAGTGAAATTACAGAACCTGAAGCTGTTGCAAGCGAAGATAAAGGCGAAGATATAAATACCCCAAATAAGGCAAGCGAGAACAAACCTGCAAGAGATGACCAAGATGCAAAGGCTACAGCAGAAAACACAGATAAAGATGATAAAAATATCAAAAAAGAAACTATAGAAGTTAAAAAAGCTGATATGAAAAAAGAAGACAAAAAGATAGATAAAAAGGAAAAAGCACCATCCAAAGATAAAGAATCTAAAGAAGATGAAAATACTCTTAAAGATGATGGTAAATATGTGACAAGTCTTATAGCTAGCCTTAAGGGTGAGGGTAAAGACTATATCACTTCTACTGCTTATGAAGCTAAAATTGAAGATGATAAACTTATCGTATCAGGATCATTTGATTATCTCAAAGACCCAGCTGATTATGAAAATGTCAAAGAAATCGAAAATAAAGAAGACAATTCCTTCCTAATCGATGATGATACAGTATTTGAGGCTGTAGGCGGTATGGCACCAGCTAAGGAAATGACTAGGGATGAATTTGTAAAATATTTCGAAGAAGTTAAGGAAACAGGACTTGCCCTAATTATATTTGTAGAAGATGGGCAGGCAAAATCAGTTTCAATTTCATCATAAAATCAAAAAATTATGACCAGTAGGTAACTACTGGTTTTTCTTTGCCTGAATTTAAAAATTTAAATTAAAAGATTGGCTTACTTTAGGGGTTTGCCTGTAGGAGTTTGATAAAAAAATAAAATTTTTAGGAATTAGATAGTACATTATCTTGATAAAGTTATAGCTTTCTGGTATAATCTTTGCAAGAGCAAGATATCATGATAAATCGATAGAGATAGAAAAATAGAAAGGACTAATTATGTTCGACATTCAAGAAAACGCTACCAAAAACTACAAGCTTATGGGTCTCCAGCTAGGATCTATGCTTGGTCTATTTGCAAGTCTATCCCTTAAAGATGGAATAGTAGCAGCCTTTATAATATGTTTAGGGCTAGGTTATGGCCTAGGTGCTATCTACGAATCTAATAAAAGATAAGTTTAAAATTAATGATAAATCCTTAAAAGATTTTCACACAAAGAAAGCTAAAATAGAAAACAAAAAATTTGAATATATCTAAATTTTTAGATTACTCTCCATATACCATAATTTTTTCTTAACTTAAAGGTAACTATCCTAGAAAGTGTTTCCCGCTTCTGTTTTCTATATAGCTTTCTTTTTTTGCCCAAATCTTATAAATAAAAGCCCTTTATCAATTATTTCTTTTTCAAAAAATCCCTGTTTTTTATGTAGGCCAATCGACTTTATATTATCCTCACCCACTTCAGACCTTAAATATAAATCTTCAGGGACTCTGCTTATTACAAGGCTTAAAAGCCTTGAACCATAACCCTTTTTTCTAGAGTCTTCTCTTGTTTCAATAGCTTCTATTAAATATCCCCCATCTTCCCTATGAAGTCTAAGGGCTGCTAAGTAATTTTTTTCATCGCTTAAGATAGATAGGTAATTTTCTTTATTTGCAAAAAAATCTTTAACTAAATATTGCTTGTAAGCATTTTCTAAATCATCAAGGCTAGGATAAGAAAGCTTATTGAGATTTTCATAATTAGATTCTCTGTAGATTTCCATTAGCTTGTCTAAATCGACTTTTTCGACCTTATTTGTAAAAATTAATCCCATATTTATTCTCCATTTATAATTCCACCTATAATTATATTATTTTTGGAAAAATAGAAAAGCTTGAATTTTCATAATGGTTAGGTATAGTCAAAAGGTAAACATTTGCAAGTAAAACGCAAACTACTTGCATAAACGAATGTTGTAGGAGGAAAAATGACAAACAAGATTAAGTTAGCAAGCCTAGCTCTTGCTCTTTCACTAGTCTTTGTTGGATGTGGTAACCAAGCTGCTAAGGATGCTGGCGAAAAGGCAGAAAATATAGCTGAAGAAGCTAAGGATGCTGCAAGCGATGCAAAAGATAAGGCAGAAGATGCAGCAGAAGAAGCTAAGGATGCTGCTGAAGATGCAAAAGATGCAGCAGAAGATAAGGCAGAAGATTTAAAGGCAAACTTTGAGGGCAAACTTGTCCTAAGACGTAGCCTAGAAGCTCCTCACGGAGAAGGCTCCTTTGCTAGAGTTGCTGTTGTAACTGATGGCGAAAAAATCGTAGATGCAAGCATCGATGAATTCCAATATTTTGACGAAGGATCAGATTTCGTAGCCCTTCCAAACCAAGATTCTGACACAGAATTCAAAAAAGGTGCAAAAGAAGGCAAAATCCTTGGTTCAAAAATTATCAATAGCGAAGCTTATTCTAAGCTTATGACAGAAAAGGCTAAATCAACAGTATCAATCGCTGATAACTACAAAGCTATCCAAGATTTCGCTAAAGGCAAAACCATAGATGAGCTTAAAGAAGTAGTAGATGGCGCTGAAGATGGAAAGGCAATCGATGCTGTAACAGGAGCTACACTTGTAGATACAAAAGGCTACCTACAAGCAATCATCAACACAGCTGAAAAATCTGAAAATGCAGTTGCCTTTGAGGGTGACCCTGCAAATATAAAACTTCAACAATTCTTTGGTACAGCTGGTGCAAATAATGCTGTAACAGACACATTTGTAGTAGTAGAAGATGGCAAAATCGTTGCAGCAAGCATAGATGAACTTCAATATATCGCTGATGCTGGAGTACCAAACTCTGATAAGAAATTCGGCGAAAACTACGCAGATCCTGCAAAGAAACTTTCAAGCAAGCTTGAAAACAACGAAGAATATTCAAAGATGATGAAGGATATGGCCAAGGCTACTAAAAACCTTGACGAAAACTACAAGGCAATCGAAGAATTCGTAGTAGGCAAGACTCCAGAAGAAATCAAAGAAGTAATAGATGCAAACGAAAATGGCAAACCAGTAGATGCAGTAACAGGTGCAACACTTAATAACACAGTAGGCTACCTAGAAGAAATCTACAAGGCAGCTACAAAAGAAGACAAGTAAATAAGTCTATAATCAAAACTAGCAAGCAAATCTTAAGATAAGCTTGCTAGTTTTTTTGTTAAAAAAAATAGCCCCTAAGGGCTCATTAAATTAGGAATTTTGAAGAACTAATATATAGAGTCTTCAGGTGGCAAGATAAAAAGTGTTGTTGCAAAACTATGAATAACTATCGTCCCATCATTAGAGGAAAGTCCGTCGGCTCATTGAGACTCTCTTAGAAAATTTTTGGACCGACCGTCGCCTTCGGATTGCCTGCCGGCTCATGTCTATGCTTGTCCCAAATTACGAAGTAATTTGATGGAAATCTTGATGCCGTAGCTGAGGCGTTTAGCCTATCGGCGTGTGAGACTTTTCGTGGAGGTTCCTCTAATGATTTGGGACGATTTATTAATTCTGCAACAGCCCCTTTTTTATTTCTGGTTAACATAAAAAATATTATTCTAAACTTATTATTCTATCTACAAGACTGTTTTGGCTGTGCTTTTCATAGAACCTACCTGTAAATATTATACCAATGATTACATTTACAAAATTTACAATGATAAGTGGCATGATCACAAATTTATATGAAGTCCACTTAGTTTGTTCCATAAAATCTATCAAGATGTATTTATCTACAAGAAGCATAATGATGAAAGAAAATACTAAGCCACATAAAGAATAGATCAAATTCTTTTTCACCAAATATTTTTTAATATTTTTCTTTGTCATTCCAATTGCTTCAAGAATTGATAAGTTAACCATATTTCTCAAAATTCCAGTAGCAATAACATTTAAAAAATTCAGTACAGAAATTAAAAACAATACTATAGATAAACTATAACCCACAAATTCTATAAGATTTTTGAAATCTTTAAAAGACTTTATTTGAAGATCTCTTGAGTCATAGGAAAAGTCTGGGTTATTTTCAAAAGATTTTAATAACTTATCAAAATTTTCCTTTTCACTATCCGCCACATCAAATCCATAGGACATTATACTATTATCGCCTGTGAGTTCTTTGTACAAATTAGGATTTAAGTAAAAATATTCTAGATCTAACTCAGGGCTAGACTCATCAAATTTATTTTCCTGGATAACAGGATAGTATCTCAATCCATCGGAAAAATTATAATTAATCTTTCCCATAATTTGGACTTCTTTAATACTATTATTTACTTTGATTTTTATTTTATCTCCAGCTTTGAATAGAGATTTTTTATCGCTATCTTCACCTATGATAGCGTAAGATCCATTATTCCATTTATCACTATCAAATTCGCCGTCTATAAATTTCTGTTTATTTATTAAATAATCATCTATTCCCAATAATATTGGAGCAACTTTATTGTCTTCTATTTTTAAATCTGGATAAGCGTATTCATAACCATAATAGTATAATGCTCCCCCAGCTTTAAATCCCTTTTGATTTTCTATTTCATCAATGAAATTATCCTTGATACCGTCCTCACTTCCTGAGTACATATATCTGAAATATTTTGGACTTGCTATATTATAATCCGTTACGATTATATCAGAAATCCCTTTTTCTAAATCAATATTGCCAGTATAAGTTAAAACACTGTTCAAAATAACAGCAGATAAACTCATAGAAAGAATTATCGATATAAATCTAAATTTATTGGAAAATACTTGTCTTCTAGCAAGCTTGCCCAAAGAAATATCCTCGCTTTTATATTTCTTTTTTATCGTGGTTTCATTGTATCTTGTGGCATCTATTGAAGAAACTTTTGCTGCGAACCTAGCGGGTTTCATCACTGATAGAAATACTGTAAGCAAAGTAAAGGCTGTCGAAAATAAGATAATTAAGATTATTACTGCGGGCGATAATTTGACATCCGGTAACATCTCGTTACTTACAAATATTTTATTTAAAATAATTTTCCCGATAGAAATTCCTACTATATCTCCAACTATTATTGATGGAAGTGCTACTGCTAAAGACTCAAAATGAATAAGCCTTTTGATTTGTGGCCTTGTCATTCCAATTGTTTTTAAAAGCCCCAGAAGTTTAATATCTTCATTTACGGATATCTTAAAAATATTGTTTATTATTAAGTATCCTGCGACCATTACCAGAATCAAAAAAGCTAAGTATGGTAGAAATGTATTAAAATCAAAACTACTATCACCAGATAAAAGATAGGCAAAGTTAACACCAATCCTTATTTCCTTTTCAGATAAATTGCCAGGATTATCCACCACTTTATAACCATTTCTCTCTGCAATTTTTAAAAGCTTATCCCCTATCTTAAAAGAATTATTTAACATTACTTCCAAATCGCTATTATTTTTTGGAATCGACAATTTATCTACATAAGCTTTTGATAAATAGATTTGTCCTACACCAACATTGGAGTCAATAGGATTTTGAAAAGTCCCCGATATAATAAATTTATCACTTTTCTTTTCGATAATCTCTCCTGTGTAAGCTTTTTCTATTTTAAAAGGAACTTCTATTTCTTCTCCTATTTCACCCTTATAACCTAGTTTTTTGGCAGTAGCTATATCTATAAATACTTGATTTTCTTTTTCAGGAAATTTCCCTTTAACTTTTTCTATTAGAGACCATTCAAATCCTTTTTTATCCATATGAGATAGTTCTGCCATAACTTTTTCATCATCAAGAATTCCAACTTTGTCTCTTACTGAAAAATCCTTTATATCTTTATCGTGAGTTAATATTTCTACATCTTCGTCAGAAATGTCTTTAAAAGAACCATGGCTGATTGTACCAATAGTTTTCATCGTTTGGGTTTCCATACTTTTCCCAAGGCCCAATATTATTGAAAATAGGCTTGTAAATAATATACATGTCAAGGCTATAGCTAATAAGAGAATATTTCTCCTACTTTTATTCGCATTTAAAATACTTTTTGCTAGACTCCTTATATAAGCTTTATTTTTGACTTTCATTATTTCCCACCAGCCTTCCATCTTCTATCCTTAAAGTTTTTTCTGCAGCTTGAGCTACAGCATCATCGTGAGTAATCATAAGAATAGTATTTCCAAGCTCTTTATTAATCTTTTTTAGTAAGTAAACAACTTGGGAAGAAGATTTTGAATCTAAATTTCCTGTAGGTTCGTCAGCTAGAATTAAAGATGGTTTGGTAACCAAGGCTCTTGCTATGGCAACTCTTTGTTGCTGTCCACCAGAGAGTTTATGAGCATTTTTGCCCAAATCATCTTTGACCTCGTCCCATAGAGCCGCCTTAGTAAGTGATGACTCTACTACATAATCTAATAATTCTTTGTCCTTAATACCTTGAACTCTCAATCCATAAACAACATTATCGTAAATACTCATAGGGAATGGGTTTGGATGTTGGAATACCATACCAATCTCAGTTCTTAGCTTAACAACATCCATCTTATCGTTATAAATATCACGATCACCGTTTAATAAAATTTTCCCATCTATTCTACAATCTTCAATCAAGTCATTCATTCGGTTAAAACAACGCAACAAAGTAGATTTACCACAACCTGATGGCCCAATAAATGCTGTAACTTTGTTTGCTGGGATATCCATTGTGATACCTTTTAAAGCCTGGAAGTCACCATAATATAAGTCTAGATCTTCGATCTTAAACATAACATTATTTTTGTTTTCCTCATTATTCATTGTTATCTCCTCATCTCTTAGTTAAGTCTCTTCTCTTGTCTATAACTCACGCCCATTAAGCCCAACGCTTATTCAACTGCTTACTAATTACTCTGACAGTGATGTTCAAGGCTAATACCACAACTAATATCAATATTGAGATGGCTGATGCTAAAGCGAAGTTTGGCTGTTCGCCACTCATAACTGACCATATCTGTAACGCTAAACTTGTACCACTACCTGTCCAAGTAGGATTATCGCTAACTGCTGTACCCATGGTGTAAATCAGAGCTGCAGATTCACCTATAACTCTAGAAACAGATAGTAATGCTGCGGATAAAATACCTGGCAAAGCATTAGGCAAAACTACTCTAAATATTGTCTGAGTCTTAGTCGCACCAAGCGCTAAGGATCCCATTCTTAGTGAGTCCGGTACTGTAATCAAGGCCTCTTCTGTCTGACGAATAACAACTGGCAAAAGCACTATTGACATTGTTAATCCACCCAAAAGTACGTTAGGTGTTGAAGCTCCTAAGACTTGTGTAATTGGGAACAAAACTGTCATACCCATCAAACCATAGATAATACTTGGGACACCATTTAACATCTCAACTGCAGACCTAATTGCACGAGTGCTTGGAGTATCATAAGCGATTTCATGCAAGTAGATTGCGGCAAAAACACCTATAGGTAAGGCTATTAATAAAGTAATAAGTATAAGCATTAGAGTGGCTACAATAGAACCCCTAATACCACCACCAGGTGAGTTAAAGGCAACGGATTCCATAGCAACTGCATCATTATCTAGTTTTTCAATAGTAGTCTTGGCATCTCTTACACCAACATACTTAGATTCACCTTCAGCATTTACGTAATACAACGACTTGATATCACTACCCTTGTCTACACTTACGTTTTGTCCTTTGCTGGCTCCTGCTGTCTTAGAAATAGTATGATGGAAAGCAGATGCACCATCTATGCTGTCTCTTATACACATCTGACGCTGCCGACGAGCGATCTAGTGTAGATC
>OJKZ01000611.1_pt1 | contig 13562 bp, 11 predicted proteins | sample 1596791 | NCBI WGS metagenome assembly OJKZ01 (sample SAMEA3904677, study PRJEB24821) | metagenome | biome: Builtin; feature: hospital; material: surface | place: USA | collected 2013-06-04 | reverse complement strand
CTGCCGGTCGGTGCCGTTTTGCACGGCTGGACTCCCGTCGGTGGTGGCGCCCGCGTGGAGGCCACCGTTGGTTCGACATCGGTGAGGTTTGAACTGCATCAGCCCGGCCGTCACATGGCGCTCAACGCGCTGGCCGCAATGGTTGGTGGCGACTGCGTCGGGGCAGATTTGGGGCGTATGGCACGCGGTCTTGGTGAATTCACCGGTGTCCGTCGTCGCTTCGACTACCACGGCACTATCGGCGAGGGGCCATTTGTTGGTGCTCGTATCTACGACGACTACGCGCATCACCCGACCGAGGTCTCCGCAGTTCTCGGCGCAGCTCGGGAATTGGTCACCGAGGCCGGTCGTGGCAATGTCATCGCTGTTTTCCAGCCTCACTTGTACTCGCGTACTCGCAACTTTGCCGACGAGTTCGCTGCCGCCCTGTCGCTGGCGGACGAGGCCGTTTTACTCGACGTCTTCGGTGCCCGCGAGGAGCCACTGCCGGGCGTCGACGGTGCGCTCGTTGCCAACAAAATGACCATCCCTGTGACGTATGAGCCGCATTTCGCAAGTGTCCCGGCTCGCGTCCGCGAAATCGCCGAACCGCACGATGTCATCTTGACCATCGGCGCTGGCTCTGTGACTATGCTTGCCGACGAAATCGTGCGCGAGCTCAGCGGAGACAACGACGAACAGGTGGAGTCGTAGCACTGTGAAAACCAGCCGAAAGCAATCTCAGCAGACCGACGGTGCAGACCAGGGCACAGCCGTGTCGCGGCGACAGCGTTCAGCGCGCGCCCCGCGACGCGGCTGGCTCATCGGCGGTGGCCTGGTCGCGATTATCGCCATTGTTGCAGCGGTGGTGTGGTTTTCGCCGTGGCTGGTTGTGAAAAACATCGATGTTGAAGGCGTCGTCCACGGGGATAAAGACGCAATTGTCGAGGCCAGTGGTATCTCCGAGAATCAAAAGCTCATTCGCTTGGACACGGATGCCTCAGCGCGCTCCGTGGCGGGGCAGCCGTGGGTCGATAGCGTGACCGTCAGTCGTTCATGGCCGCAGAGCGTGACTATTTCGGTACGGGAATTCACCCCGGTGGTGTTTGTCCGTGCCACTGACGGAGAGCATCTGTTTTCCGCAAATGGGCAGGAGTTCGTCACGGCGGCCCCGCCTCCGGGTGTCATCGAAGTTGTTGATGCACCTCGCGTGGATGAGCCAACAGACGGCAAAGTTGACCCCGAACCGCGCGTTATCAAGGCGGTTTTGAACGTCGTCAAGGCGTTGCCGGAGCCCGTCGCACACCGTGTGGAGCGGATTAGCGCGCCTTCCGAGGCAGAAATCAAGCTATTTCTGACCGATGGATACGAGGTGTACTTCGGGTCCTCGGATAATGCGGCAGAAAAAGCGCGTGCGACGGAGATTGTCCTGAACCGTGGCGAGAAGATTTGGAATGTCTCCAACCCCCGACTACCCGCTGCAAAGGGAGAGTAGAGAATGGTGGTGTCTGGAGTGATTTCTGTGGCTAAACACTATCCCTCAAGTGCAGGTTTAAGGTAGCGACACGCGCTAAAAGGTCGCTGAATTATTTGCAGTTTTCGACCACAATGGGGTCAACAGCTTTTCGGCCATGATGCACTTCTTCCGTGCGGTGTCATGGAGAGCTGTACTGCCCGGCGGTGCCAATGCTGTCGTGCGGCCCATGTGCAACGTGGCTAGATGAAATTATTTAGGACCTATAGGAAAGGGCGAGAAACGCGCAATGACCTCCCCGAATAACTACCTCGCCGTTATCAAAGTCGTCGGTGTCGGCGGCGGTGGCGTCAATGCTGTCAATCGTATGATCGAGGAGGGGCTGAAGGGTGTCGAATTTATCGCAGTCAACACCGACTCGCAGGCCCTGATGTTCTCCGACGCTGATGTCAAGCTCGACATCGGGCGTGAGGCAACTCGTGGTCTGGGAGCTGGCGCTAACCCCGAGGTTGGCCGCACTTCTGCGGAAGACCACAAGGATGAGATTGAAGAGACCCTCAAGGGCGCCGATATGGTCTTCGTTACCGCAGGTGAGGGCGGTGGCACCGGTACTGGTGCAGCTCCGGTTGTCGCGAGCATCGCCAAGAAGTCCGGCGCCCTGACCGTCGGCGTAGTAACCAAGCCGTTCGACTTCGAGGGCAAGCGCCGTGCGCGCCAGGCCGCTGAGGGCATTGAAACCCTCAAGGAGGTCTGTGACACCCTTATCACCATTCCGAACCAGCGTCTGCTGCAGATTGGTGAGCAGGATCTGTCCATGATGGACGCGTTCCGCTTTGCCGACGAGATTCTTTACAACGGTGTCCAGGGTATTACTGACCTGATTACCATTCCGGGCATGATTAACGTCGACTTCGCCGACGTCCGCTCGGTAATGGCGGAGGCTGGCTCGGCTCTGATGGGCGTTGGTTCCGCACGCGGCGACGACCGTGTGATGAACGCCGCTACTCAGGCCATTAACTCCCCGCTGCTGGAGTCCACCATGGAGGGCGCCAAGGGCGTTCTGCTGTCTATCGCTGGTGGCTCCGACCTGGGCCTCCACGAAGTCAACGCGGCTGCCTCCATGGTGGAGGAGCGCGCCGACGAGGACGCCAACATCATCTTCGGCACCATCATCGATGACAACCTTGGAGACGAAGTTCGCGTTACCATTATCGCCACCGGCTTCGACGCGCAGGCCAATATGACCTCCCAGCCGGCGCAGTCTGGCCAGGCACAGCAGCAAGGTTCGGAGGCTACCCCGGCCGCACGCCCGGGTTCCCTCTTCGAGAACCGTGCTGAAGCACAGCCTGAGAGCCCCGCCGCGCCGCGCACCGAGGCCCCGCGCGAAGAGTACACCCGTGCCGAGCCGCAGCGAGCTGAGTCCCAGCGCATCGGCCGCGAGGAGTACACCCCGCGCCACTCCTACGAGCGCGAGCAGCCGGCTGAGCCAGCCCCGTCAAGCGGACTGTTTACCACCTCGGATCGCTTCCGTGGCGAAGAGTACCGCCGTGGTGCCGATGACGAGTACCGCCTCTCGCGCCCCGCTGAGCGCAACAGCCGTGACTTCGATGACGATGGCGACGACGATCTCGACGTGCCGTCCTTCATGCGCTAGTCCCAGCCAGCTACTCTGGAGTGCATGCCAGTAAACGAGGAAGCACACGCAGCACGACGCCCCGTCCGCATGGTGTTTACAACCCGTGCCGGCGGGGTGTCGTTGTCCCCCTATGACTCTTTCAACTTAGGCGACCACGTCGGCGATGACCCCGCCGCTGTGGCCGCCAATCGCGAGAGACTTCTCCGAGCAACGGGCTTAGAGGACATCGTGTGGATGGAGCAGTTGCACACCAATACCGTGACGGTCGTGGGCGCCGAACGCCGTGGCGCGAAGGAGCCCGTGCCCGCCACCGATGCCGTGGTGACCACCGAAAAGCGCTTGGGACTTGGCGTGCTCGTTGCTGATTGCACACCGGTGCTGCTTGTCGACGTCTCCGCGGGTGTCATCGGTGCCGCCCACGCCGGACGCCTAGGCGCGCGCAACGGAATCGTCCGGAATACGGTCAACACAATGATTGAGCTGGGTGCCACCCCTTCGTCGATCCAAGTGCTCATGGGGCCGGCCGCGTCTGGGCGTAACTATGAGGTTCCGGAGCAGATGGCGGAGGACGTCGAGAAGCACCTGCCCGGCTCCAAAACCCGGACCTCTTCTGGAACGTGGGGCGTTGACGTGCGCGCCGGTCTGATTCGCCAGCTGATGGGGATGGGGGTTACGGCCATTGAGTCTGATCCGCGCTGCACGATCGAAGACACTGATTTCTTTTCTTATCGCCGCGAGGGCGTCACCGGACGCCAAGCCGGCGTGATTTGGTTGGAGGATTAATGACTAATAACAACACCGCGCGCCGCGAAGAATTGCGGGCCGGCCTGGCGCGCACCCGTTCGGATATTCACCGCTTTGCTGAGGCCGCTGGCCGCCCCGCCCCGCAGCTGCTGCCTGTGACGAAGTTTCACCCGGCCGAAGACATCGCGCTGCTAGCGGAGCTAGGGGTAACGGATGTGGCAGAAAATCGCGAGCAGGAGGCCCGCGCCAAGGCGGAGGTCTTGCCCGAGATGCGGTTCCACATGATCGGCCAAGTACAGACCAAGAAGGCGAACCACGTGGCCCGGTGGGCGCATAGTGTTCACTCGCTTGACTCAGAAAAACTCGCCAGAGCACTCGACCGCGGCGTGGCTCTTGCCCAGGAGCGCGGCCAGCGTGAGGACACGCTTCCGGTCTATATTCAGGTCTCCGCCGACGGTGATACCGCGCGTGGTGGCTGCCCGCTAGAGGGTGTATCCGCTCTGGTGGATCTGGTCGAAGATCTGGAGAACCTGCAGCTGTGTGGCTTCATGGTGGTTCCACCGCTGGAGAGCGATCCGGCGGAGGTTTTCACCCAGGTGAGGGCACTGACGGATGAGGTGGCGGCCAAGCTTGGGCGAGACCTGAAAATGTCCGCCGGAATGAGCGCTGACATGGAGCCGGCGATTGCATCTGGAACAGATGTCGTGCGTGTCGGAACCGGAATTATGGGAGAGCGCCCGCTAGGTTAATTGTCATTGTAAAAGTGCATTACAAGACAGCAAATGAACAGCACACACTAGGTCAGAGGGAGACCCAGAATGTCACTGATTGATAGGACCAAAGAGTTCTTCGGGCTAGGCCCGATGGACATGGACGCCGACGATGCTTACTACGCAGACGAGCGCGCTTATAGCGCTCCAGCGTATGCACCTTCCTACGAGAAGCAGGAAGAGGAGTTTGTCCCGACTATCGTGGCGCTGTCGCTCGTTTCCTTCGACGATGCAGCGAAGGTTGGCGGTCCCTTCCGTGACGGTGACGCAGTGGTCTTCGAGCTCACTGACGCCGACCGCGGCTCCGCAAAGCGCTTCGTTGACTTCGCCGCCGGCCTCTGCTTTGCACTGGAAGGCCGCATGAAGAACCTGACGAAGGGCGTGGACACCAGCCGTAAGGTTTTCGCTATCGTGCCGAAGGGCGCCGATATCTCCACTGTTGAGCTCGAGCGCGCGGCACACCTGCGCTAAAGGCTTCGCGCTTTAACCGCTTCATCGCCTTTTCTCCTCCGTGTTGGCTAAGGAGAGGAGGGGTGATGGGGCGGTTTGCTGGTTTTCTTGCTATATCCTTAGCGGTCTAAGCGGAACGGCATTCTCGGCGTCGGTGCGGCCGCTGCGGTGCCGTTTCTGTTCGCCGAGGGCGAACCCTCGGGCAGGGGAGTACCGTCCGCGGGGGTGGTTCGGATAGGCTCGGGCACTGTGAATGCTTTAGGTTCAATTCTGCTCGTCGCCGTGAGTCTTTACTCGTGGATTCTGTTGGCGCGCATTGTCATTGAGATGATTCAGTCTTTCTCGCGCCAATTCAATCCGCCCCGCTGGTTCATGATGGTTGCCGAGGTGCTCTTCGTCGTCACTGACCCGCCAGTTAAGGCGCTGCGTAAGGTCATCCCGCCGCTGCAGCTGGGAGGCATTGCGCTCGACGTTTCCATCATCGTTTTGTTCCTGCTTTTGTCCATTCTTTCGCAACTTATTGGCTGGCTATTTTTCGGTGCCAATGGACTTGCAATGTAGTTAACGGGTGTATTAAACCCTCCTGTTAACGTTGAGACTCGTGCCAGCGTTAGATAATGTGTTGATTCGGATACAATGAGTTACCACAATCCGTATTATTAACCGCATATGTACCCGGCCTCTGGACCCTCTAGAGGTTTGACCGATTCGTAAGGGGAAGAGAAGTCAATGCCACTGTCACCAGCTGATGTACACAACGTCGCTTTCAGCAAGCCGCCAATTGGCAAGCGTGGCTACAACGAGGATGAGGTCGATCAGTTCCTCGACCTCGTTGAGGATGCTCTTGCTCAGCTGCAGGATGAGAACGATGATCTCCACGCCCAGGTTGAGGAACTGAAGTCTCAGGCTCCGGCTCCCGCTGCTGGCGGCGCTTCTGCCGCAAAGGTCGATGAGGCCGCCGTACGTAAGGAAGTCGAGTCCAAGCTGCGCGCCGAGTACGAAGCAAAGCTGGCTGACTCCAAGAACGAGATTGCCAAGGCCAAGGAAGAGACCAAGCGTGCGCAGGAGCAGGCGAAGGCCGCTCAGGCACAGTCCGCCCAGGCACCGGCTGCTCAGGCACAGGACAACTCCGCGGAGCTTAAGACTGCTCGCGAAGAAGCTGCTGCCGCCAAGCGCGAGCTCGAGGCCTCCAAGAAGGAGCTGGAGCGCACCAAGAAGGAGCTGGAGTCCGCAAAGAAGAACTCGGCTGCTTCCACCATTGCTTCCTCCGCCGCTGCTGTGGCTGGTGCAGGTGCTGCTCAGTCCACCGAACAGGGCCTCGCCACCCCGGATACCCACATGCAGGCCGCCCGCGTGCTGGGTCTGGCTCAGGAGATGGCGGACCGTCTTACCAGCGAGGCTAAGGCTGATTCCGAGTCCATGCTCGCTGAGGCTCGTACGGCTGCAGAGAAGCAGCTTGCCGACGCTGACTCGCACTCCAAGGCCCAGCTTGCTGACGCCCAGAAGCGCTACGATGCACAGCTGCAGGAAGCCGATACCCGCTCCAAGAAGCTGGTGGCGGATGCCGAGAACAAGGCAAAGCAGACTGAGTCTGACGCAACGTCCCGCGCCGAGGCACAGATTCGCCAGGCTGAGGAGAAGGCAGCTGCCCTGCAGGCAGATGCCGAGAAGAAGCACACCGAGGTCATGAACACGGTCAAGCAGCAGCAGACCGCTCTGGAGGCTCGCATTTCCGAGCTGCGTACCTTCGAGCGCGAGTACCGTACCCGCCTCAAGACCCTGCTGCAGTCTCAGCTTGAGGAGCTGGAGTCCCGCGGCACCGCTGCTCCCAACGGTGAAACCGGCAAGTCCAACAATTAATCAGTGAATGAACGGCGTCCCTGCGGGGGCGCCGTTATTCTTTTATGTAGGTATACGTTCGTAGGTATACATTCTTTGTAAAGCACAGAGCCCTTAATCATTGGTGGGGAAGGAGAGCACGCATGCTTATCGGCGCATTGCTGTTGGCCTTTGTCGCTTTCTTGGCCTTCGTGAACTACATCCTCTCCGCCGCTGAGTGGTCTTTATACCTGCTCTTCGCCTCCGCCGGGGTGGGCATTGTTCTGTTCATCGCAGACACCGTGATCAAACTGCGCCGCAAGCACGACGAGTAGCCCTCGCCCCCAGGAGTAGTTCTGGGTGGAGGGCTTTTCTGCGAAGACACCTAGTTGTGTCGCTCCTAGTCGTCTCTTTCCGGGGCGTCGAATAGCCCGGGTGGCGCTTGCAGAGGCGTGGGCGGCGGGAGGGGACCGTACGTCCTCATGGCCGTTCCGTTGACCCGGGCCATGCGGCCGCGTCCCGGTGGCGCGTTCGGATCGTCCTGGTTCACGCCATTGTGATACGGGCACAGCATCACCAGGTTTTCCTGGTTGGTGTACCCGCCGTTCTTCCACGCGATGAGATGGTGAACCTGGCATTCATCGGCCGGTTTCATGCACTTATCCCACGCGCAGACTGGGAACTCGGCCATAGCCATAATGCGTTGCTTGATGCTGGCCGAGCGCTCCTCGTAGTAGAGGTTGACCGGTCCGTGATAGGGGTGGAAAAGGGTTGCGAGTGCGCCTTCTTTATCGATCTCATCGGCGATGACTTTGTTGAGGTATTCCGCGCCGGTCATCGTGGCACCATTGGTCATTTGGAGGGTGATTTCCTCGCCGTCACCGTTAAGAATCTTCGTCATGGCGTCCAGTGGTACGAGGATATTAGTCTGCAGACCGCGGCGCGGGGCAGCACCTTTGAAGATGGCCTCGCGGATGGACTCGAGGGGGCGTTCGCGGTCGACGGCGTCGCTAAGCTCTGCAATCAATTGCGAGGGACCTGTTATCGCCAACGTCCACGGTGCATTGCGGCGGCGGTATACAGTCACGCCTTCTTTCGGCGTGGATGGTGCCGAGTGCTCCTTGAGCTTCTTTTTCGCCAGTGTTTCCATCGCGAGGGTATCGGCGCTCGTCCGGCAGAGTTCTAGACGCAGTTTCCAGCCCAGTGCTTGGGTTTTGGCTTTGCGGGCATAGCGGTCGATGACCTCCAGTGTCGGCAGAGAGTGGCCGCGTTGGCGCGCAGCTTTCACCGCGTCGCGTTGCATCCGCGTCATGGAGGTCTTGCCAAAGAAGCTCGTGTGCAAGCGCACCAATTGCGCCGCGGTTTTGTCTGGGGAGCCGACAGCGATGAGGTCTGCTTCAGACATGCCTTCGCACCCGGCGACGACATCGATGCCGGCCCCGAGTGCGTTGAGGAAAGTCTGTAGCGCGTTCATATTTGTGGAGCTTAAAGCACCTTATGACCTGCGCGCATTAGAAAAAATGTTCCTGTGGAAAACCTTATCCCAGGTGCCTCTTTTATGTACTGGCGTTTCTATTTTGAGGCTTTCGGGAACCTGGTCCTGTGAAAGCTTGACCGCCTCGCTATACTTTTAGGCGTATGCAGTGAGCCGGCTATCACCGGGGAGCATTCCGGAAGAACGTGAGGCGCGTGAGTGCCGCATTATTAGAACCGGGCGGGTAAGGACCGTCATCTCCTTCACATCAACGAAGCGGGGCGCCTCGGCGCCCAAGCGGGGTGGTACCGCGAGCCGCAAGGCGCGTCCCCGCCACAGCGAACGAGTGAAGGAATTTTTAGATGAGTAATAACCCCGCGAACGTCGGCAGTGTTTATCCCAAAGTCGATATGACTGCTGGGTCTTCCCGTTTCCCCGATATGGAGCAGGAAGTCCAGAAGTACTGGAAGGGCGACGACACCTTTAAAGCCAGCCTCGAGCAAACCGAGGGCTGCCCCGAGTACGTCTTTTATGATGGCCCTCCCTTTGCCAACGGCCTGCCGCACTATGGCCACCTGCTGACCGGTTACGTCAAGGACATCGTCCCGCGCTACCGCACCATGGCCGGCAACCACGTCCCGCGCGTCTTCGGCTGGGACACCCACGGCCTGCCAGCGGAGCTGGAGGCAGAAAAGCAGCTCGGCATCACGGATAAGGCCCAGATTGAGGAGATGGGCCTGGAGAAGTTCAACGAGTACTGCGCCAAGTCCGTCCTCGAGTACACCGATGAGTGGGAAGAGTACGTTAACCGCCAGGCCCGCTGGGTGGACTTCGAGAACGGTTACAAGACCATGGACTTGAACTACATGGAGTCCGTGATGTGGGCGTTTAAGGAGCTCTATGACAAGGGCCTGATCTACCAGGGCTTTAGGGTACTGCCGTACTCCTGGGCTGAGCATACTTCGCTGTCGAACCAGGAGACGCGCCTGGATGATTCCTACAAGATGCGCCAGGATCCGACCCTGACGGTGACCTTCCCGGTAGCTGGCGCTGTGGAGGGAAGCGCAGCGCAGAAGACGTTGGCGGATAACGCCGAGCTTGCCGACGCCTCCTTCCTCGCCTGGACCACCACCCCGTGGACCCTGCCGTCCAACTTGGCTTTGGCGGTCCACCCGGAGGTTGATTACGTCCTGTTCAAGGCCACCGAGGGCGACTTTGCTGGCCGCACCTTCATCATGGCCGAGGCGCTCACCGGCACCCTGGCCAAGGAGCTGGGTGAGGCGGAAGTCCTCAAGACGTTCAAGGGCGCTGAGCTGGAGGGCTTTAAGTACCAGCCCATCTTCGATTTCTTCCCGGATGTCGAGAACGCCTACCAACTGCTGCTGGCGGACTACGTCACCACTGAGGACGGTACTGGTGTGGTCCACCAGGCTCCGGCCTTCGGTGAGGACGATATGCTCACCTGCCAGAAGTATGGTGTGGGCCTGGTCATTCCGGTGGACGAGGACGGTAAGTTCACCTCGCAGGTGCCACCTTATGAGGGACAGTTGGTCTTCGATGCTAACAAGGCCATCATCAAGGACCTAAAGGAAGCTGGCCGCGTGGTGCGCCACGTGACCATCGAGCACTCCTACCCGCACTCCTGGCGCTCCGGCGAGCCGCTCATCTACATGGCTCTGCCAGCATGGTTCGTCAAGGTGACCGAGTTCCGTGACCGCATGGTGGAGCTCAACCACAACGAGATCGAGTGGCTGCCGGAGCACATCCGCGACGGCCAGTTCGGCAAGTGGCTGGAGGGCGCTCGTGATTGGAACATCTCCCGTACCCGCTACTGGGGCGCTCCGATCCCGGCGTGGATCTCCGATGACCCGGAGTACCCGCGCGTGGATGTCTACGGCTCTCTGGATGAGCTGGAGCGTGACTTCGGCGTGCGTCCTACCAGCCTGCACCGCCCGCACATCGATGAGCTGACCCGCCCGAACCCGGATGATCCGACGGGCAAGTCCACGATGCGCCGCGTGCCGGATGTGTTGGATTGCTGGTTTGAGTCTGGTTCCATGCCCTTCGCACAGAAGCACTACCCGTTTGAGAACAAGGAGTGGTTTGAGAGCCACTCGCCGTCGGACTTCATCGTGGAGTACTCCGGCCAGACCCGCGGCTGGTTCTACGTCATGCATGCGCTGTCCACCGCGCTCTTTGACCGCCCGGCCTACAAGAAGGTTGTGGCCCACGGCATCGTTCTGGGCAATGACGGCCTGAAGATGTCCAAGTCCAAGGGTAATTACCCGAACGTCAACGAGGTCTTTGACCGCGATGGTTCGGATGCCATGCGCTGGTTCCTCATGTCCTCGCCGATCTTGCGCGGTGGCAACCTCATCGTCACCGAGCAGGGCATCCGTGAGGGCGTGCGCCAGGCTATCCTGCCGATCTGGAATGCCTACACCTTCCTGCAGCTCTACGCTTCCCAGGACGCGAAGTTCGATGTCAGCTCCACCAACGTGCTGGACCGCTACATCTTGGCCAAGACGCATGACTTGGTGAAGAACACGAATGATGCGCTGGCGAATACCGATATTGCTACGGCAACCGAGGAGGTTCGTCTCTTCGCGGATGCCTTGACCAACTGGTACGTGCGCCGCTCCCGCGACCGTTTCTGGGAGGGCGAGGAGACCCACGCGGAGGCTTTCAACACCCTCTACACGGTGCTGGAGACTGTTTCCCGCGTGGTGGCTCCGCTGCTGCCGCACGTGGCTGAGGTCATCTACCGTGGCCTGACCGGTGAGCGCTCTGTGCACTTGGCCTCCTACCCGAAAGCTGAGGACTACCCGGCTGACGCGAACCTGGTAGCCGCCATGGACGCCACCCGCGCGGTGGCTTCGGCGGCGTCGTCTGTGCGCAAGTCCAATAAGCTGCGCAACCGCCTGCCGCTGCCGAAGCTGACCGTGGCGATGCCGGACTCGGCCCGTTTGGCTGACTTCAAGGACATCATCCGCGATGAGGTCAACGTGAAGGACGTTGAGCTTACCGATGACGTCGATGAGGTAGGCACCTTCGAGGTGGTCTGCAACGCCAAGGTGGCAGGCCCGCGCTTGGGCAAGGACGTGCAGCGCGCCATCAAGAGCCTGAAGGCGGGCAACTACGAGCGTGACGGCGCGGAGGTTATCGTCGACGGCGATATCCGCCTCACCGCGGATGAGTACACGGAGCGTCTTAAGGCTGCGAACCCGGAGTCCACGGCGCGCGTGGACGGCGTGGATGGCCTAGTGGTTCTGGATACCAACGTCACCGAAGAGCTCGAGGCTGAGGGCTGGGCGGCGGATGTCATCCGCGGCCTGCAGGATGCCCGCAAGGCCGAGGACTTCGTGGTCACCGACCGCATCACCGTGGTCCTGTCTGTCCCCGCGGAGAAGGAGGAATGGGCCAACCGGCACCGCGAGCATATCGCGGCGGAGGTGCTCGCTGTCGACTTCGCTGTGACGACCGAGGCTCTCGCGCCTAGTGCTGGCCAGAACGTCCATGATGTTCTTAAGGGCGTGACCGCCACGGTGGCTAAGGCCTAAGGCGACAACAGCGACGTAAACGGTTGCAGAAAAGCTCCGCTTCCCGGATGCGGGAGGCGGAGCTTTTAGCGTCTGTGCACAGGAAGCGCAGGGCAGCCTAAGGAAGGACGCCGTGGTTACGGGATGCTCGGGAGATTGCCCCGAGCGCAGGGGTGTTTCGGGAAGATGCAGTGATTGTGGGGGGCTGCGCTAGCGGCGGGTGCCGGGCAGGTGCGCGCGCCAGGCAAGGATGACGTTGATGAGGCAGACCAGTGCCAAGAAGCTACCGATGCTGAACAACGCGGTGAAACCGATGTAGGGCGCGAGTGCGCTGAAGGCCATGGGGATGAAAAAGCCGGTGTAGGAAATGGAGTAGTACACGGCGGTCAGGCCGGCGAGCTCGCGCTCGCCCGCGATGCGCTGGACCTCAGACAAACCGGCGACGAGAGCTAGGCCGTATCCCGCACCCATCGTCGCGGCGGCGGCGATGCCGAGCGGCAGGGAGAGCGAGTGGGCGGCGAAGGCCCCGAGGATGGCGCCGACGGTGATGACGAACATGGCCAGCGCCGAGGCGCGTGCAGACTGATGGGTATCCACCAGACGGCCCAACATCTGGACGGCGACACCGCAGCCGAGGGTGATGACAGTCATCAGGCCGGAGAAAGCGATAGGGGCATCACCTGCCGAATCGGACAAGAGCTGTGGCAGCAGCGCATAGGCTGCTCCCGCGCAACCGAATACCCACGGGGCCACGGGGACGACGACGCGCAGGAAACGCTTGTGAGCAACGGCTGGGATATGCAGCATCTCCAGCATGTCGCGCACCCGAAGCTCCAAGACTGTGGTCTTGACGTCGCCCCGGCTGGGCTGGCGGGTCTCCGGGGTATGCAGGATCCACACGGCGGTCAGTAACGTAAGCAACATGTGGAGGATATAAGCTGTGTGGGTCGGCCATGGGCCCCACTGAGCCAGTACCGAAGCGATACCTGCGCCCACGAGGAAGCCTGCGGTCAAGCACAAGGACGCTTTGCGGGCGCCTGTCGCCGGGTCCCCGCCAGCACGCGTGATGAGCTCTGTAATCCACGTTGAGCCCACGGCCATGACCAAACCCAAAGCCATGCCGCACAGGACGCGCCCCAGCGCAATGATGAGTGGCTCGTTGGGGGCGATGGACAGCAAGAAAGAGCCTGCCAATGACAGCGGTGCCGCGGGGAGCAGCAGGGGGCGGCGGCCAAGCAGGTCGGATAGTGGGCCACCAATCAGCAGGGCGGGGATAATACCTACGACATAGGCGGCGAGAAGCCCATTGACCGTAACCTGGGAAAAATTGGAGGTCTCGCGATACATCACCAGCAGCGGGGTGAACTCGTTTCCGCCCCACGCCACGGCAATCATTGAGCCAGCGACGGGGTACCACGCACGCTTTGGTAGCGGCGCTTCGAGGGAGCGGATGGGCGACCCTGTGCAGGCAGAGCTTTCAGTGCCTTCAGAGCTTTCGGTAGTGGTGTCGGCTTCTGTACAGGCGTCGGTTTGGGTAGCGGGCGCCTCGACAGCAGAGCTCGAATGCGCGGATACAGTCACAGTTGCTTCCTTGAGGAGTTGAGGTGGGAATGGAGTTCGGTCAGGTAGGAGTCGATGTCGCCGGTGCGGAGGGCGTCGGCAAGCACTGCGTGCTGGG
>OJKZ01000603.1_pt1 | contig 13615 bp, 11 predicted proteins | sample 1596791 | NCBI WGS metagenome assembly OJKZ01 (sample SAMEA3904677, study PRJEB24821) | metagenome | biome: Builtin; feature: hospital; material: surface | place: USA | collected 2013-06-04 | reverse complement strand
CTACACTAGATCGCTCGTCGGCAGCGTCAGATGTGTATAAGAGACAGCATTAAATGTTGGCCAGAAGAAATGACATCAAAATTGGAGCGATTCTCATATAAAAATAGGACGCTTGATATTTTCAAAACAGAAGAAAAATCTATTTATGATTTCTTTGTTAGCTCGCTATCAAAAAATCCTGAAAAAATATTATTAATTGATGAATTAGGGAAAGAGTATTCCTTTGAGGAAATAAATAAGTTAATTAATCAATTTAGTGCCTACCTAATTAATGAAGCAGGTATTAAGGTTCAGGATAAGATAGCAGTAATGCTATACAATAGCGTTGAATTTGTTGTAGCATTTTTATCAATCTTAAAAGTTGGTGCTACAATGATACCAATACCTACAAAGTTCAAAAAACTAGAAGTTGATAGTTATGGTAAGATGATTAAATTCGACAAAATAATAGTCGAAGAAGATCTAAAAGACTATTTTGATAGCGGCAATCTTATCATATCAGAAAATGACGGTTACGGTTTTGAAAATTATAAAGCGAAATCAGAAAACGTTAATTATCCAGAGATAAAAAGAGAGTACACTTCTGCTATCATGTTTACTTCAGGAACTACATCTCAAAGCAAGGGTTGTGAGATTAGAAATTACAATATGACTCATTCGGTTAAGGCATATGAGTATGTTCTAGGTGTAAATGAAAATGATATAGCAGCGATAGGAACTCCTTTCTGTTATGTAACTGGACTTGTTGCTGTTCTAGGATTATTCATTGAAGTAGGAGCAACTGTTGTATTCCAAAAATTCTTTAACGCTAGCAAATTATTAGATTTGGTTAAGAAATATGATGCAAACTTTGTTCACGCTTCACCAACAGTATTTATGAAGCTTCTAGAATGCAAAGATGAATACCCAGAAGTAGATTCACTTGATATGTTTATCTGTGGCGCTAGCAAGATGCCAGTAGCTAAAATAAATGAAATAAAAGAGTGGTTGCCTAAGGTAGAATTTTTCACAGTTTATGGTCTAACTGAAACAACTTCTCCTGGAACAATAGTTCCTAGCGAAGTATATGGAAGTGATTTCCAAGGTTCGTCTGGATTACCTATCCCAGGAATGGATGTTAAAGTAGTTGATATAAATACTGGCGAAGAATTACCACATAATGAGGTTGGAGAAATCCTATTAACAGGAACAAACGTAATAGCTAACTATTATAATGTTACTGGAAAAATTGATGACGATGGTTGGTTAAAAACTGGAGACCTAGGATATTATAACGAAAAAGGATTTTTGTATATAGTTGATAGGGTTAAAGATATGATTAATGTCGGCGGCGAGAAAGTTTGGAGCTTAGAGATTGAAGAGCTGATATTTAAAATACCTGGAGTCGAAGAAGTAGCTGTAGTAGGAGTAGAAGATCCACTATATGGAGAGCAAGTTACATCAGTAATCAGACTTAAAAAGGATTCATCATTAACCAAAGAAGATATATCAACTTTACTAGCAAAAGAAGTTGCAAAGTACAAGATACCTAAAATAATAGAATTTGTTGAAGAAATACCAAAAAATAAAAATCAAAAGATAGATAAAAATAAAATTAAAGAATTTTTGGAGGTATAAATGACAAAAGTAATTGATGTTAAAGACTTAGTAAACTCAATAGAAGATGGCAGTACGATTGCTACAGTAGGTATGACACTGATAAGTGCTGCTGAGACTATTTTAACTGAAATAGAAAACCAATTTTTAGAGAAAAATAGTCCAAGAGACCTTACTTTAGTTCATTCTGCAGGTCAGGGTGATAGGGTTAGAGGAATAATCCACTTAGCCCACGAAGGCTTGTTAAAAAGAATAATTGGTTCGCACTGGGGTTTACAACCTGCAATGATGGAATTGATAACAAACGAAAAAATCGAAGCTTATTGTATTCCACAAGGTCAAATTTGCCAGCTTTATAGAAGTATGTCTAGGGGTATTTCAGGACATTTATCTAAAACTGGACTTGGAACATTTGTTGATCCACGCTTAGAAGGCGGAAAAATGAATGAAAGAACCAAAAAATTAGATGATATTTCGAAAATCGTTAATGTAAATGGTGAAGAATATATTTGGTACAATGAAATTCCATTAGATTATGTAATTCTAAGAGGAACAGAGTGTGACGAAAACGGCAATGTTACAATAGAAGACGAAGCTATGAAGCTCGAAATGTTACCAGCAGCTCTAGCCGCTAAAAGATTTGGTGGAAAAGTTATAGTTCAGGTAAAAAGAGTTGTTCAAAATGGCACTTTAAATCCAAAAGATGTTGTGGTTCCTGGAGTATTTATAGACAATATAGTAATATGTGATGATGTATTTAAAAATCACAGACAAACATCTTCTTGGTACCATGATCCATCATATTCAGGCCAAGCTAGAGTTCCTGTTGCCCACGATGAAGTCCTACCTCTAGATGTAAGAAAGATGATAGGTAGAAGAGCTGTATATGAAATATCTAAAGGTGATATTATTAACTTAGGAACAGGAATTCCAAACGATGTTATAAGCCATATTGTAAATGAAGAAGGATTTACAGATGATGTTATGATAACTGTTGAGTCGGGTATGTATGGTGGAATTGGAGCAGGTGGTATTGACTTTGGAATAGCAAAAAATACACAAGCTATGATTACACATACAGACCAAATGGATTTTTATAACGGAACAGGTGTAGATGTTACCTTTATTGGATTTGGAGAGTGCGATAAAGCAGGTAACGTCAACTCAACAAAGATGGGAAATATCAGTCCAGGAGCAGGTGGATTAATCGATATAGCTCAGGGTGCTAAAAAAGTAGTATTCTGTGGAACATTCACAGCAAAAGGCCTAAAAGTCAACTTTGATGATAGAAAATTAAACATTGTTAATGAAGGCGAAGTTCTAAAATTTGTTGATAATGTAAAACAAGTTTCTTTAAGCTCAAAAGAAGCTCTAAAAAAGGATCAGAAAATTGTTATTGTAACAGAAAGGGCAGTCTTTGAACTTAGAGAAAATGGTATGGAATTAGTTGAAATTGCACCAGGCATAGATGTAGAAAAAGATATCTTAGCCTTGATGAAATATAAGCCATTAGTAAGTGATAACTTAAAGGTTATGGACGCTGATATATTTAATGCTGATTCAAAAGCAAATATTAAACAACATATAAAATAAATGGAGGTATATTTATGAAGTTAGAAAACAAAGTAGTAATAGTTACAGGTTCAGCTGGTGGAATAGGAAGAGGAATCGCAGAACAACTTGCTAAAGAAGGTGCAAATGTTGTAATTGCAGATATTTCAGTAGAAAAAGCTCAACAAACTGCTGGAGAAATCAGCAAGGAATATGGAGTAAAAACACTAGCAGTTAAAGCAAATATAGCAAATTCTGAAGAAGTCAAAAATATGTTCATTAAGACAATCGAAGAATTTGGTGAGTACGATGCTATAGTTAATAACGCTGGAATAAACAGAGATAGAATGATTCACAAAATGTCATATGAAGAATGGGATCAAGTAATAGCTGTAAACTTAACAGGCACATTCTACTGTACACAAGAAGCTGTTAAATACCTCAGAGAAAGAGGAAAGGGATCTATCGTAAATATATCTTCTGGAAGCTGGTTAGGAAATATTGGACAAGCAAACTATGCTGCATCAAAAGCTGGCGTTGTAGGCTTAACTAAAACAGTTTCAAGAGAATTAGCAAGAAAAGGTGTAACAGCTAATGCTATTTGCCCAGGATTCATTGAAAGTGATATGACTAAGGCTATGAATGAAGATGCTTGGAACGTTATGATGAACAAAATTCCAATGGGTTATGCTGGAAAACCATCAGACGTTGGTAAGCTAGTAGCATTCCTAGTATCAGATGATGCTAGATATATTACTGGAGAAGTTATTAATGTAGGCGGAGGAATGATTGTTTAATCATTCATTAGAGTAGAAAGTTTGGAAATTTTACAAAAATTTGGAGGTAATAATGAGAAAAGTTGTTTTAGTTGATGGAGCTAGATTACCTATTGGTAAATTTGGTGGTAGTTTAAAGGGTTTTTCTGCATCTGATATGGCAGGAATGGTAATAAAAGAAGCTGTAAAAAGAGCAGGAATAAAACCTGAAGATGTTGATCAAATGATAATTGGTCAAGTTGGAGAAATAGACGAAGATGGTTTTATCGGAAGAGTTGCTGGACTTAAGGGTGGACTTCCAATCACAACAATAATGTCAGCTGTAAACCGTCAATGTGCATCTGGACTTCAAGCAATATCTGACGCTGTTTTGAATATCCAAACAGGAAGAGCAGATATAATTGTTGCAGCTGGAGCTGAAAGTTTATCAAATCTACCATATTACCAATTTGATTCTAGATGGGGATCAAAAATGGGTGATAAGAACTTTAAAGATGGTGTTATCTCAATACTAACATGGCCAATTGATGGTTCTCACAATGGTGTATCTGCTGAAAAAGTAGCACAAACATATAAGGTTTCAAGACAAGAGCAGGATGAATATGCTGCAAGAAGTCAAGAATTAGCTGCTAAAGCAGTTGAATCAGGAAGATTTGATGATGAAGTTTTAGCTGTAGAACTTAAAGATAGAAAAGGTAATGTAACAGTATTTGATAGAGATGAAGGATACAGAAAAGGCACAACAGTTGAAAAGCTTGCTAAATTAAGACCAGCATTTGTTAAAGATGGAACAGTAACAGCAGGTAACTCATCAACACTTAACGATGGAGCTGCAGCTTTAGTAGTTATGGCTGAAGAAAAAGCTCTAGAACTTGGCTTAGAACCAATTTGTGAAATAGTAGACTTTGAAATTGCTGGTAACGAACCAGAACTATTCGGATACGCACCAAAATATTCTACAGAAAACTTACTAAAGAGACAAAACCTAAGAGTAGATGATATCGATATGTACGAAATCAATGAAGCCTTTGCAAGCCAAACAGTTGCAGTAGCTAGAGATTTAAATCTAGATATGGATAGAGTAAATATTTACGGTGGTGGAATCTCTGTAGGTCACCCAATAGGAGCTACAGGAGCAGTCCTTGCAGTTAAATCATTATATGAATTTAAGAAGACAGATAAAAAGCGTATACTTGTAACCATGTGTATCGGTGGTGGTCAAGGTATGAGTATGCTATTTGAAAGATATAGTAGATAAATGAGGTAGTCTATGAATATCAGTTTTATTGGGATTATCTTGTCACTAGCAATATTAATGTTGCTAGTGTACAAGAGAGTCAACATTATCATAGCATCAATAATAACATCGCTGGTTGTGATACTTACAAGTGGAATGCCAGCAATGGATACTATTACTGGTGAATATGTTAATGGTTTTGCCGGATTTATTATTAAAAACTTACTACTGTTCGTATTTAGTTCTATTTTCGGTAAATTAATGGATGATTCAGGAGCAGCTTCTGCATTTGCTCAATGGTTATATAATATATCAGGAAAAGAATTTGCACCATTTACAGCTATGATTGCCACAGCATTACTAGCTTATGGTGGAGTAAGTAACTTTGTAATTGTATTTGCCGTATACCCTATATTCTTAAGGGTTTGGAGAGAAGTTGACTTACCACCAAGATTGATTCCAGGTGCGATATTTGGATCATCTGCAACGTTCGCAGCTTCGATGTTACCAGGTACTCCTCAGCTTAACAACATAATGCCAATCCCATATCTTGATACTACACCAACTGCAGCATGGCAAATAGGTTTAGTAACAGCGATTGTATCAATAATATTGATTTATTTATACTTTAGATGGGAATTCAAAAAAGCAAGAGATAAAAATGAAGGCTTCCACACTAATGAAGCAATCGAAGCTCAACTTGCAAGAATTGATGCTAAAAAATCAGTTAACCCATATTTATCAATGCTACCAATGATAGCTCTATTAGTTACTCTAAATATATTTGGCTGGAATATACTAGTATCACTTGTATTCTCTATAATATTAGTTCTAGTATTCTTCTGGAACAATATACAAGATAAACTTGGAGCAATCAACGAAGGTACAACAAGTGCAGCATCTGCTATATTTAATACATCAGGTGTAGTTGGATTCGGTAGTGTAGTTAAACTAACTTCTGGTTTCAAATATCTAGTAGATAGCTTAATGGGAATGGGCGGAAATCCAATGATATCTCTAGGTATAATTTCAACACTAATATCAGGTATAACAGGATCAGGAACTGGTGGTATCGCAATCACTATGGATGCATTTACAGATCAATATCTAAAATTAGGAGTTAACCCAGAAATATTCCACAGAATTGTTACAATTGCTTCAAACGGCCTAGATTCACTACCACATAACGGATTAGTTATTACAGTAATAACAGCATGTGGTATGACTCATAAGGAAAGTTATAAACAAATCTTTGTAACTTCAGTAGTTGTTACAATTATATCATTAGCTATAGCAATAGTTATGGGAATATTCATGTACCCAATAGGTGTTTAATCATTAATGCCAAATAAAATTCTTTAAGATAAAAATGGTGCCTAGATAGTTTATTATTTAGCGCACCATTTTTAATTTTTTGTATTTTACTCATTATTAAACGTTGTATTGGAGAACAGTGATTGTTATATATTTATATTGCACTAGAAAGAATTGACATGAGAGGTAAATCGCATGAGTTTTAACGATTATTTTGATATAGAGATTAAAGAAATAGATGAAAACAATTTGATTTTGAGAATTCCGTTTAAAGAAGAATATTTAAATGATATAAATGCTGTCCATGGTGGTGTAATAATGACTTTAGCTGATGACGCATCAGGCTTTATAGCATCGGCAAAAAAGTATACGGCTCCAACTTTGTCAATGTATACAAATTTTCTAAGACCAATTTTCAAAACAGAGTATATTTATGCAAAGGCAAAGATTATTAAAAGAGGAAGTAGAATAGTAACTGTTGATTGTGAGGTTTATGGGGATGATGAAAAAATATGTGCAGTAACAAGGACAGAGTTTGCTGTGGTAAATGATAGTTTATTAGAAACTTCTAGAGGTAATTATATCTATGCAAATGATGGGTATCAAAATTTTGAATAATTTTGTTTTTTGAGTATGATGGGCATGTTCTAATGCTGGGGTGAAAATCCCTACAGAGCGTAGTTACCAACGAATCTAATAGCGACTTGCAAGTTTTAGATGGTGACATCTAGGAGAGAGAAAGCAATAGCGAAATAGTAGTAACAACGAATAGTGAGAAGTCAGCAGAATCCATAGTAGCGAAGAAGTTTCTGTAATGGAAATGGAGCGAAGGGAGGAACGATATTTATTGTAATATTTGAAAAGGATGTACTATGACTTGATGGAACACAAGAAATGACGTATTCACTTCTCAAGGTTCGGATACAAAAAGGATAAAGTTAAATAGATACATCAGTAATAAATAATATGATACAAGAAAATATTGAACCGCCGTATACCGAACGGTACGTACGGGTGGTGTGAGAGGGGCTATTAATTAGCCCCTACTCGATTTGAAATAAATTAAGGAATGTTATATATTAGCATTTCTTTATCAGGAAAATAAAGAAATCTTAATATTTTTATTTTTAAATATTTACTATATCTATATGATTTTTTAATAAACAAATTCACATAAGTTGTTATAGTTAAGTTAAATAAAGCGGGGGTGAATGATAAAATGCTTGATTCAAAGTATCTAATAAAATTAGAAAATAATAGAGAGGTAAAGCGAATATTAAGTGATTACTATACACCTAGACTAGGAAGAGTGTTTAAAGCTGAAGAAAAGAAATATTTTTATGATACGGGTACAGGGAAAATAGCTGAAATAACTGATGAAGTTTATAAAATATTAAAGACGGTTTTAGAAAATGGAAAAATACAAGACCTTAATAAACTGAATTTAACAGACGAACAATTAGAAGAAGGCTTTTTAGATATTTTCAAGGCTATAAAAGAAGAAAATGTTTTATCTGCAAATCCAGTAGTTAAATTAACTGGAGAGGGAGTATACAATCTAGAATATAGTTTATCCAATAATCTCACAAGTTTATTGCTAGAGGTTACAGAAAAATGCAATCTAAGATGCAAATATTGTATTTATAATCCTAATCATCCAGAATTTAGAGACTTTGGACATAGAGATATGAATATAGATATTGCAATCAAAGCTGTTAATATGTTGTTTGAAAATTCGAATGACACAAACGAAGATATATGCATAGGCTTTTATGGTGGAGAGCCATTATTAAATAAGAAATTGATAAAAGAAATTGTTGAGTACTCTAAAGTAAAATCTATTGAATATGATAAAAATGTTATATTTGCAATGACTTGTAACGGAACATTAATGGATATAGATACTGCTCAATATATAGTTGAAAATAATTTCAATATCATTTTTAGTATAGATGGACCAGAGGAAATACATAATGAGAATAGAATTTTTGCTAATGGAAAAGGAAGTTTTCAAAGTGCTATTCAAGGTGTTAAAAACTATCAATATGTAAAAGAAAAAAGCGGAAAAGAAATGGAGAACCCATTAGTATTTAACATGGTAGTAGATGGTCAAGATATTTTAGGTAAATACACTAAGATTCAAAACTTTATTGATAGTAATGAATGGCTACCAGAAAATTTACAGATTTTGATTACCGCAATAGATTTAGGACCAGAAGAGTCTGAATACATACTGCCAATGAGTATTGAAGAAAGAGAAATCACTAAAAATAAAATTGACCCTTCGTTATATTGGTTTAGGAAACAAAATACTAATAGAAAAGAGAAGACAATAATTGATCAGGCCTTGTATAAAGGACTTGAGAGAATACATAAGCGCCTATGTATTGATAAACCAGTTATTCATTATGGAATGAATGGATGTTGTGTGCCTGGTAAACAAAGGATGTATGTAACAGTAGATGGAGAAATTTATCCATGTGAAAAGACTGGTAATGTACCTTCTTTAGGTAATGTTGAAAAAGGATTTGATATAGATAAAATAAAAAAATTTTATATAAAAGATTTCATTAATGAATCTTCTAAATACTGCAAAAATTGCTGGGCAATAAATTTATGTGGTTTATGCTATACGAACTGTTTTGATAGCGATTCTATACATTATAGCTATAGACATAAAAGTTGTATAGAAGAAAGGATTTATCTTTCTAATCTTCTAAGTGAATATTGTGCGTGTTTGGAAAATTTTCCAGATATCATAAAAAATTTGGAAGACTAGATTTTGATAAAAATATTAAATAGGAGGTGAGAAAATGAAATTTATTTCTACAGGAAATGGTGGAGCTAGACCATTTGCATGTATGTGTAGTACAACTACAGGACATGCTGATGCAAGACATACTAGCTGGATACCACCTTGTTTACATTGTGGTTGTTCATGTGGTTCCAAAGGTGAATACAAAACTGGAAATAGAGTTGCATCTTTAAGAACAATAGGACAGAAGTAATTATAAACAGCTCTTGAGTAAAAGCTCAAGAGCTGTTTATAAAATTTTAGTTACATTTAAAAATTATTTAGTATGGATTATTTTATATATTGGAGATAGAAATATGGACAGATTAGAAATTTCAAATTTAAGCAAATCATATGATAAGAAAGTGCTAAATGATATTAATTTAATTTTAGAACCAGGATTATACGGACTTTTAGGAGCTAATGGAGCTGGGAAAAGTACGTTGATGAAAATTTTAGCTACTCTTTTAAAGCCTAGCTCAGGGAATGTAGTTTTTAATGGTGAAAAAGTAAATAGAAATAATAGTAAATATTTAGATAAAATATCATACTTACCCCAAGATTTTGGGGTGTATTCAAATTTTAGCGGTAAGGAATTTATAGATTATATTGGAAAACTAAAAGGAGTTCCGACAGGAAAATTAAGAGAACTTAGTGAGATACTATTTAAGAAATTTGAATTATGTGATTATAAAAGTAGAAATGTTGCAAAATATTCTGGTGGAATGAAAAGAAGGATAGGAATAATACAAGCTTTTATTAATAATCCATCAATAATACTTTTAGATGAACCAACGGCTGGTCTTGACCCGATGCAAAGATTGACTTTTAAGAATTTTATTTCTGAGGAGAGTAAAAATAGAATTATTATATATTCTACACATATAACCGAAGATATTGAATCTATTTGCGATAATATAATTATGATAAAATCTGGAGAAATAATTTCTGAAGGTACTGAAGAAGAAGTATTAAAAGCTTTAGAAAATAAAATTTATGAAATTATAATATCAAAATCTGATTTGTTAGATTTTTTAGAAAATAATTTAGTAGTAAATTATAAAGAACAGGATAATAGCTATAGGGTTAGATATATTAGTAATAAACAAACATGCAATTCTAAATTAGTTAAACCTAATTTGGAAGATTTGTATTTATACTATAATAAAAGAGTCGGAGATGTTAAAAATGTTTAGTTTAATCGGATATGAATTTAAAAAAATAATAAAGAATAAAGTTAATATAATTTCAATTCTTATTATGACCTTCATAATTTTATATTCATTTATTCCAAAAATAATCAATTATAGTACAACAACAGAAGATAATGACTTATTGAAAGGTAAAAAAGCGGTTAGATATGAAACAAATTATTTGAATGAGAGATTTGATAAGCCATTAGCTTCAAATAAAATATTAGGTGATATTAAAGATTTAAAAAAATTAACTAAAAATACTAATGAAGAATTTTATGATCCTAAAAATTATATGGATAAGAAAGATTATAACTCTTTATTTCTTCCATTAGGGGGATATTATTCGTGGATATCAGAAAGTTATGAAGGATTAGATGATAAACCTTATTGGGTATTATCTGATTTGTTAAATTATAATGATAAGTTAGATGATTTTTATAATTATAGAATGATGAAAGTGGAGAAGAGTATTAATAATTCACAGACTATAAAAAATCATCCTAAAGAAAGACAATATTGGAAAGAAAAGGCAATTCGTACAAATGGTCCGTATAATTATGGGTATTATGAAGGATGGAGCTCAATAAATGATACCTTCGATATATATGTCTTATTAATACTATTAGTTGTAGCCATCTCTATTTCAGGTGTTTTTTCTAGAGAGAACGAAAGTAATATGGTTTCTATTATCTTATCATCTAGAAATGGTGTCAAAAAATTATCTAAAGCTAAAATAATAGCTTCTGGTTTGTATATAGTACTGCTTTCATTAATTATGATATTAATATTAACTATTCCAAATTTATGTTTCTACGGGACTAGTGGTTGGAATTTTCCAGTACAAATTTTAAACACCAAAATACTATATAGTTGGAATTTATTAGATTTATATTTGATTAGAATAGCTATAAGTTTAGTTACTGCATTATCATTTGGATCACTATGTTTGTTTTTATCATCAATAACTAAAAAAACTTATATAGTAAATGTTATTTCAATGTTATTTATAATAGCTTCTTTTCTACTACCTGATGTGAGGAACAGATTATTTGTACAAATAGCAATGTTATTACCTCTTCAGTTAAATGGAGTTTTATATTATTCATATATAAGCTATTCATTATTTGGAAAGATATTTAATATATATCAAATAGGACCAGTTATTAATGTGTTAATTATGATATTGCTCTCTTTAATAGCTGCGTTATACTTCCGAAAGCAAGAATTAAAATAATATATAGAAGGGAGAAAATAGTGAGAAATATTAAAAGATGTATAGAGATTGCATATAATAGTAACAGAAATCATATGATAATTTATATTTTACTTACAATTTTAAATGGTATTTTCTCTGGCATATCTATCTTCTCTCTGCAAAACTTGGTAAATGTTATACAAGTGAGTTACCAAAATGACAATTCAATGATCATTCCAGTAGGGAAATTTTTAATAATAAATATAGCATTTATATTAATAAGTTCATTGCAGCAATATTCGTATAGCATATTGAGCTTTTCAATGGATAAGTATTTATGTGTAGTATTTGCTGAGAATTGTAATGAATTAAGCGTAAAGGATTTTGAAAACGAAGAAGTTTATAATAAAATAGGCCAAATAAACAGATTTGGTAAAGATAAAGTTGTAGAAATATTTTTTAATATAGTACAGTTTATAGAAAGTGTAATAGCTATTATTACTATTTCAGGAATTATTTTCTCAAGCTCAAACAATAGTTGGATTATAATAATTTTGATACCTATCATTAATTTCTTGATAAACATTAGATTTGGGAAATATATCTATAATATCGAAAATGATAATATAGTTTTATATAGAAAACAAGAGTATTGCAATTATTTGATTAGTAATAATATTGCTTGTAAAGAGAGAATATTCTATAACTTTGGTGAAAGTTTGATAAAAAAATTGGATCAAGTTACAGATGCTATAATACTTAAGAACAAAAAGATCACTGTTTTGACTTTATTAATAAACAGCATTTTTAATATTATTGAGCTGATTGCAAAAGTATATCTAATTTTAGTAGAAAGTATTAGTGTTTTTACAAATGACGGTCTGCTAGGTTCAATACTTGCATATATTTATTCTTTAGACATTGTCATGCAGAAGACCAATTTGTTACTTGGAAATATGCTGCTTATTATTAGTAATAGACTATATGTAGAAACTTTTTTTGGGTTAATAGATAAAAATAATACTAATAATAAAAAAACAGATGATTTAAAAAAAATAAATAAAATAAATCAGATTGAACTTAAAAATATTTCTTATTCTTATGATGGAAATAAAAAGGTGCTTAGCAATATCAATATAAAATTCGATCACAATGGGTTATATATAATCAAAGGGGGTAATGGAAGAGGAAAAAGCACTTTACTTAAGTTATTATGCGGGTTATACTTTGATTATACAGGAGAAATAAGGGTTAATGGTTTGAATATTTCGAGCTATAGTTTATTAGAATATAGGGCTAGAATAGGTGTAGTATTTCAGGACTTTAATAGATATGAAACTAGTGTAAAAGCAAACATAGCATTAAATAAAATGAATGAAACAGATTGTGTATTGAAAATCAAGAAACTGTTAAACTATAAAGGAATTAAAATAAAAGATATCAATCCAAATACAATTTTAGGGAATTGGTTTGGAGGAAAAGAATTGTCAGGAGGAGAGTGGCAAAAAATTGCTTTTTTGAGATCTTTATACAATGAAAATGATATATTGATAGCAGATGAACCCACTTCAAATCTTGACTTTCAGTCAAAACAGAAGCTTGTAGAATTTTTCATAGAGGAATCAAAGAAAAAAATAATAATTTTGGCTACTCATGATGATATATTTGATACAATAGAGCATATTCCAATTGTTATATAGTATTCCGTTTTAATTTATAAATATAGATGTAATAAGGTGAGGGGAAAATAATGCTAAAACGATGATTTTAAGTTTGTTTTTTAGTTTTGAGTACATAAATAATTTGAAAATAATATATATTAATAATTAATGGTGGTAGATAAAAAACGTGAGAAATACCTAAATCATTTCAAAGATGTAAAAATAAAAAAAAGATTTAGTGAAGATATTTTAGAGGATAAGGACATCTACTGTCTCTTATACACATCTGACGCTG
>OJKZ01000601.1_pt1 | contig 13649 bp, 11 predicted proteins | sample 1596791 | NCBI WGS metagenome assembly OJKZ01 (sample SAMEA3904677, study PRJEB24821) | metagenome | biome: Builtin; feature: hospital; material: surface | place: USA | collected 2013-06-04 | reverse complement strand
GGCAGCGTCAGATGTGTATAAGAGACAGTGTGCGACATGCGCGCCTTGGCTGATCGCCGTCCGCCACAGGTAGCATAGTTTGGAGAACGAAGCTCCACACTTTCCACCACCAAACTGACTCCGTCGTGTGTATTTCCCCAGCTCCGACTTTGGATGCCGCCACGGTGGGAGCCCTTGTACAGCACCAGCTTTGGCGCGATTCGTAGGATTACAGAGAGATCACAGGTGGATGTCGGCACGATTCGCACGGGTGCATGTGCTTGCGGCGGTGCCGGCGGCCCACCCAGCTGCTCGACTTCGCGGTCAGAGAGGGCCTTCCATGCCTTGGCAACACGAGGACAGCCGCCACCACAGAGCCACTCAGGCACGCCGGGAATGTGCGGCGCCTCAATCCAGCCCGCATGGACACACATAGCAAGCACGTCTGAATCGTCCGTGTACACGTCCGTGCCCCAGAGTTGGCGGGATTCCAAGCTGCGCTGGCCCCAAAATTTCCAAGCGGCACGTTCGAGCGTCGGTTCGTCAAGTGTGTGGACAGGCAGCGGCGGGAGTGAGGAGGATGGCAGCTGCTCCCGCTGGCACCGTGCGGCGCACGCGCTTGTACATGCGCTCCTGTGCTCGTCGCTCGTTCCATGCATGTGTGAGTCGAATCTCGCGATTGATGCGAGCATGCTCCAATCCTCGCCAGCCTAGCCGCCAACGTCCGCGGAACTCGTCTGAAGGAGGCATATACGAGGACGCACGGTCCAGAGCGAGCGTAGGCGCCATGCCCTGGTCCGCCTCACGAGCAATACGCTCATTCACTTCCGCCTGTAGCTTGGCTTCTTCTCGACGCCATTCGTCTTCGGTGATACCGAGACCAATGGAACGGCCACTAATACGCACCTCGATCGTTGCACCGATATTGTTGACCAGCAACTCTGTTGGGATCGATGAAGCGCCGGTGGGATCGTACAGAATCGAGCCTAAATGCCGCACAGCACGACCCCGATCCAAACCAAGACCGAAAAGGGGCAAATTCTTCGGCTGCGCTCCTGCTTCCCCGCGTTGCTCCATGCGCCTAATTTCCTCCATTTGTTCACAGTGGTCCAAAAACTGCCACACAGGCTCGTTGTCCACACGCGGCCCACTCGCGAGTTCACGGAGCTTATGTTCCAGGGGTGACATGGGCGCTAACTCAGTCTGTGTCTCGGCGGCCTGGACTTGCTCTTCCATCGCTGGAGCTGGATGTGTCTCCTCGCTCGCCGGCGGCGTGACACGGTGGTGGTGGTGGTGATGGTGGTGGTGTGGGGCGTGGGGATGGTGATGGTGATGATGGTGAGGCAGTTGGGTATGGGGCATGGCATGGTGATGATGATGGTGGTGGTGGTGATGATGATGCGGTCCCGGGTGGTATGTGGGTGGTGTGACCTCCTTGCCGGGTGCCTGCGCTTCGTCTTTCCGCGGAGCCAACGGCTGATGAATGGGAGGAGCATAAGCCGTCGAATGCGAGGTATGATGGTGGTGATGATGATGGTGATGGTGATGGTGCGGGTGAGGCGCAGGTGCCTCCTCGTCGTCATGCTCCGTCTTGGTTACACGACTTGGCTCACGTGGCATCTCATAGGCAGATCGGGGAACAGGCACAGCGTACGCATCATCATGATATGGTATACGGTGTACTTCGTCTGGCACGGGCGCATGAGTTTCTGGCTCACGCGGCGGCTCATCAGAGATCATCGAGCTCAGGCGCATGGGGTTCTCCGCGCTTGATAGCGGCTCACGTGCAGCGTGCGACTCATCGTCACGCTGCACGTCCTCTGGTTGCGCCGGTATAGGGGCAGATAAGGCTGTTGTCGAAGGCTCGTGGGGCACCTCGGCCTCGCCATCGGCTGTCGGCACATGCGACATGAGATGGAGCCACTGCCCACACGTCCTGCCGGAACTGACCCTCCCCTCCGTATTATGTAAGACATCGCAGCGTGGGACGCGCGTCACAGCTACGATCATGGCGCCGAACGAGGGAGACGCTGCCTCATACAGCTTCCCTGAGGTACATGCATTTGCGCCCTTTTACACTCTTCAGCCCAATGCACAGACTATGGCACTGCAAGTTGATCTGTGGATGCGCTTGATCCTGTCTTACTGCGCAGCACATCGACGTTTTCAGCTGGACGTGGATGGCGAATGGGAACGCACATCAGACCTGTTCTGCCACCGCGAATTGGATCGCGCACTGTCCCCCGACACGATTCGGCTTATCTTCGCGTACATGGTAGACAAGGGCCGTGCCATCTACGATCCTCCGCTTCCGCGTGGCTACAAGGCGCCCAAGGTCGGGCAGGTCGAGCCGGATCGACGCACACATGCGTTGAGCGTATCAGCCGCGCGGGCTCTGCCGACATACCATGTCGAGCCGGGAAACAGAATTTGGGTGTATTGGCACACACCGTCAGAGTGGGGCGATCAAATCTACGCCTGGGTCAAAGACACAGGACAAACAAGAGTGGTGTTGACGCTCTATGAGCTGCAGCACAGTGTATGCGTGGAACGACTAGGCTTACCGCCCCACATGCTACGACAGGCCCTCGATACGCTCGTTGCACGCAAGTGTGCACAAATCTTTGGCAGTAGTGCCACGGAGGGAGACGAGAATTTGGGTGTCAAGTTCGTCTAGGCTCACAGCTCCAAGAGAAACTCGGGGTGCCTATCGCCCAAGTACGAGCGCAGCACCTCCCGTGGCCAATGCGTTCTTCGATACAGTTCAACCACGCATTCATCACGACGTCCACACGCACGCTGACGACGTTCCTGCCAAATTCGACACTCCTGGATCGTGGCTACCACCATGCCAAGCAGCGTGATAGCGAGGTTGGTGGCAGTGCCACGTAAGAAGCGTGGTGCTTCGGTGTGCGTGTTAAAGAGCCATGCCGCGACAAGTCCGCTTGCATTGTCCATCATGTGGACGAAGGCCAAGGCACTTGTCCGCTTGTAGTACCCAGCGGAATTGTTGGCCATCCACGCGAACATGCACGGCGGGCCCGAATAACTGCCGGCAGCTACCATAAAGATGCCACCATACCGATGCATGGGCTCATTGCATCCCCACAGGACGGCCAGGCCCACGAGTGTAATAATGAAACTCAGCATCACAGAAAGATACCGCAACTGCAGCCGATCAGCCACGAAGGCCATGCACAAGCTGTACACAAACGAGGCGGCGAATGGGGGGCAAGACAAAAGCATGGACTTGGCTGTCGAATAATCGCCCATGCCTTTGATGATACTTGGCATGAAATTCGTGAAGGAAAAGATAGGCAGGCTGACACAAAAGCCCAGGATACCCGTCAAATACACGCGCTCATCAATAAACGTTCGCAAAACCTCTTTGTACCATGGTGGCGTCAGCAGTTGGCCTTCGTTTTCCGACGTCGGCTCGAATTCGACCTCTTTGAGCTTGAGTGCCAAATGTGGAAGGTCTTGATACCGATACGTGGGTGCGTGCTGCCGCTCCATGATGAGCTCGCGCTCAAGGGGTGACAACATAAAGCACCCACGAGGCCCATTCGGGATAATAAAGTAACATACGATTGCCACCGCAACGGTAAAGATACCCTCAATATAAAATACCCACTGCCAGCCGTGCTGCCCTGAGATTCCATCCATCTTACGAAGCGCAGTTGCAAGCAGCCCAGAAAAGGACCCACTCAGTGATGCGCCTGTAAAGTAAAAGGCCTGTCTGAACTGCAGCTCCTTCGGCACATAGAAAAAGGTCAACAAGAGCGTGATGCCTGGAGTGAGACCTGCTTCTGCTAAGCCAAGAAAGATGCGGTTGATATACAGACCTGCCTTGGAGGTTACAAGACCTTGAAGAGTCTCGACGACACCCCAAGTTAACGCCAGAGTGGGGATCCATATACGCGGTCCTATCTTTCGAATAATCAAATTTGACGGGAGCTGAAACGCCATATAGGTCGGGAAAAGCACTGTCAAGGCAATGGAAAATTCGTGGGGTGTCATGTTCAGCGATGTCAATATACCGGGATCCTCTACTTTGCCATTTGGAAGGTTCTTACCATCCAGCATGGCTTGTGAAATGTTAGACTTGTCGATATAGGCCAGTAAGTATAGAAGCACACAGACAGGAAGGATCTGTATGTCCATCTTGAGGCGAGCTGCCCGCTCCTTCTTCTTGTACGCGTCAGGATCGAGCTGGCTTCGAATCGTTACATGTTCTGCATCTCTCTCTAGCATGCAATATGCTAGGGGAAAAAAGTCAGCGGAACTGATCAAGGCACGCGACACTCGCCAAGCATGGCTGCAGTTTCAACGCAATGACTCGTTTCTCCCATGGCGTCATTCTTGCAGACCTACGCGTCTGATATATGATGCTTATATAACATGCTCACGATAAGGGATAAGCTACCCAGTATCATATCGTCCTAAGGACCAAAAACTCCTCAATCTTCTTCTTGCTCTTCCTCTTCTTCTTCTTCCTCCTCCTCCTCGTCATCAAGACCCTCAATGATGATGCCAGCTTCGCGAGCTTGACGTACCTCTTCCTCCAACCGTGCGAGCTCTTCATTATCGATTTCGTCATCATAATCCTCGTCGTCATCGTCGTCGGCTTCTTCCTCGTCTTCATCATCCTCTTCTTCTTCGTCTTCATCGAATTCAGTGGCATCAGGGTCAAAACCCACAGAACTCAGGCAGGTCAGACGCGACTTTTTCGTATCATAGTGCGCTGAAGCCTCATGTTCCAGTCGGGATTCATCCACACGGAACACACGAATCAGTCCATCCGAGCTAATCGTCGTAAAAAGCACGTGCTGTGTCTGATCGTCCGCCTGAATATGAGTTGCGCACGCACTGCGCACGCGATTCGAGTGGCCTACTAGCCTCGCTACTTCGCGTGGCGTCGCTTCATCCTCTGATCCTTGCATATCGTCCACATCGTATATATGCACAACACCAGCTTCTGTCGGCACCAGCATCCACTCGTGTTTATCGTTCGATTGGGTAAAGCACACATCATGTAAGCGTTTTGGGTGCTCAATGCGAGCGAGCTGCGACATGTTGGTGCCGAATACAAGCACCTGACGACCTGTCAGTACAGCGAAACGTTTTCCCTGCGTATCCCAAACGATTTTTTCCGCCTCTGCGCCTATCTTGACAGACGCCGATCCCATACCACGACGCAAGTCCCACATGCGGATCATACGATCAGCTCCCACAGACAAGGCCACACGACCACTTGGGTGAGCACTAGCAGAATTGATGCGGCCCTTGTGACCACGCATCGTTCGAAGAAGAGCCCAGTCACGCGTCCGATACAGATTCATTGTGCCGTCTTCTGATGCTGATAGCAGAAAGGTGCGAGTGGGGAACGAAAGCGACGTAATCGTCCCTTCGTGGCCTGTCAGTGCACCCACTTCTTTGCGGCGGCGTAGATCCCATACTTTGATAGTTTCATCCATACCACCTGTAGCGAGCCACTTGGAGTCGCGCCCGGCACAAGCGACACAGCGGATCGACGATACGTGGGCGGGGAATACGAACCGGGGCGTCAAACTGACAGTGTAGTTGCCGTCTTCTTCACGATGCACGACTCCCTCAATTCCATAAAGAAAGCGCTCATAAGATCCAGCCACAATGCGCAGGCCACGCGGTGCAGATCCTGGTGCAGCAGGTGACACTTTATGTGAGTGCGTTTCTTGCTGTTCGTGTGTTTCCTTGCGCACGGCTGTATGTGCTTTTGTAGGCTTTGCCTTTCTGACCGCTACTTCGGAGCGTTGGCGCTTGATCGGCGCATCTTCCGCTTTCTTGGATTTTCTAGGCACGGTAGCAGGGGTGGCGACCGCCTTGCGCTTCAATTCACTCGGCTTGGCCATCGCTTGAATGGTGGAACAGGGCAGCGAAATTTTTATTCTCGCACATTAGGTAAGCTACCAAGAACATAACTATGGTACTAAGCTGGGACCCATCAAGAAAGAGGGTCTAGGTTTCATAGGACCAAGCTGTACTATGCCTTGTGCGATTGGCAGACGGATTACGCAGAGGAGCGAGAAAAGAGGAAAAGATATAGCAAAAGGTAGCTAACGCGATGCATAATCAGATTGGTCTAGACATCATCCGCGTGCATGGCTTGGCCTATCTGTGCCAAGTCATGGATACAAGGACATGCAGGGGCGAGTGTTTCGGTAAAGATGGCGGGCACCATATGAGTCCATGCAGACAATATGGGTGACTGCGAAAATCAGGATATGCAGCGCATGCTTGATAACTCACACACTACTCTGCTTTAGTGATAACTGGAAAAGTTGCGTGATCTGGAGCTGAGCAGACTGGTGTGGCATGCTCAACTGCGGCAGAGTAGTGGCCGAAGAAGCCTGGATTGTAGACATGCATGAGCCACTCCGCTGGATTCAGGCATGGTATCAGCAAGCATCAAATATGTTGCCGATAAAAAATCGAGCGCTCAGAAGAGTGACGTCATAGATGGCGTGAAACAGGTGGCAACCACCATCCTACTCCTACCGGTGCATGCCGACGATGATCAGAGTGGGGCGTGCGCGCCACCGACCGAAAAGAGTGATCCCAGATGCTTATGTAATTACATGATGTCGACTATGCTAGCCAAGGCAGCACGCAAGCGCTGTCTCACAATACAGGCTGAATCAGAGTCTGTCCGTGTTAGTAACGTCCTCTAGACACAGTGCACGAGGTAGAACTCGCGACACTGCTGCCCCAGCACGTACAATGTTGTCGCCTTTGAGCAAGAGACGCCCTGTGTGGTTAGCCTGCAAAGATGCGCTTGCGAACGTACCCAGCGGTTTGCGCTCCATTGGCGCGCCTGTCCGCACTTCTTCGACCTCGTCTAGTGTCACATTCATGAACTCATCGAAACCCTGAACGTTAGCACACAGTCTTTCTACGCACAATGATTTTGCCCTCCAGGCGGTACTCTACATTATCATAGAGCCACAAAGATACGCGCGTTTGCTGCTGTAGGTGCCGAAAAATGACATTGATCGGCTGCAGCATCACCTTTTGTTGACGGCCGGACATGGTGGGTATCGCGACGCTTCAAAAAGGTCGTCGCGAACAGCGAGCATGGTTGTGTCACGTGATATGACTTACGCGGCTAGGGAGGGCCTATGTCTCGACGCACGGGCGACGCCTCTGGCTCGAGAGAGCGCGACGCCGTGCGGATGGTAGGGTCGTGAGGAGCGTCGCGCGACTTGGCAAGAAGGAATGGATTGGATTCAGGCAACATAGTAGGAACGCCTTTGGATACGTGCTTCGTAGGCGAGCCATAGGACATCACACGGTGCCTGGAAAGGGGCGTCGCCGCGGGCGAGTAGAAGGGTGTAGCTGTGATGGCAGATCGCGAGCGTGCATGCCCGCGCTTGGGTTTGGGTGTTGGAGCTTCAGGCGGTTGGAATACCGAGAGAGCCGCGTTCCCTGTGAGCTGCTGAGCCGCCTGCTGCTCGAATTCCTTCGCCTGGAGATAGAACAGGAGGAACTCGATGCACTTGGCATGGGTAGTGTGGCTTGTCGGCGGTACTGATTTGTGCGTGTTCATAATACGCCGCACGATAGAGAGACCGTGAGCCTGTTCGAATGAGCGGCGCACGTCCGAGGGAGCGTCCACGAGGATGCACATAAGGGTATCAAGTGTGTGGGGTACAAGGAGGCCCAGGGCGGTGGAATCAGGCTGCTGTCGACAGTACTCGGCCTTGGCGATCGCTAAAAGAAGAGCCAAGGAACTTTTCGACGAGCATAGTTGCCGACTAGCATCATTTGTAAGGCACATGCCCTGTAGGATCGACATCGTACAGCCCATTTCCGAGGCAATCGAATGGCCCTCCTCCGAGGCATAGGTGCCCTGAAGGGTAAGGTGCAGTCGGCCAAGCAGGTCGAGTAGGTGCTCAGCAAGGTGCGTTTTGACGCCGTGATGGTATGCAGACCAGTCACAGCAGCGTTCTAGTTGGATAAAGAACATCGCACGGCGAGTTCCATTCTCCTGCGCCCGCTGCTTGACATGCGGCAAATCATGTAGAACACGTTGCGAGACGATATGCTCCAGTTGCACGAGAGCATACATGCGTTCGTTTGACGACGTCTCGGGCATGTGCAGCGTCTCGAGCAGGGTGCTCAGCTCTCCACGGCTGCGAGACGAGGCACCCACGCTCGAACTGGGCGTGCGTCGATGGTGAGACATGGTCGAGATAGGTGGAGTGGAAAAAAGGGCCTAATATTCTATGACTGCGAGCGCGTATGGAGGGGCATTTCGCCCTTGAGATCTGACTTGTGACCACCGCTCGGAGCTGCATGAAGCGTTGAGCCTGTAGCGGCGGTATTGGCCAGACGAGCGGCCTCTGCCTGCTTGTTCTTTCCTACGGCATACACGATACCGGCAATGAAGCCGACTGCGATGCCAGTGGAGTTGTATGGCGTGACGGCATTTCCAAAGAACAGGATGCCACTCAACGCCAGTGGCAGCTTGTTTAGCGCGCCCACCATACTGTATGTAGTGCTGCTCGTGACACGGATGCACCAGGCTGTCGTGTAACTGATAAAGACGCCACCTGTGCCCGAAAGCAGGATCGCAAAGATGAGCGTCGAGCGCTTCTCAGCAGGGAAGTTGTGCTCAAATGTCTTGGCGCTCCAGTTCTCGACAAGGAGCGACATGACAAGGAGCACAGGAATGCTCAGCAGGTTGTTGTAAAACATGGTATCCCAATCCTTGAAGCCTGTGACCTTGATGCGCTTTCGCATGATGAGCACATAGGTTGCGCTAATGAGACAATTCGCCAGCATCCAAACGTAGCCGTTCGTCGACCACGAGTTCGAAGGCGGCGCTGCGGCAGCGGTCGCCGCTGCTTGCTTGGCCATAGACTCGGCGAGCGACACGTCGGGCGCATGGTACATGTGCGGGCGCGTGCTCGTCACGGACGGGTGGTGCGACTGGGGCACTGGGATGCCGTTGCCCCAGCCTGATGTAGGATGCGGGACACCCGTATACATGGCCAGCGACTCGATCGCACGCGAATACAGCGTCTTGGTCGCTGGTCGCGAGATGTCAGGCCAGGCGGCAATGACCGATGAGAGCACCATCAACACGAATGACATAAACACCATGGGCGTGATGCGGCCGTTGAACCACAGGAGCTCACCGTACGCAATGAGAATGATGGTCAAGTTTTTAAAGATAGTGTAGATGGGAATGTCCATATGCTGCAGTGCCTTGCTGCCGGTGTAGATGACAAATACCAGCATCGTCGAGATCGGGAACCACGTTTTTACGTCGCGCTTGTTCAGCTCGCGAATCTGGATGAGCCCGAAACGCTTGGCGACATAGACCATCACGACACCGACCACGCATTGGCACAGCAGCACCAGCAGGTTCATGGTGAACTTCTCGCCGGACACGGTATACTTGTTAATCACGGTCATGGAAATACTCGCGACGCAGTAGCTCAGCACAGCCGCAATCGCACCTGAGTTCGCATGGCCCGCGCTGTGCAGGAACTGACTCGCAGCCGCCGCTGCCTGGCTGCCGTCCAGCAAGCGGGCATGCGACGACTCGGTCGCAGGCGCGGCGTCCATGCTGGACGACTTCCCCAGCTCCATATCATGCTCGCTCGCTGACGCGGTGCGCTCCCTTGAACTCGTCGCTGACATGGCCTCGTCGGAGCGGTCCTCGTCGTCAAGGCCGTCTGCACGGTCGTACCGCCATGCGACACGTGCCGTAGGCCGCGTGGCCTCCACACACCGACACGCACGAGCCGCGCCGTCTCGAGGGCTGTCCTGGGCCATGTCGACGAAGCGCGTGCGAGGGCTAGCTATCTCGCGTCCGATCCTGATTGGATCGACGTCTACGCCTCTCACGCCTGCAGAGAAGCTGTGTGCGCCGCCAGACCACACGCACCGCTGGACGATTGCTGTTCGCAGTGCCGCCAGTGCGCCTCTCGCACCCATTCCCACGCATCCGGGGGCGCATGGCGAGTTGAACGACACAAGCACGATTGGCACGCGCCTGCGCGATAGTGAACTGGACTTGCATGCCGCCATTGGCGGCAAGGATGACCTGTCTTACTTTATCAAGCGCGTGCAGTTCCGACTCCACGATACCTATGCTCAGCCGACACGAAGTACGTACACACGCACTCACACCAGATGTCGATCGCTCGCCCTTCAGTGTGACTGAAACGGGGTGGGGCGAGTTTGAGGTGCAGATCAAAATCTTTTTCGTGCCTGAAGCGGGCGAAAAGCCGCTGACCGTGCTGCATCACCTCAAACTCCACCCATGGTCCGGCCCGGCGTCTTTGCCGCCGGTGCCTGCTGCTGAGCCCGGGCCGTCGGCAGAAGCACCAGCAGCACCAGCGCTACCTCCTGTCGTGCACTCGTGGCAGTATGAAGAAATTGTCTTTCCTGAGCCTCTGGAGTCCTTCTACGAGATCTTGCTAGCGCATCCACCCACGCCCTGGCCGGCCACGTCGTCCGCGTCGTTTGCGGAGGCAGATGCATCGACTGGCGAGACGCAAGCGCACGTCGTGCACACACCGACGGGCCAAATTCTGGACGCTCTAAGTCTCGAAGCGCAGCGAGCCGAGGCGGACCGCCTCGACCTGGCACGCTCGCATGCCGTGCAGCAGCTCGAAGCCGACCGGAGCAGGCTCATCCATCTAGAAAAGCTCGTGCGCGAAGGTCGTGCACGTCTAGCGAAGCTCGAGACAGTGCCTCCATAGATATACCCAAGGTTCTATGTACGTTCTCCGGCCGGCTCGTCAGCCATGACAGCACGCGGGGAGGGAGATGCCTCGGCATGGCGTTCCATTCGAGCCAAAGGCTCGTGGGATATCGATTTGCGTTTCGCCACACGTTCCAAGACGTCATCGTCGTCGACCTCGTCGTCACCCAGTTTTCGTCGACGAACAAGTGCGGGAAAAGGCTCGGTGCCTGACACATGGGGAGCCGGAGCCTCCTCCTCGTCAGCAAAGTAGGCGTCGTCATGATGATCACCGTCAGACGAGGCGGTCGGCGGCGGCGTAGTCGTCGATGCAGTGGTTGGCGGCGCATGTCGCTGTCGCTCACACTGCACGATCAAAGCAGTGATGCACGCATGCGACGTGACATTCATGCGCAGCTGATACAACATGCTGGCATACGTCTGTATCAGGTGCTGGAGCACAGGATGAGCCTGGTCCTTCCGCAGCTGCTCCAACACACTCTGGCACGCCGACGATACAAGGTTGTCGCGGGGCGCTTCGCGCTGGAGCAGGGCCAACACGTGCCCCAGCACCTGGGTATCAATGAGGTGCTGATACAGATCCAGGTCCTGGCTCGCGGCATAGGCACGCAGCACACGCAGGGCAGCGAGGCGCATGTGTTTATCACGCACATGCAGCAGCGAGCCAATGTGGCTGCACGCATCGGATGCCAGCACATAGTGTCGACTGCGATGGGGGTGCTGCGTCATGACGCAGCACCACAGGTCACACAGGTGCAGATACAGCATCTGGTCGTGCGAGCTGAGCGACAGCGGCTCGTCCCATGCTAGGGTCGAGAGTCGGGGGACCTGGTATAGCGGCGCAAACAGATCCTGGATGGGTCCCTGAAACATCCAGGCGAGATACGCGTCCAAGTCGTCCTGATGAGCCAACATGCCCATGCCGTCGATGTTCGCATCCATGAGCAAACGCCAAGCCTCGTTCATCTGGCCGCACAGCCCGGTATCGTGAGTCTCGTGGAATACACGCACGAGGGTATGGAACAAGGGCGAGCGTGCGTCCATGTCGCTGGGACACGTGTTCAGGATATGCGTCCGCACGCACGACGCGTCGAACTCGATCATGATCATGAGTATGTCTGTCGCGGCATGGCACGTATCCGGCTGGGTGAGAGCATACGAGACCATATCGAGGATACCGGCCTCGACGAGGCTGCGTATCAAACTCACGCGGCTCGTGAGCTGCAGCTGACGAGACATGTGGCACAGCTGCTGGAGAAAGAGGATCACGTCCCACGTGCGATTATCTTGATAAAATACACGGCGGATCTGTTCCCACACACGCTCGCTGTGGAGGCAGTAGTGTACAATGTCATTCTGGTAGAAGAACAGCAGCGAGTTGAGCATCGCCAGCATCGCCTCGTCCATAAAGCTCACGAGCATGACATCTTTGAGGTATATGAGTCGAAACGTCTCCTTGATTTTGGATACGATCGACGGATCATCAAACTCGATGATCTGGTGGAAGCGCGACTCGTCACGTAGGTACGCGCGGTGCGCCTCTTTCGGGGCATCAGGGCGGTACTCCAGCATGCCTGCCACAGCAAAGTACACGTCGTGGTCCTGCAGCACGTACTCTGTGATCAGATTGTCGTTGATCGTGAAGAGCGTCTGCATGATCCCGTACAAAGCGTGCAATGACGACATGTCTTGCAGGGCTTCCGCCTGCTCAAACAGCGGCACCAGCTTCCGCACATATTCTTCGCGCAAAAGCCACTCGACGATGTTCTCGCGCATCGCTGAGCTGTGCAGCGACGATTCATGCAGCTTGTCCCGGATCGATGGCAGGGCCGAAGGCGTAGGCGCAGGCAGATCAAAAGGCGGTAGCGGCTCCTGCTTCTCAAAGTCAAGGCCCTGGCTTATAGCAAAATGCTGTTGCACCTCAGTCACAAAGCCCCAAATCTCATGGCAGCCCTCCAGCTCCTGGAACGAGAGCGCCATGTCCTGACCCTCCAGGTCTGTCCACACCATCAGCGTGTCGTGCTGCCGCTGGTACACGTCTTCCTTGATCACAGGCGCATGGAGAAGATAGTCGTCCGTTTCAAGCGACTCACTCACGACCACCATATATTCCGGTCCAGACGAGTCCGGTGTCGCCGCCGCGTCCGCCACCTCACCCAGCGACTCACAGCATTCTTCTTTGCGCACCACCAGCAACGCCTCGCCTCTGTCCTGGTCATACACACTCGCACAGTACCCCGTCCCACGGTCGGCCCATGCCTGGTGCTCCAGGACGTACAGCTTGACGCGTCGACCTGACCCACACTGGTGATACGCGCCGCGAGAGGTCGTGGACGACAGCGACAGTGGCACAGCTGCTTCATCAGCCGTGCCTTGTTTCTCGTGATCCGTGGGCGACGTGGCCGCCTCACGATGACCACACATGCTTGCCTCTGCGCGCACAAGGAGGGCTCAGATCACGACCCCACAGTGCAACCACCAAGCGCACGCGTTGCGTGTGGCTGATCAATTAAAAAAGAGTGCTTCATTGGACGCGGCCTATGCGCCTCGGCGCTGCAACCTCGACCCCCCGGCCATGTGGTTCATGTCACGTGAATCATAGGACATCGGGCATGTCTGTGGGACGAGCGGCCCTGTGAGGGTGCCAAGGCGCCGTGTGACTCGCCCTGTCAGGCTTATCTGCGGTGTCATGATAAGGGGGGTATATTTGAAATACATATGTAATTCGGACCAATCAGTTCAAAAAGACTTATCGAATCTGGTCGTTGGTTTGCCACAAGACGCTGCAGTGCCTCGAGACGCATACGGTGGTGGCCGAGAGCGACCGAGGGCCAGGAGTAGTTAAGCACAGGATTTTTTTTTTCTGATCGTTGCCCCGGTATCCTGTACCTGTCTCTTATACACATCTCCGAGC
>OJKZ01000597.1_pt1 | contig 13728 bp, 16 predicted proteins | sample 1596791 | NCBI WGS metagenome assembly OJKZ01 (sample SAMEA3904677, study PRJEB24821) | metagenome | biome: Builtin; feature: hospital; material: surface | place: USA | collected 2013-06-04 | reverse complement strand
CCACCCTGGGGTGCACCGATAACCGCAATGCCGGAATACCAAGAAGCACTAGCCAGACTCAACACCGAAAAAGCAGGACAGCCACCAGAGGAACCACCCGACAGCAGTTAACCCCAGCCACCGCACACAGCAACAACTGAAAGGAAAAGGCTTACCACCTGCACCAACACCGCTACCCGCCAACCGAGGGAAGGTTCGCGGGCACATCGGCGATCCTTCAAGACAACACCACCCACAAACCACAACAAGGCACGCGGGGATCCCTGACCACGGCTAATGCGCCACAACATGCAGCGGGGTGTACCGGGACTCTTAAGCCCTTAAAGGAGAAACCCGCCACCCAGATGCAACGGCAGTGACAGTAAGGCCGGGTTTAAGCCCTTAAAGGATGAGACGCGCCAACCAAAGCCAGACTGACGGGGCCTCGACGATCCCAGGGACAGCGCACCCGAAGACTGGAAGATGGTTGACGGGGATCTCGATGAACACCAGTTGCCTCCCGCCCACTGGCCCCATGCTGTAGGTGCACCCACAGCCCGTTAAGGGACAAGACGCACTGTCCCGCTTGTTATCGTGTTTGTACCTGCAGGAAAGACTCTTACCCAGGAAAGGGCTATTCGTGACCAACCCAGTAAGTTCGTGGAAGATTGTCACCACTATTGCAGTAGTGGGCGGTTTCCTCCTGCTCATCCTGTACGTGGGTTTGAGCCGCTATTACAACGCCCAAGAGCTCGACATGCTTGTGGAAGGTGCCAACGCCAACGGCCAGAGCTACTCGGTGACAATCCACAACCAGCTCACCGGCAGCTACTCATTCAACGCCGAGTAACCCAGCCGGAGCACCAAACTAGGCAATACGCAGAGCTAGATCATGCAAGCTCATGCGGACCAATCCCGCCCTCGACGTGGGTGAGCCGGAGCGGGGGTGAACTTCCGCCAGCGCGTGGGCGTGGGGCCTGCGCCGTCAGTGCAACCAGTGCCGGCCGTGACCACGCTGATGGATTTTGCAGGCCCGATGCCATGCTATGGGCGACGGCTTTCTTATTCAGCGTCCGTGGACAGCGCCGCGACGAAGGCCTCCTGCGGCACGGACACGGAGCCGATGGACTTCATGCGCTTCTTACCGGCCTTCTGCTTCTCCAGAAGCTTCCGCTTACGCGAAATATCGCCGCCGTAGCACTTGGCCAACACGTCCTTGCGCATCGCTCGGATATTTTCACGCGCGATGATCTTCGAACCAATCGCCGCCTGGACGGGCACCTCGAATTGCTGGCGTGGGATGAGCTCCTTGAGCTTCTTCGTCATCTTATTGCCGTACCACTGCGCGGAATCGCGGTGCACAATCGCAGAGAAGGCATCCACCGGATCACCGTTAAGCAGGATATCCACCTTCACCAGGTCCGCCAGCTGCTCGCCGGCCTCCTCATAGTTGAGGGAAGCATAGCCCTTGGTGCGGGACTTCAACATGTCGAAGAAGTCGAAGATGATTTCACCCAGCGGCATGGTGTAGCGCAGCTCCACGCGGTCCTCAGACAGGTAGTCCATGCCGCCCATCTGGCCGCGCTTGGACTGACACAGCTCCATCGTCGGGCCCACAAACTCCTCCGGCACGATGATAGTCATCTTCACAATCGGCTCGTAGACCTCACGCAGCTTGCCGCTGGGCCAGTCAGACGGGTTGTGCACCATAGATTCCTCGCCATCCTCCGCCACCACGCGGTAGGTCACCGACGGGGCGGTGGAAATCAAGTCCAAGCCAAACTCGCGCTCCAGACGGTCGCGCGTGATTTCCATGTGCAGCAGGCCCAAGAACCCGCAGCGGAAGCCGAAGCCTAGGGCGACGGAGGTCTCGGGCTCGAAGGTGAGGGAGGCGTCGTTAAGCTGCAGTTTCTCCAGCGCATCACGCAGGTCCGGGAAGTCTGCCTGGGAGATGGGGAACAGGCCGGAGTAGACCATAGGGTTCGGGTCGGCATAGCCCTTGAGCGGCTCGCTCGCGCCATTCGACGCCCACGTAATCGTGTCACCCACCTTGGTCTCACGCACGTTCTTCACGCCAGTAATCAGGTAGCCCACCTCACCCGGGCCCAGCCCCTTACACTTCTGCATGGTCGGGCTGACAATGCCCACCTCCAGCAGCTCATGGTTGGTACCCGTGGCCATCATGGTGACCTTCTGGCGCGGGGTCAGCTTGCCGTCCATCATGCGGATATAGGTCACCACGCCACGGTAGGTGTCGTAAACGGAGTCGAAGACCATCGCGCGGGCCGGGGCATCCTCGCCGAACTCGGACGTCGGTGCCGGGATAAGCTCCGCCACCTTATCCAGCAGCTCCGGCACGCCCTCGCCGGTCTTGCCGGAAACGCGCAACACCTCTTCCGGCTCACAGCCGATGATGTGGGCAATCTCCAGGGCGTACTTCTCCGGATCGGCTGCCGGCAGGTCAATCTTGTTGAGGACCGGGATGATCTCCAGGTCATTTTCCATGGCCAGGTAGAGGTTGGCCAGGGTTTGGGCTTCGATGCCTTGGGCGGCGTCGACAAGCAGGATGGCGCCCTCACAGGCTTCGAGCGCGCGCGAGACCTCGTAGGTAAAGTCCACGTGGCCGGGAGTGTCGATCATCTGCATGACGATCTCCTCCCCCTTCATGGCACCAGATTGAGGAATCCAGGGCAGGCGCACGTTCTGCGCCTTAATGGTGATGCCGCGCTCACGCTCGATATCCATGTTGTCGAGGTATTGGTCGCGCATGTCGCGCTCCTCCACCACCTGCGACAACTGCAGGATGCGATCAGCCAGCGTCGACTTGCCGTGGTCGATGTGGGCGATAATGCAAAAGTTTCGGATCTTGGACGGATCCGTAAACGTAGTGGCCGCGAAGTTTGTAGACATGTGTTTAGAATAGACGACATGTCTAGGTTGGCACGCATTCTCGGTATCGGAGGCCCAGAGCCTGTCGACGTCGGTCTCGAGCGCATCACCGAAGGCCTAGGACTAAACCAGAATGATTCCGTGACGGAACCCCGCAAAGCCGCCGACATTCGCGTCGAGTGCGCTGACGCCCACCCGCGCAGCGTCTTCTTCACCCCCGACATGGACGGGCAGGCAGACTCCGGGGAAGTCGTGTGGGTATGGGCGCCCTCGGATGGCAAGCAATCCCCGCCGCGCGAGCGCGCCGTGCTGATTGTCTCGCGCACGCGCACCACCGTGCTGGGCCTGCTCATCTCCTCCAACCCGGGCCACGCCAACAAGGAGGAATGGCTCGATATCGGCACCGGCGAATGGGACGAATCCGGCCGGCAGTGCTGGGTGCGGATGGACCGCGTGCTGGAAATCTCCGAGGAACAATGCCGTCGGCAAGGCACACTCTTCCCGGAACGCCGCTTCGAACGCATTGCCAACCGGCTACGCTCGCGTTATCACTGGGCCTGATTTGGGGATTCGGCCCGCGCCCTGCTAAATTTTTTGGGATGCCGGGGCACGCTGGCGGTCAGGACCTTGGGTCCGCCTTCCTCGGTTGCACATTCCTACGACTCTAAGAGGTATAACGATGGCAAACATCAAGTCCAAGCAGAAGCGCATCCTGACTAACGAGAAGGCTCGTCAGCGCAACAAGTCCGTACGCTCCGCCGTGCGTACCGAGATCCGCAAGTTCCGTGAGGCCGTCGCCGCTGGCGACAAGGCTGCAGCCGAGAAGCAGCTGCGCGTTGCCTCCCGCGCACTGGACAAGTCCGTGTCTAAGGGCGTCTTCCACCGCAACACCGCGGCTAACAAGAAGTCCGGCATGGCCACCGCCTTCAACAAGATGGCCTAAATGAAACCGCTCCTGAAGTGGGTCGGGGGAAAGCGTCAACTGCTGCCCGTTATCCACTCCGTGCTGCCCGAGAGCTTCGACACTTATGTCGAGCCTTTCTTGGGCGGCGGAGCGGTCCTTTTTTCTTTGGCGCCCGAGCGCGCCCGGGTTAATGACCTGAACACCGAGCTCATCACCGTCTACGAGGTGGTCCGCGATAACGTGGACGAGCTCATCGCCCTGTTAAAGGGCTATCCGAATGATTCGGATTTCTTCTACGAGATGCGCGCCCGCGACCGCGAGCCGGGTTTTGCGCACTTGAGCCCCGTCGAACGGGCTGCCCGCACGATTTATCTGAATAAGACCTGCTACAACGGGCTTTACCGGGTGAATAACGCCGGCCAGTTCAATGCCCCGTTTGGCCGCTATGCCAACCCGAAGATTTGCGATGAACCCAATCTGCGCGCAGTCTCGGAGTACTTGTCCACCCACGACGTGACGTTTTATAACGGCGACTACGCTGCGGTGGAGGCCAACGAGGGGGATTTCGTTTATTTCGATCCGCCCTATGATCCGGTCAACCCCACGAGCAATTTCACCGGCTACCAGTCGGGTGGTTTTGGCCGCGCGGACCAGATTCGGCTGAAGGAAACCTGCGACGACCTCAACGCCCGCGGGGTGAAGTTCCTGCTGTCGAATTCGTCGACGGACTTCATCAAGGAGTTGTACGCGGACTACCGCATCGACATTGTGGGTGCCACGCGCGCGGTCAATTCCGTGGCCTCGAAGCGCGGCAAGGTCGATGAGGTGCTCGTGCGCAATTATGCTTAACGACGCCGCTTGGGACCTCGTCTACCCTCACATCGCCGCCGACATCGCGGACCAGGGTTTCGCGATATTGCCCGCCGCGAAGATTAAGGAGCTATCGGGCCGCGAGCCACGGTTGATGGCCAAGCATGACTTTTCGGCAGCGCGCCCCGAGGTCTTTCGAGAGCACGGGTTATCCATGCTGCCAATTCGCCGCGATGCCTATCTCATTGGCCGCTTTGACCTGTACCAGCCTTTCCCGGAGCAAGCCGGGCCGCTGAAGTCAATGCCGGTTCCCCGCCACATTAAGTCCATTGACTTCGAGAACCTGACCTCGGAGGCCGCCGCACTCACCGCGGCGAGCTTAAGCGGCATGCTCGATGATTTCCTGGGCGGTGAGCTGGTGCCGACGGTCAGCGGGCGCATGTCGACGCTCACTCTGCCCATGCGTATCGGCGGGCGCGACGTGGTGGTGGACCGCGCCCAGATGGAGATTGATGCCGGCTTCGAGTCCGCCAAGCACCTCGTGCTCGTGGAGGCGAAGAACCACCTCTCCCCCGACTTCAACATCCGCCAGCTCTACTTCCCTTTCCGGCGCTTCTCGCTGGCCTTGGAGAAGGAAGTAGTGCCGGTCTACGTGGTCTATTCCAACGGTATCTTCCACTTCTACCGCTACGCGTTTAGGCAGCCGGAGGACTTCCGCAGCATCGAGCTGGTCAGCGCGGCGCGCTATGTTTTGGGCGAGTCTGGCGTAACTGAGGCGACGGTGCGCGCGGTGCTGGCGCGCACGCAGGTCGAGGGCACGCGCGTTCCTTTCCCGCAGGCGGACTCCTTTGCAAGGGTCATCAGCCTGCTGGAGAACCCAGTGGACAAAGCGAAGATGCCCGAGGAATTTGGTTTTACCCCGCGCCAGGCGGATTATTACACCAACGCCGCCCGCTACTTAGGCCTAAGCAAACTCAGCGGCACGCGCGATGAACGCAACCTCACCCTCATCGAGGCGCTGGCCTCCCGGCCGGTGCTCCGGGACATGGTGCAGCACGTCGTGACTACCCGCCGAGCGGTGAATAAAGAAGAAGCAATGATCTTCATGCGCGCGGCCAATCTGGGACTCAACGATACGACCCTGCGCCGCCGCTCCGGCACGGTCGCGGCGTGGTCGCAGTGGCTGGCGGAGCTCCTCAACCAGGCCTAGGCGGCCTGGATGCCGGCCCACACCAGGGCGCAGCCAGCCACCACGAAGAAAACGCCAGAGGCGATGTCGATCCACGGGCCTGCGACGAGGAGGCGGCGGCGAATCGCGCGGGTAGAAATGACCGTCGAGAGGAAAACGAAGAGCAGGTAGCTCGACAACGACAAACTCAGCACCAGCGCCATCGATACCCACACCGGCGGGTGCGGCGGCAACAGCGGGGCGACCATAGCGGCGAGGAAGAGCACGATCTTCGGGTTGGACAGGTTGGTGGCCAAACCCGTGCGGAAGACCTTGCCCACCGAGCCCAAGCGAGCGGCCGCCTCCTCCTCATCGACGGGCGGCTGCTTGCGCAGCTCCAACCCAGAGCGAATGGAGAGCACGCCCATGAAGACGAGGAAGCAACCGCCAATCACCTGAATCAGGGAGAGGACGCCGGGGAAGGCGGTGAGCAGGGCGGCCGCGCCGAACACGGTCAGCGTGCACCAGAACAGCACGCCCACCTGGATGCCGGTTGCTGCCGCGATGGCGTGGCGGCGCGAGCGCGTAGCATAGCGCGTCACCAGGACGATGTCGGGGCCGGGTGCTGCCGCACCGACGAGGTTCATCAGGAGGATGGCCGCAAACGCGGACCAGCTCATGACAGGCGCTCGAGCAGATCCTCACGGCCGAACATGCGAGCCGAGTCGAGGGCGTTGGGCTGGCCGGCGGAGGGGTCGGCGCCGGCGTCGAGAAGCGCGTCGATCACCGCGTCCTCCTTCTTAAAAATCGCCCCGGCCAGTGGCGACTGGCCGCGATCGTTGAGGAGGTTGACGTCGGCCCCCGCCGCAGCGAGCTGGCGTACCAGCTCCGCATGGCCATGATAGGCGGCAAGCATGATGAAGGACTGCCCATCCTGGTTCACCATGTCCACGTTGACGCCCTGCTTGATGTACTCGAGCAGCGTGGCATCGCCGTTACGGGCAAAGTCGAAAAGCTTGGTGGCAAAGTTCTGGATATCATCCATGGAGGGTTAGTCTAGCGCGCCAGCTCCGCCACCCGTTTAACGGCCGCCTCGATGGCGAAATCTTCATCACCGCCTTGTCCCTTGACCGCAGCATCCAGCTCCGCCATGAGGATGACGGCCTTGGTGATATTCTCCCCCGACCAGCGCCGCGCCACGGGCTGCGTGAGCTTCACCGCATAGGGCGCCATCCCGGTCTGGGAGGCCAGCGAGTACTGATCCCCGCGCGCGGAGTAGAGGCGCGCGATGTTGCCCACCTTGTTGGCCAGAGCAGAGGCGATGGCCACAGGGCTCGCCCCCAACTGCAGCGCCCGGCGGCACGTGGAGACCGCCGCCTCCACGCGGCCAGCCACAGCAGCATCCGCAATATCCCAGTTGGCTACCTCAGCCACGCCCACGTAATACGCGTGCACCGCCTCGCGGGTTACCTTGCCCCCCGTATCGAAGACCAACTGGGAGATGGCGGAGGCGAGTTCGCGTAGGTCGGAGCCGACACCGTCGAGAAGCGCCTGCACCACATCCGGGGTGGGGCGCACCCCATGCGAGGCGAACTCCCGGGTAGCCCACTGCGCGAGCTCGTTCGGGTAGAGGGAGAATACCTCGTGCACCTCGGCCGTCTTGCGCAGCGCCGCGATGAGCTCCGGCGGCTTCTTCTTTTTCTTCAGCGTCTTCGCCGTCACCGAGTACATCAGGATGAGCGTGATACCAGGCATGGGGTTGGCGCAGGCATCGAGAAGGATCTTCGTGACCTCCTTGCCGGCCCTCTCCACGTCACTGATGACGATGACGCGGTCTTCCCCGAACAACGAAGGGCTCGTCGCTTCCAGGATTTCGCCTTCGCTCACCTCGGAGGCCTTGAGCTTGGTTACCTCGCCGTGTTGGATACTCAGGCGGGCGCGCTCGGCCAGGAATTCATCATCGCCGAGAATGAGGTGCACGGGGGCTGAAGACATGCCTGTCATCTTAGCAACGCCGCAATGACCCACCCACAGAGAAGGAGCATCGCAACGGGCCCCGCCGCCACGGTGGTCACCGGCATGGAAGAGGCAACGAGGTGGATCCAATCCGCCAGCGGTTCGATGAGGATAACAAGCGGCCTGCCCAGCCCCACCTGCGCGAGCGCGGCGGCGATGAGGCCCACGACTGTGATGACCGGCACGACAGGTGCCACCAGCACGTTAGCAATCACAGAAACCACCGAGACCCGCCCGGTCATCAACGCGATGAGCGGCATGGTCACGATATCCGCGGCAATGGCCACAGCGAAGGCTCGCGCAACGATGCCAGTCCCCAGCACCCGTAGCAACAGGGGGCTGAGCACCACGATGCCGGCGGTGGCCGCCACGGAAAGCGCGAAGCCGAAGCTGACGGCTAGGTCGCTATCCGCCGCCAGTAGGAAGAGCACCCCGAGGGACAGCGCGTGCAGCGGTTCCATCCTCGAAGAGTTCAGCACCGCTACTAGACCCGCCAGCCCGGCGACGGTGGCGCGTTGGACGGAGGGCTCCCACCCCACCAGCGCTACGAATAACGCCAACGCGCTTGCCGACGCCCCCACCCGCACCCGCTGCCCCGACACCACCAACGCGGCTGCAGTGCACACGATGGCCACGTTGGAGCCGGACACAGCACTCAAGTGCGAGAGCCCAGTGTCGATGTAGAGCTGCTGATCCTCGGGGCTTTGCAGGCTAGTATCGCCCAGCACCATGCCGGGGATCAGCCCGTTATCGCACACGGCGCGGAAGTTTTCCGCCACCGCGGCGGTCCAGCTGTGGGCGTGCGCGGTGAGCTCGCCGCTAAAGACAGTTGTGCCTACCCCGACCTGCTCCGAGGCGCCGGGGTGGCCGTGCACCGTCACCAGCGAGCCACCGAAGGCCTCCGGTTTTTCTTTGAGGAAGACCGGCAGCTGCGCCGGGTAGCCCGGCACGCGCAGGCGCACCATCCACCCGGATGCCGTCTGCAGAGGATCTGCGGCAAGCCTTCCCGTCACCTCCGTACCAAAGTGAAAGCCCGCTGCACGCACCGAGCGCACAAAAGCCAGGGTGGCAAAGATGACTCCGCTCGCCGCGCACAAGATGCCCTGGCCGCGCCACTGACCGCGCGCGAAAGCGAAGAGCACGAGCCCGCACAACAGCCACGGATGCCCGAAAAGCACGGCGAGCGTGGCCAACCACGCCACCACCGCGGCGGGCACGAGCCGCAGTTCCCTCACGGACGGACCTTATCCTTCAGCTGCGCAAACTTCGCCGGACCAATACCGGAGACGTCCATGAGCTGCTCCACGGTGGTGAAGCTGCCGACCTCCTCGCGGTGCGCAATAATCGCCGCAGCCGTGGCCGGCCCTATGCCGGGCAGCTCCGTCAGCTCCTCCTCGCTGGCGGAGTTAAGCGACACCAGGCCCTCCTCCGCGGTTTCTGGGGCGTTGGGTGGGCCACCGACGGTGATCTGTTCGCCGTCGTTAAGCTTCTGCGCCAGGTTGAGGTTATCGGTGGGCACGCGCGGGCGCGCCACCTCGAGGGCGTCGTTGATGCGCGCACCCGGCGCCAAGGTCACCAGGCCCGGCTGCTCTACCTCCCCCACGACAGAGACCACGATATCGGCCGCTACCTCGCTGCTCGGCGCGGCCACCTCATAGGGGTTCTCCGCGCTACGGCTCATCCCCAGCCAGGCCAGGAGCGCAACGCCGGCCACGCCCGCCGCGACAAGCGCCAGCCAGGGTGGCACGCGCACGCGCGGGAAATCGACGTTGAGCAGTTCTTCTTCGCCGGTTGGGCGGGTGAGGTCACGGAGGCGATCAGCAATGGCATTCATGCCCGCGACGCTACGCAGCGCCCTCACCCCCGTCGAGGGCTTAAGCCGCAGCCTGTGGATAACTTGTTGAAGGCATCAACAACGTCTTTAGCTCGGCTCCGCCGTCAGCTAAAGACTGCGGAGACGCCGATGGCCCCAGGGCCGACATGGACGGAGAGGACGTCGGTAAGCGGCACCAGCATGAAGGAAGAATCCGGCAGCGCCAAGCGCAGCAAGTCCTCCAGCCGGCGGGCCGAAACCTTATCCTCGTTGTACTGCACCGCGATGAACGCCGGATTGCCCTCCGCGCGGGAGGCCACCAGGTCCACGAGCTTGGTAAAGGCCTTAGTTTGGGTGCGGGTCTTGCCCACCATCTCCAGCTTGCCGCCTTGGATGGCCATGATGGGTTTGGTAGCGAGCAGCGCGGTAGACAGCATCGCCGTGGCCGCAGACATGCGCCCGGAACGGCGAAGCTCCTCCGTTGAGTTGAGATAGACCCAGGTGTGCCCGCGCTCAAGGGTGTTGATGGCTGCGGCATAGCATTCGTCGAGTGAGGCGCCTTCCTGGGCAAGCTTGGCCGCCGCCATGGCGGCCGCGCCCATCGCCATGCCGGCGGTGCCAGAATCGATAACACGCACGGTGTCCGGGAAAACGCCAGAGGCAGTCACCGCCGCTGACCACGTCGAGGACAGCTCCTTCGACAGGTGGATGGCCAGCACCCCATCATCGCCGGAGCGCTCCATCTGACGGCCATACAACGCAGCCAGCTCGAGGGCAGTCAGACCCGAGGTGGACAGCTCCGCGCCGTCCTTGCCGTGGCTTTCCATGACGTGCAAGTCGACGACGCAGATTCCAAGCTCCTCGACGATATCCGCCGGCAAGCCCGCGGCAGAATCGGTGACGACGCGAATCACTAGACGTCCGCCCCTGCACCACCAACGACAGCGCCACCCATGTTCCAGCCGTCGAAGTACCACTGGGCACGGCTGACGTTCTCCGGGGTGAATTCCAGCGGGGAGAGCGGACGAGCGGCGTCGAACTCGGGCCGCGCGGTCAGCTGCGACCAATGGGTGTTTTTCAGACCGGACAGGATCCCGTACTGGTGGTGCTCAAGGCCCAAAAGATGGCAGGTCAGCGCGGAGATAGCGCCGCCGTGCGCGACGACGAGCACCGCTCCCTCGTCCCACTGCGGGTGCCTCTGCATGAGCTCATCAATAACGGGGCGCGCGCGGTTAGCCACGTCGACACGGCTTTCGCCCTGCGGCGGGGCCCAGGTGGGGTCGTGGCGCCACAGCGCACGTGCCCCGGGAAACTGCTCGTCCACTTCAGCCGATGTCATCCCCTGCCACTCACCCAGGTGGGTTTCGCGCAGGCGCTTATCGACGGACACCTCAAGCCCCAACTGACGAGCGATGATCTCCGCGGTGTCGCGGGCACGGATGAGATCCGAGGAGAGGATCGCGGTGATGTCTTTGCCCTCGAGCAGGTCAGCAGCCGCGCGCGCCTGCGAGTAGCCTACCTCTGATAGCTCGGTGTCCAAGTGCCCCTGCATCCGGCCGGTGGCGTTGTAGGTGGTCTGGCCGTGGCGGATGAGGAGGAGGCGGCGGGTCATAATTCGTCGTCTTCCGGCTCTGGCTGGGCCAGGGGAATCTCATCGATCGAGTCCACGTCGCGCGGGTTGACTTCATTAGACCACTCGCCGGGGCGTTCCGGGGTGTCCACGCCGGGGATGTCGAGAAGCGGGCAGTCGTGGTACAGGCGGTCTAGGCCGTAGAACTCGCGCTGATCGTTGCGCTGGACGTGGACCACGATGGGGCCGTAATCGAGCAGGACCCAACGGTTCTCACGATTGCCTTCGCGGCGCTTGGGTTCAAAGCCCTTCTTGGTCAGCTCGTCTTCAACTTCCTCCACGATGGACCCCACCTGGCGCTCGGTATCGGCGGAGGCCAAGACGAAGACCTCGGTAATCGCCAGCACGTCGGAAACGTCAATAGCGGCGATGTTGGTGGCCAGCTTTTCATCCGCAGCCAAGGCGGCGGTTTCCGCCATCTGGCGTGCTTCATCAGTAATCGACATGACAATCCCTACACAGTTACGTTTTCTTAAGAACTCTAGTCTTACACGACAAGGCTCATTTTCCTAGTCGAATTCCCCCTCAAGGACGCGCGGAGGCTACAGGGGCTTTTCCGGGTGCGGGCCATAAAGGTGGTTCTTGGCAATGTATTGCACTACCCCATCGGGTACGAGGTACCACACCGGCTGGCCCTGCTGGGCGCGGGCGCGGCAATCGGTGGAGGAAATGGCCATGGCGGGGATCTCAATCAGCTCGATATCATCCTGGGAATCCTCCGGCAGCATGTCTTTGCGCAGCTCATAGCCGGGGCGGGTCACACCAACAAAATGGGCCATTTCCAGCATCTCTTCCCAGTTGCGCCAGCTCATGATGGAGGCCACCGAGTCGGCACCAGTAATGAAGAAGAGTTCGGCATCTGGGAAAATTCCGCGCAAATCACGCAACGTATCGATGGTGTACGTGGGCCCCTCGCGGTCAATGTCCACACGCGAGACGGTAAAACGCGGGTTTGATGCGGTGGCCACCATGGTCATCAGGTAGCGGTGCTCGGCGGCGGTGACCTGCTTATCGGCTTTTTGCCAGGGCTGACCGGTGGGGACGAAGACCACCGTGTCGAGGCGGAAGCGGTGAGCTACCTCGCTGGCGGCGACGAGGTGACCATTATGGATGGGGTCGAAGGTGCCACCCATGATGCCGATGCGTTGTGGACTAGTCATGGCTGGTGAGTATACCGGCCACTGCGTCAATGACCTGCACGTCCTGCTCGGAAGACTCCCCCAAGAAATAGGAGGCGTGACGCTCCGCCTTGGTGGCTAGAGCGCGGTTGGCGGCGCCGAGGGAAAAATCGCATACGAAATCACCGTCGAGGCAGTAATCGACAGAGCGGTTCCCAGGGAGCCCGGCGCGGTTTTTAGCCCACGGGACCTGGTGAAGCGGGTTGCCGAAGGTGAGCATGGCGTGCAGGCGCCCGGTCTCGGCCAAATAGCCCTCCACGCTCGTTGCGACGAGCGCTCCCTGCGAGTAGCCGGCGGCTACCCACCTCGGGTGGCAACCGGTGGTGGTCTCATAGTTGTCCACCACCTTCGGTGCGTTGCGGGCACCGGTACGCAAACTATCGATGGCCCCGAACGTGACCGAATATGCCATTTCCCCGAGGGAGTGCTGCTGGAGAATCCCGAATGCCCGCTGCATCAGCTGAAGTGGGCTTAAGTCCTCGCCCTCCTGCGCCAAAGGCGGCAGGTTCATGGCGGCCGGATAGGCCTCCGAATCCAGCGCCAGCACGTACACGCCTTCCATAGTGCCCGGATGACGCTGCTCTACCTTGTGGAACAGGGCAGCAAAGTTGCGCCCTTCAAAGCCCGTAGACTCTGGTGCGCGCTCGGAGTAGCGCTGCGGGCCCACGTACTCGCCTTGCTCTTCGTTTTGGTCCGAACCGCGGGCGACGAGCACCACGGTATCGGGGCAGGCTTCAACGCCGCTCGCCGACGCCACCGGCGCGCTGAGAAGGGACGCCGCCGTGCCAAAGGCGGCAGCTACACAGGAAACACGAAAAGAAAGAGACTTCATTCTTTCTGTTTAGCGGAAACGGACGCCATCTACCATGCGGCCGATGGAATCGTAGACCTGATTATCCCACTGGTGGTTGGTGAAGAAGTACTGGCTATGGGAGCCGCCGGTGGGCTTAGCGGCGTAGAGGGTCTGGGCGGAGAGGTCGCACACTGCGTCGAGCGGCAGGCAGTAGTCTACGCGGCTGACGTTGGCGCGCATCTGTGGGAAGTAGCCCATCGGGCCACCCGCGCCCTGGGTTGCGCCGACGACGGCCGGGTCCCCTGCGCGGGTCAGCGGGTTGCCAAAGGTCACGACGCCTGCGAGCTGACCGCGGTGGGCCAGTTCCACCTCGTGGTTGGACAGGATCATGGCGCCCTGGGAGTAGCCAGACAGGATGTATTGCGGGTGGCAACCGGTGGCGGCTTCATAGCTGTTGATCGCGCTGGTCGCGCCACGATTGCCGGTCTGCACGGAGTACATGAACTGGTTGATGGCGGAGACCGCGGTGTTGATGACCGGGTTGGCGT
>OJKZ01000596.1_pt1 | contig 13734 bp, 9 predicted proteins | sample 1596791 | NCBI WGS metagenome assembly OJKZ01 (sample SAMEA3904677, study PRJEB24821) | metagenome | biome: Builtin; feature: hospital; material: surface | place: USA | collected 2013-06-04 | reverse complement strand
TGCCTCTTGTCTCGTGGGCTCGGAGATGTGTATAAGAGACAGGTCTTCGGCGAGTATGCCTACAACCTCGAATACGTCGAGCAGATGGTGCGCAACTATACGTACCTGAACCTGGGGCTGACGTTCAATTTCAACGGCAACAGCTACGTTTCGAAAAACGGCCTGCTGGATCTGCTCAACGAAAACATGACCGAAGAGCCGCTCTATGCGCCGATCCACCTTTCGGGCGACGACATCGAGGTGGCCATCGCCCACGGCACGGGCTACGGCGAGAGCTATTTCTCGTTCGTCAACGGCCAGTACACCTCGCAGGGCGGTACGCACCAGGCGGCTTTCCGCGAGGCCATCGCCAAGACCGTCAAGGAGTTCTATCACAAGGACTACGATCCTTCGGACATCCGCACGTCGATCATCGCCGCCATTTCGGTCAAGGTCACCGACCCGGTCTTCGAATCGCAGACCAAGATCAAACTCGGCTCCAAGGAGATCGAGCCGGGCGTGTCGATGCGCAATTTCGTCGTCGATTTCCTGGGCAAGCACCTCGACGACTACCTGCACAAGCATTCCGAGACGGCGCAGGTGCTCCAGCGGAAGATCGTCGAGAACGAGAAGGAGCGCAAGGCCATTTCGGGCATCCAGAAGAAGGCGCGCGAGACAGCCAAGAAGGTTTCGCTCAACAACAAGAAACTGCGCGACTGCAAGATACACCGCACCGACAAGCACGAGCTGGCCGAACAGTCGATGATCTTCATCACCGAGGGCAACTCGGCCTCGGGTTCGATCACCAAGAGCCGCGACGTGCGCACGCAGGCTGTCTTTTCGCTGCGCGGCAAGCCGCTCAACTGCTACGGGCTGACCAAAAAGGTGGTCTACGAGAACGAGGAGTTCAACCTCTTGCAGGCTGCGCTCAACATCGAGGAGGAGATGGACAACCTGCGCTATAACAAGGTGATCATCGCCACCGATGCCGATGTCGACGGCATGCACATCCGCCTTTTGATGATGACCTTCTTCCTGCAGTTCTTCCCCGACGTGATCCGCCAGGGGCACCTGTTCGTGCTGCAAACCCCCCTGTTCCGCGTCCGCAACAAGAAGGAGACGTTTTACTGCTACTCCGAGGAGGAGCGGCAAAAAGCCGTCGGACGCTGCGGCGCCAATGCCGAGATCACGCGCTTCAAGGGCCTCGGCGAGATTTCGCCCGACGAGTTCCGCGAATTCATCGGCGAGAACATCCGCCTGGACAAGGTTCGTATCACCAAGGACGACCCGATCCACGACCTGCTGGAGTTCTACATGGGCAAGAACACCTACGAACGGCAGGGCTTCATCATCGACAACCTGCGCATCGAGGAGGACATCGTCGAGCAGGATCTCGCAATCAACTAAGCAATATGGCAGAAGAAAAAGATACCATCGGGCGGGACGAGCCGCTCAACGAAGAGGCCCCGACCCCTCAGACCGCCGGCGATGCGGCCGACGCCCCGGCCAGGGCGGGCAAGTTCGACCGCCTGACGCAGGACGAAGGGGGCGTGCGCAAACTGACGGGCATGTATAAGAACTGGTTTCTGGACTACGCTTCGTACGTGATCCTCGAACGCGCCGTACCCCATGTCGAGGACGGCCTCAAACCCGTGCAACGGCGCATCCTGCACGCCATGAAGGTCGTCGACGACGGACGCTACAACAAGGTGGCCAACATCGTGGGACAGACCATGCAGTACCACCCGCACGGCGATGCGTCGATCAAGGACGCACTGGTGCAGCTGGGGCAGAAAGACCTGCTGATCGACTGCCAGGGTAACTGGGGCAATATCCTCACGGGCGACGAGGCCGCCGCGGGGCGTTACATCGAGGCGCGCCTGTCGAAGTTCGCCTCCGAAGTGGTCTTCAACAAGAAAACCACCGAGTGGATGCTGTCCTACGACGGCCGCAAGGAGGAACCCGTCACGCTGCCGATCAAGTTCCCGCTGCTGCTGGCGCAGGGCTCCGACGGCATCGCCGTGGGTCTGGCGTCGAAGATCCTGCCCCACAACTTCGTGGAGCTCATCAATGCCTGCATCGCACACCTCGAAGGGCGCGAATTCCAGCTTTACCCCGACTTCCCGACGGGCGGCATGGCCGACGTGAGCCGCTATAACGACGGCCTGCGGGGCGGGGCGGTGAAGGTGCGTGCCAAGATTTCGAAGATCGACAAACGCACGCTCGCCATCACCGAAATCCCCTATACCACGACCACCGAGTCGATCAAGGATTCGATCATCAAGGCCAACGACAAGGGCAAGATCAAAATCAGGAAGGTCGATGACAATACGGCCGACAAGGTCGAGATCATCATTCAGGTTTCGCCCGACGAGTCGAGCGACAAAACCATCGACGCCCTCTACGCCTTCACCGACTGCGAGGTTTCGATCGCCCCCAACGCCTGCGTCATCTGGGAGGAGAAACCCCATTTCCTGGGCGTGAGCGAGATCCTGCGCCGCTCGGCCGAGCATACCAAGTGGCTGCTGGGGCGCGAGCTGGAGATCCGGCTCGGCGAACTGAACGAAGCCTGGCATGCCGCGTCGCTCGAACGCATTTTCATCGAGAACAAGCTCTACCAGCTCATCGAGGGCTGCAAGAGCCGCGAAGAGGCCTACGCCGCCGTGGACAAGGGGCTGGAGCCGTTCAAGAAACGGCTGCGCCGCGAGGTCACGCTCTCCGACGTGCAGCGCCTGACGGAACTGAAGTTCATCCGCATCTCGCGTTACGACAGCGACAAGGCCGACAACGAGATCCGTCAGATCGAGGAGGACATCAAGGCCACGCAGTACGACCTCGACCATCTCACCGAGTACGCTGTGGCCTACTACGAGCGTATCCGCGACAAATACGGCAAGGGCAAGGAGCGCCGCACCGAGCTGCGTGAGTTCGACAACATCGAGGCCACGAAGGTCGCCGTGACCAATGCCAAGCTCTACGTCGACCGCGCCGAGGGCTTCTTCGGCATCGGCAAGTCGATGAAGGACGCCGAATTCGTATGCGACTGCTCGGACATCGACGACGTGATCGTCTTCACGAAGGACGGCCGCTACGTCATCACCAAGGTGAGCGACAAGGCCTTCTTCGAGAAGGGCATCTACTACATCGGGGTCTTCAAGCGCAACGACGAGCGCACGATCTACAACGTGCTGTACCGCGACGGCAAGAACGGCCCGATCATGATGAAGCGCTGCGCCATCAAGGCCATCACGCGCGACAAGGAGTACGACATCACCAAGGGCACGCCCAAGAGCGAGATACTCTATATGTCTGTCAATCCGAACGGTGAGGCCGAGGTGCTGAAGGTTTACTTCAAGCCCCGTCCGCGCCTGAAAAAGGTGATCGTCGACCTCGATTTCTCGACCCTCGCCATCAAGGGGCGCCAGAGCCAGGGCAACCTCTTCTCGCGCTACGGCATCCACAAGATCGTCCTCAAGGAGCGCGGCACCTCGACGCTCGGCGGCCAGAACGTCTGGTTCGACGAGGATGTCCGCCGCCTGAACGCCGACGGCCGCGGCAAGCTGCTGGGCGAGTTCAAGGGCGACGACCGGATCATCGTCTGGACGTCGAAGAACCAGTACTATATCACGGGTTACGACCTCGGGCAGCATTTCCCCGACGAGACCGTGCGCGTGAGCCGCTATGAGCCCGACCGCGTTTACAGCGTCTGCTACTACGACCGCTCGCAGCAGTTCTATTACATGAAGCGCTTCACGGCCGAGATGAGCGACAAGATGCAGTCCTTCCTCGACGAGGACGGACAGGCCGATCTGGTCGCCGTGACGGAACGCACGGGCGCCAAACTCGAAATCACCTACAAGGGGGCGCATGCGTCGCGTCCCGCGGACGAGGTCGACGTCGACGAATTCGTCGGCGTCAAGAGCCACCGCGCCAAGGGCAAGCGCCTGACGACCTACGAGGTCGCTACGCTGCGCTTCATCGAACCCGAACTGCCGCCCGAGCCCGAACCTTCGGACGACGGCGGCGACGACGATGGTTCCGACGATACGCCCTCCGGCGGCAGCGGTGCGTCGGGCGGTGCGAAAGCCGGTTCCGGTAACGGTGCGTCGGGCGGTGCGGATAACCGTGCGTTCGACGGTTCGAACGGCGATGCGGCTGATCGCGGCACTATCGACGCCGCGGCCCTTTCCGGCAGTGATTCGGCTTCATCCGCCGCTTCTGCTATCCCGGATCGCTCTGCTTCTGCTCCGGCTTCTGCCGCCGCGGAAAATCCCGCAACCCCGGGCGCTGCTGCCGGTACTGCCGCCTCTGCGCAAGACAGACCGGCCGGGGCGGACAAGCCGGCTGCGAAGGACGCTGCGGCTGCGAAGGCTTCCGGGACGAAGAAAACCCCGGCCCGGCCCGACGGGTTGCCCCGTACGGGAACTACGGCGGGCGGGGTGGAGTTCGAGATCGAACGCGCCAGGGGCGATGTCGACGAAGTGATCGACCCCGAACAACTGAACCTGTTTTGACCTGCCGGCGATGAAACCCCTCTTCCTGATCGGTTACATGGGATGCGGCAAGAGCACCCTCGGACGCAAGCTGGCGCGCAGGCTGGGCATCGGTTTCGTGGATACCGACACGCTGGTCGAGGAGCAGGCGGGAGCCTCCGTCGCCGATGTCTTCCGTTACGAAGGCGAGGCGCGGTTCCGCGAAGCGGAGCGCGAGGCACTCGAACGGGCGATCGCAGCAGGCGGCGAAGCCGTGGTTTCGACGGGCGGGGGGCTCCCCACGTGGGGCGATAACATGCAGCGCATGAACGGCGTGGGGCATACCGTCTTCCTGCGGCGCAGCGCGGCGCAGATCGCCAGCCGCCTGAGCCCTTACGGGCGCCGGAAACGTCCCCGGCTGCGGGGGCTGGACGATGCCGGGCTGGTGGCGTTCATGGAGGGGGACATGGCCGTGCGCGAACCCTTCTATGCGCAGGCGCAGCTGGTCGTCGACTGCGATGCGATGTCCGACGACCAGGTCGTGGAGCATATCCTGCGGCGGCTCGGCCTGAATTAGAGAATCCCCTGCGGCTTCCGCCCCGGGAGTACCCGGGGTAGCGGAAACCGCAGCGAACGATACGACGCGGCCGTGCTGCGGACGATGATATTCTGCAACTCCTGAAAGACGTGGATAAACTTTCAAATAACGCACCCATCGGTGTTTTCGATTCGGGGCTGGGCGGGCTGACCGTCTGGCGCGAGGTGCGCCGTGCGCTCCCCGCGGAGTCGCTCGTCTACCTGGGCGACGGTAAGAACTGCCCCTATGGGTCGCGTCCCCGCCCGCAGGTCGAACGCCTTGCCGACGAGGCCGTCGCCAGCCTCGTGGCAGAGGGCTGCAAGCTGGTTGTCGTGGCCTGCAATACCGCTACGGCCGCCGCCATCGACTTTTTGCGGGAGAAATACGCCCCCATGCCGATCGTGGGCATGGAGCCGGCCGTGAAACCCGCCTGCCTGGCGACCCGCAGCGGGGTAGTGGGGGTGCTGGCCACCGAACGGAGCCTCGACGGCGAACTCTTTCGCCGCACGGCGGCCAGGTACGGCGACGGCGTAGACCTCGTCACGGCACCCGGCCGGGGCTTCGTCGAACTGGTCGAAAACGATCTGGAGGCGACGCCCCAGGCCGAGGCCACCGTCCGTGCCGCCGTCGCGGAGATGTTGGAGCACGGGGCCGACCAGATCGTGCTCGGCTGCACGCACTATCCTTTCCTGCTGCCCGTCCTCGAACGTGTCCTCGCGGGCCGCGGCGTCACGGTCGTCGACCCGTCGCCCGCCGTCGCCCGCCGCGTCGTCCAGCTGCTCGATAGCTACGGCCTGCATGCCGATCCCGCCCACCGGGCGGAATATACGTTCCGCACCTTTGCCGACGAGGCCTACCGCCTCCGTCTGGAACGCAAGGCGCAGGCGTCGGTCTGACCTGCCTTCCAATGAGCCGGCGGGCTGCACTCCGAAAAGGATGCAGCCCGCCGGCTCGTTGGAATATCTCCCGCGGCCGGGCTATCCCATGATGTAAGCGGCCTTTTTGCCCAATAATTTATATACCAGTGCCGTAAATGCCCATGCGACGGCGAAGATACATACTGCCATTACGGGGACTTGCAGCGGGATGGGCAGCGACGACGGGCCGATGAGCAGGAAGAACGGCCCTACCAGAAAATAGTGCACGATGTAGATCCCGAACCCGCATTTGGTCATGTTGGCGAGCAGCCTGACGATGGTCTGGCGCCGGATGCGGATTTTTTGCATCAGCAGGAATACCGCCGCGGTCATCATCGCCACGTTCGGGCTGCAGAAGGTGAAGAACAGTTCCATGTCCGCCTCCGTCGACATGCTGTCGGCCGCTGCCGCGGCAAATCCGGTGTAGGTGATGCAATATCCGGCTCCGAATAGTATGACGCTGGTCGCAAGTGTCCTTGCCATGCTCCAATCGTTGCCTTTCTTCATGTAGTGCCCCAGCAGCAGGTACCCGTTGAACCCCGCGAAATAGTAGAACAGCCCGTATGCGTTCCAGGTGCTTTCGCCGAACAGGTACCCGACCCCGAAATAGGGGGCTATGTATGCGGACATGTAGGGCAGGAAGAGCGAGACGAACCAGATCGCCAGGAAGGCCCGCATCTCTTTCCGGGTCGCCTTTTCGACCCATGCCGAGAAGAACGGCATATAGAGGTAGAGCCCTATCAGCAAATACATGTACCACATGTGGTTCTCCTTGAAGCTGAACTGGAACGGGATCATCGCCACGTCTTTGAGCGAGTCGCCCAGCGCCTGCGATTCGTGCCCCTGCGTGTAGCAGAAGAAATCCCCGATGATGTTTTCCGGCAGCCCGAGCACCCCCGTGAACCAGGGGAACATGTTGTAGAGCACCGACCAGACGAGCACGGGGAAAAGGATCCTGAAAATACGTTTTTTGTAGAATGTCCCCAGCGGTTGCCGCACGGGCAGCAGCAGTAAGCCCGTCATCATCGTGAACAGCGGCACCGAAGGGCGGAACAGCGAACCGTAGACGGTCGCCCAGTGCGTATATTCGGGGATGCCCCGCATGGCTGGCGAAATGTAGAAGGGGTCGATGCAATGAACCCCGATCACCATCAGTATGGCAGCCAGCCTGATGACATCCAGCCATACGATGTGTTCCTTCTGTCCTGTGTTCCGGATCATTTTCTTCATTCGGTTTTAGTGGGTGCGCAATATATCCTTAAATGTCGCGCAGGCGTGGCGTGTTTACGGGCGCCGTGCGGAGTGCCGGCCTTCCCATGCGGGCCGCAGCCTGCTGAAACGTGTGCGAAGATAACGATTTATTTGCAATTATGCCCGCCGGATACGGTTCCGGTTTCAATAAAGTCGGCGCCGGCTCCGAAATGTCAAAAAAAATGCGTAACTTCGCTTGATAAAAATCAAGCGCAACACAGATGGCATCTAAAAATACATCCTCATCCCCCAACGGACGGCAGAAAGTCCAGCGTTCCAACAGCGACAGTGCACGCTGGGTCGCGGGCCTGCTGCTGCTTTTCATCGGGCTGTTCGCCGCCTCGGCCGTACTGTTCTCGTTCTTCACCTGGGCGGCCGACCAGAGCGGACTGCTGCTCTCGCCCGAGGAACGTGCCACGCTGGGCGTAGAGCCCGGAAACCTCTGCGGCTGGGCGGGTGCCAGGCTGGGACGCATGCTGGTCGACAACTCGTTCGGCGTATCCGGCATCCTGATCCCGGTGATGGTGCTGCTCGTCGGTGTGCGCGTCATCCGCCAGCGCCCGCTGCTGTTCAACCATTCGATCCTCTCGCTTTTCCTCGTCCTGATCCTCAGTTCGCTGACGCTGGGCTTCGCCTTCTCGGACAAGTGGAGCCTTTGCAGTTCGACGGGGTGGGGCGGTGCCTTCGGCATCGAGACCGCGGCGCTGCTGCGCACGCATATCGGGGTGCTGGGGACGTTGATCCTGCTGCTGGGCTGCTGGATCCTTACGGGGGTATTCATCAACCGCAATTTCATCAACAAGGTCAACCGTGCGGGCAACGTCATGGTCGACAAGAGCGGCAGGATCGTAGAGATCGTCAAACATAAGGTCGTGCACGCGCACGGGCAACCGTCCGATGCCGCCGGGGATGCGGCTGCTGTAGCCGCGGAATCCGTCGGGAATCCCGGAGAGAGGCCTGCCAAGCGGTCGGCCGACACTCCGGCCGTGGAGTCTGCCGTGAAGGTGGAGCCCGAGGTGGTCGTGCGCCGTCCCGAACCCGAACTGGCCGTGCAGCGTCCGGTGCCGGAAATGCCCCGCGCCGTACGTACTCCCGGGCCTGCTGCCGCCGGGACTCCCGCCGCCCCGCAGGCCGCCCGCCGCGATGCGGACGACGATCCGTTCGTGGAACTGGGCCCCGATGGCATGCCCATTGTGCCCGAAACCCCGCAGGCGGCAGAGGCCGCCGCATCCGATGACGACGGCGAGTTTACCGAGGTCGACCTGTCGCGCCCCGAAGGCCGGCTGGTGATCGGCCCCAGCGGGCTTGTCGAGCTGGAACGCCCCGCGGTGCGTCCTGCCGCCGGCACTGCTGTCCGGCCTGCTGCGCCTGTGTCCGACGAACCTTTCACCGAATTATCCCTGGGCGGGAAAGACCCCGTCGGGACACCGGCCCCGGCTGCCGGGATGCCCTCTGTTGCCGGGATGCCCTCCGCTGCCGCTCCTGTATCCGGGGAGCCGCTCCCCGACGGGCCGTTTACCGAGATACCCGTCCCTGCCGGGGGCGTCGTTGTGACCGTCGAGGCCAACGAAGCCCGCCTGGTCGACGAAAAGGCGATCCCGACCGAGAGCTACGACCCGCTGAAAGACCTCGTGAACTACCACAAGCCGCCCGTGACGCTGCTCGAAGACTATGTTTCCGACTCGGAAGTGAGTGACGAGGAGATTTTCGAGAACAAGACCAAGATCGAGGATACGCTCCGCAATTTCGGCATCCCCATCCAGCGTATCAAGGCCACGGTCGGCCCCACCGTGACGCTCTATGAGATCGTGCAGGCGCAAGGCGTCAAGATCTCGAAGATCCAGGGGCTCGAAAACGACATCGCCCAGAGCCTCAAGGCGCTGGGTATCCGCATCATCGCCCCTATCCCCGGCAAGGGAACCATCGGCATCGAGGTGCCCAACCGCGACAAGCAGGTGGTGTCGATGTACTCCGCCGTGCGTTCGCTGCGTTTTCAGGAGTCGAAGGCCGAGCTCCCGGTGGTGATCGGCCGTACGATCCAGAACGAGAATTACGTGTTCGACCTGGCCAAGATGCCGCACCTGCTGGTGGCGGGCGCCACGGGACAGGGTAAGTCCGTGGGGCTGAACGCCATCATCACCTCGCTGCTCTACCGCAAGCATCCCGCGCAGCTCAAGTTCGTGATGATCGACCCCAAGATGGTCGAGTTCTCGCTCTATGCCAAGATCGAGCGCCACTTCCTCGCCAAGATGGAGTCCGAGGACGATGCCATCATCACCGACCCCAAGAAGGCGGTCTACACGCTCAATTCGCTCTGCACGGAGATGGACAGCCGCCTGGAACTCTGCAAGAAAGCCGGGGCGCGCAACATCGCCGAGTACAACGAGAAATTCACCGCCCGGCGGCTCAGCCCGCTCAACGGGCACCGCTACCTGCCCTATATCGTCGTGGTGGTCGACGAGTTCGCCGACTTGATCATGACCGCCCGCGAGGTCGAGGGGCCCGTCATGCGCCTCGCGCAGAAGGCGCGTGCCGTCGGCATCCACCTGATCATCGCCACGCAGCGCCCCGACGTGAAGGTCATCACGGGCGGTATCAAGGCCAATTTCCCCGCGCGTATCGCCTTCCGCGTGATGCAGATGATCGACTCGCGTACGATCATCGACCAGCCGGGGGCCAACCAGCTTATCGGCCGCGGCGACATGCTCTTCTCGAAGGACGGGGAACTGACGCGTATCCAGTGCGCGCTGGTCGAAACCAAGGAGGTCGAACGCATCGTCGAGTATATATCGAAGCAGCAGGGCTATACCTCGGCCTATTCGCTGCCCGACTATACGCCCGATACGGGCGATTCTTCGGGGAGTATGGGCAGCGAGGACTCCGCCCCCGTGAAATACGATTCGCTCTTCGCCGAGATCGCCCGCGACGCCGTTTCGGGCGGCAATATCTCGACCTCGATGATCCAGCGCAACTACGAGGTGGGCTTCAACCGTGCCGGGCGCATTATGATGCAGCTCGAACGTGCCGGCATCGTCGGCCGTCAGCAGGGAGCCAAGCCGCGCGACATCCTTTTCCATGACATGCCCTCGCTCGAAGCCAAGTTGCAGGAGCTGGGCCTATTCTGATGCTGCCATGAAACGACTCCTATCCCTCCTGTTGCTGCTTTCCGCGATGCAATGCGTCGCCGCACTCCCCGTCGCCGCGGATGTGCCGGCTGCTTGCGGATTTGCGGCCGCCTCTGATTTCCCGGCGGTTCCCGCCTCTGCTTCGGCTTTTGCCTGCCGCGACGCCTCGGCCTCCGGTTTTCAGGCTGATCCCGCCCCGGGCTTCCATGCGCTCTTTGGCTTCCATGGGTCGCCCGTTATTTACGCCGCTTCCACCTCCGGTTCCGCGGCGGGTTTCTCCTCCGGTTCCGCGGCTTCGGCCGCTGCCGCCGGTGCGACGCAGGGGGCCAGCCCGTTGCCTCCGGCCGCCGATCGTGCCGCCGGGATACTTGCCGGGGTCAGCGACGGCTTCCGGACACTGGGTGCCTACGGGATGTCGTTCGAAGTGCGCTCGGACGAATACGTCACGCGCGGGCGCTATGCCGTCGAGGGGGAAGGTTATTACCTCGTGCTGGGCGATGCCGAGGTCTACTGCGACGGAGCCGTGCGCTACGAGGTGGACAACCGCCGCCGCGAGGTGACGATCGACGTGGTCGACACCGACAGCCGCAATATCCTCAATAACCCCGTCCATGCCTTCGATTTCCTCGGCAGCGAATATGCGGCCTCGCTCGTCGGCGAGCAGGAGGGGCATGCCGTGGTGCGTCTGACCCCTGCGCCCGGGAATACCTCCTCGGCGGGCAATATCGTCCTTACGGTCGATACCGCCGCGATGCGTCCCGTGTCGCTCCGCTACGATTACGACGGCGAGCAGGTGCAGGTTTCGGTGCTGGGCATCAAGCCCCTCGAAACGCCGCTCAAGGCCTTTGCGAAGGATAACTACGCCGGGTACGAATTCATCGACTTCCGCTGACCATGTTCCGCCGGCCGATCATGCTGCTGTTGTCCGTCGCCATCCCCGCGGCGACGCTGGCTGCGGCGCCGAAAGACCCGTCGCCGACGGGCGGGCAGCTGCCTTCCGGCACGGCTTGGGAGCTTACCTCCGAGCGCGATCTGCTCTATGCGGCGTCTTTCGTAGGGGATTCCATACCGGTGCGGGTGTTTCTCGAATCGGGCGTCTATTTTCCGCTGATCGACAGCGCGCTGGTCTGGTCGCACCCCGGGCTTTTCGAACCCGTCGAACTCGAACGCCCCGTGCGTTTCCGCATGGCCGGCGGCACGGACTATTCGGCCCGCTATAAACTGGCACCGGGGGTCAGGGTGGGGGATACGCGCAGTTTGTGCGAGAGCTATGTCGTCGATCTGCGGCGACGCAAGCCCTGCGACCTGCTCTACCCGCTCCATACCTTCACGACCGACAGCGTGGCTGCGCCCGGTATTTTCGAGCTCGATGTCCGCCGCGGCATTTTCCGTCCGCTCTCATCCGGGAGCCTGCCGCAACCCGGCGACGGGTGGGAGGCCTACGAACTGGTGGCCGACGGGCAATCGGGGATGTTTTGGGTTGCGGATACGGTGCGCTTGTCCGATGTCCGGGGACGCAGCCGTGCGATGCCGATGCGGCTGGTCGTCGATCTGGGCAATGCCAACCTGCTGGCACTCTTCGCATTCAAGCCTGCGGTCGGGAAATTCGTGTCGCGTGCCCCTGTCGATCTGGTGGAAGGCCGGACGCCGGGCGGGATGACCCTGCGGGTGCTGATGCCCGCCGTAGCCACTTTCATGGGGCGCTACCCCTTCTGCGGGCTGCCTGTCGTGGTGCTCGACAAACCGATGAAACTCCCCGGCGACGGTTTCCTCGGCGTAAAATTCTTCTCCGCATTCCGGGTGGTCTTCGATTTCCGCCACGGGCGGTTGTGGCTCAGGCTGGCGGATTGACCCCTATTTCCGGTTGAGGTACCAGTAGAGCCCGCCGACGAAGATGCCGCCGCCCGCGATGTTCCCGAGCGTGGCGGGAACCAGGTTTGCGGCGACCATGTCCGCCGCCGTCACCGGGGCGCCCAGCATCATCCCCAGCGGGATGAAGAACATGTTGGCGATGCAGTGCTCGTAGCCGATCACCACGAAGCACATGACCGGGAAAAACAACCCCATCATACGGCCTGCCGCGTCGTCGGTACTCAGCCCGAGCCATACCGCGAGGCATACTAGCCAGTTGGCGCCCACGCCGCGCAGGAATACCGTCAGCCACGGCATCGAAACCTTGGCCTGCGCCACGTTGCAGGCCGCTTCGCGCTACAGCTCCGACGAGAGTACGCCGGGCAGCACCACCAGGAAATAGGCGAAGAAGGCCGCCCCGATGAAATTCCCCGCGTATACCAGCCCCCAGTTGCGCAGCACCTTGCCCCATCCGTACCTGCGGCCCAGCGCCCCGGGTACGAGCACGGCGTTGTTGCCCGTGAAGAGCTCCGCCCCGGCGAATACCACCAGGATGAGCCCCAGCGGGAATACCAGCCCCGAGAGCAGGCGCTGCAACCCGGGCGCTTCGGCCGCCCCGGGAACCCCGAACCCCGCCATCAGAGAGAAGAGTCCGCCCATGGCGATGTATGCGCCGGCCAGGAATGCCAGCAGGAGGGTCTTGCCCGCCGGGAGTTGCATTTTGCCCGTTGCCGACTTCTGAGCCAGCGCGAGTACTTCCTTGGGTGTGTTTATCTGTGCCATGTTCGGGGAACAGAGGCCGCAAAGGTAGTGAAACGATCCGGAACGCGCAAGCGGATGCCGTCAGTCTGCCGGGAATTTTTTTTGAGGCCGTCAGATCGCCGGAAAAGGGGCAAAAACGGGGCGTTGTCCCGGAAATCTTCCGCCCGGATGCGATATTTATGGGCTTAAAGTTGCTCAGATCGGAAATAAATCGTATTTTTGTTCGTTAAAAGACTGTAATTTTAAAGAGATAAGATGCTAACTGAAGAAGAAAAGAATGCAGGTTTGACAGGACGTATCATTCCTATCAATATCGAAGAGCAGATGAAGTCGGCGTACATCGACTATTCGATGTCGGTCATCGTGTCGCGTGCGCTTCCCGACGTGCGCGACGGCATGAAGCCCGTGCACCGCCGTATCCTCTACGATATGAGCGCGGAGCTCAACCTCTACTCCGACAAACCGACCCGTAAGTCGGCGCGTATCGTCGGCGACGTGCTCGGTAAGTTCCACCCCCACGGCGACTCGTCGGTCTACGACGCGATGGTGCGTCTGGCACAGGAGTGGTCGATGCGCTACCCGCTGGTCGACGGCCAGGGTAACTTCGGTTCGATGGACGGCGACTCGCCGGCTGCCATGCGTTACACCGAGGCCCGCATGAAGAAGATCACCGACGAGGTGATGGCCGACATCGACAAGGAGACCGTCGACTGGACGCTCAACTTCGACGATACGATCCCCGAACCCTGTCTCTTATACACATCTACGAGCCCACGAGACAAGAGGCAATCTCGTATGCC
>OJKZ01000591.1_pt1 | contig 13858 bp, 17 predicted proteins | sample 1596791 | NCBI WGS metagenome assembly OJKZ01 (sample SAMEA3904677, study PRJEB24821) | metagenome | biome: Builtin; feature: hospital; material: surface | place: USA | collected 2013-06-04 | reverse complement strand
TACGAGATTGCCTCTTGTCTCGTGGGCTCGGAGATGTGTATAAGAGACAGAGATTCCTCTTTTCGCACCGAATTTGGCTTTAAACGACATTGTTGCCATAGAACGTGAGGATAAAATGCTGTTTTTCGACCACTTGATAAAAGCTTCAGGAAATACCACGATAAACATCGTTGTTTTGGATCATTTCCCAAAGGACTTATTGGCAGCCATAGAAGAACACAGTGGTAAAATCAGAAAAAATGGAGAGAATTATTTATCGGTTAATTTTCCGCCCAAAAAATATGATTTTGATTTAAAAGAAATTTTAAATAGATATGAGGAAGCAAATATCCTCAGCTACAGGGAAGCTTGTTTGGGCTCCTCTTAATCGATCTATAAGTAAGAGTGGATTACGTTAGATTGTAAACCTAACGATTAAAAGGTCGTCTGAAACCGTGTTTAATTTTCAGACGACCTTTCCTTCATTTGAAACAGGATATTGAAAACTAAGTTCTTCAACATCCTACACCTGCTCCTTCCACGGCAGCACCTTGGTCAAAACGGCAGACGGCTACAAAGCCATTGCCCGTATCCGGGCCGGCGACCGCGTCTTTGCCAAGGACGAAGCAAGCGGAGAAACGGGATACAAACCCGTTACCGCCCAATACGGCAATCCGTATCAAGAAACCGTTTACGTTGAAGTTTCAGACGGCCTCGGTAAAATACAAACCCTCGTTTCCAACCGCATCCACCCGTTTTATTCGGACGGCAAATGGATTAAAGCGGAAGATTTGAAAGCGGGAAGCAGGCTGTTTGCCGAAAACGGTGCAGGGCAGACCGTTCAGAGCGTTACCGTCAAACAAGAACCGCTGCAAGCCTACAATCTGACCGTTGCCGACTGGCATACTTACTTCGTCAAGGGCGATAAGGCGGAAACGGAAGGGGTTTGGGTTCATAATGAGTGTCCGACCAAACCAAAACCAACCAATCATGCCCAACAAAGAAAAGAAGAAGCTAAAAACGATTCTCATCGAAGTGTGGGAGTTTCCAATCGTGTCGTTCGCGAAGGAAAGCAATATTTAGATGCCGACACAGGAAACCATGTTTATGTAAAAGGAGATAAAGTGGTTATTCTAACTCCTGATGGAAGACAGGTAACTCAATTTAAGAACTCGAAAGCCAATACGTCAAAAAGGGTAAAAAATGGAAAATGGACACCAAAATAGTCGATCTCCCTTAGAAAAAAGAATTTTTTATCTGGAGCATTCGGGGCAGTATCTGATGATTTGCGCCCTATCAGATTACTCCCAAAATAAACATACTGTCGTTATGGCAAATTTTCTCTATCCAAATGAAAAAATGGATTGGAGAAATTTAGATAATTTATTCAATGAGTTGGTTTTAGAGGAATTACAGTCTTCATTTATGGATTGGTATCCAACTATTGAAGAGGCAATTAGCCATCATTTAGAAGACTTTTCGTAACAAGCATAAATCAAAGGTCGTCTGAAACTGCTTTTAATTTTCAGACGACCTTTCCTTCATTTGAAACAGGATATTGAGAACTGAGTTCTTCAAAAATCCTACACCTGCTCCTTCCACGGCAGCACCTTGGTTAAAACAGTAGAAGGCTACAATGAAAACATCAACAATTGTTTTTGGCGGATTTTTTATTACAGATAATGGGGAACGAATCCAAATCCCTATTTTAGAAAATCCTAACATTAAAGAAATAAATAACTTTTTTCTGTATCAAATTTTGAAAAAAAGCCGGAGTCCTTGTTTTCAGAATTATTCCTGAGCCTGAATTTGACAATACTGAATTAACTATCTATTTTGAAAAAGGATATTATTTACCAATAATTCAAACAATTTTAGAAGATGGAGATATTGAAGTAAAAAATCTTAAAACAGAAAATTGTAGTGGAAATACAATGGAAATTTTAGGAGACGTCTACCCTATTGAGCATATCTCTAAAAATATTTCTACAATTCAAGATGTAATTTCTGAATTTATTATGAAAAATAAAACCAATCACAATAATGATTTAATTGAAAAGTTCAACAATCAAAAGGTCGTCTGAAATTTTTTCAAATGCCCCTTCCTTCAATTGATATGGAATGTTTGGGTCTCAAACCAAGCTGCACACTTATCAATCCCAAATATAACCCTGTAAAATAATGAGTATTTGAAAGATGAAAACATTAGACGAACGAATAAAGAATTTAGGAAAATCTCTTGAAGATAGAATTGACGCTAATCTAATTGATGCCGCACTAGAGTACATTACTTTTTCAGAACGTTTGCTAGCTTTTGAAACGCTATGTGATTATATTGAAGATTTCAATATCCAGCTTACGGAAAAAGAATCCCAAGAAATCTCTTTTATTAATAAGGAATTTGGAATTGAAAGTACAACAGATTAATAAATATTAGGTCGGTTTAAAAACCCAACAATCAAAAGGTCGTCTGAAACCGTGTTTAATTTTCAGACGACTTTTCGTTTGCCTGCCGATTAATATCACGCGACCTGCGGGATGGCTTCGATGTCGTGCAGGCTGCGGTAGCAGGGGTCGAGCTGGTTGGCGATGAGGGTGAGCTGCCGGTGGAGGATGTGGCTTTGACGTTCGTCGCCTGCCTCTGTTTGTAAGGCTTCCAAGTCGGTTCGGATTTGGGAGAGGGTCGTCTGAAAATCTTGTTCGCCGGTTTGCGGGAGGCGTTCGAGCAGGTCGGCGATGCGGTAGCCGCTTTGGTAGAACTTGCGGACGAAGTCGGGACTGCACGCGCCGTCCATTTCGCTGCGGTATGCGCCGAGTGCGGAGATGTAGCCGGTCAGGGCGTAGCTGGTTTTGAGGAGGGTGAAGCCGCTTTGCAGGTTGTTGCCGTATTTTTTGGGTTCGCTGCTCATGTCGGAAAGGGTGCTGCTGAGGGTGGCGGTGCGTTCGTGGGCTTGGCGGCGGACGGTGCGGTATTCGACGTCGTCGGCGATGCCGTATTGGAGCTGGTCGAGGATTTTTCTGAGGTAGGCGCCGTTGCCGCCGACGGTTTGGGCGGCGGTTTTTTCGAGGGTGAGGTAACGCCAATCCGGCCAGAGGTAGGTGACGGCTGCCCAGGCGAGGACGGAGCCGACGATGGTGTCGATGATGCGGACGGGCATGGCGGCATAGACGTCCAGCCCGGCGAGGGAGAAGCTGGTGAGGGCTTGAATGGTGATGAAGAAGGTGGAGAAGCTGTATTTGTAGCTTCGGGTCATGAAAAACAGGGTGGTGCTGGCGATGACGATCCAGAGTTTGGTTTCGACGGACGGGGTGAAATAAGGCACGAGGGAGCCGACGATGACGCCGAGTATGGTGCCGGCGATGCGTTGGTACACGCGGCTTTTGGTGGCGGTGTAGTTGGGTTGGCAGACGAAAACGGCGGTCAGGAGTATCCAGTAGCCGAGGTTAAGATGGAGGATTTCGACGATGATGCAGGAGGCGGCAACGAGGATGGAGAGGCGCGTGGCGTGACGGAACACGCCGGACTCGAAGTTGAGCTGGCTGCGGACGGTCTGCCAGACGTTTTTCAGGCTGCTGTTTTCGAGGGCGGCGATGCGGGTGTCGCTGCTGTTGTCGTTTTCGGCGGGGGAATCGCTGTGTTGGAGCTGGCGCAGTTGGTGGTCGACGCTGCCGAGGTTGTCGAGCAGGCGGCGGATGTGGTGGATGTTGCGGCTTTCGGGGTGGTCGTCGGTGTAGTGCGAGAGGGATTGGCGGCAGCCTTCCATCGCGCGTCCGAGGCGTTTGCTGTATGTGTAGTCTTTGCCGTTCCTCAGGGCGGCGGCAACGTTGCGGCACGCCTGCCCCTGCATTTCGAGCAGGCGGCGGATGCGGAAGATGAGGTCGGTGTTTTTGAGGGTGTCGGTCAGCTCGGTGTAGTCGGCGTGGGCGGAGCTGACGCGTTCGTGTATGTCTTGGGCGGTGAAGTAGTAGCGCAGCATTTTGGCGGTGCGCGGGTGGCGGTGTTTGCCGCGCAGGCGGTAAAACAGGGCGGCGCGGCATTGGTTGAAGGCGCTAATGACGCCGGTGTTGCTCATGGCGAGGTCGATTTGGCGGTTGCCGAGCCAGGCGGCTTCGTCGGGATCGAAAAAGTCGGCTTTGGCGTCAAAATATCCGCCGAGCGCTTCGTAGGCGTTGGCGACGCTTTCTTGGACGGGGCGGTGCGGGAGGATGATTTGGAAAACGAGTGTGCAGGTGCTGTATAACACGGTCCCGAGCAGAATCATGACGGGATTGGTCAGCCAGAAGGTTTCGGGGGTGTAGGTGAGCGTGGTGTAGGTGGCGACGGCAAGTGCGCCGAACGAGAAAGTGCGGTATTTCAGCCCGACCGCGCCCAAAATAGTAAAGCCGAACGTCATCAGGGTCATGGCGAGGATGAAGGGCAGACCTGTGCCGAGCGTGCTTTGGGCGACGAGCGACGAGAGGGTAAACAGGGCGACGGTGATGATGATGTTTTTCAGACGACCTGTCAGGCGGTTGTCCAAATCGACGAGGCCGCCCGCGATGATGCCGAGCACGAAAGGCATGGCGAGCTTGGGCGTGCCAAACCGCCAGACAAGGGTCGCGGCGATAAAGACGCTGGCGAAGACGGGCAGCGAGGTGATGATGATGGGTTTGAGCGGCGGGAGTTTCATCGTATTGGGCGCGGCTTTAAATGGGAATGGTTTGATTATTATGAATGAAATGAAACGGTATTCTAACAGGATTTCAGGGCGGGACGGAGGCGGCAGGGTCGTCTGAAAGCGCAAACTGTCGCCATTTTCAGACGACCCCTTTGCGCGAAATTCCGAAACCCTGCGTCGTCAAATATGCGATAATACCGCCACCTCAAACCGATTTCAGACGACCCATGCGCCTTAACGCCCGCCCCGCCCGTTTTGCCCGTACCGCACGCCGCGGCGCGTCCGTCGTTGTTTCGTAAAACCCCGCCTTAGCGGGGTTTTTGCCGAATTGAAGAAAGGAAGCCGAATGCCCAACCCGCTTTACCGACAACACGTCATCTCCATTTCCGACCTGACGACCGAACAGCTCGAGCTGCTCCTGCAAACCGCCCTCAAACTCAAAGCCGACCCGCGCGACGACCTGCTCGAAGGCAAACTCATCGGCTCATGCTTTTTCGAACCCTCCACCCGCACGCGCCTGTCGTTTGAAACCGCCGTACAACGCTTGGGCGGCAAAGTCATCGGCTTTTCCGACGGCGCGAACACCAGCGCGAAAAAAGGCGAAACCCTCGCCGACACCGCACGCATCATCTCCAGCTACACCGACGCCATCATCCAACGCCACCCCAAAGACGGCGCCGCGCGCGTGTCTGCCGAGTTTTCCAAAGTCCCCGTCATCAACGCCGGCGACGGCACCAACCAACACCCCAGCCAAACTCTGCTCGACCTCGTGACCATCTACGAAACCCAAGGCCGTCTGAACAAGCTCAAAATCGCCATGGCGGGCGACCTCAAATACGGCCGCACCGTCCATTCCCTCTGCCAAGCCCTCAAACGCTGGGACTGCGAATTCGCCTTCGTCTCCCCGCCCAGCCTCGCCATGCCCGAATACATCACCGAAGAACTCGAAGCCGCAGGCTGCCGCTACCAAATCCTGCCCGACCTCGAAACCGCCGTCGAATGGGCGGACATCCTGTACATGACCCGCGTCCAACGCGAACGCTTCGACGAACAAGAGTTCGCCAAAATCCAAGGCAAATTCAACCTCAACGCCGCCATGCTCGCCAACGCCCGCCCCAACCTGCGCGTGTTGCACCCCCTGCCGCGCGTTGACGAAATCCACCCCGACGTCGATGCCACGCCGCACGCCTACTATTTCGAGCAGGCGACCAACGGCGTTTACGCCCGCATGGCGATTTTATCGCTGGTGTTGAACGAAGAAGTATAAGGAGCAAATATGGAAACCCCCAAACTCAGCGTCGAAGCCATCGAAAAAGGCACCGTCATCGACCACATCCCCGCCGGCAAAGGCCTGATTATCCTGCGCCAATTCAAACTGCTGCACTACGGCAGCGCCGTCACCGTCGGCTTCAACCTGCCCAGCAAAACCCAAGGCAGCAAAGACATCATCAAAATCACCGGCGTCTGGCTGGACGACAACGCCGCCAACCGCCTCGCCCTCTTCGCCCCCGAAGCCGTCGTCAACACCATCGACCACTTCAAAGTCATCAACAAACGCCGGCTCACCCTGCCCGAAGAAATCGCCGAAGTGTTCCGCTGCCCGAACACCAACTGCGCCAGCCACGGCGAGCCGGTGAAAAGCCGCTTCTACGTCCGCAAACAAAGCGGACAGACCAAGCTCAAATGCCACTACTGCGAAAAAACCTTCAGCCGCGATTCTGTGACGGAGGCTTAGTTTTAGTTATAAAGCCGGACCGGCATAAATGCGAAAGGTCGTCTGAAAACTTGAAAATCAGGTTTTCAGACGACCTTTTTACATTTGGGAAGTGTTGTCGGTTTCACAACAAACGATAATTCAAAGGCATGAAAGAGAAATGACTTCCCTGCAACAATCGAATAGGGTTAAAACCGTGCAAAGAATCGAAAAGATTAGGCAAAAACGGTAAGGTGGTATAGAATCGAGCACCTATACTAATCGGATAGAGGCGTTTGTTTCAGACGACCTCTTTATTATTTGCACGCAGGTATAAGAAAATGACGAACTCACCTATTAAACAAACCGTAATCTTACTCAGCGCAGTCTTCTTCTCCGGCGCAGTCCACGCTTCGGGCTACCATTTCGGTACGCAGTCGGTCAACGCGCAAGGCACTGCCAACTCTTCCGGCGCGGAAGCCGCCGACGCATCGACCATCTTCTACAACCCCGCCGGCCTGTCCAAACTCGACAGCAGCCAAGTTTCCGTCAACGCCAACATCGTCCTGCCCAGCATCCGCTACGAAGCCGATTCCGCACAATACTATCAAGGCGGCGATGTTTCCGGCTCGAAAAGCGGCAAAATCACCAAAACCACCGTCGCCCCGCACCTCTACGGCGCATACAAAGTCAATGACGAAGTAACTTTGGGCTTGGGCGTGTACGTCCCCTTCGGCTCTGCCACCGAATACGAAAAAGATTCCGTACTACGCCACAACATCAACAAACTGAGCCTCACCAGCATCGACATCGAACCGGTCGTCGCTTGGAAAGCCAATGAAAACCATGCTTTCGGTGCCGGCCTGATCGCCCAATATTCCAAAGCCGAATTGCGCAAATATTCCGACTGGGATGCCTCCGGCGCTATTAGCCAACTCGCCGGCGGCCGTGCTTCACGCGCCGCCGGCCGCCCTGTATCCGTCAGCGCGCAAGGCAAATCTGACGGACACGCCGAAGTTAAAGGCCACGACTGGGGCTTCGGCTATCAACTTGCCTGGATGTGGGACATCAACGACCGCGCACGGGTCGGCGTGAACTACCGCTCCAAAGTATCACACACCCTCAAAGGCTCGGCAGAATGGGAAGCCGACGGCGCATACGCCCGTCGCGCTTGGGATTTGGGCGCGCTTGCCGCCCGCGGTTACGTTCCGCGTGAAAAAGCAAGCGTCAAAATCGTAACGCCCGAATCCTTGTCCGTTCACGGCATGTACAAAGCCACCGACAAATTCAACCTGTTCAGCGATGTAACTTGGACGCGCCACAGCCGCTTCAACAAAGCGGAACTGGTTTTTGAAAACACCAAAAACGTCGTCAACGGCAAATCCGACCGCACCGTCATCACGCCCAACTGGCGCAACACTTACAAAGTCGCGCTCGGCGGTTCTTACCAAGTGACCGACCCGCTGCAACTGCGCGCAGGCATCGCCTTTGACCGCTCGCCCGTCAAAAACGCCGGCTACCGCATGAACAGCCTGCCCGACGGCAACCGCATCTGGTTCTCGCTCGGCGCGAAATACCATATCGGCAAAAACCACGTCCTCGATGCCGCTTACAGCCACATCCACATCAACGACACCCGCTACCACACCGCCCGCGCCACCGGCAACGATGTGGACAGCAAAGGCGCATCCGGCGCGCGTTTCAAAAACCACGCCGACATCGTTGGATTGCAATACACTTACAAATTCAAGTAAACCGTTTTGCGCCGACATCAAAAGGTCGTCTGAAAACCGATATCCAGGTTTTCAGACGACCTTTTTTAATATACGGATTCAAAGGAATGCTTGGTCAACGGCGGACATAGTGGACAAAGGCGTATCCGATACCTTTCTCGCTTATGTGTGTTTCACGCAACTGCTCTTTCCATTTATCCGATGAAAATTCAGGGAAAAAAGCGTCTCCGGATACATCGAGCGACACCTCGGTCAGGCGCAAATCGGTCGCATACGGCAGGGCTTGGGCGTAAATCTGTGCGCCGCCCATGATGATGATTTCTTCGGCATCCGCACACAATGCCAATGCTTCTTCCAGTCCGGGGACGGTTTCCGCCCCTTCGGCAAGATAATCCGACTGACGGGTAATAACGATATTGCGGCGGCCAGGCAATGGTTTCTTAGGCAGAGATTCCCATGTTTTACGCCCCATGACGACCGGTTTGCCTGTGGTATAGGTTTTGAAAAAGGCAAAGTCTTCGGGCAGATGCCAAGGCATGGTATTGTTGATGCCGATACAACGGTGGGCGGCATAAGCGGCAATCAGAGTGATTTTTTGCATGAGCATCCTTTTTTTGAGGCCTAAATTGAATATTGTAAACGATGCGGCGGACAGGTTGGTTCTTCTATTGATATTCTAAATAGGGATTATTCCAATGAGCATATAGACAATAACAAGTATACCGTTTATCATTTTTAAACGCCGTTTGTCTTGCGGCCAAATTATATTAAGTAAGCAGATTTTCATTGTCGGAAATTCAAGGGAGACAGTATGCTGGGTTCTTATGCTTTGTACCGCTGTGCGGTTTTGTCCACATCCAGCGGTTCGGTTGACAGTATGGCCGGACGCGACAGCACCATACATATTCTGCATTTAAACATTTCGTTTAATCATCAATGGCATGCAGACGGTTCAGATGTTAACAACAAAGAATATTGCGAATGGCGCGCCAATCATCTGGATGACCCGATCAGCACGCTGCCACCTTGCGAAGACGAATTGTTCAAAACATTCAATTATCTGGTGGAGCAGGGCTATCACGAAGCCATCGTTACGACGTTGAGTCACAAATTGAGCGACTCGGCGGATGTTATCCGCAAAATGGCGGCGCAGTTTCCACAATTGAAAATCCATGTTATCGACACAGGTACCTGCTGTATGCCGGAAGGCTTTTTCGCCATGGAGGCGGAACGGCTGCTTCGGGCAGGCCTGCCTCCCCAAACGGTCGTCTCACACTTGGAAAGCCTCAAGCCTTATTGCCACATCGTATTCGGACTTTCTTCGCTCAAGTCCCTTTCTTTGGGCGGCACGCTTTCCCGCGTCGGCGCGTCTTTCGGCGATTGGCTCGGATTGCGTAACGTCCTGCACTTTTCGCAAGACAATTTGGAACGCTTGGAAACCGTTACCGACGATGTCAAAATGTTTGATTCCATTATTGCCAATACCGTCAGCCTGATGAACGACAAGCCGAAAGACCAATTTATCCTCGGCGGCCTTTATACCGGCGATGAAGAACGCTACCGGCTTTTTGCCGAACGTTTTTTTGAAAAAACCGGAAGGCGGCTCGGGCAGGGCGTACCCGTATCCCCCGTTGTCGCTGCGCACGTCGGCATCTGCGGGGTCGGCGTGGGTATGGTGGAACGCATTGCCGCCCCTGCCTGAAAATTTCAAAGCAAAGCCATACCATTAAAGGCTATGGGTATTGCTCATTTGAATTGACGGCAAAAGGTCGTCTGAAAACCAAAATCTCTGGTTTTCAGACGGCCTGATGATTAAATAGATGTCGGTTGGAAATCATCTGAATATTCAGTGCGGGCTTTGCTAAAAGCCTGCCATGACTTTGTGCCAGGGATAATTTGACGGGTAGGAAACAAAAAGGTCGTCTGAAAACCATGAATCTTGGTTTTCAGACGACCTTTTCACATTTTGAGTTTTACACGCCTTGTTTCAGGCTGGCTTCGATGAAGCCGTCCAAATCGCCGTCCAATACGGCTTTGGTGTTGCCGACTTCGTAGCCTGTACGCAAGTCTTTGATGCGCGAGGAGTCCAAGACGTATGAGCGGATTTGGCTGCCCCAACCCACATCGGACTTGCCTTCTTCCAACGCCTGTTTTTCTTCGTTGCGCTTGCGCATTTCCAATTCATACAGTTTGGATTTCAACATTTCCATCGCAGCGGCTTTGTTGGCGTGTTGCGAACGGTCGTTTTGACATTGCACCACAATCCCCGTCGGCTCGTGGGTAATACGCACGGCAGAGTCGGTTTTGTTGATGTGCTGACCGCCTGCGCCCGATGCGCGATAAGTGTCGATACGCAAATCGGCGGGGTTGATTTCGATTTCGATGGAATCGTCGATTTCGGGGTACACGAACACGGATGAGAACGACGTATGGCGTTTGTTGTTCGAGTCAAACGGCGAGTAGCGCACCAAGCGGTGAACGCCGGTTTCCGTGCGCAGCAAACCGTAGGCGTATTCGCCTTCCACGCGGATGGTGGCGCGGTTGATGCCCGCGATTTCGCCGTCGTCTTCTTCGAGGATTTCGATTTTGAAGCCTTTGCGCTCGGCGTAGCGGCTGTACATGCGGAACAGCATGCCCGCCCAGTCTTCCGCTTCCGTACCGCCCGCGCCTGCGGTGATGTCGATAAAGCAGTTGTTCGGGTCGGCGGGCTGGTTGAACATCCGTTTGAACTCCAAATCCGCCATCTGTTTTTCCAGTCCCGCCACGTCTTCCTGCACGGCGGCGAAACCTTCTTCGTCGTTTTCTTCGACGGTCATTTCAATCAGCATTCGGTTGTCTTCGATGCCTGAGGCGATGTTGTCGAGCGTCAACACGATGCCTTCGAGGATTTTGCGCTCTTTGCCGATTTCTTGGGCGCGTTTCGGGTCGTTCCACAGCTCAGGGTCTTCGGAAAGGCCGATGACTTCTTCCAATCGGTCTTTCTTGCCCTGATAGTCCATATAGACGCGGATGTCTTCGCTGCGCTTTTCCAAATCGTTCAGGGTGTTGTTGATCTGGTTGATTACTTCGGCTTCCATGATTCTTGTGTGCTTTCAAAATTTTAGGTGCGTATTGTAAGGGATTTGCGGGCTTTTTTCTATGATAAAGGTCGTCTGAAAACCTGAATCTCAAGTTTTCAGACGACCTTTATGACAAAAGACTTAAATATAAAAACTAACCCATTTTTTTAAATAGAAGTGAAGTCTGCACATACCATCACATACTATTTATTTCAATGTGTTTCAGTCACAAAATGGACACACCCTAAAGAACGAAAATCCAAGCAATCTAACTTTCAGTTTGCTAGATTTTCGTTTTTTGTTTTCAAAATGGAAAAATTGTAGCTAATGAAAATATTCAAATTATTATTCCTATTGATAGTTTTTATAACTAACACAATTGTAATTGTCATACAGCATGAAATTATTTCCAAACAAGAAAATATGTTGTTACAGCAACGAATGGAAATTCATATGTTAAAGGCTCAGATTAACCTTATGGACCAAGTCATTGTAATGAATAATATGATCATTAACGACAGAGCTATTTCTTCAAAAACAGATAATTAAGATTACTTATAAGAAACTTATGTAATGCTGCCTTAAAAGGCGGCATTTTTATATAGTAGGAGTGCAAGATGTCCCTTAATCAGATAATTCGGATGAACAGAACAATCCACAATGAACAGCCCAAAGATTGGAACGGTTCGCATTTTTTAAAATGTACGCATTCATTAAATAGCCGGTCTCGGATTGATTACTTGATGTACTGCAATGTATTGAAAACCATGTCTGACGGTCGTCTGAAGGTGTATGTTTTTGGAACACGGTATCATTCCATTGAGGGCGGCCGTATTCGTTATGTAAATGATTGGCAGGTGTCCCCTGCCGAGAAATGGGATGTGAAAAAAACATGAAGAAAATATTGACACTGACAACATCACTCTTTGCTTTTTACCAAACGTCAGCTTTTGCCGGCGCCCCATACCCGCAATATGAGGCCTTGGTTGAAAAGTATGCCGCATTGCAAAGTTTGGATAAAAACATTGTATGGGCTGTTATGGGAAGAGAAAGCTCAGGAAACCGTTTCGCAATATCTAATAAAAACGCCAAGGGTCTGTTACAGGTTATACCGCCGACGGCCGCACGAATGGGGGTCAATCCCAAACATTTATACGATCCGGAACAAAACATCATCGCAGGTACTCGTTACCTGCGCTTTTTATGTAACCACTTCCCTGACAAATCCAGTATTCACGGCTGTAATCTTGATTTGGTGCTCGCCGGATACAACGCCGGCGAAGGAGCAGTTCGTAAATATGGTGGTATTCCACCATATCGGGAAACCCAGCACTATGTGCGCAATGTCAAAGCACGTTACGCACGTTTAAGTGGGAAAAATCCTGCTACAATACAACCTGTTCCGGTAACGGTTGCCAATAAGAAAACTTTGGATTCGCCATACAGAAAGGCAGTATTCTCAGAACCAACCAATTTCTCTGATACACCTGCCCGAATTGAAAGAGGAATACATCAACAAGTTGTTCTACAAAAACCAGAACCTAAGTCTTGGGATGTTTTCGGTGATTTTTAATACACGACCTTATGGTCGTTTTTTTGTATCCGCCATATTGGCGGTCTTTTTTTTTGGAGCTTCAAAAATGAAATATGTGAGTGAAAACACCCGTCAATGGGTAAAAGCGGTTTTGTTTAGTGCAATGTTGGGTGGTATTCAGACGGCTTTGGCCGCCGGCGGCCTGTCAACCGGAGAGAGTACAGTCAAACAATGGTTTCAAGAGTGGTACAACATTTTGGCGATTGTTGCAGGTGTGGCAATTGTCATGGTTGCAGTTGGTGGTTATTTTCAAGAAAAAACTATTGGAGACATTCTTCGGGTTTGCGGTTGGATTTTTCTGTTCGGATGCGGACCGGCGTTGGCGGCAGGGCTTATTAAAGCAGCAAAAAGCGTTACCTTCTAATTGACATAGGGTGAATACGGATGAACGGATTACCCGAAATCAATATTGACACAGAGTACAGTTCTTATGAGGGACTGTCACGTGTCGCCATGCTGGCCGGAGTTCCTATTATTCCGGGCTTTATTATCTTAGTGGTATTTATGGCTACCGCCATGTTCCTTATGCCTGTTTACGGTTTGAAGGCTTTCGGGATTTTCCTGCTGGCCCTGCCCTGTATCTTTTTCCTGAGAATGTTCACGAAAAGGGATGATCAGGCATTACGTTTATTGGGTTTGGAAATTTACTGGTGGTTCATCCGGAGGAAGTCAAATCTTTTCGGTGACACCCTAACCATTACAGCAACCAAATTTGGAAGAGACCGCGATGATTACATCCGATTTATTAAGGAAGAAACTGAAGAGGCAACCGCCGCAGCAAAACTTTTTTCCGAAAGTCAGTCGGCACGTTGCTGAGCATATTGTGCATTATGATAACGGCTACTTGGGCTTTACCGTTAAATTTGACGGTATTCCTTTTGAAGGCGTAAATGACGGGCACTTGATAGCGGCAAACGAAACCCTCAAAAGGGTTTTGAATGCCGCTGGCAAGCAATATGGTAGTCGGCTTGCCATATGGACGACGCTCCAACGACAGAAAATTGATTTGAAAAGAAACTATATTTTCAAAAATAACTTCTGCCGACAGTTTGCAGACCACTATATCGAACAATTCAACCAAAAAGACTATAGTGGATTAAATTTAAATCAGGACAGGGCGACGAAGCCGCAGACAGTACAAA
>OJKZ01000589.1_pt1 | contig 13871 bp, 8 predicted proteins | sample 1596791 | NCBI WGS metagenome assembly OJKZ01 (sample SAMEA3904677, study PRJEB24821) | metagenome | biome: Builtin; feature: hospital; material: surface | place: USA | collected 2013-06-04 | reverse complement strand
TCTACACTAGATCGCTCGTCGGCAGCGTCAGATGTGTATAAGAGACAGACCAATAACCTGTGCAGAAAATGGAAAACTAGCAGCAGGGCTAAAAGAAGATCCAAAATCATATGTATTCTTAAACCCAGAATACACCAACGACAAGGGATTTGCTATGACAAACTCCTTCTCATCAATGCTTCTAGCAAGCCTATTAATCTTTGATACAAAAACACAGAATAAGGCAGAAATAGTAGAAAAACTATCAACAATAGCCAAAGAAATTTATGAAAGAAGTCAAGAAATAGAAGACCTAGTAAACGCTGACTTCGACAGAGTAGTCTATCTAGGATCAGGTCCACTAGGAAAACTAACCAAAGAAGCAAGACTAAAAATTCTAGAACTCACAGCAGGCAAAGTAGTAACAATCTGGGATAGCTCCATGGGCTTTAGACATGGTCCAAAATCCTTCATAAACGAAAAAACCCTAGTCATATCATTTGTATCAGAAAATGAATACACCAAAGCCTACGACATAGACATCCTAGACGAAATAAAAGCAGATGGAATCGCTCCTAAAATAATAGGCATAACAAATGAAGAAATAAATCGCCCATATGAATTTGTACTAAAATCAGAAGGGATAAATGATGCCTACCTAGCAGTAGCTTATATAGTATTTGCTCAGCTAGTATCATTAATAACAAGCCTAAGAGTAGGAAATACACCAGACAATCCATCAGCAAGTCACACAGTAAATAGGGTTGTAAAAGGCGTAACAATCCACGAGTATAAGTAATGTCAAGCCTATATTCAAATCTCATAGACGACTTGATGGTAAAAATATCCACCATGGAAAAGGGAGCCAAGCTTCCATCAGAAAGACAGCTATGCTATGATTATAAAGTATCAAGGACAACAGTAAGAAAAGCCTTAGGATATTTAGTAAACTCAGGCATCCTCTACCAAGTCCAAGGCAGGGGGACCTTCGTCAGGGAAAGTAACAAGGAAAACTTATCAAACTACTATTCCTTTACAGAACAAACCAGAAAAAATGGCAAAACACCAAAGTCCCTAGTCCTAAGCTTTGAAATAAGACAGGCAAGTCCCGAAGAAAGAGAAATCTTTGAAGAAAAGGAAGGCTTTAAGGTCATTGCCTTTACAAGACTAAGACTTGCAGATGACCTAGCCATGATGCATGAAACAACCCTCATCCCTTATGAGAGGTTCAAGGAAATCGACAAAAATCTACTAGAAAATAAACCCCTATATGATATTTTCGAAGAAGATTATAAGTCAAAGATTTATAATATAAAGGAAAGATTTTCGGTATCGTCTATGACAAGTCAAGTGGCAAAAACGATGAACCTAGAGGATAAGAGCCCTTGCCTTAAAATAAGCAGGCTGTCCTACGATTTAGAAGATGATCTTATAGAATATACCCTATCTTACGCAAGGGCGGACCTCTTCTATTATGAAACTTCATATACCCACAACTAAAAATCAGCCCTTATATTTGGGCTGATTTTTATGTGCTTATTTATTCTCGTAAATTTTTAAAAGTTCTTGCAAGAGCTTAATTTTTTCGGCATTTTTCTTGCCTTCATCTGTATCTTTTCTGAGCATTCTTGGATTCATGATCTCAACTTCCTTTATATTAGGAGTGTAGGATGAAACCTTGTCGGTAATTGATTCGTAGGTCTTATGCTCAGCAAGGGCCACGTGGTGGGAGTTAAAGACTAGGGTATAGCCAGCTATGCCCGTTTTGGCCTGGTAAGGTTTTGAAATGCCGCCATCTATGACATAAAGTTTACCGCCTGCCTTGATTGGACTTTCTCCAGCTTCGGTAATTACTGGAACGTGGCCATTTATTATCCTTCTTCTAGTCCCTGTAACTCCAAATTCATCCAGAATCATATCCACGATTTCTTCTTTTTCGTAAAGGTCGTAGTAAGGGTTGTAGTGCTCTTTCCTAAGGGCCTTGTCATCTACAAAGACATTTTCAAAATATGAATATTGGCTCTTGCCAAAAATTGGAGAATACCTGCCGCTTATTAAATACCACATCATATCCTTGGCAAAGAGGTCATTGGTAAAGTAGGCATCCCTGGCAAGTCTATCGAATTTATCCATGAGGTTTTTGCCCTTGTAGGTCACACCTTTTATTTCTACTTCTTGGAATTCTCCATCTTTTGTAAGTGGGATGCAGCCGTGGAAGAGTAAAGAGCCGTTTTCCACCTGGTACATTGCACCATTTTGGTAGAGGAATTTGACGTGGGCATTTAGCTTGTCATTTTTGATAAAATCTTGTTTTAGGACGTGGATTACATTTCTTTCTTCTTTAGTCAATTTGGATGGATTCTTTGGGTCAATAGTTGGGAAATTTTTATCCTTAAGAGCAGCACCCTTGTAGGTAAAATTATCGAAGTTGATGAATTTGATGACATTTCTATTGTCCATATTCATATCAGGATTTCTCTCTATTAGGGCATAGTCAAGTTTGTACCTAATTATCGAAATTGCCTTGTGCATCCTAGAAGCAGCTTCTAGGGTGATATTGTCATAAATATTATCGTCATAGATTCTTGGCTTAAAATATAGGCATGGGTCATCGCCATAAGTTTCCATTGCAAATTCAAAAAGGACTCTGAGGTTGATTCCATAGCCATCTTCTAGCATATCAAAGTTGTTATATTTGATGGCATCTGCAACGCAAGCTGCAATTAGGGCGGTATTTCCTGCGCAAGCTCCCATCCAGGCTATGTCGTGGTTGCCCCATTGGAAGTCCACATTTGGGAAGGTTAGAAGTTCATCCATGATTATATGTGGGGATGGACCCCTGTCATAGATATCGCCTACAATGTGGAGCTTATCTACAGATACTCTCTGGATTAGGGCGCAGAGGACTTTTATAAAGTCATAGGCTGTTTGGTAGGAGACGATATTTGATACTAAGGATTCATAGTAGGCGCGCTTGTTGTACTCGGAGTCGTTGGTGTAGAGGAGCTCGTCTAAGATTAGATTATATTTTTGAGGAAACTTGGTCTTTACATAATCTTTTGGATATTTGGTTGAGACGAATTTTAGGAGATTTATTAGCCTGTGAATGGTTATGGTGAGATAGTCAGCAGTAATCTTTTCTTCAGTCCTTAGTTCTTTTAGGACTAGGTCTGGGTCATAGATAAGCTTGGCTAGGTCATCTTGGTCATGTTTTTCTAAAGTGTCTCCGAAGAGCTTTTGAATCTTATCCCTAATGTTACCAGAGGCAGACCTTAGTAAATGCAAAAAGGCATCGCTTTCCCCGTGTATATCAGAGAAAAAATATTCAGTGCCCTTAGGTAGGTATTGCTGGCTGGTTAGTAAAATTAGCTCATCTTTGATGGCGCTTTTGTTAGGGTAGAGGGTTTTGATTAGTTCGTGGTAGGTCTTATCCATATTTTATCCTTTCTTGTAAATTAAAAGAGCAAAGGCCCGAAAATCGGGCTATTACTCCTTTGTTTCCTCTCTTACAAATGTTGATTTGTCATAGATTCTTTCATCTTCTGCCTTTTGAAAATCTTCCGCCAAATCTGGGTCATAGGTTATATCATCATTATCACTTACTATGACTTTGTTTGTTTTTAAATCTTCATGGGATTTTTTCTTTAGGTCATCAAGATTTGTCTCTGTGATTATAAGATCATCAGATTTATTCTTACTTTCCTTATGATTATTAGGGCTTGCTTCTTCTTCTTTTTTCAAATCAGCTAGGGTAAGTGGTTTTTCTTCTGATGACTTTTCGTAGGTTTTGTCAGTATCGCTGCTTGCTTCATCTAGGGTGATTTTATTTTCATCTTTTTTGTCAGAATCTTCACTTTCATTATCGGTGTTTTTATCAATAAGCTGACTGGTTTTAATTTTAGTCTTGCCATCAAGCTTCACTTCTTCGTTTTTAAGAAGTTTTACATCATCTGATTTTAACAAGTTTTCAGAATTATCAGTATTATTTTGGTTTATTTCGATGTATTCTGTCTTAGTTTGTTTGGATCCTTCTACTTGATAAATACCCCTTACTTTTCCTATTAATCCGATAAGTGAATTTAATAATAAAAGTCCATTTAGGCCTATGAGTATAAATAGAAGTTTCTCTCTAAAACTCATAAGCAAGAATCCGTCAATTGCCAAAAATATAAGGGCAAAGAAAATATTTGATGGGTGGCTTTTTCCATTTTCACCTGCTTTAAAGATATTTCTTGCGACAATTGTATTTATAATAAAGGCAATTAATACAAGAATAAGGCTAAGAGGCTTAAGGATTGACCTAGCTATATTTGTAATCCCTATTAGGTCAAAGGCAGCTAAGTAGAGGTTGTTATCGACAAATACGATAAAACCAATAGCAAAAAACAACAGGATGCTTATTATAGACCTAAAAAGGCCTGTTATTATTGAAAAAAATTTAATTAAGTCTTTCATATCTCCTCCATTACTTATATTATATCATAAATTTCTGATTGTTTATATATTTTATAAATGTATAATAGAAGAAAGATAAAAAAATCCTATTAGATAATTGACAAATATACATTATCTGATATCATAATTAGATAGTTTTATAAAATAGTTCCAAGAGAATATATAGAATATAAGGAGAAATCTCAATAAAAGACTTGAAGGTTGATTGTTTTGAAGTATAATATACAATTGCTAGAAATCTATTTATGGAGATTTTTTTTATCTTATAGACAAGTAGAATTTGTCATTTGAAGTTTGCAAACAGTAAGGAGTAACAATGGCCCAATATCACAAGAAGTTATATGGGAAAACCGAGAGAATGTCCTTCTCAAAGTTTCCTGAAGTCTTAGATTTACCAAATTTATTAAAAGTTCAAAAAGACTCATATGATTGGTTTATTAAAGAAGGTCTTGGAGAAATCCTAGAAGACATCTCACCAATTGAGGATTACAATGGCAAGCTCAGCCTTGAATTTACAGGCTATGAGTTTGAAAAAGAACCAAAATATACCCTAAAAGAAGCTAAGTATAAAGACCTAACCTATGCCAGAGACCTAAAGGTTATGGCTATCTTATTTAATAAAGAAACTGGTGAAATCAAAAGACAAGAAGTTTTCATGGGTGATTTCCCAATGATGACTGACTCTGCAACATTTGTTATAAATGGTGCTGAAAGAGTTATAGTAAGCCAGCTTGTAAGAAGTCCAGGTGTATATTATGCAGAAGAGACTGACAAGAGCGGGGATAAGCAATATTCATCTACAGTTATACCAAACCGTGGTGCATGGATAGAATTTGATACTGACGCCAGCCATACTGTAAATGTCAGATTAGATAGAACAAGAAAATTACCAGCTACAACCCTTGTTCGTGCCCTTTTATTTGAGACAGATGAGGAAATTATTGAGGCTCTAGGTGATACCAAACATTTAAGAAATACCCTAGAGAAGGAAAATTCTGAAACTAGCGAAGAAGCTTTGATAGAAATCTATAGAAAGCTAAAACCAGGTGATCCTGCTTCCCTAGAATCATCCACAACCCTAATTAATAACCTACTCTTTGATGATAGAAGATACGACCTTGCAAGAGTTGGTAGATATAAATACAACCTAAAACTTGCCCTAGCTAACAGAATCGAAGGCGAAAAAGCTGCAAGAGATGTAGTTAATAACGAAACAGGCGAAATCTTTGTCAAAGAAGGCGAAGTAATTGATAGGGAAACTGCCCTAGCTATCGAAAATTCTGGAATAGTTACAGTTGATATAAATAAAATCAACTCAGATGGCAAGGAACAAACCCTAAGAATAGTTGGAAATAACTTTGTTGATGTTCACTCATTTGAAGAGCTAGAAGGCCTAGATATCGACTATGATGAACTAAGCGAAAAAGTTTATTATCCAGTAATGAGAGAAATAATCGATGAAGCTAGTGATGATGAAGAGCTTGTAAAACTCATCCAAAGAAGAAAGAAAGAACTTTCTCCTAAAAACATTACAAAAGCTGATATACTTGCAATAGTAAACTACCAATTCAACCTCTTTGAAGGTGTAGGCGAAACAGATGACATAGACCATCTTGGTAACCGTCGTGTAAGAGGTGTTGGAGAATTATTACAAAACCAATTTAGGGTTGGTCTTGCTCGTATGGAAAGAGTAGTTCGTGAAAGGATGACAACCCAAGACCCAGATATAGCAACACCACAAGGCTTAATCAATATCAAACCTGTGACAGCTGTTATAAAGGAATTCTTCGGTTCATCCCAATTATCACAGTTCATGGACCAAACCAACCCAATGAGTGAGTTAACCCACAAGAGAAGACTATCAGCCCTAGGACCAGGCGGTCTATCAAGAGATAGGGCAGGAGTTGAAGTAAGAGACGTTCACGATTCCCACTACGGAAGAATCTGTCCGATAGAAACTCCAGAAGGACCAAACATCGGTCTAATCACATCTCTTACAACTTATGCTAGAGTAAATAAATATGGCTTCATAGAAACACCTTATAGAAAGGTAGAAGCTGGTGGCCATGTAACAGATGATATTGTATACCTAACAGGAGATATAGAAGATAATTTCATCATTGCTCAAGCCAACGAACCATTAGATGAAAACAATGTATTTATCAATGATAGAGTATCAGGCCGTGGTTATAAGGGCGAAAATGATATTTATCCAAGAGATGCCATCCAATACATGGACGTATCACCTCAACAGATAGTATCAGTCGGAGCATCCCTAATACCATTTTTAGAAAACGACGACTCTACTCGTGCCCTCATGGGTGCCAACATGCAACGTCAGGCAGTACCACTTATCAAGTCTCAAGCTCCAATAGTAGCTACAGGAATTGAGCATAGGGCTGCAAAGGACTCAGGTGTTTGTGTAGTATCCAAAGAAGCAGGAAAAGTTGTCTATGTATCAGGTGATAAGATCAAAATTAAGTCAGACTCAGATGGTGAAGTAATCACCTATGACCTACTTAAATTTGAAAGAGCAAACCAAGGAACAACTATCAACCAAAGACCGATTGTAGAGCTTGGTGAAGAAGTGAAGGCTGATCAAGTAATCGCAGATGGTCCATCAACAGAACAAGGAGAGCTAGCCCTAGGTAAAAATATCCTTATAGCCTTTACAACATGGGAAGGTTACAACTTCGAGGATGCTATGCTCCTTAACGAAGAGCTAGTAATTAACGATGTCCTAACCTCAGTCCATATCGAAGAACACGAATGTGAAGCTAGAGAAACCAAGCTAGGCGCAGAAGAGATTACAAAAGATATACCAAATGTCGGCGATGATATGAAAAAAGACCTTGATGAAAATGGTGTGATAAGAATCGGAGCTGAAGTAACAAGTGGTGATATCCTTGTAGGTAAGGTATCTCCAAAGGGAGAAACTGAACTATCTCCTGAAGAAAGACTACTTCGTGCTATCTTTGGTGAAAAGGCAAGAGAAGTTAGAGATACATCCCTAAAAGTACCACATGGTGAAAAGGGAATCGTAGTTGATGTCAAAGAATACAACAAAAAAGACGGAGATGAATTATCTCCAGGTGTAAATAAAGTTATAAGAGTCTATGTAGCTACCAAGAGAAAAATTATGGTAGGAGATAAGATGTGCGGTCGTCACGGTAACAAGGGTGTCGTTTCAAGAATTCTTCCAAGAGAAGACATGCCATTCTTACCAGATGGAACCCCAATTCAAATCTGCCTAAACCCATTAGGTATACCAAGCCGTATGAACCTTGGTCAGGTACTAGAAGTGCACATGGGTCTTGCAGCAAGAACCCTAGGATGGAAGATAGCAACTCCAGTATTTGATGGTGCTATGGATACAGAAATAGAAGAAGTCCTAGAAGAAGCAAAGAAAGTTGCCCCATATGTAAATAAGACAGGCAAGATTAGACTACGTGATGGTAGGACAGGTTTAGAATTTGAAAACCCTGTAACAGTTGGAGTCATGTACATGCTTAAACTCCACCACATGGTAGAAGAAAAAATCCACGCCAGGTCAATCGGACCATACTCCCTAGTAACCCAACAACCACTAGGTGGTAAGGCACAATTTGGTGGTCAAAGGTTTGGAGAGATGGAGGTTTGGGCCCTAGAAGCATATGGTGCAAGCCATACCCTCCAAGAGATCTTGACAGTCAAATCAGATGATGTAACTGGAAGAGTTAAGACCTACGAATCAATAGTAAAGGGTGAAAATATCCCAGAACCAGGCACACCAGAATCATTTAAGGTACTTGTAAAAGAATTACAATCACTTGCCCTAGACGTAGAGCTCTTAGATGATAAGGGTGAAGTCGTAAAACTTAAGGAAAACATAGACGAACAAGATAGATTTTCTCAAGTAGAAAAGATAGATGCATCAAAGATAAGAAACCAAAGCAAACTTTTATCCAATACCTCTGCAAAAGCTGAAGAAGTAAAGGCTGCAGAAGTAGAGGGTGAAGAGGCTTAAGTCATAGTTAGGAAGTTTGAATTGAGCGAATTAAAAGAATTTATCGGCATGAGGATGAAAGTCGCATCGCCAGAAAAAATAAGAAGTTGGTCTCATGGTGAAGTTAAAAAACCAGAAACAATAAACTATAGGACCCTAAAGCCTGAAAAAGATGGCCTTTTCTGCGAAAAAATATTTGGACCAACCAAGGACTATGAATGTTCTTGTGGTAAATACAAACGCATGAGATATAAGGGCGTAGTGTGCGAAAAATGTGGAGTAGAAGTCACAAAATCAAAAGTAAGACGTGAAAGAATGGGACACATAGAGCTAGCAGCTCCAGTAAGTCACATTTGGTTCTTCAAGGGGATCCCATCTAAAATGGGACTTCTCCTTGATATGAGCCCAAGAGTATTAGAGAAGATCCTCTACTTTGCATCCTATGTAGTAATCAACCCAGGTTCAACAGACCTAGCAGAAAAACAAGAAATCTCAGAAACAGAATACCAAGACATACTTGAACAATATCCAGACGATACAGAATTTAAGGCAGCAATGGGTGCAGAAGCAGTAAAAGAACTCCTTCAAAACATCGATCTTGAAAGAGAATACGAACTTCTTCTAAAAGAGCTTGATGAATCATCAAACCAAAAAAAGGTAAGAGTATCAAGAAGACTAGAAGTAGTAGATGCCTTCTTAACAAGTGGCAACAAACCAGAATGGATGATCTTAGATGTCCTTCCAGTAATGCCACCAGAATTAAGACCAATGGTCCAACTAGAAGGTGGAAGATTTGCAACATCTGACCTAAACGACCTATACAGAAGAGTAATTAACAGAAATAACAGACTAAAAAGACTCCTTGATATAGGTGCTCCAGAAATAATCGTCAGAAACGAAAAGAGAATGCTCCAAGAAGCAGTCGATGCCCTAATAGATAACGGTCGTAGGGGAAGAGCTGTAACAGGAGCCTCAAATAGAAACATGAAGTCCCTATCAGACCTTCTTAAGGGTAAATCTGGTAGATTTAGACAAAACCTTCTAGGTAAGAGGGTAGACTATTCAGGACGTTCAGTAATCGTAGTAGGTCCAGACCTTAAGTTCAACCAATGTGGTCTTCCACAAGAGATGGCCCTTGAGTTATTCAAGCCATTTATCATGAACAAGGTAGTAGAAAAAGACCTAGCCCACAACCTAAAGACAGCCAAGAAAATGGTAGAGAAAAAGGACCCAAGAGTGTATGAAGTCCTAGAAGAGGTTATAAAAGACCATCCAGTACTTCTAAACCGTGCTCCGACCCTCCATAGACTTGGTATCCAAGCTTTTGAACCAACTCTAGTAGAAGGAAAGGCAATCAAGCTTCATCCATTAGCATGTAACGCCTTCAACGCCGACTTCGATGGTGACCAGATGGCTATCCACCTTCCATTATCAAACGAAGCCCAAATTGAAGCAAGACTACTAATGATGTCAACAAACAACATCCTAGGCCTTAAAGATGGTAAGCCAATCACAACTCCATCTCAGGATATGGTATTAGGTGCTTATTACCTAACAACCATCAAAGAAGGAGCTAAGGGTGAGGGAATGGTATTTGAATCTACAAATGAAATGTACAAGGCTCTAGTAAATGGACTTGTAGAATACCAAAGTAAAATTGGCGTAAGAATCAAAAAAGATGAAATGGATCCAGGTAAGATTGTAACTTCATCAGTAGGTAGATTTATCTACAACGAAGGTATTCCACAAGATTTAGGCTATGTAAACAGAAAAGAAGATCCATATTCACTAGAAATAGACACAGTTGCAGATTCTGGAACCCTAAAAGATATAATCGATAGGTGCTTTAGAAAACATGGCAACATCAAAACAGCCGAAGTCCTTGACTACATCAAGCACACAGGCTACAAATACTCAACCTTATCAGGCCTAACAGTATCAATGGACGATGTAAAAATCCCAGCTGAAAAATGGCCACTAATAGATGAAGCTGATAAGGCAGTTGATAAGTACGACAAGCTTTACAGACGTGGTCTTATAACTGACCAAGAAAGATATGAAAAGGTAATTGAAATATGGCAAGATACAACCAACAAGGTTACAGATGCCCTACTTTCAGACCTAAGAGATGACAACAACATCAAAATCTTTGCTGATTCTGGTGCCCGTGGTTCAACCAATCAGATCAGACAGCTAGGCGGTATGCGTGGACTTATGAGTCAGGCCGATGGTAAAATCATCGAAATTCCTATCAAGGCTAACTTTAGGGAAGGTCTATCAGTACAAGAGTACTTTATTTCAACCCACGGTTCTCGTAAGGGTCTAACAGATACAGCCCTAAGAACAGCCGACTCAGGTTACCTAACCCGTAGGATGGTAGACATTTCTCAAGATGTCATAGTAACAGAAGATGACTGCCATTCAGATGGCTTTGTAGTAGCTCACGAATTTAAAGATGGCAACGAATTAATAGAAGATCTAAGAACAAGAATCGTAGGCCGTACATCTTTTGAAGATATAAAAGATGAATCAGGCGAGATAATTGTTCATAAAGATGAAGTAATAGATGAAGACTTGGCTGACAAAATCGTAGGAGCTGGCATCAAAGAAGTAAAACTTCGTTCAGTCCTAGAATGTAAGTCAAAACAAGGTGTATGTGCTAAATGCTACGGTAGAAACCTAGCAACAGGCAAGCACGTAAACATCGGTGAAGCTGTAGGAATTATAGCAGCCCAATCAATCGGTGAACCAGGTACCCAGTTAACCATGCGTACCTTCCACTCCGGTGGTATAGCAGGCGTTGGAATCACCCAAGGTCTTCCAAGGGTTGAGGAGCTTTTTGAAGCTCGTAAACCAAAGGGACTTGCCTTTATAGCAGCAAACTCAGGCCAGGTTCGTCTAATCCAAAACGAAAAGAAAACTGACGTAGAAATAGTTGGTGAAGATGGCCAAGCTAGAGAATACAAGATACCATTTGGTTCAAGAATCCTAGTAAGAGACGGAGATTATGTAGAAATAGGTGCCCAACTAACAGAAGGTTCCCTAGACCCACACGATGTCCTAGATGTACTAGGCAAGGTCGGAGTTCAAGACTACATCACCAAGGAAGTCCAAAAAGTATATAGGCAACAAGGTGTTGAAATCGACGACAGACACATCGAAGTAATAGCTCGTCAGATGCTAAAGAAAGTAAAAATCGTAGACTCAGGAGATACAGAATTCCTACCAGAAAGCTTGCAAGATAGACGTGAAGTAGATCTAGTAAACAAGGAAATGGAAGAAGCAGGCAAAAGACCAGCAATCTATGACCAAGAGCTTCTTGGTATAACCAAGGCATCTCTTGCCACAGACAGCTGGCTATCAGCAGCATCCTTCCAAGAAACAACCAGAGTTCTAACAGATGCTTCAATTAAGGGCAAGGTAGACGACCTAAGAGGTCTAAAAGAAAACATCATAATAGGTAAGCTAATACCAGCAGGTACAGGCCTAAAATACTACAATGATGTAGAAATCGACTACGAAACCAAAGAGCTAGAAGATGAACAAATCAGAGCAAACGTGGAATCAGTAGAACGAGCCATAGCCGAAGAAGAAATCGAAGAAGTATAAAAATAAGAGCGTTTAGCCAAAAGCTAGCGCTCTTTTTCCTTACAAAGATTGTAATTCTCATATTTTTTATTTTTGCTATAATCATAATATAGAAAAAATAAAGGAGAAAAATATGAAAACAAATATTAAAAAACTATCTTCAATATTGTTAGTAGGTGGCCTTGCTCTTGGCCTTGCAGCTTGTGGAAAGGCAGATGCGGATGATTATTTTACAGGAATGATCAACCAGAAAGAAATCCAAGAAGAATTTACAAAAACTAAGGAAAGCCTAACTTGGCCAGAAGGTTATGTAGTCCCAGAAGAAATCGACTATAAGGATGATGATCTATATCAAAAAGGTTTTGGCTCTACAAGAGCAAGCATGTATTGGGAAGCAGCCTGGGAGAAGGAATGGCTAAATACTTATAAGACTGATCCAGCAAGAGCCCAAAAGGCACTAGATGAGCTTGAAAAAGCCAAGACCATGACCTATATGTCAGAAGCCAGATGTGATGATGCTACAAGAAAGTATTTTAATGATATCTTAGAAAAAGCCAAAAATGGAGACCCATCAGGCTTTGAAGAAAATATCAAACTCAATGCCCCAGAATAAAAATAAAGCTGATGGAAGAGGTAAATATCCTCCCATCAGCTTTTATTTTTATCTTAAATATTCATTAGCTTTCTTAAGTCCTTCAATTATTTCAAGACTTTGTGGGCAGATGCCTTCGCATTTGCCGCATTCTATGCACTCTTCAGGGCTTACTCCATCTTTTAGATATTCTATATAGGCCTTTTGAGATTTTTCTTTTTCATCATAAAGGTGGGCGTTATTCCAGAGGGCAAAGACCTTTGGTATATTGATATCAACTGTACAAGGCAAGCAATATTCGCAAGCTGTGCAGGCGATTTGCTCTCTTGACTTATAGATCGCTCTGGCCTTCCTGTAAAAATCCCTATCATCATCATCTAGACTTCCTGGCTCTATAGCATCTGCGATAGCAAGATTTTCCCTAACTTGGTCTATGTCATTCATACCAGAAAGTACAGTCATGACATTATCTAGATCTAGGACAAACTTAAGGGCCATTTGGGCTGGTGAAAGGTCTGAACCCCTCATGAGGTCTTTTACTTCACGAGGTGGATTTGCAAGTCTTCCGCCCTTTACAGGCTCCATTATCACAAGGGGAATGCCCATTTCCTTGGCAAGTGTATAGCCCTTCATACCTGCTTGAAGGTTGATATCCAGATAATTTAATTGGATTTGGCAGAAATCCCATGGATAGGATTTGATAATTTCTTCAAAAACTGGATATTCATCGTGGAAGGAAAAGCCAATGTTTTTTACAAGTCCTTTTTCCTTTATAACTTTTATAAAGTCAAAAAGTCCATTTTCTACAGCTTGGTCAAATTTTTTCTTATCCAATGAATGGATTAGGTAAAAATCAAAATAATCTGTGCGAAGATTTGCCAGCTGTTCCTTAAAAATCCTTTCATAATCTTCATAAGAATTTACCAGCCAAACTGGCATCTTGGTTGCAATTGTGACCTTATCCCTAAGGTCATTTTCTTCTATGAATTCTCCAATAAATTTCTCGCTCATCTGATTATGGTAAGGGTAGGCTGTGTCTATGTATGTAAGTCCCTTATCTATAGCCTCTTTTATAATCTCACTTGAGTATTCTTTGTCAATCTTACCATTATCATCATCAAGGGTCTTAAATCTCATGCAGCCAAAGCCAAGTCTTGAGACTTTCTTCCCCTTATAGTCAAAATATTTCATAAATTCCTCCTTAACTACATTTCTACCCAAATTTAAAATTGTTAATAAGTAAAATTTCTGTATAGTAACTGTCTCTTATAC
>OJKZ01000584.1_pt1 | contig 13942 bp, 5 predicted proteins | sample 1596791 | NCBI WGS metagenome assembly OJKZ01 (sample SAMEA3904677, study PRJEB24821) | metagenome | biome: Builtin; feature: hospital; material: surface | place: USA | collected 2013-06-04 | reverse complement strand
TGGCCTCGCTGCCACCGGAGGTCTCCGTGGTGGAGCCTGCCGGTGCCGAAGGCTGCCCCAATTCAAAACCGGAGCTTCCGCAGAATTACGTCGTGGTCTACCAAGACGGGCTATTCAACCGCGATGAAAAGCTGGAAGTTGCCTCCATTACCAAGTTCCTCACCGCGCAGGACCTCGATGAAGTTGTCCAGGAAGTAGAAGACTCCGAGGACTTTGAGGCGACCGTACGCGCCTGGATGGAGGCCAACCTCTCGCAGAACCTCAACGAGGAAGGTGACTCCAACTCTTCCGGCGGCTCGGATTTGGTCCACGAGGAATCCTAGAAGAGACAAGCGTAAGGGGCGCAGGCCTCGGCGCCTGGGGGTGGCGATACGGGACTGTATAACGCGGCGCTGGGCACGCCCCGCTTGGCGACGTCTCGCCGCACCGCCCGCTCCTTACGTGCAGATACGGATAGGTGTCTCACAGGGTGGGCGGTTCAGGGGAATCTATAGCTCCCATACGCTTGTCGACTTATTCTTAAAGATTCCAGGTAAAACCCTATTTTTCTTGTGGTTTTATGTGTGGGAGGGTACAATTTTTAGCGTTCACCTGCCTATTTCCTGTCAGTCCTTAAACGAATTTGTGGGGAAATGCCTTGAGAAGCCGCCGCGGCTTTCGGATTTCCGCACTGTGGGGTGGGGCAGGGTACTGCATTTGAAAGGACCTAAGGAATGAATGAACCACGAAGTGGCTCGGCTCGTCGGCGCTCTTCCCGTAAAGGAGTAGCCGCTCTTTCTGCTATTACACTCGCGCTGAGCGGCCTCAGCATCACCTCTTTTAACACGGTGGTTCCGGAGGCTAATGCCGCCACCCTCAGCGGCGGCATCCGCGACAAGTCCGGCGCGGTGGAGAAGGACGCCCAGAAGGCCTCCGACCTGCCGGCCGGTTCGTGTACTGTCTCAGAAAGCACTACGGAGGGCAGCCAGGCTGGTTTCAGTTGGTATACCTCTGAGCCGTCTGCGACCAGTCCCTCGAAAACCCGGTGGGGCTTGAGCGTCTCCTTTGATAACTCGAAGGACCGCACGTTCGCCGATTGGGGCTTTACCAATAACGGCAGGATGGGCGCATACCTTGATGCAGCTCAAATTCCCGCTTTGAATGCTGGTCAGACCCTTGTTGACAAGGTGGTCACGCACAAGGCCGACGAAATTCTCGGTATTACTGCTTCTGGGCCACAACGACCCCTGAATCTCAATGCGAAGCTGACCGATGCCAAAGTCAAGCAGTTCGCTGAGGCCACTGCCACGAACCCGGTACGTTATGCCTGGCAGGGCAACTATAAGCAGGACAATCCTCAAGGGCCAAGGGCCACCCAGGGAACCAACTCATCCTTTACGGCCATCATGAACCCGTGGCCGAGCGAGAACATCGAATGTAACCCGATTACGGTGTCGTGGGAGAGCTTCGAGAAGCACGTTATCGTCCCTGGTGAGCAAACCAAGGTCGGTAAGATCAACGTTCCTGCTGTTGCGAACGGCGGCACGGATGATTCGATGTCCCGCATGGTCGTAGAGGCCTACGACGGCAATGGCAAGTTCATCGGCACCACGGACCCGGCGGCATCTGGGGGTACGCAGAACCTGCGTATCGACGAAGCCACTGGCGAGATCTTCTTCACGTGGCCTGAGTACCGCGGTACTGACCTGGCCACTGATAAGAACGTAAACTTCTCCGTTCTGGCAAAGCCACGTACCGTCGACCAGCTCCAGGCTGCTGGTGAGAACAACAATGAGTGGGGTAACACTCAAGTATTCGATAGCTCCAACTCGCTGACGCGCTACAGTAAGGCGAACGTCATCGACTCGAAGGCGTTCTCCCTGGACGACACCGAGTACCACTCCCCGAAGTACGACAAGACGGATGCGTCGATCATCTCGGGCGTTGATAGTGCTACCGGTCCGATTGCTACCGAGCCGCAGAAGGTCACCTTCACCCAGACCCCGGACCTGATCAAGGACCTGGTCAAGAAGAAGGGTGACGGCGGCTTCGAGGCTAAGGTCACTCTGGACGAGAAGTACGTCTTCGATGGCTGGTCCGTTGAGATGGACGAGGACTACAACGTCACCGTCACTGCTCCTGAGAACCCGAAGCCGGGTAGCTTTGCGCAGCCCAAAATCACTGTCGAGTACTCGAACGGCTCCACAGACGTACTCCAACTCCTCGTGGTTGTCGACCCGAACAACACCCAGGTCACAGACCTCGTGCGCCCTGGCCTATCCAAGGGCAAGCTGAACGAGGAAATTACCGCCCAGGTGGGCACCAAGTCCATCATGAAGGGCCACAAGCCGGTCCACCCGGCCAAGTTCGAGATTGATCAGTCCACTGTCCCTGAGGGATGGACCGTCACCGTCGATGACACCGGCAAGGTTACCGCGAAGGCAGATGACACAGTCACGCCGGGCAGCATCATTACCCCGAAGGTGAAGGCAACCTACCCGGACCAGACCACGGATGAGATCGAGACCCAGTTCCAGGCGATCGTGGACATCAAGATCCCGACCTACGACACTGTGACTGGCCAACCGAACGCGAGTGTCAGCCTCACTCCAGAGATCCCGGAACGCGGCCTGAGTGGTAACACGACCGATGAGGCCCCGACGCGCTACACCTTCGAGGATGGCACGAATCAGACCACCCTCACCAGTAAGGATGGCAAGACCTGGACCGTCTACGTTGATGAGAAGACTGGCGAGATCACGACCACGATTCCGAAGGATGCGCAGGAAGGCGACATCCTGAACGTTCCGGTCCAGGCTCACTACAGCGATGAAGGCAAGCAGAAGCCGCAGACGGTTGTCGGCACTGTCGTTGTCATTAAGGGAGACTTGAAGGCGAACTACAACGTCCAGGTCACCGCTCCGGGGCAGGAAGTCAAGCACCAGGTAGAGGACACTCCTGACGGCTCGACCTTCTCCTTCGGAAACAAGAATGGCAAGCCGGTTCTTACCCAGGAAGTCAATGGCTGGAAATACACCATTGACCCGAAGACCGGTGAAGTTTCCTCCACCCCGCCGGCCGATGCTAAGCCAGGTGACAAGAACACCGTCACGGTAACGGTTAACGCCCCGGGTGGTCTGACGACTCAGGCACCGGTTACCACCGTGGTCAAGCTGACCAACGCCTGGGAGTCTAAGCCGGTTGTTCCGTCCCAGACGGTCTACCCGGGTGGTACGGCGACCTCGCCGATTGGCGTCGAAAAGCCTGCGGAGATCAACCTTGCTGCGGACAAGCCGTTCACCATTGATCCGAATGGCAAGGGCCTGGAGGCAACGGGTGAAAACAACGAGTTCGGCAACCCGACGTACAAGATGAAGACGGCTAACGGCGACTGGATCGTTGGTCTGGATGACAAGGGCAATGTCATCTCGACCGCACCGGAGACCGCGAAGCCGGGCGATAAGATCGATGTCCCGGTCATCGTGACCTACGAGGACGGATCGAAGGACAACACCACCGCAACGGTCAACGTCATCGACGTTCCGAAGCGCGAGGTTCCGTTCCAGGTCGAGTACAAGTACGACGACAAAACCCCTGCCGGCACCTACAAGGTTGAGACCACGGGTGTACCTGGCGCGGAGAAGATGAACCAGGACGGCACCTGGGAGCAGACCAAGGCACCGAAGAACGAGGTCGTCCTCATCGGCACCAAGCCTGCCGAGAGCGCCAAGGACGTGACTTGGAAGTTCCCGATTCCGTACCCGACTGAGGTTCGCGAGAACCCGGACCTGAAGCCTGGTGAAACCCGGGTTGTTCAGGAAGGCGAGAACGGCGAGAAGACTTACACCGCTAAGTTCACCGCCAAGGGGTCCGAGGCACAGGTTGCTGAGGAAGAGACCACCAAGGAAGCCAAGCCGCGCATCATCGAGGTCGGCCCGGGCATTGCTCCGAGCGAGCTCGTGACCACTGTGAAGAAGCCAGTGCCGTTTGAGACCGAGGTTGTCTTCGACGACACGCTCGCTGCGGGTGAGCAAAAGGTGGATCAGGCGGGCAAGCTCGGCGAAGACACCGTGACCTCCACGCAGAAGCTTGTCGACGGCAAACCTTCGGGTGACCCGGTCGTGAAGACTGAGCGCACTGCGGAGCCGACGAAGCAGATCATTCGCGTCGGTACCAAGACCACCGGTGAAACCAAGAAGACCGTTGAGTCTGAGGTTCCGTTCGGTGTGAAGATCGAGTACGACCCGAACATGCCTGCTGGCACGTCCGAGGTTGTCACCGAGGGCAAGCCGGGCAAGAAGACCACCACGGTGACCCAGACGGTCACCAACTCCCAGCCGGATGGCGAGGCCACCGTTGAGGAAAAGGTCACCGAGAAGCCTGTCGATCAGGTGATCAAGGTCGGCACCAAGCCGTCCGAGATCTCTGAGAAGGTCGAGTGGAAGGCACCGGTTCCGTTCGAAGTTGAGACCCGTCCGAACCCGGCGCTGAAGCCGGGCGAGATCAAGGTCGTCCAGAAGGGTGAGCCGGGTGAGAAGACCTACACGGCCAACTTCACCTCCAAGGGCGACGACTCTTCGGTCACCCCTGAGGAGAAGCAGACCAAGGCTCCGGTCAAGGAGATCATCGAGTACGGTCCGACCACTCCTGACCAGACGCTGACGTCGAAGACGACCCGCGAGGTCAACTACGAGACCGAGTTCATCGTGGACAACACGGTGCCGGTCGGCCAGACCAAGGTCGAGCAGGAAGGCGAGAAGGGTGAGGAGCTGATCACCTCGACCCAGAAGATCAAGGACGGCAAGCCAGACGGCGAGCCGAGCATCACCGTCGAGCAGACCAAGGCGCCGAAGAAGAAGATCGTCCGTGTCGGTTCCATGACCGACGGCACGTACGAGCTGGAAGAGAAGCTGCCGATTCCGTTCGACACCGTGATTGAGTACGACCCGGAGATTCCGGCCGGCGAGTACAAGATCGTCACCGAGGGCAAGCCTGGTGAGAAGATCACCAAGATCACCCAGAAGATCGTGAACAGCAAGGTCGTCGAGGCAACGCGTAGCGACGAAACCACCACCACCGAGCCGGTCACCAAGGTGATCAAGGTCGGCACCAAGCAGGCAACTGCTACCGACAAGGTGGAGTGGCAGGAGCCGATCCCGTACCCGACGGAACTGCGTCCGAACTCGGAGCTCGCTCCGGGTGAGGTGCGGGTTGTTCAGGAAGGCAAGGACGGCGAAGCCACCTACACCGCAACCTTCACAGGTACCAGCGGTGAAGCCACCAAGACCGAGGTCACCGATCGCACTGAGCCGACTCCGCGAATCGTCGAGTTCGGCCCGGGCCTTGAGGACGACAGCGTGGTCTCTTCCACGACCCGCTCCGTTGAGTTCGGCACTGACGTCATCGAGGACCCGAACCTCGAGGAGGGCAAGCAGGTCATCGAGCAGGGCGAGTTCGGCGAAGAGGTCGTGACCTCCACGCAGAAGCTTGTCGACGGCAAACCGTCCGGCGACCCAGTCGTCGAGACGAAGCGCACGAAGGAACCGAAGAATGCGGTCATCCGCATCGGCACCAAGAAGCCTGCGAATCCGACGCCGCCGACCGATGAGCCGACGCCGCCGACTCCGCCGACCGACGAACCGACCCCACCGGTCGAGCCGAAGGAAGTCGAGCTGCCGTACACCACGAAGATCATCTACGACGAGACGCTCGAGCCTGGTCAGGAAATCGTGGACCAGGAAGGTGCGAACGGCAAGGTCGAGGTGACCGTCGAGAATGGTCAGCCTTCGGTGAAGGTCGTGAAGGAGCCAGTCGAGAAGATCATCCGTGTTGGCACCAAGCCGCCGGCTGGTCACGAGTGGAAGGAACGGATCCCGTTCGAGGTGAAGGTCAAGCTTGACCCCACCATCCCGGCGGGTGAGCACAAGGTTGAACAGGAAGGCAAGCCCGGCCTGGTTCAGCACAACTCCGACGGCACTGAAGAGACGCTCGTAGAGAAGCAGGATCACGTCATCCTCATCGGCACCAAGAAGCCGGGCAACGATCCGGAGAATCCGGAGCAGCCTGAGCAGCCGACGCCTGGTGGCGACCTGGAGATCAAGGTCCGCTACACCACCCGGATCGTCTACGACCCGAACCTGAAGCCAGGCGAGGAAGTCGAAGACGTTGCTGGTAAGGACGGCCGCTACACCATCAAGGTTGTCGACGGCAAACCTGTCGCCGAGATGGTGGAGAAGCCAGTCGAGCGCGTAGTCCGCGTTGGCACCAAGCCGCCGGCGGGCACCAGCTGGACTGAGGAGATCGCCTACGACTACGAAGTCATCGAGGACTCCGAACTTGAAGCTGGCAAGCACGAGGTTGTGCAGCAGGGTAAGCCTGGCGAGCGCATCCACCGTGAAGACGGCAGCGTCGTCGAGGTTCCTGCGCAGAAGCTGATCATCAAGGTTGGCACGAAGAAGCCGGCTGATCCGAGCGAGCCGAGCAAGCCGACCGACCCGTCGACGCCTGCCGATCCGAAGGACCCGCAAGGCTCTTCCGATAAGGCGAAGCGCTGCGTGGCCAACGCGTTTGCGAAGAACAGCCCGATCCTGTGGCTGCTGCCGATCGGCGTCCTCGCCGGCATTGGCTACGGCGTGAACGAGGTGTTCGGTCCGCAGATCCAGAAGGCATCCGCAGAGCTCAACGCGCGCTTCCAGGAGTCCATGCCGAAGCACGACTGGGGCCACGGTAACCGCGGCCGCCAGTGGGAGCAGCCTGAGTGGGCTCGCGAACTGCAGATGAAGGCAGACGCCATCAACCGCCAGTTCGCAGGCTACGGCGAGCAGCTCCAGCCGCTGGGCATTGCGCTCGGCGTCATCGCCGCAGCCAGCCTCACCGGTGTGCTGATTGCACAGGCCTGCCGCGAGGAAGGCTTCAACAACGGCATGACGGTGCTCGGCTCGACGGAGCGTGTGACGTCCTCGGGCGAGACGGGCTCGTCGTCAAGCAAGGGCTCATCGGAGAACGCAGGTTCGTCGGAGAACGCAGGCTCCTCCAGTAAGTAGTCTGAACGCGTAAGCGAAGGGCGGTACCCGGTTGGGTGCCGCCCTTTTCGCATCTGCCGTCACCTAAAATTCACCTGAGCGTTCCTTATTAGAAATTTGCTGTGTTTAGGGTGCGTATCGGTTCAAAAACCGTTTCATATTCTTCGGCTTCTCGTTATAAGGAACCCAACATGCGTTTCTCGCTAAAAGCAGCTACCGCGGTAGTCAGCGCTTCTGCGTTGGCTATTGCGAACCTGCCTACCTCCCTCGCACAGTCGGCGGAGCAGTCCTTCAACGGCAAGGACACCTGCATTTCCATCGATTCCAACGGCAACATCGTCGCCCCGCAGCCGGGTGACTGCACACAGTTCGGCAAGGGCGGCCAGGGCAACACCGACGCCCAGGCACGCAACGTCATCTTCATCCTGGGCGACGGCATGGGCCACCAGGAGATCACTGCTGCTCGTAACTACCTCAAGGGCGCTAACGGCCGCTTCGAGGGCCTCGACGAGCTGACCGCGGCAGGTGCTTACACGACCTTCGCCGTGGGCAAGGACGGCAAGCGTCAGTACGTCACCGACTCCGCCGCGTCCGCAACGGGCTGGTCCACCGGTACGAAGACCTACAACGGCGCGTTGTCCGTTGACATCACCGGCAAGCCGCACGAGAACCTGCTGGAGATGGCGAAGAACGCCGGTATGCGCACCGGTAACGTCTCCACCGCGGAGATCCAGGATGCGACCCCGGGCGCGATGCACTCGCACATCTCCAAGCGCGGCTACTACGCGCCGTCCGGCGACGCGAAGCCGGTCAAGGGTGCTGAAGCTCGCGAAAACGGCGGTCTCGGCTCCATCTCCGAGCAGATCATCGACACCCGCGCCGACGTCACCCTGGGCGGCGGCCGCAAGTACTTCGACGCCGAGGTTCAGCAGGGTGGCGAGAACCGCAACCCGTTCCTGACCGAGAAGAACGACGGCGGCGCCGACTGGGAGGCCGGCAAGTCCGTCCGCGAAAACGCGATTGCCAAGGGCTACCAGGTTGTCGACGACAAGCAGGGCCTCGAGGGCATCACCGTCGCGAACCAGGACCAGCCGGTGCTCGGCCTGTTCCACGACAAGAACATGACCCGCAAGTTCGAGCAGACCGTGCCGGTGAAGTCCGACGGCACCACCGAGCCGGAGGTCTGCAAGGAAGCTGATCGCGGCGACGAGCCGTCCGCAGCCGAGATGACCAAGAAGGCCATCGAGCTTCTCGACGACAAGAGCGCCGACAAGGGCTTCTTCCTCCAGGTCGAGTCCGCATCCATCGACAAGGCAGACCACGCAGCCGACGCCTGCGGCATGATCGGAGAGACCCAGCAAATCGACGAGGTTATTAAGGAAGCCCTCGACTTTGCCAAGGCTGACGGTGAGACCATGATCGTTGTCACCGCCGACCACGCGCACACCGCGGAAATCATCCCGGACGGCCGCCCGTCAGTGTCCGCCGTAACTCGCCTGAAGACGCCGAAGGACGGCACCACCATGTCCATCGGCTTCGGCACCCAGCCGTGGCTGGATGAGAACGGCAACCCGGTCTTTGACAAGAAAGCCAACGGCGACCCGTTCGACACCCCGAACTTCTCGATGATGCACACCGGCACCCAGGTGCGCATCGCAGGCTTCGGCCCGGGCTCCGAGAACGTCAACGGTCAGCTCGATCAGACTGACGCCTTCTACGCTATGGCGAACGCGCTCGGACTCAACGGCGGCACCGAGGGTGGCCAGAAGCCGTGGAAGATCAACAAGGGCGCCAAGGTTGCTTCCCTGGCGAACCGCTCGAAGGCGAAGCCGGGTGACGAGCTGTGCTACCTCGTCTCTGCAGGCGAGGCCCCGAAGGTCGGCGACTGTGCCCAGTTCGGCACCGAGGGCCAGGGCATCGACAACGCCAAGGCGAAGAACGTCGTCCTGCTCATCGGCGACGGCACCGGCGACTCCGAGATCACTGCAGCGCGTAACTACCTTAAGGGCTCCGCAGGCCGCTTCGAGGGGCTCGACGACCTCGACTACACCGGCTACCTGACCACCTTCTCCCTGGACAAGGAAACCGGCCTGCCGAACTACGTCGGTGATTCCGCTGCGACCGGCACCGCCTGGAACTCCGGTGTGAAGACCTACAACGGCGCGGTCGGCGTGGACAACGCCGGCAAGCCGGTTGCAACCCTCGGCGAGCTCGCAAAGGCCAAGGGCCTGAAGATCGGCAACGTCACCACCGCCGAGATCCAGGACGCTACTCCGGCAGCCTTCGCTGCACACGCAATCAAGCGTTCCTACTACGCACCGTCTGGCGACAAGAAGGTCGCAGAGGGCGAGCAGCTGCGTGAAAACGGCGGTCTTGGCTCCATCTCCGAGCAGATCGTCGACCTGCGCGCAGACGTCACCCTCGGTGGCGGCCGCAGCTACTTCAATACCGAGGTCGTACAGGGCGGCCAGTGGGGCGAAAACGGCAACGTTTGGACCGCCGGCAAGTCTGTTCTGGAAAACGCGAAGGACAATGGCTACCAGGTTGTCACTAACGCCTCCGAGCTCGACGCGATCGCAGAGGCAAACGCCGACAAGCCGGTCCTCGGTCTGTTCTCCGAGGGCAACATGCCGCGCGCGCTGAACCAGTCCATTCCGACCACCGACGGTGGTGACCTCGAGCCGGCCACCTGCGTTGCTAACCCGGAGTTCACCGCTGAGACTCCGCGTCTGGCAGCCATGACCTCCAAGGCGCTGGAGCTGCTGCAGAACGACAAGGGCTTCGTGCTCCAGGTCGAGTCCGCCTCGCCGGACAAGGCCGACCACCAGGCTGACGCCTGTGGCCTGATCGGCGAGGTCGGCCAGCTTGACGAGGCCGTCCAGGCTGTTCAGGATTGGGTGGAGAAGACCGGTGAGGAGACCCTGATCGTCGCCACCGCCGACCACGCTCACACCGCACAGATCACCTACGAGAACCAGAACACCGCTGGTCGCGTCACTCAGCTGACCACGGTTGAAGGCTCCACCATGGCCGTCAACTTCGCCACATCCAAGACCAACGAAGACGAGGATGCGCTCGGCGGCCAGCAGCACACCGGTGCGCAGCTGCGTGTCGCAGCCTCCGGCCCGGGTGCCGCGAACCTCACCGGCCAGATCGACCAGACCGACCTCTTCTTTGCCAGCCTGAACGCGCTGGGCATCGATCCGGTCAACCACAATCTGACCTTTGAGAACAAGATGCAGCCGGTGGAGGAGACCACCGAGGGCGACTCCGCCGCCGGCTCCTCCGTCGACTCCCCGGCGCTCATCGCCACCCTGGCCATCGCAGGCATCGCGGGCCTCATCTCCCTGATTGCCCTGCTGGCACCATTTGCTGTCGACGGCGCCCTCGGCCCGATCGCGAAGTTCTAGTCAGAACTACATGCCCAGCATCGGCAGTTTGATGCCGAAGTGGGGCAGCGCGAAGAACAGGCCTGCGATCACCAGCAGCGCCGCAATCACCCCACCGACAATGGCCGGCACGTTCACGTCCGCCTTGGCGGTGGGGTATTTCACGTCCGCTCGCATGCCCTTGGTGCAGGTTTCGGCGGCGGTGGCGTCGGCGTCGTCGATAAGCATGCGCTTCGCGGCGACCTTCCCGGACGGAGTTTCCGCCCACGCCTTGTACACGTCGCCATCCTTCGCGGTCAGCGGCGTCTCCATGCGCTTCGTATCCGGACCAACGCGCCACGAATTCGTGTCAATCGCCTCCAGTGTGCGATTCACGGTCGGCTCCGACTCCTTCATCGTCTTCTGTGCATCCGCATACTTTGCGACGAGACCCTCCGGCAACACCTTGCCAAACTCCGCCTTCTCACCCTTGAGCGCCTTCTCGTTCTCCGCGACAACGCCCGGGTAGACCTGCTCGATCGCCGCGATGAGGTCGCGGGCCTGCTCGTAATCACCGATCGCCTTGGACTCGTCGAACCACGACTCGATGAAACGCTTCTCGGCCGGTGCGAGCTTCACGGCGCACACGCCGTCCTTGTCCTTTGCGGCGACGGTAGCGGCGTTCGCCGGAGTGGCCGCGCCGACAACGCCGGCTGTGCCGAGTGCGAGCGTTGCTGCGGTTGCGTACGCGGCGATACGGGTGGTGGTGCTGGTCATGGTTTTCCTCCTCGGAGTGTGAGTGTGTGTACGGGCTGTACCACCTCAGTGTCCAGGAAGGCGTGTTGCGACAGCGTTAACGTGCGATGGTGGGGGTGGCTAGTAGGATCCTGGGCGAAAACACCGTGTCAGAAGCAATGTGATGAACCAAGGGTGATGGAAATTTCACAAATGCAGTTAGCCGCTTTGCAAGGCAATGGAGTTTCTCCATTGGAACCATCACCGGTCGATTACGTTTTTATGTTGCTCACGTTGGTGGCTGTGGTGCTATTAGTTGCCAGCGCGATTGTATTTTTCAGGCAACCTAACAGACGATCTAACAGAGGATGGTCGGATGTCTGGATCGTGCTCTTTCTAGTGTTCATACCCGTGGTAGGGCCGTTGGTGTATCTGCGGCATGTGCGGTCTAGCAAAAAGAGCGACAAAAAATCGTAGATGTGTGAGGCAAGGCCCAGCTTTGGGTTAAGCCGTGGGGGCGTGGCCTGGGCAAAATAAAGAGTGGCCCCCGCATCCCACTGAAGGGATGAAAGGCCACTCAAGTTTGAAGCGCGCAACCACTTGCGCTTTCCGGGACTGCGAACTTAATCCCAGCCGGCTCGAGAGGTGGTGGGTTTTAGCCCAAATCCCTCGAGAACCCCAGTATAGAACTGACATCAGTTAAATCAAGCATTTTCTGACCCAATCGTCACAATATAGAAACCGTGAGACTGGCGAAGATGGAGGATACGGGCACTCGATCAGGGAGCGAAAAAATCTTCGTGGCGCTGCCGACACGGACTATCGAATGCGAAAACCCGCCTCGGAAGGCGGGTTGTGTTGGTCGGGATAACAGGATTTGAACCTGCGACCTCTTCGTCCCGAACGAAGCGCGCTACCAAGCTGCGCCATATCCCGGTGGTATCTCGGACTGTTGTCCGCGGTACTCGAAACACAATACCCCTGGGGTTCGGTTTGGCCAAAACGGCAGGTTGTGTGCGTTTTGTTGCCGGTGTGGGGGCGTGGCGGTGGCGCGGTGGCGGCGTGGCGGTGGCGCGGTGCGGCGCGGTGCGGCTTGGATCCAGCGCCACAAAAGACGATATCGGGATTTGCGTCCTCGTTTTTGCAAAAGCCCAGGTCGCGTTCCGGGAAAATCGCCAAATCCCGATATCGTCTTTTAGGCAGTTCGCGCGACCTGCGGCGGAGCAGGCAGAGCAGACGGAGCAGACGGAGCAGACGGAGCAGGCAAAGCAGCGGAGCGGCAGACGAACGGACGGGCCGACCAGCCCGCAACCGACCACCCCGTAACCGACCACCCCGCAACCGGTCTACCCGCGCTCGACGACCCGGATCAGCGACGCGGACGGCGGGCAGAACAGGCGCACGGGTGCGTACTTGGACTGGCCGAGTCCGTTGGATACCTCCATCCACATGCGGCCGTAGCGGTGCAGGCCGGAGGCGCGTTCGCGGTCGATGTCGGCGTTGGTGACCAGGGCGCGGCCGCCGGGTAGGCAGATCTGGCCGCCGTGGGTGTGGCCAGCCAACGCCAACTGGTAACCGTCGGCTTCGAAGGCGTCGAGTACGCGGCGGTAGGGGGCGTGGAGCAGGCCGATGGCCAAGTCGGCATCAGGGTTCGGCGCGCCGGCGATCGTCGAGTACTGGTCGAGGTCGTGGTGCGGGTCGTCGACACCCGCCAGCGCAAGGCGTACGCCGGAGGCTTTGAACTCCAGGCGGTTATGGGTGGCGTCGTGCCAGCCGCGCTCCATGAACGCCGCGCGCATGCCCTCCCACGGCAGGTCCACGTACGAGGGCTCGCGCTTGGCACCGGTGAGGTACTTCAGGGGGTTGACGGGGCGCGGCGCCCAGTAGTCGTTGGTGCCGAACACAAACGCGCCGGGGCGGTTGAGCAGCGGGCCGAGGGCGTCGAGCACCCAGGGCACGCCACCAAGGTCCGACAGGTTGTCGCCGGTGTTGATCACCAGGTCCGGGTCGAGCGCGTCCAGGCCGGAGACGAACTCCACCTTCTCCTTCTGTCCGGGGATCATGTGGAGGTCGGATACGTGGAGGATGCGGAACTCGTTACGCTCGCGCAACACGCCTGGCTCCAGCAGTGGCAGGGTGTATTCGCGCAGTTGGAAGTTGTTGCGTTCGGTGTACCCCCAGGCGAGTGCGGAGGTTCCGGCGGCGAGGGTGGCTGCGGCGGCTTTCTTCAACGTCTTCACTCGCACCACTGTAATCTCGCAGGCATGAGTGCATTGAAAGACCAGATCCGCGCAGACCTCAAGGAAGCCATGAAGGCGAAGGAGAAGGAGCGCACCGGCACGATCCGTATGCTGCTGGCGGCGATCCAGACCGCTGAGACCGAGGGCACGAAGCACGAGGTTGATGATCAGGAGATTCAGAAGATCATCGCGCGTGAGATTAAGAAGCGCCGCGAGTCGGCCGAGATCTACCAGACCAACGGCCGCGACGATCTCGCCGAAACCGAGCTTGCCGAGGCGAACATCCTCGAGGCGTACCAGCCAAAGCAGTTGACGGACGATGAGCTCGCAGTGCTTATCGACGACACCGTGGCCGAAACCGGCGCCACCTCCATGGCGCAGATGGGGCAGGTCATGAAGGCCGCCACCGCCAAGGCCGCCGGCCGAGCCGATGGCAAGCGCATCTCCGAGGCTGTCAAGGCCCGCCTGAGCTAGCCAGCCGCGTTAGTTGTTGCCGAAGGCGTTGGCGATGGCGTCGCGGGCGTCGTTAAGCGATTGCTCGATGCCGCTGAAGTCCGGCGCCGGTGGGGCAGCGGGGCTCGGGGGAGCAGACGGGGAC
>OJKZ01000581.1_pt1 | contig 13976 bp, 13 predicted proteins | sample 1596791 | NCBI WGS metagenome assembly OJKZ01 (sample SAMEA3904677, study PRJEB24821) | metagenome | biome: Builtin; feature: hospital; material: surface | place: USA | collected 2013-06-04 | reverse complement strand
CGCAGGCCCTTGGCATTTTCTTCTTGGCTGGTACCGGAAGCATTCTCATCGCCCACCTTGAGGACCTCGGCCGCGGCCACGCCCTCCGGGTAGGGCAAATCGGAGCCGGTAACCAAGGCGCGGCGCAGCGGGATGGAATACATCACGCCCAGCACGCCGCCGATGATGCACACACCGGCGGTCTGCACGAAGCCAAAGCCCTGCCAGTACCCCACCATCACCAGGCCCGGGAGGACAAAGATGATGGCGGACAAGGTGCCTGCGGCAGAGGCGATGGTCTGCACGATGTTGTTTTCTTTAATGTTGTGGCCCTTGAACCGGCGCAGCACCGCCATGGAAATCACGGCGGCCGGGATGGAGGTAGCAAAGGTCAAGCCCACCTTCAGGCCTAAGTACACATTGGCAGCGGTGAAGATGAGGGTAATCAGGCCGCCGATGATGATGCCGCGCAGAGTCAGCTCGGGAAGGGAGGCCTTGGAACCTGCGGCGGATGATGCGTTCGCCATGCCAGGTCCTTTCTATTCTCGGCTATGAAAGTTTCTTGTTTCACCCACGCAGCGGGCCACAGCGGGCTGCAACCTGCTACGTCCGTTTCTATCTGTTTGGTACCGGTTTCTTTCCTCGGTTTGAGTCCGAACGGACAGAATCCGCACAGGGTGGAATGAAAAAAATTTTAGTTCACCACCCCAGCGTTTTCCTATTCCGGTTGCTCTATAGCTTGGGGCGGGCGGGTACCGTAGAAAACATGACTGCACTTAATGAAAGCATTCGCAATGATCGCGAGACCATTTTCCGCCAGCTCAGCGAGCTCGTGGCCTTTAATTCCGTCCACGACGAGGAAGGTTTGGAGGACCAGACCAAGGGAGCAAGCCAGTGGGTTAAGTCCGCACTGGAAGAGGCCGGAGTGAGCGTGGAAACCATCACCACGGCCGATGGCTCCACGGCCATCTTGGGTGAGCGCAAGGGCGATGAGGGCGCCAAGACGGTGCTGCTGTACTCCCACTATGACGTGGTGCCGGCCGGCAACCGCGAAGCTTGGGAATCCGATCCGTTCACCCTGACCGAGCGCGAGGCCGCCGATGGCACCACCCGCTGGTACGGCCGCGGCGCCGCCGACTGCAAGGGCAATGTGGCCATGCACTTGGCCGCCCTGCGCGCGGTGGACAATAACGGCGGCACCAAGGTAAACCTGAAATACCTCATCGAGGGCTCCGAGGAGCGCGGCGGCGAGGGCTTGTCCCAGCTCATCAAGGACCGCCCGGAGCTTTTTGCTGCCGACGCCATCCTCATCGCCGATGCGGGCAACGCCGCCGTGGGCCAGCCGACCTTGACCACGTCCCTGCGCGGCGGCGCGCAGATTGGCGTCCAGGTCGATACCTTGGCCTCCGCCGTGCACTCCGGCCAGTTTGGCGGCGCGGCACCGGATGCGGCCAAGGCGCTGATGCGCGCCATCGACTCCCTGTCCGATGAGTACGGCCGCACCGTTATCGACGGCGTAGATACCACCGCCGAGTGGTCCGGCCAGGAGTACCCGGCAGACGCCTTCCGCGCCGATGCGCAGCTACTGGATGGCACCAAGATCATGGGCGAGGACGACCCGGCCGGTGCCACCCCGGTGGCCAACATGGTCTGGTCCCGCCCGGCCATTACCGTGACCGGCTTTACTTCGACCCCTGTGTCTGAGGCTGTCAACGCCGTGCCCGCCACCGCTTCCGCGCAGCTCAACCTGCGCGTTCCAGCCGGCGCCGATGCCGCCGCGATTGCCGACGCCGTCTGTGATCACCTCCGTGCCCACACCCCATGGGGCGCCCACGTGAAGGCCGAGGTGCTCGAGGCCAATGCCGGTTTTTCCACCGATCCGCAAAAGCCCGCCGCTGCCCTACTGGGCGAGTGCCTCACCGAGGCCTACGGCACGGATACCGCTGCACAGGGCATGGGCGGTTCCATCCCGCTGACCACCGAGCTGCAGGAGGCTCACCCCAACGCGGAGATCGCTCTCTACGGCGTGGAGGAGCCAAAGTGCACCATCCATTCGGCCAATGAGTCCGTCGACCCCACCGAGATCGAGAACATCGCCGCCGCGGAAGCACTCTTCTTGCAGCGCTATTCCTAAGGCTTGCGCCCCCCTAGCCCAGCCTGGGCCCTTTCTACCGCCGCGGCACTGCGGCGTACCCTGCTCCTTGGGGAGCGGGGTTTCTTTATGCCGCAAAACAGCAGCATATAATACAGTGCCAAAAATAATTCTTTCCAAGCCGTAGAAAAGCCGGTAAAATGGCAAAACGTTGGCCCCGCGCTCGGCCATGTTGCTTGCACTATGCCACCGCGGCATACTCAGCGGCGTGCGGCTCGTGAATGTTCTCGTCTCTCATTAGTTGTGATGCTCGTGGTATTCGCGGCAGCGGGGCAAGAGAACGTGACACAACCAAAAGGAGCGCAGTAACCAACGTGCTAATACTCCTGGGTACTCTCATCGCCGCCACCGTGGTGGCACCGCTGCTCATCATGCGAATGGGTCGCCCGGCATTTGGAATTTTGGCCTTAGTCCCCGGCGCAGGCTTTGTGTGGACGCTCATGCACTTTCTGCGCGGCACCTTCGCAGACGGTGGCGCAGTTAAGCACACTGTGGAATGGATGCCGTCCGCGAACTTAAGTTTTGACCTCCGCTTAGACGGACTAGGCGCGCTATTCAGCCTCATCATCTTGGGCATGGGCGCGTTGGTATTGGTCTACTGCTGGGGCTATTTCGACGGCACGCGGCGCCGCTTGGCCATGTTCGCGGCGCAAATGGTCGGCTTTGCCACCGCCATGTTTGGTCTAGTGGCCGCGGACAATTTCCTGCTCATGTACGTGTTCTGGGAGATTACCTCCCTGCTGTCTTATCTCTTGGTTAGCTACTATGCGGAACGAGCCTCCTCCCGCCGCGCGGCACAGCAGGCGCTGATGGTCACTGCTCTGGGTGGTCTAACCATGCTCATGGGCATTATCTTGCTCGGACGGCAAACTGGGGCGTGGACCTTTAGTGATATCTCCGCCTATGAAAACTTTGCGCAGACACCCTATGTCACGGTGGCCATCGTGCTCATCTTGGCGGGCGCACTGACAAAGTCTGCAATTGCACCGGCGCACTTTTGGCTCCCCGGCGCGATGGCGGCACCGACTCCAGTCTCCGCTTATCTCCACTCCGCCGCGATGGTGAAGGCAGGCATCTACCTGGTCGCACGCCTCGCGCCATCGATGTATGAGGTTGCCACCTGGCACGTGGTGGTTATCTCCCTTGGCGTATTTACCATGCTGCTGGGTGGCTGGATGGCGCTCAAGCAGCGCGACCTGAAGCTGGTGCTGGCCTATGGCACCGTCTCCCAGTTGGGCTTTATTACTTCCATCGCAGCTGTAGGTTCCCGCGAGGCTATGCAGGCCGCTCTCGCGCTGACCTTTGCGCACTCGCTATTTAAGGCGGCACTCTTTATGGTCGTCGGCACTATCGACCACTGCTCGGGCACGAGGGACATCACCAAGCTTTCCGGCTTGGGCCGCAAGGAGCCGTTCCTCTTCGGCATTGCGATCATCTCTGGCCTGTCCATGGCCGGCGTGCCGCCCCTTTTTGGCTTCGTGGCCAAGGAGGCAGTGCTGGAAGCCACCATGCATGAGGAGCTTCTAGTAGGCATGCCGCGCAATATGATGCTGGTGGCCTACGTCCTCGGTTCCATCCTCACCATGGCTTATACTCTGCGCTTCTTGTGGGGTGCCTTTGCTACCAAGCCGGAGGTTAATGGCACGGAGCCAGCAGAAGCCGTCGCCAAGATGCATCCCGTCACCATGGGGCTGTGGCTCTCCCCTGCCCTACTCACCGCCCTAACCGTGGTGCTGGGTGTATTCCCCAAGCCGCTCTCGGCGGCCTTTGACCAGCACCTCAACTCCACCTTCGGCCCGAAGGAGCATAGTGAGTTGGCGCTGTGGCATGGCTTTAGCGTGGCGCTGGGCCTTTCCATGCTCATTATTGTGGGCGGTATTGTCATGCACTGGCAGCGCCAAGTCCTAGTCAAGTGGCAATTCCCCTACCCTGCACTGGGCAATGCGGATGATGCCTATGATTCGGTCATCGCTCTTCTGCGCCAGCTCTCGCTGCGCACGACGGCAACCACGCAGCGCGGCTCCCTGCAGCTGAACTTGACGGTCATCTTTGCCACATTGATGCTGCTGCCACTGGCTATGATCATCAAGGGCGATCTCACCGATATCCGCATGATTGTGGCGGAAAATCCTTGGCAGATCGTCGCCGCCTTCATCATCATGGTGGCCGCCGTAGCCGCCACGGTCACCGATAATCGTTTATCAGCCGTGATCATTGTCGGGGTGACTGGCTATACCCTCGCCTTCATCTTCGCTCTGCACGGTGCGCCGGACTTGGCGCTGACGCAGCTGTTGACCGAGACCATCGTGATGGTTCTTTTCATGCTGGTTCTGCGCCGCATGCCGGCCTCCACCGAGTGGAAGCAGGACCCCAAGATGGGGCGCCTGCGCGCGTGGCTTTCCGTGGGCACGGGCCTTACCGTCACCGTGGTGGCGATGTTTGCTATTAACGCACGTCAGTCTAAGCCCATCTCCGAGTTCATGCCGGATCTGGCCAAAGAGATTGGACACGGCGCCAATGCTGTCAACGTCTTGCTAGTGGACTTGCGCGCCTGGGATACCTTTGGCGAAATCACGGTGATCATCATCGCCGCACTGGGCGTGGTTTCTCTGATTTATCGCACCCAATCCTTCGGCCGCGAAAGCCGCCGTCCCACCCTGCGGGTTACCGGCCGGCGGTGGCTGGCCGCCGGGGTGGAATCAGAGCAAGCGCTCAACCGCTCGCTGATGATCGATGTCTCCACCCGCGTGCTCTTCCCGTCCATGGTCGCGCTATCCTTCTACTTCTTCTTCGCCGGCCACAACGCCCCGGGTGGCGGCTTTGCCGGCGGCCTCGTCGCCGCGCTGGCGCTCATCCTGCGCTACCTGGCCGGCGGGCGCGCGGAGTTGGAAGAGACCCTACCTATCGACGCCGGACGCACCATGGGCACCGGCCTCTTCTTGTCCGCACTGGCCGCAGTGACCCCCATGTTCTTTGGCCACCCACCGCTTACCAGCGGCTACACCTCGCCGGAGATTCCGCTCATCGGCAAGGTTTCGCTGCCATCGGCGTTGGTCTTTGACGCGGGCGTCTACCTCATCGTGGTGGGGCTAACGCTCTACATCCTGAGTTCCTTGGGCGCCAAGTTGGATGAGGAAGAGGATATGCGTAAGCAGCGCGCCCGCGATCGCGCCCGCTCGCTGGCCCGGCAGCAACGCCAACGCACCGCCAAGCAAAAGGCGCAACGGGCCCAGCGCAAGGAAAAGAAACGAGCCGCTACAGCAAGCACAACCGCCACCACAGGGAAGGAGAAATAAATGGAAGCCAACCTCTTCCTCCTCTTGGCCGCCGGTGTGCTTGTAGCCGCGGGCGTCTACCTACTCCTGGACCGTGCCATGACCAAAATGCTGCTTGGACTGTTGCTTTTGGGCAATGGCGCCAACCTCTTCTTGCTGCAGTCCGGCGGTTCGGCCGGTTCCCCGCCTATCGACGGCCGCGAGTCGGAGCCTTACGGCGCCGAGATTGCGGATCCACTGGCGCAGGCGATGATTCTTACCGCCATCGTGATCTCCATGGCGCTCACGGCCTTCATCCTCACCTTGGCCTACCGCCAGTACCGCTACCGTACGGACGATGTCATTGAAGATGACGCGGAGGATACCGCGATTGCGGCTAAGGCTGCGCGCCCTGGCAATGCGGCCGCCAACCCGGACCACGATGAGTCCAATGATCCGACCACGGGCCGCGCCACCAAGCAAGGCGATAACTTCGGACCCGAATCCTTCGAGCAACCAGTAAAGGGGGCCCACGATGAGTGAGACCGTACAGCCGCTTGTCGATGTCCTCTTTCCCTACATCGGCTACCTCATTCCGCTGCCGATTATCATCCCTGCAATGGCCGCGGCCCTCGCATTGATTTTTGGCCGCATTCCCAACGCGCAGCGCCAGATCGTGTTTTTCTCGCTGCTCCTTACCGCAGTAGTCAATGCCGTCCTCATCCTCATCGCGGATTTTGAAGGCATCCAAACCCTGCAGATAGGAGGTTGGGACGCCCCGGTGGGCATCACGCTCGTGGCGGATCGCCTCTCTGCGGTCATGCTCTTTACTTCCTCCGTAGTGCTGTTTTCTGTCATTTGGTACGCCATTTCCCAGGGCGTGCGCGATGGCACCAAGGACGAGCCGGTGGCCGTCTTCTTGCCCACCTACATGCTGCTGACCATGGGCGTAAATATTTCCTTCTTGGCCGGCGACCTGTTCAACCTCTACGTGGGCTTCGAGGTCTTCCTCGTGGCGTCGTATGTGCTGTTGACCCTGGGTGCCTCGGCTGGTCGCGTGCGCGCCGGTGTGGGCTATGTGATGGTGTCCATGGCCTCGTCCATGATTTTCTTGCTCGCGTTGGGCTTTGTGTATTCCTCCGTGGGCACGATGAACATGGCCCAGATTGGCCAGCGCATGCAGGACATCCCGGAGGGAACTCGCATCGCCATCTTTGCCACGCTGCTCGTCGCCTTCGGTATTAAGGCGGCCGTGGTTCCGCTGGACGCCTGGCTGCCGGACTCGTATCCCACAGCGCCGTCGCTAGTCACGGCCGTCTTCGCCGGCCTGCTGACCAAGGTCGGTGTCTACGCCATTATCCGCGCCCGCACCTCCGTCTTCACCGCCGGTGGGCTCGATACCGTGCTCATGTGGGTCGCCCTCGCCACGATGTTGGTGGGCATCTTAGGCGCGATTGCGCAGTCCGATATTAAACGCCTTTTATCCTTTACCCTGGTTAGCCACATTGGCTACATGATCTTCGGTGTTTCCCTCGGCACCGCCCAGGGCCTGTCCGGCGCCATCTTCTACGCCGTGCACCACATTCTGGTCCAAACCGCGCTATTCCTTGTGGTCGGACTGGTTGAGCGCCAGGCCGGCACCTCGTCGCTGCGTCGCCTGGGTTCGCTCATGTACTCGGCCCCGCTGATCGGAATTTTGTATTTCATCCCGGCCATTAACCTGGGCGGCATCCCGCCGTTCTCCGGTTTCTTAGGCAAGATCATCTTGCTGCAAGCCGGCGCAAATGAGGGTTCCTGGATGGCGTGGGTACTCATCGTCGGTGCCGTAGTCACCTCGCTGCTTACTCTCTACGTCATGATGCTGGTATGGGCTAAAGGCTTCCAACGCGACCGCGCCGATGCCCCGGAAGGCAACATGGCGCTCGCCCGTCCGGCCCCGCTTTCCGATATCACCGATGAGGTGGAATTTTCCTCCCGCCAGGATGTGGGCCGCGTGCCCTTTGGCATGATTGCTTCTACTACCCTGCTGGTGGCCGCGTCTACGTCCATTACCTTCCTGGCCGGCCCAATGTCCGGCGTGACTACCCGCGCTGCCGAATCCGCACAAGATACGTCCATCTACCAGTACGCGGTATTGGGCGACCGCGCGGATGATCCCACCCGCCACCTCAACCAGAAGGAGCGCTACACCGGCGGCGCGGACTCCTATGAAAATCGCCGCAACCCCTCCCCTGAGGCGGAGCCTCCGGCCACCCCGGGCTTGGATGCCCGCACCGATTCAGAAGCCGGCGGCCGCGATTCGCATTCCACCGCCGTAAAGTCCCCGGACGCCGCCAAGAGGAAGGATATTAGCGATGACTAACACGCGCTTTTCCGGCCTGCGCCACCGCTTCCACCCGTGGTTCATCGTCTGGCTGGTAGTCATGTGGTGCATGCTCATGGGCGAGGTCACCGTGGGCAACTTGGTGGCCGGGCTTATCATCGGCGTCGTCATTGTCTTTGCCCTGCCGCTGCCGGCCATGCCTATCGCCGGCATCGACGTTTCTTGGGGAAAGCTCATTGTGTTCATGCTCCGCTGGTTCTGGGAGTTGTTCTACGCCTCGCTCAAGGTGGGCTGGCTGGCCGTGCGTCCGCAGCCGGTGCCCAAGACCGCCATCTTGGAGCTGCCCATGCGCTTGGATAATGAGTTCGTACTCTCCCTGGCCGTAACGCTGTATAACCTGCAGCCAGGCGGCACGGTGACCGATATCGACATTGCAAACCGCATGATTACCGTCCATATCTTGGATGCCCACGATGAGGAACAAATCCAGCGCGAAATCAATGCTGTGGCCCGTTTGGAGGCCTCATTCATCGAAATCTTTGAAAGGAGCCACCCCTAATGGATCCCCAGATCTATAACGCAATTTTGCTGGTGGCCGCCGCGCTGCTGGTGGTCTCCTTCCTCATCACCGTCTGGCGCATTGTCACCGGCCCCAATTCGCTGGACCGCTTGGTGGGCATGGATGGCTTTACCGCGATGTTCCAATGCGCGCTGGCCACCTACATGTGCTGGTCGCTCAACACGACCGTGGTCTCAGCCATGCTGGTGATCGCGCTCTTGGGCTTCATTTCCACCGTATCTGTCACTAGGTTTAGGAAGAGGGATAATCAATGAGCTGGTCTTTCATCGCAGATGTGCTCTCGCTCATCCTGATAATCGGCGGCAGCGTCCTCACCTTGGCGGCGGCTATCGGCATCGCCCGCTTCAAGGACACCATGTCTCGTGTGCACGCGGTAAGCAAGCCGCAAACCACCGGCCTTATCCTGACGATCCTTGGTGCCATCATCCGCATCACCGGCGCGGAATCCTTCAGCGTTGCCGAGCGGGGGGATTTAGGAATGCTCGTTTTGCTGGTACTGTTTGCCATGTTCACTAGCCCGGTAACCGCGCAGCGCACCTCGCGTATTGCACGCCGTGAGGGTCTGTACGGCACCGAGGAAACCATGTCCCGCAACGACCGACCCGCCGCGAAGTCGCTGCGCCGCAAGTAGGAGACGCTTTTCACCGTGAAAAAGCTTTATGGGCTTCCCACTATGGTGACTTTGCTCGCCGCTCTTATCGGCGTCATCGTCTACCGCTTCAGCATCTTCGACGGCAATAGCGCCTTTGTGTGGCGCGTTCCCCTGGATCTGAAAATTTATTGGCTCGCCGGCGGCGAGGTGGCCCAAGGCGCGGATCTCTACGATAACGCCTATATCGGCGACCTGCCTTTTACCTATCCGCCCTTTTCCGGCACTCTTTTCACGTGGCTTTCCAGGCTTGCCGACGCCCCCTTAATCCTCCTCTGGCAGGGCGGCACCGCCCTCGCCTTGTTCACGGTTATTATGCTGGTCCTGCGCGAGCGCGGCCTCAAGCTCTCCCCGGCAATGTGGCTGCTGGGCATCTTGCTGCTGTGCTGCACCCCGGCGAATGAGCCGGTGCACGGCACCTTATTCTTTGGCCAGATCAACATCTTTTTGATGCTGCTGGTGGCCTTGGACATCCTCCCGCGCAAGCGCGCTCTGCCGGGTATCGGCATTGGTTTGGCCGCGGGCATGAAGCTCACCCCGGCCTATATGGGTCTGGTCTTGCTCTTCCAGAAGCGCTGGTGGCAAGCGATCATCGCCATCCTTACCTTCGCGGTGACCGTTGCCATTGGTTTAGTGACCATTCCGGATGCCGCCGATTTCTGGACCGACGCTATCTTTAAGTCCTCCCGCGTGGGCGAGCACACCAACCCAGGTGCGCAGTCCATTCGCTCGGTGATGGTCCGCGCATGGGGCATCGATGGCGGCTGGATCTGGCTTACCGCCGTGGTCGTGGTCTTCTTCTTGACCTGCCTGGCGCTGCGCACCGCGATGAAGCACCGCAATAATTCCGCCGCACTTGCGCTTGCCGGCATCAGCTCCTGCTTGGTCTCCCCGTTCTCCTGGTACCACCACTGGGTGTGGACGGTGCCGCTGGCCGTCGTCGTGCTAGTTGCCGTCAACCAGGGGCTGGGCAAGCGCCTGCACGGTTTCCTCGGCGCGCAGGTCGCTGGCCTCGTGTCGGTGCTCGCTATGTGTGCGGTGACCCTGCCGTTCATCTCCGCACCCGTGTGGCTATCTGCGGCGAGCCGCTCGCTCAACCACTGGGATCTGCAGCCGTGGGGAATGTTGGCCTTCACCGGTGCCGGTGTCCTCTTTATCGCCTTCTACGCGGTGTGGGGTTTTATCCCTGGCACCCAGCCGGAGGAGGAAGCGCCCGCCCCGGGCCGCCACCACCTGCCTGCGCAGCCCGAGCCCGCTACCGCGGAAACCGCTGTACGCCCAGCACGCTCGTTTAATACCGCAGCTACGAGCCGTGGGGGTCAAGGTCATTCACGGGCAGCGCAACCCGTCAGCGATGAAACGGCAGAAATGCCCGCGGTAGGGCCGGAAACGCGCGCGTTCCCGGCGGCCCAGGACATCACCGATATCCCCGATACCCCGGCCTACGGTCGCCACTCGCGCCCTGAGGACTAGCCCCAGGCCAGCCTGCCCGCCGCTTTAGAGCGGGCGGAAGGTGCGCAACTCGCGGCAGGTCTCCTCGACCACCTCGCGCCAGCTGCCGGATTCTTTGAAGAGGCGGCGCTGCCGCTCATAGCCGGCGCCGTCATCGATAATTTCGTGGATGAGGTTGAGCTCGTTGACGCATCCCAGCTCGCGCGCGATGGGGCTAAGCTCGTCCACCATCTCCGCTAGCTCGTCCTTGACCCAGGCCTCATCGGTCTCGCGGGAGGTAATCACCAGCGCATCCATACCATAGCGGGCGCCGCGCCACTTGTTTTCTGCCACGTGCCAGGGCTGCAGGGTGGGAAGGGGCTCCGCGGCGTCGATAAGCCGGTCGTAGTAGACCACCAAGCAATGAGTGAGCGCCACGATGGCGGAGAGCTCGCGCAGGTTGGACGTCGCATCAGAAACGCGCACCTCTACCGTGCCCCACTTGGAGGCCGGCCGAATATCGAAGTGCATGGAACCGGTGTGGTTAATAACGCCGGAAATGGCTTGGTCGCGCATATAGGACTGCCACTCGGCCCAATCGCGGAATTGGTACGGCATGCCTGCAGTGGGCAGCTGCTGGTACAGCATGGTGCGGTTGGAGGCATAGCCGGTATCTAGGCCCTCCCACCCAGGCGAGCACGCAGAAATGGCCAGCAGGTGGGGGTACTTAGTCATCAATGCATTGATGATGGGCCAGACGCGGTCCTCGTGGCTAATGCCCACGTGCACGTGCGTGCCCCATAGCAGCATCTGCTTGCCCCAGTACTGGGTGCGCGCGATGATTTCTTGATAGCTGGGCTTATCCGAAAGCGGGTTCTCGCGGAAGTCCGTAAACGGGTGGCCGCCAGAGGCCCAGACGTCTACGCCCAGCTTATCGGCGGCTTCTTCCACCGCTTTCAGGGAAGTGTTCAGGTCAGCGATGGCTTCCGGCACGGTATGGCAGATGCCGGTGACCAGCTCCACCGTGTTCTGGAGGAATTCCTTTTCCAGATGGATCTCGGGATGGGCTGCAGTGGCGAGGTCAATAAGTTCTGCGCCGCGCGGGACAAGGTCGCGCGTGTCGCGGTCCACGAGCGCCACCTCCCATTCCACGCCGAGCGTTGGTTCGGGAGAGCGGGCGAATTGTTCTGCCGGGATCTTCACCCATTCAGCTTAACGGGTGACAGGTATTAAGACGTGAATTTTATTTAACCTGTTCGCACCGGCGGTCCTGCGGGCGCGGAAAAGTTCAGATCACAAAAAGTCCAAGGCATTCGGCCGAAGAACTATGGTGCTTGCTCTTCGGCCGGATGGCCTTGGACTTTAAGTTAGGTGCGCGGCTTGCTTAGGCCTGCGGTACCGCCAGGGCGACGACGACGGCACCGTCATCGGTTGCTTCCTTAGGCAGGTCGCGGTTCATCGGGGCGATATCGGCCTGGTAGCGAGCGGCGACCTCCTTGGCCAGAGCCTCAGCGGAGGCGTCACCCTCGGGGAAGAAGACGGTGGTCTTTGGAACGGTGAGGACATCGCCCGGCAGGTTGCCCACGTAGCCAACCTTGAAGCCGCCGCCCTTGAGGGAATCGGCTTCCTTCTTGGCCTTGTCTACCTCGCCGGAGTTATTGAGGACGCTGACCTTAATATCGTTGCGGTCGCGCGCGGCGGAGTGGGCGTTTTCCTCGCCTGCGGCGGCATCTCCCTCGGCCGCGGCTCGCTCATCGGCAGCGCCGGAGGCAGCTCGGTCGCCTGCGCCGTCGCCTTCGCCCTCACCTGGCGCCGGTGCGGGGGCTGGGGCGCTAGCACCTTCGGAAGCGCCAGGGGCACGGGAGCCTGCGGCGTCGGGGCCGGCAGATCCTTCGGGCGCGGCACCGATGGTGGAACCGGTGGAGTTTTCCTGCTTGCTTTCGGAGGCCACGGTGGAGTCATCGTCACCCGAGGTCATGGAGTACAAAGCCCAAAGGCCGAGCATGACGGCCACCGCGATGAGGACCATCGCCAGGCCGCGCAGCGGGAGGCCGCCCTTTTTAGCATGCGCACCGCCACCAGCGGGGCGCTGCTTAGCAGCACTGGAAGCGGAGGCGCCGGCAGCAGAGCCGGCGCGGGTTTCGTCGGATACCTTGTCGGTCGAATTTTCCGGATTCACATTAGTCACATACGCAACACTAGTACTCAGAATTAACTATCCGGGGTATTTCCCCGCGCGGCGCGCCGCGTGTCTTCTCGCTCCTCTCGCAGGCGACGCAGCCGTGCAACCAGGAGGGGATGGGATTGGGCGGCCGCGGGGGCGTCGAGAAGCAGGTTAAGGCGCTGGTGGTAGCGCACCGGGGAGATATCCAGCTGCGCACGAATAGCCTCTTCTTTGCGGCCGATGCTGCGCGGCGCGGTTTCCTCAAAGTTCAAAATGGCGGCGTCTAGGTCAGACAAGGGGTTCATGCCTAAACTGTAAGGCATGACTATTCGCCCCATCGTTATCCACGGCGAGACCGTGCTTCATGAACCCACCCAACCGGTGGAAGAATCCGAGATTTCCACCTCGGAAATGCAGCAGCTCATCGCGGACATGTATGAAACCATGGATGCCGCCCATGGCGTAGGCCTGGCCGCTAACCAGGTAGGAATTGGCAAGCGCCTCTTTGTCTACCACTGCCCCGATACGGACGGCCCCAATGGCACCGAGCTGCCGTCCGAGGAGGCGGGCATGCGCAAAGGCTGCGTTATTAACCCCGTGCTGGAGACCTCCGAGATTCCAGAGACCATGCCTGCCGACGACGGCTCCGATGACGAGGGCTGCCTCTCCGTGCCGGGCGAGGGCTTTCCCACCGGCCGCGCCGACTGGGCGCGCGTGACCGGCAAGGACGAAAACGGCAATGACATCTCCGTCGAGGGTTATGGCTTTTTCGCCCGCTGCCTGCAGCACGAGACCGGCCACCTCGATGGCTTCCTCTACACCGATACCCTCATCGGCCGCTATAAGCGCCAGGCCAAGAAGGCCATTAAGCGCCACGGCTGGACCGAGCCGGGTTACTCCTGGTTACCGGGCGAGGACGCCGATCCCTTCGGCCACGACGACTAATGTCACGTATTTTCCGCTCCGATGCCGTCCAGGTGGGCGAGCGCGTGGTGGCCCGGCGCGATTTCGGCGGCGTCCATAGCGATGTCATCGGTCACGTACTCAGCCTCGACCCGCTGGTCATTCGCCCACAAGAGGTCGGCGGCTACCCCTCCGACCTGGAAGCGGTGGAAATCCCGCCGGAGCAGCTAAAGATCATCAAGCGCCTCTCTCCACGCATGGTCCGCAACTCCGATATCCGCGCAGTGGAGGTTGCCGCGGCCGCGGCCTTCCCCGGCACGGACCACGCCTGGACCAGCGACGGTTCCTGGCTGTTGCGCGCGAGCGACGGGGTTTCCGGCCACTCCAACTCTGCCGTGCCTGTGGGGCCTTCCGCCGGCTTTACACCAGTGCCGCTGGAGGAGATTAAGGCCTTCTACGCCCGCCACAACCTTCCGGTGCGCCTGTTGGTCCCTGTCTCTTATACACATCTGACGCTGCCGACGAGCGATCTAGTGTAGAT
>OJKZ01000574.1_pt1 | contig 14093 bp, 9 predicted proteins | sample 1596791 | NCBI WGS metagenome assembly OJKZ01 (sample SAMEA3904677, study PRJEB24821) | metagenome | biome: Builtin; feature: hospital; material: surface | place: USA | collected 2013-06-04 | reverse complement strand
GTCTGAAAGCAATTGACTATAGTTCAGTCACAGTCGGCATAATTAAAACATCCGTTTCTGATGACCTTGGCGTTGGCAATCGAACGATCGTCATTTCAAGTGAGTATGTCACACCACTTGTCGCAATTAAGGTAATTCAGGCAAAGAGTAAGCATGCATATATTCGATTCTATTGGCGGGCGCAAGGTAGCCTAGAACAGCAGCATCTCCAGCGAGAACTTGTCAACCAGCTGACTAGAATGAACTTGCCACCCGTAGCTGACGCTGCGCGTCGTGGTGAGGTGGTAGACGTCGTGCGATGGGATACTGCAATTCCAGTATTTGATGTCGGCAGCGTTACACGAACAACTGCTGCACGATTTGAAGATGGACTCCCATCAGGTGTCTTTCTTGCCGGAGACTATATGAAAGCGCCCCACCTCGAGGGTGCTGCAGTAAGCGGAGCCCAGGCAGCAACCCGCGTACTGGCACACGTTAGTGACCGTATGTAATTACTTTTAATCATAGTTAGCATCAGAGCATTACTGCTATACAAGAAGAGCCCCACTCTCTCAAGTGGGGCTCTTCTGCTCTAGACTAGCTACTCCCTACAGCTCATCAGTAGCAATTGTCACTTCTGGCTCAGCCTCTTCGGCCTGGGCTTCGGCGACAAACTCATCCTCCGGAGAGTCATTTTTCTCAAGCGGCAGTGGATGCGCACCCGTACCAACCGGCACTTTGTTGCCGATGATGACGTTCTCCTTAAGACCCTTGAGGTGGTCGGCGCGGCCACTGGTGGCAGCGTTGATCAGCACGCGAGTTGTGTCTTGGAACGACGCAGCAGACAGCCAGCTATCACTCCAGATACTCACCTTGGTGATACCAAGCAGCAGCTGTGCATACTGGGCTGGTGTTTTGCCCTGGGCAACAAGCTCCTTGTTGGCATCAACCACTGATGCCTTGGAGATGATGTCGCCCATGACGAAGGTGCTGTCGCCTGGATCATCAATCTGCACCCGGCTAAACATCTGCCGGACGATGATCTCAAGGTGCTTGCCAGCCACATCCTGGCCCTGCGCAGCATAGATACGAAGTACTTCGTTGATGATGTAGCGCTGGGTTGCCTCTGTGCCCTTGAGGCGCATGAGGTCGTGCAGGTTGAGCGAACCAAGTGTCAGGCGATCGCCTGGCTCGACCATATCGCCTGGCTTAACGACAAGATACATCGTGCCAGGGATTTCGTAGCGGACTGGTGCTGTCGCGTTGCCTGTGAGGACAAGCGAATCACCGGTGGACTCAACCACTCCATCAAACGGTGCAGTGAGTGGCTGTGTGCCATCGTCGAATGACGCGATGACGTCGCCAACCTTGACCTTGCTGCCCGATTGTACCATCACCATGCGGCCATCGAGCGGCATACGCTCTACCTTACCTGCTTGTGGCGTGACCTGTACAACGTACTTCTTGCCATCTTCCCAGATATCGACCAAACCAGCGACTTCTGTGACGTAGGCCTGACCTTTCGGGTTACGTGCCTCAAAGAGCTCCTCGACACGCGGCAGACCCTGGGTGATGTCTGACCCACCAACACCAGAGCTGTGGAAGGTATTAAGCGTCAGCTGTGTACCTGGCTCACCGACCGACTGCGCGGCAATAACCCCAACTGGCTGCGAACCATCGACGAGTTGGCCAGTTGCCATATCGATCCCGTAACTCTTACGTGGAATACCGTGCAAGTTCTTAGTAGAGAGGACAGACTGGATACGTACTTGGTCGATCGACTGATCTGCCTCGATAGCGTTGGCAATCTCACGTGTAATGAGCTGGTCGCGGTCGAGGTGGCCTGGCACTGCCTCGGCGGTGTAGCGGCCAAACAAGCGGTTGCCAAACTCGATCATCGTCTCCTCAGACTCATTGCGATAGATAGTGAAGCCATCGTCATCGCCCTCTTCATCCTCAACAGTAAAGACATCCTGCGAGACATCGACCAAGCGACGCGTGAGATAGCCAGAGTCGGCCGTCTTGAGGGCGGTATCGATAAGCCCCTTGCGAGCACCACGCGTTGCCACGAAAGCTTCCAGGCTCGACAACCCTCGCTTGAAGTTGCTACGCACTGGCAGCTCAATCTCGCGGTTGGCAGCATCCACCTGGATACCGATCATCGCACTCGCTAGCTTAATATTGTTGACGCTACCACGAGCACCAGAGTTCACCATCGTTGCGACAGAGGTGTCCATGTGGGCCAACTGGCTGCGCAGGAAATCCTCTACCTTGCGGTCGACGGTGCGCCAGTTGTTGACGGTCAATGTGTAGCGCTCATCCTCGGTAATGAGCCCTTGGTCGAGCTGCTCCGAGATCGCAGCAGAGCGTGCGTCACCCTCAGCCACGAAGTCAGCAATTTCGTCGAAGCTGAGATAGTCTTCCATACCAGTCGACACCGCAGCAGTGGTGGCAAAGCGGAAGGCCAAGCCCTTCATGCGGTCAGCAGTGATAGCAGTCTCAGCAGCGCCATAACGCTCGAAGATCTGACCAAGTACCCGCTTAAGCTCTTTCTTGGTCTGGACGTTGTTGTTGTAAGGGAAGTCCTCTGGCAGGATCTCGTTAAAGAAGACACGCCCCAAGGTAGTCGTCCGGATTTCACCCTTAGCCCGGATGCGAATCGGGCTCTGCAGGTGGAGCTTGCCCATGTCGTAGGCTAGCTCAGCAGCCCGGCTGTCGGCAAAGACAGCGACAGTATCAGTCTGAGCCGAAGGCTTCTCATATGTGAGGTAGTAGTTACCGAGCACCACGTCCTGGTCGATACTGAGGACAGGACTCCCGTCGGCAGGCTTAAGCAGGTTATTGACGGCACTCATCAGCTCGCGTGCTTCGGCCTGTGCTTCGGCGCTGAGCGGCAAGTGGACAGCCATCTGGTCGCCATCGTAGTCGGCATTAAAGCCGTTAGCGACGAGCGGGTGAAGCTGGATCGCCTTACCCTCAACCAGCTTTGGCTGGAAGGCTTGGATACTCAAGCGGTGTAGTGATGGCGCACGGTTAAGCAGGACATACTTGCCCTTGATTACCTCATCCAATGCATCCCACACAACCGCTTCACCTGCCTCAATTAGGCGCGTTGCACTACGGATGTTGTGAGCGTAATCGCCCTTGATAAGCCAGCTGATGACAAATGGTTTGAAGAGCTCAATTGCCATCTGCTTTGGCAAACCACACTGGTGAATCTTGAGCTTCGGGCCCACCACGATGACCGAACGGCCCGAGTAGTCCACGCGCTTACCCAGCAGGTTCTGGCGGAAGCGCCCTTGCTTACCCTTAAGCATATCGCTAATGCTCTTAAGGCGGCGGCGGCCACCAGTTGCGTTGACAGCACGGCCACCACGAGCAGCCGAGTTATCAATCAGGCTATCGACCGCTTCTTGCAGCATACGCTTCTCGTTGCGTTGAATTACCTCTGGTGCGTTGAGCTCGATGAGCTTCTTGAGACGGTTATTACGGTTGATGACGCGGCGGTAGAGGTCGTTGAGATCACTCGTCGCAAAGCGTCCACCACTCAAGGCTACCATTGGCCGCAAATCTGGTGGAATGACTGGCAAAACCGTCATACACAGGCTCGATGGTTTAATACCTGCCGCTTGCATACCCTCCAGCACCTTAAGGCGCTTAAGGAGCTTCTTCTCGCGTTGACCACGCGCGCCTTCGGCTTCTTCTTGCAGATCGGCGATAAGCGCGTCGAGGTCGATATCATCAAGGAGCGCCTTGAGGGCATCACCACCCATACCAACCTTCACGAGCTCTTCATACTCTTCGGGTAAGTTGCGATAGTCGGTATCGCTTAGGAGGGCGCACTTTTGCAGACTCTCGAGCTGGGCTTTCTTTTGGCTGTAGGTTGCCTCAAGCTCTTCGTACTCGCGTGTTTGCTGCTCAGCAAGAGCCTTCACGTCTGCCCCATCAGCTTCAGCTTCACGCTGAAAGCGAATCTTGATGGCAGCCCGTGCCGCCTCAGTCTCAGCCTCAAGGTCAGTCAAATAAGCGTCGCGTGTTTCAGCGTCGACGTCGAGGATGACATAGGTAGCAAAGTAGGCGATCTTCTCGAGATTGCGCACCGTAATACCTAGCAAGAGGCTCATTGCACTGGGCGTGCCGCGCATAAACCAAATATGCGCAACAGGGGTGGCCAAGCTAATGTGCCCCATCCGCTCGCGGCGCACGATCGACTTGGTGACAAGCTCGCCATTCTTGTCTACTGCAGCTTCGCGGCTGCGCACACCCTTGAGCTTGCTGTCGTGTGGGTTGATATCTTTGACTGGGCCAAAAATTCGCTCACAAAACAGGCCATCGCGCTCAGGCTTCTGGGTTCGATAGTTAATCGTCTCCGGCTTGGTGACTTCGCCGTAGCTCCACTTGAGGATATCCTCGGGGCTGGCGACGGCCAAGCGTACCGCATCAAAATTGGCGATATCGTGATCTGTTACCACGTGGGACATCTTAGGCTTCCTCCTCGCTTAGGTTTTCTACTGTGTCAATATCTTGGACGGACATGCCGCTGTCATCAGCGATCGTGCCAATGCCGTCGGATTCATCAAGATAGGTTGCTTCGTCATCGCTCTCGTCAGATGGGACGGTTTTGTCAGCAGGGCCTGCAGCAGCAATGACATGCTCGGCATCAACCGACTCGTCAGACTCATCCAGCAGGTCAACACGCAGACCCAAACCTTGCAGCTCCTTGACAAGCACGTTAAAGCTCTCAGGTAGCTTTGGCCCGGCAATTGGCTCGTCCTTGATGATTGCCTCGTAGGCTTTGGCTCGGCCATACACGTCGTCTGATTTAATTGTCAGCATCTCCTGTAGAGTGGTCGCAGCACCGTAAGCTTCGAGTGCCCAAACCTCCATCTCTCCGAGGCGCTGGCCACCATTTTGAGCCTTACCACCGAGTGGCTGCTGAGTCACCATAGTGTACGGGCCAGTGCTGCGGGCGTGGATCTTGTCGCTCACCATGTGGTGGAGTTTGATCATATGCATCACGCCGACTGTTGTACGCTCCTCGAATGGCTCACCGCTCAGGCCATCGTAGAGTTGGCTCTTGCCGTCGCGCGCAATGCCAGCCTTTTCAAGCTCATCCTTGATGGTATCGGCTGGCACACCGTTGAACGGCGGCGTGGCAACCTTGTAGCCGAGTGCTCGTGCAGCCATGCCGAGGTGCGTCTCAAAGAGCTGGCCAAGGTTCATACGGCTTGGCACACCAAGCGGGTTAAGGATGACATCAACAGGAGTACCATCAGCTAGGTATGGCATATCCTCTACCGCCATAACGCGGGCACACACACCCTTGTTACCGTGGCGGCCAGCCATCTTGTCACCAACACCAATCTTGCGCAATTGCGCGACAAAGATCTGAATCTGCATCAATACGCCCGTCTTGAGCTCGTGGCCATTCTCGCGGCTAAATACCTTGACGCCAACAACTTTACCGCCACCAGCATTGTTCATGCGCTGGCTGGTGTCGCGCACATCCTTGGCCTTTTCACCAAAGATTGCACGCAGCAAGCGCTCCTCACTGCTGAGCTCTTGCTCACCCTTTGGTGTAATCTTGCCGACCAAAACATCGCCCGCCTTGACCTCAGAGCCAATCTGCACAATACCGCTCTCATCCAAGTGGCGAAGGCTATCCTCACTCACATTGGGAATATCGCGCGTCACGATCTCTGGGCCAAGTTTTGTCTCACGCACCTCGACGGTGTAGTCCTTGATATTAATGCTGGTAAGGGTATCATCCTCTACCAAGCGGCGGCTCAAAATTACTGCGTCGTCCATGTTGTAGCCGCCCCACGGCATAAAGGCTACCAGCAAGTCCTTACCGAGGGCGAGCTCACCATCGGCAATGGACGCGCCCTCGATGAGCGTGTCGCCCTTCGCAACGGTTTGGCCACGGCTAACCCGGACTTTTTGGTTGATACAACGATCGTCATTGCTCTTGGCAAAGTGAATCAAGTCGTAGCGCTTGACGCCATCAGCATAGCGCACCTCGACTGCTTCGCCATCAGCTCGAATCACTTCCCCATCAGCCTCGGCTGTAATGAGCTGGCTGGAGTTGCGTGCCACCTCGTGCTCAATACCAGTGCCAACCGTTGGTGACTCTGGCTGCAAAAGCGGCACTGCCTGGCGCTGCATGTTAGAGCCAGTCAAACTGCGGTCGATACGGTTCTTCTCGATAAATGGCACGAGGCTCGCCGTCGACCCAAGGATCTGCTTGTGTGCAGCATCCATGTAGGTAACTTCGCTGGTATCTACCTGCCCTGGCTGGAGGAACTTGCGAGCACTAACGCGATCGCGCACGAAGGTGCCATCCTCATTAAGGCGAGCACCAGCATCGGCAATCACCTCTGTTACTTCTTGCGAAGCATCGAGGTAGACGATTTCATCAGTCACGCGGCCATCAACCACTTTGAGGTATGGTGTCTCAATAAAGCCGTATTCGTTGATACGTGCATAGGTAGCGAGGTTAAGCACCAGACCAATGTTAGCACCCTCTGGTGTCTCCACCGAGCAAATCCGGCCATAGTGGGTGGGGTGAGCATCGCGCACCTCAAAGCCAGCCCGCTCCCGGCTCAAACCACCAGGCCCCATCGAGCTCAGGCGACGCTTGTGGCTCAGCTCCGACAGTGGGTTCACCTCATCAAGCAGCTGGCTCAACTGGCTACTAGCGAAGAACTCGCGCACTGCTGCCACTACCGGGCGAGCATTAATCAGCTGGCTTGGCGTAACTGTCTCGAGGTCACTCATGCTCATACGATCCATTGCATTGCGCTGCATCCGGAGCATACCAACGCGGAACTGGCGCGCCACCAACTCGCCAACCAGTTTCACACGGCGATTGCTCAGCGAGTCGATATCATCAGCTGGCTCTTGTGTGTTGTTAAGACGAATAATTTCACGCAAGACACCAATCAAATCACTCATCTGCAATGTACGATATTCGGTCGTATTAGGCACATCAACACCCAGGCGCTGGTTGATCTTGTAGCGGCCAACGCGGCTGTAGTCGAAGCGCTTAAAGTCGAAGAACATGCGCTCAATCATCTGACGAGCGTTCTCTACCGTAGCGAGGTCGCCCGGGCGCAGGCGGCGATAGACCTCAATCAACGCTTCATTGATGCCGTGCGCTGGATCCTTCTCGAGCGTGGCTTCGATGTATTTCATCTCACCGGTGTCGATATCGGCAAAGGCCTCACGAATGGCCGACACCTTGCTCATACCAAGAGCACGCAGCAAGGTGGTGGCTGCAATCTTGCGGCGGCGATCGATCTTCACATAGATTGCGCCTGATGGACTGGTCTCAAACTCGAGCCATGCCCCACGGCCTGGGATCATCTTGGCACCATAGAGGTTGCGTCCTGCCACGCGGTCGGCACTAAACAGCACACCAGCACTCCGAATCAGCTGGCTTACCACTACGCGCTCTGTTCCATTGATGATAAACGTTGCGCGCTCCGTCATCCAGGGGTAGTCGCCCATGTAGATGCTCTGTTCTTTCACTTCGCCAGTCGTCTTGTTGATAAGCTCGACGGTGGCTTGCAGTGGTGCGTCGAAAGTCAGGTTGTTTTCTTTCGCAAACTGCTCTGTATGCTTGGGCTCGCCAAAGGCATAATCTTTAAAGCGCAGCTCGAGCTTCTGGCCAGTGTAGTCTTCGATTGGGTTGAGCTCTGCGAAAATTTCGCTCAAGCCCGTCTCGACGAAGTCTTTCCAGGATTCTTCTTGGTGAGCCAGCAAGTCGGGTACTGCCAGCGCGGTGTCATTGCTAGTAAAAAACACACGCGATGGAGCAGCTGTTGCCGTGGTAGGTGTAGGCATGTAAACTCCTCTTGAATTATTGTTATCTATCCGCACGCGTAAGGACTCCAAAACCCTACTCGTGCATTTGTTGTGGCACCGAAGCTTTACTCAATATAAGTTTTCGCACACTAAAACGCCACGCCACCGGCGTAGTCCGCACCTAACCCATATTACACAACCTTCATTAATTTTTGATTGTAGCAGATCGCGCCTTACTCCGTCAAGTGACAAAGCCTCAATTTTTATAGACCGCTTGAATAGTATCGTAACACACTGTAACGCATTTCTTTGTCATACTACGGCGCGTCAGGTTAATAATACACCCCTTTATAACCGGTGTAAGCTATTTGACCCAAAGCCATTAACATAATAGAAGAAGCGGCCGGTCTTGGCAGAAACACACAGTCTTTGAACTGGAGACTGCCAAAAGGCGCATTTGGCACTTGTGTCGCGTAGAATGCTTTCGCCATAATGCCGAAGTGAATCGTTTTTATACCACACTGTGTCGCCAGCTGGTATCGGCTGTGTATAGGTTTGTGCTTGCGCAGCTGATATCCATCCACTACACTCTTTCCCAACCGTACAGCGGATAAATGGTTGCTGTGCAAGCAGGCGGTTGCGGTCATCCTGCGAAGTAATCGTCCCATACACACCACCATCAGCGTACGCATCCCACGAAATTACACCATCCGACGAGAACGTAGCAGCCCGTGCTAGCATAGCACCTTCGACGAGCTGCGATTTCATCAGGGAGGCAGCGCTTTGACGGTTCTTGTAGAATATACTCACGGCTACAATGGTCAAAAGCATTAGCATAACCGTTAGCCATACTATCACTGTTACCCGACGTGGGCGATAATGCATAATACGCCGGAAACGTAAGGGTTTTTGGCTTGATTTAGGTTCGGAGCTAGTATCTGCACTACGCGGTATCATATCTATATGATACCATAAAGTTGCTACGAACGCTGTGTGATTTTTTGTATGCGAGCACCAATCACTTCATCAGCCAGGCCATAGGCTACGGCGTCCGCGGCGCTTAGCCAGTAGTCGCGCTCCATATCGGCCTTGATTTTATCGAGTTTCTGGCCAGTGTTGTCCGCCATAATGGTGGCCAGCCGCTCCTTGAGAGCGATGCTCTCGCGTAAGCTAATTTCTTGGTCTGTCACTTTGCCGCGCGTACCACTGCTCGGCTGGTGGATCATCACTCGGGCATTAGGCAGGACAAAGCGTTTACCCTTCGCACCGCTACTAAGCAAGAAGGCACCCATGCTTGCCTGCAGACCAATACCAATCGTCTGCACATCTGGCGCGATGTATTGCATAGTATCGTAGATTGCAAGGCCGTCATACACACTGCCACCAGGGCTGTTGATATAGAGTTGAATGTCTTTATCTGGATTTTCATTGGCAAGATGGAGAAGCTGCGCGACAACAACATTGGCTGTCATCTCAGTCACTTCTTCGCCGAGGAAGATAATGCGATCCTCGAGCAAACGTGAGTATATATCATAGCCACGCTCACCATCACGTGTGCGGACAATGACGTTGGGCACTAGGTAATCATTCGGTTTCATCATAGTACCATTGTAACGAGAAAATTAGCACTCGTCAATATAGAGTGCTAATTTCTGCTATGCGAGCTGTACTATCTGCTACTTCTTAGTATTCTGCGCTACCAGCCAGTCAATCGTCTTCTCTGTCAAGAGGCGGTTGGCGATCTCGTGTTGCACCTCTGGCTCATCAAAGCGCGCCACCATGGTTGCATCATTGGCATACTGTTGCTTGAAGGCACTGATGCGCTCTTGTAGCTCCTCTGCTGTGGCTTCAATCTTCTCGGCCTTGCTCAGCTCAGCCAGGACAAGCCCAGCCTTAATGCGCTCATCGGCCGCTGGCTTAGCCTCCTTCTCGATCCACTCGTCTTTGTCCTTATATTCCTTCTCGGCAAGGTACTGTTCGAGAGTCCGGCCACGGTGAGCGAGGTTCTGCACCAAGTCTTGCTCGATCGAGCGAAGCTGGTCAGCACGCAATACCTCTGGGATAGCTACCGTACTGGCATCGGCCAACTGCTTGACGGCTACATCGCGCAGCTCGTCATCTGCCTCACGCTGCTTTTGCGCAGTAATTTCCTTCTCGATATCTTTCTTGAGGTCATCAATAGAAGTAAATGGCCCAACCTTCGCCGCAAACTCATCAGTCAGCTCAGGTAATGTCACTTTCTTGACCTTCTTAATGGTCGTATCAAAAACGACTGCTTGCCCAGCTAGTTCGCTCGCATGGTAGTCCTTCGGAAAGGTGAGTTCAACTGCCTTCGTTTCACCAGCCTTAAGGCCAATCAATGCCTCTTCGAAGCCTGGAATGAATGACTTGCTGCCAAGTACAAGCGGATAGTCCTTCCCGGTGCCACCAGCAAAAGGCGTACCATCGCGCTTACCTACGAAGTCAATCGTCACCTCGTCGCCGTCCTGGGCTGCTTCATCAGTGTCCGTACGCTCGGCCATGCTGTGGCGAATCCGGTCAAGGATCTCCGTTACTTCTTCTGGCGCAACGGTTATCTTCGCTGGCTTGAGCTTGAGTTTCTTATAGTCACCGAGAGTAATCGTGGGCATAACCTCTGCCTCAGCAGTAAACTCCAGCTCACTACCAGGCACAAACTTCTTAATCTCCACCTCTGGGCGTTCAAGCACCTGCACGTCACTCTCGAGGAAGGCTGCAGCAACTGCTTTGCTCAGGGCGTTGTTTAGCGTCTCCTCGGCGAGGTGTTCTGGATTGGTATTCTTTGCAACCAACTCGAGTGGGGCATGACCCTTGCGAAAGCCGTCAACCTTCGTCGTCTTAGCGAGTTTACGCAAAGCAACCTGGCGAGCTGCTTCCAGTTCGTCTGCACCGACGGTAATCGTGGCGCGTACTTTGGTGTCTGATAGGTGGTCTAGTGTCGTCTTCATAGTTGGTTATTGTATCATATGTCGCTGGTGGTGTGAAATAGGCATGCGACAGACCCAAGTATGCATGTGTATATATGCTGTTTCGCAAGACGAGCAAAACGAGAGGCTAACAGAGATGAGCTACAGTTGCAACAGAGACAGATGGTGACACTACGATAAATCAAAGTCATCATCTTCACTGCGCGATGGCTGACGACGGTAATCCTTAACGGCACTGACGACGCGCTCCAGGCTGAGCTTTTGCTCCTCGCTCGTGGCAATATTCTTGAGGGTGTAAATCTCGTTCTCCAGCTCATCCTCACCAACAAAGAGGAAATATGGGATCTGTTTCTTGATCGCTGCTTTGAGCTGCTTGTCTAGTTTGCGACCAGTGAAATCGACTTCCACATTGACGTCCTCATCGCGCAGGTCGTCCGCTAGCTCTAGTGCACCGCGCATTGCCCCGCCAAGGACGATCATATAAATATCGGTTGTGGAGCTAAACTCTGGTAGCAGCTGATGCGCCTCGAGAAAGAGCTGCATCATTGATAGGCCCGGTGCAAAGCCGACCGCACTAATAGGCTCAGCGCCAAACATCCCTACTAAGCCATCATAGCGCCCACCACCAAAGAGCGAACGGTTATTATCTGGATGCGTGTCGAAAAACTCAAACACTGTACCCGTGTAATAGTCTAACCCACGCATGAGCGTGATATCGAAGATGGCATTTGTTACGCCGCTACGCTCAAGTAGTGTAAAGAGCCGCTGCACATCGCGCACCGCCTCACTATCGCGAATCGATTCGGGGAGATCGGCCATAGTACGTGCCGTCAAGAGCTGAGCAATTCGTTGTAAGCCGACCGGTGCCGCCGCCTCACCAAAGATCTCAATCGCCTGATCGCGAAAAGCCTGCGGTGGAATCTTGTTCTTACGATCAAACAGCCGAATCATCAGCTGAGCCTGCACGGCATCGAGCTCAAGAAACTGCGCCATCATAAGGTTGATCAACTGGCGATTGTTGATGCGAATAGTATACATGTCGTCCGTCGCGCCAAAGGCCTTCATGATACGGCTACCAAGTGCGATAATCTCGGCCTCGGCCTGCATGTTATCAACACCAAATATATCGACATTCATCTGCCAAAATTCACGCTCTCGCCCCCGTTGTGGTCGCTCATAGCGCATAAACTGGGCAATACTAAACCAACGCGCTGGATAGGCGATCTCTTGGCGGTGCTTGGCAATCATCCGGCTTACGCTCGGTGTCATTTCAGGACGGATCGCTACCTGTCGATCGCCACGATCAATAAACTGATACGTCTGGTCATTCACTAACTCGTCACCACTCTTGGCGGCATACACCTCAACCGGCTCAAGCAGTGGTGCATCGTATTCTTCGTAGCCGTAGCTCTTGGCGACGTGACGCCAGGTCTGAAAGATGTATTTGCGCACGCGAAGATCTTCCGGATACCAATCCCGTGCCCCCCGATATGATTCCGATGAAAGTTTTGTCATAGTTACTGCTATTTTTGCATAAACGGCATAGAAAAACAAGCCCTTGGCCGGATTCACCGCTCCATAGCGCCACGCAGCGCTACATACTCCTTCGCTACCTTATGTTTGAGAAGGAGTAAAAAGAGTAGAATCTCTACTCCTGATCTGAGTACAACCGATGCTGCTGCACCCAGACATACATCGCAATACCCGCTGCTACACCGACATTAAGGCTACGCGTACTGCCAAATTGCTCGATAGCGGCAATGGACGTGGCTCGCTCAAGCAGCTCGGGACGAATACCAGGCCCCTCTGCCCCAAACAAAAGCACGGCACTACGCGGCAGCGCGACCGAGTGAAGTGGCCGTGAACCGGCAACATTATCGACTGCGATGAGTGGCCGGTCAGCAATAGCCTGCAAGAAATCTTCAACCGTTTGGTGATAATGCACATGCAGATACGTATCCGTCATCATTGCACCACGCTTATTCCACTGCCGCCGACCAATGATATGGACATACCGCACCCCAAAGGCATTGGCACTGCGGACGATTGTCCCCATGTTGAAATCGCGCACCACATTATCAATCGCAATATGAAGTGCCGAGCCATGCTCATCAAGATCGGCAACGATCGCTTGGTGAGACAGCCCTTTATAGCGGTCTACCACATTGCGACGGTCGGTTGCCGCAGGGGCAGAGTGTTGGGTGCGCTTCATCGTGCTCATTAGTTATATTATGCTGCTCTTCCTATAGCATCAGTATTATTTTCTTAGGCAGGCTGCTGCGCCATTCCGCTGATCTTGCGAATGATGCGGATATCATCTTCAGTAAGCTCACCCTGTGTTGGCTGTCCGGTGCGTGATGATATAGCCAGGCCGTACAGTAAGTGTCCTGCAGTATCTGGCGTAAGATCTTCGCCCGATCGTGTAGCAATTAAACCTAGCGCACCAACCATCCGTCGGCGCACCTCAGCATACTGCTTATCTCCAGCTTCACCCGAGTTGGCGGTGCCGCACTCCTCTCGGATTTCTTCGATCTTTTGTTGTATCCACTCTAGTTTGTCGAACTTTTGGGACGATGAATGGGTAGAGGTCATAGCATTGCTCCTTACATAATCTAAAATAGTGGCAGACCCGCCACAGTTTATTTACCTGATTGTACCACAAAACTCTTTACGCAAGACCAAAATTCGTATACAATACACGGTAAGAGCCTGTGGTGCGTATTATCTGCGGATGTGGCGGAATTGGTAGACGCGCTAGCTTCAGGTGCTAGTGCCCTGCGGGGCGTGGAGGTTCAAGTCCTCTCATCCGCACCAACAAGCTCTTACCCGAACCCACCCCAGTCGAAAACGTCTGGGATGTGGTCTCAGATGATGAACAACGCTCACCCACCAGGGTGGGCGTTGTTCGTATTGTGGAGCTCGTGGGCTCATCGTCAGCGGTGGGCGGTGTGGCTGAGGGGTGGAGTGAGCAGGGCGCTGAGGCGAGTGCCGGAGCCAGTGTCGGCGAGGTGGACGGGGCGAGGGGTCAGGGTTGGCGCGTCAGCATCAGCTCCTCCTCCCCCGCTGGCATCGTCAGTCCCTTCTTCTCCTGCGCTGTCCTGCCCATCGTGTGCGCCCGGCTGCTTGCCGCCGTCGGTCGCGCCATCGCCTTGGTCAGGCAAGATGACTCGGCCGTCCTCATCGACTAGCGGGTTGACCAGCACCCGCTGGAAGAACACCTGGTTGAGCAGCTTCTTCAGGTGAGCGGGCGCAGCGGTGTAGAGGCGGTGGCAGTCTTCGAGGAGGTCAAGGGCTTGGGTGAGGTGCTGGCGGACTTCGGCGGCTGTCTCTTATACACATCTCCGAGCCCACGAGACAAGAGGC
>OJKZ01000571.1_pt1 | contig 14145 bp, 18 predicted proteins | sample 1596791 | NCBI WGS metagenome assembly OJKZ01 (sample SAMEA3904677, study PRJEB24821) | metagenome | biome: Builtin; feature: hospital; material: surface | place: USA | collected 2013-06-04 | reverse complement strand
ATACTCAGCTTGAACAGATTAAAAAGGGAGGAACTGTCGCCGGAACAATAGCCTACGAGCTCGATGATTTAACCACACCTGTGGACCTTGTCGCGTCTAAGTCCTTCAGCCAAGACGAAATCGGCCGCCAAACTTTCGAGCTCGATTAACTGCCCGTACTCAACGCGAGTAACTCTCCCGTTCTGGCTACTGCAGAAGCCGAAGCCCGCTGAAATACAGGGCCTGAAGTGAGATCGAACCATTTTCGCGCCCCGGCTCTGTCTGGCCGCACATGGCCGCTCCTTACTCTGCAGCAAACTCAGCAGTTCCCACAGCCCGATGGAGTGCCCTAGGGCTGTTCCAACCCTTCCCTATGCAAACGTTACCCCTGCTTTTACCTCCGGTTTCTCCACAGCATAGAATCATCAGTGACATTCACCCCGATGTCACTATTTCTGTGATGGGAGATACATATGGCGACACTAGATTCCCTTTTAGTGCCCGGCGCGGTGGAGCTCCACGGCGCCGCAGATAACTGGAGGCAGGCCATCCGGCTCGCGGGCTCGCTGCTGGAAGAAGCAGGCACAATCACCGCGGACTACACCGAGGCAATGGTGCACTCCGTGGAAGAAACGGGCCCCTACATTGTGGTTGCTCCTGGCTTCGCATTCGCGCACGCGCGCCCTTCGGAGGCGGTGAAGGAAACCTCCCTGTCGTGGGTACGGCTGGATAGCCCGGTGGAATTCGGCCATGACTCTAACGATCCCGTCGACCTAGTCGTAGCTTTTGCCGCGCGCAATGACTCCGAGCATCTGCAGGCGATGAAGCAGCTAGCAAAGTTGCTTGCTACCAAGCGTGATGAGCTCAATCGCGTGGACTCTGAAGAGGAGCTCCGTGCGGTTCTTACTGCACACACGCAAAACAAAAAGCAGCCGGCGGCCAGGCCGCAGGCAACATCAGAGCCCCAAGAAGCAAAGGACACGGCCGCAGATTCTGTCGCGTCCAAGGGAAAGATCCTCACGGTGTGCGGCAACGGCCTAGGAACGTCGTTGTTCCTTAAGAACACGCTAGAGCAGGTCCTCGATGAATGGGGCTGGGGACCGTACCTGAATGTAGAAGCCACGGACACCATCTCCGCCAAGGGTCGTGCGAGCGAGGCAGATTTCCTGCTCACCTCCGGCGAAATCGCAGCAACGCTTGGCGACGTCGGCGTTCCCGTCTACGTCATTCAAGACTTCACCTCTATGTCTGAAATCGATGGGGCTCTGCGCGAGCTCTATGACATCTAAGGAGCATCCTCATGGATTTTCTTCTTGCTATAGCAAACTTCCTCGTCAATGAGATCCTCTCCGTCCCGGCATTCCTCATCGGTATCATCACCTCGGTCGGCTTGGCCGCGATGGGACGCGGCACCGGCAAAACCATTGGCGGCGCCATCAAGGCCACGCTCGGCTTCTTGCTCATTGGTGCCGGCGCCGGTCTCGTTACCGATTCGCTGGAACCGCTCGGCGCCATGATTACGGGCGCTACCGGCGCGCAAGGCGTGGTCCCAACGAATGAGGCCATCGTCGGCATTGCCCAAGACCAGTTCGGCAGCCAGGTCGCCTGGATAATGATCCTCGGCTTTGTGGTCTCCCTGCTCCTCGCCCGCTTCACACCCATGAGTTACGTGTTCCTCACCGGCCACCACGTCCTTTTCATGGCCACGCTTCTCACCATGGTGCTCGCCCCCGCCGGGTACTCGTCTTGGGTCGTCATTGCCTTTGGCGCGGCTCTACTCGGCATCCTCATGGTCTCGCTGCCGGCTATCGCACACCCGTTTACCCGCCGGATTACCGGCGATGACTCCGTTGCCATCGGGCATTTCGGCACTGTGGGGTACTTGGCTGCGGGCGGCGTCGGCAAGCTGGTGGGCGGCAAGGGAAAGAAGATGTCGCCCTCTACTGAAGACCTAAAGCTGCCGGAAGGCCTGCGCTTCTTGCGCGATTCTATGGTGGCAACCGCGCTGTCCATGGCGCTGATGTACGTGGTGCTCGCCGTGCTATTCATCGCTCGCGCCGGTTCGGAAGAAGCCTTTACCGCCTTCCCTGATGGCGCCACCAATGTGGGCAATTTCTTGATGCAGTCTGTCACCCAGGGTCTTCAGTTCGGCGTGGCCGTGGCCGTTATCCTCTTTGGCGTGCGCACCATTTTGGGCGAGCTCGTACCCGCATTCCAGGGCATCGCCGCCAAGGTCGTGCCCGGCGCGATTCCCGCACTGGATGCGCCCATCGTCTTCCCTTATGCCCAGAACGCAGTCCTCATCGGATTCATTTCTTCCTTCGTGGGCGGACTGGTGGGCCTCGCCGTGCTGTCCACCTGGCTTAACCCTGCCTTTGGCGTTGCCCTGATTCTGCCGGGCCTCGTGCCGCACTTCTTCACCGGTGGCGCGGCCGGCGTCTACGGCAATGCCACCGGTGGTCGCCGCGGCGCCGCGCTCGGTGCTTTTGCTAATGGCCTCATCATTACCTTCCTGCCGGCCTTCCTCCTCGGTGTCTTGGGTTCCTTCGGCTCCGCGAATACCACTTTCGGCGATGCTGACTTTGGCTGGCTCGGCCTGCTGCTGGGCTGGTCCATCCACGCCGATGGTGCCTTGGGCCTCGTCTTCATTGCCCTTATCGCGCTGGCCATTTTGGCCCTGGGCTGGGTGTGCCAACGCAAGCTTGTCGACGCCCACTGGGACCCCACTCCCCACCGTCCTTCCCCCACCAGCAACGCCGATACCGCCGCGACCAACGGTGCAACCGGCGCGGCTACTTCCTCCGGCACAGCCAAGAAGTACCCGAAGGTTCTGCCACCCGAAGGTGCGCCAGTTCCACCCGCCCTCATAGATCACTAGTCGCGCGCCACGCCCCGAAGGGCGCTACAGTATCCCTATGAAGCACCCTTCCTTATTCCCCGTAGCGTCCATCCTTCTCGCCGCTGGCCTCACCGTGAGCGCCTGCGGCTCCGGCTCCGATTCCGATAACAACTCCGCGCCGGCAAATGAGCCGGCCTTCTCCACCGCACAGGACAATAGCTCTGCCGCGGGCGAAGCCGAAGAAGAATCCGGCCCGGACAAGAACACGAAGCAACGCCGCACCGAGACGGTCACCAAAGAGGCCGAACCGGAGCAGCCCGCACCGCCGGCCGGCGGCAACCACAACATCAACGCGGGCCAGATTGGCGGCTACTGCGGCACATCTTCATCAGGCGATTCCATCGACGCCGGCGATGCCACCTCCTGCGAATTCGCCGCCGCGGTCTTTGACGCCGCGATGCAGGCTAGCTACACCATGCGTTCGAAAGATCCCACAGTAACGGCGGTATACCACGCAGATATCACTGCCAGCAGCCCAGTGACCAAACAGTCCTATAACCTGGATTGCCGCATGGGCAGCGACCAGCGGGTGCTCACCTGCGAAAAGCCCGGCGATACAACGGTGCGCGCCTCTTTTGAAACCGCGGACCGAAGCGTGTGGACCAAGCGCGTGGCCACCACGAACTAACCGCTAGCCAGGAACTAACCAGACCGAACTAGATCAACCGTTCAGCAAACCATTCTGCAATGAAGCCTTCCTTCTTATCGCGCGCAGCGGCCACGGTTTCAACGAGCTCCACAATCTCTTCATCGGCGATTGGCCCCAGCCCAAAGCCTTCGATTTCTAAATAGGTGGAGGCACATACCCAGGCGATTCGCTTATTGCCGTCGACGAATGCATGCGCTTTTGCCAGATAGTGCAACAACGCTGCAGCCCTATCCAGTGCAGATGGGTGCAAGTACTCTCCGCCGAAGGTTTGTAAAGGGGTGGCCAACGCTGACTCAAGTTTCGACCGATCGAGGAGGTTGCCATCCCGACCGATAAGTTGACGGTTCAGTCGAACCACGTCTTCCACCGGAAGGCAGTACTCATTCATCGGGTTGCAAGAATCTCAAGAGCGCCCTTCCAGCGTTCTACTGAAGCTTGCAAGCGCTGCTGGAGGTCACTGCCGGAAAGATGCTGCACCGAAAGCATAGGCCGCGTCGGCCCCTCAGCTCCACGTGCTTCCTGCAAGGCATAGTATTTTTTCATTTCCAGCTGCGAAATCGGCTCGTTAGCATTCGCCTCGGGGCCCATCTGACCACGAGCGACAATCCATGGACGTTCCGAGTGCGTAAGTTCAATCAGTTCGTTGGATGTCTTATCACCATAAAAGGCAATCACAGCATCGATGATCTTTTCGGCTTCCTCCCCTATAGCCTCTACATCAGCTCCCGGTAACACCGTGGAGGATTTCTCGGAGCGTTGATATTTGTTCTCGCGATAGAGGTCGGGTTCAACCGGGCCGTCCTTCCACGCCTGAAATTCATTCGAGACAAGAGGTCGCCCGTACCAGCCCAGGCTCCATGCTTGGCAGTAATACGCAAGCTTCTCCAGCTTCCACGCATCGACCCACCCCAGTTTGTTGTAGATAACCTGCGCGACGTCTACTGCTGTAGCCATGGCCCCTCCTCTCATAGTGCGAAACAATTTTTACGTGTATAAAGCCAAAATTCTTAAGCCAGTATAGCCTTCCTCATCTGCTATATGAAGATCACACTTTAGCCCACAAAGTCATCCTCAGAAGGCCACGGCAGCTCCACGTCCACAGGCACTCCGGCTAGGATGTCCAGCGATTCCTTGAACTCGGCAAGGTCGAGGGCCTACCTCCTTATAGGCCTTGGCCATGGCTTCGGGGATGCATTCGGCACGGGTGCGGAGGGAGGCGCCGTCGGCAGTCAGGGCAGCGAGGGTGCGACGCTCATCATCGGGGTCGCGCCAGCGCTCCACATAGCCTTGCTTTTCCAGGCGCTTGAGCAGCGGTGTGAGTGTGCCGCTATCCAGGCCCAAGCGGGAGTCGATGAATTTCAACGGCACCGGCTCATCCGCCTCCCACAGCACCAGCATGACCAGGTACTGCGGATAGGTCAGGCCAAGCTCCGCCAATAGCGGGCGGTAGGAGCGCACCACTGCCCTATTGGCGCGGTAGAGCGCAAAGCACAGCTGACTATCCAGGACGAGGCGATCAGTGGGCGCGTCATTCATGGCAAAAAGTATAGACGTCAGCAAAACATTGCATCCGATTTAATTGTGTACAATCAAAACCGTTTCGAGCACCCACTAAAAGGAGCAATCATGGACGCCATGTACACCGCCGAGGCCCTCGCCACCGGAGCAGGCCGCAACGGCCACGCCGCAGTCAAGGGCTCGGATCTGGACTTTGCCCTGGCCATCCCCAAGGAGATGGGCGGCAGCGGCGAGGGTGCTAACCCAGAGCAGCTCTTTGCCGCCGGCTACGCCGCCTGCTTCCACTCCGCACTGCAGGCCGTGGCGCGCAGCCAGAAGGTCGAGCTGGGAGACTCGGCCGTGGGGGCACGAGTGGGCATCGATAAGCAGGGCCAAGGCTTCCAGCTCGCAGTAGAGCTGGAGGTATCCATCCCCGCCCAGGACCGCGCCACTGCGCAGCAGCTTGCCGACGCCGCCGGTATCTCCCGCTCCACCCTCCACACCATCGAGCACGGTGGTGCGGGCGTGCGGTGGGAAAAGATCACGGCCGTGGCTGAGGCCTTAGGCCTAGAGATGCGCTTCGTGCCGAAGGAAGCCTAGTCCTTCTCGCCGTCGGCGTCGCGTTTGCGGCGCTGGCGGCGCTTTTCTTCTTCTGCCTCCTGTGCGCGGCGCTGCTTGAAGCGCTCCTTTTCTAAGTTCCAGAGGAATTCCTCGTCATCGTCGGGGCCTTTGATAGCGCGGGGTTGGTCCACCTCGTGCTTTTTCCATGTCGAGGGCCCGAAGGCCTTCCAGACGAGGTAGGCGGCGAGGACAAAGAGTAGGAGGAGGATTATTCGGCCCATGCGTGCGATTCTACCTGCACCGCGTACAATCAACCCCCATGACGCATAACCCTGAGCCACCCAAGCCGGACCCAGAACTGCGCCGCCGTTCGCGCGCGGCGCTGTGGAAGTACGGGCTCGCCCGCGTGGTGCTATTTATCGCATTGACCGTGGTGATTGAGCTTTTGGCCATCACCATCGGCTTTCCCATCCCGGTACTCATCGCGGCGCTGTTGGCGCTCTTTGTGGCGCTGCCGCTATCGATGCTGATCTTTAAAAAGTGGCGCATCGAGGCCACCCAGACGCTGGCCGAGTACTCCGCCCAGCGCAAGGCCCACAAGCGCTGGGTCCAGGCGGAGCTGGAAGGCCGCGCCGCGCAGAACTAGACGATGATGAGCGCGGCGGCCTCAATAACGGCCCACAGCAGCATCGCGCGGCCGGTCAGGCCGAGCACCGGGATAAGCTCTGGGCCTTGGGCGCCGCGGTTGACGGTGCGGATGGCGCGCAGCGCGAAGGGGAAGTAAACCAAGCCAGCGAGCGCGAGCCAGCTGCCGAAGGCAATGCCGATGGTCAGCAGGAATGGCAGCAGGAGCAGCACCGTAAAGAGCAGGCGCGCCTTATCGTTGCCGAGGCGCACGGCGAGGGTAATCTTGCCGGTCTCGGCGTCGGAAGGAATATCGCGGATATTGTTGACTAGGTTGACGCCGGAGCTCATCGCGCCGATGCCCACGGCCAGTGCGAGGCCCGACCACGACAGCCGGCCGGCCTGGGTGAATTCGGTGCCGAGCACGGCGACGAGGCCGAAGAAGATAAAGACGGCGACCTCGCCGAGCCCGCGATAGCCATACGGGTTCTTGCCGCCGGTATAAAACCACGCGCCCGCGATGCATAGCGCGCCCACTAGGATGAGCCACCACGCGTGCGCTGCAAAGGACAGCGCAATGCCGGCGAGCCCAGCCACGGCGAAGGCGGCGAAGGCCGCGAGTTTCACCTGCTGCGGGCGGGCCAGGCCACCGCCGGTCAGGCGCTGCGGACCGGTGCGGTCGTCGTCGGTGCCGCGGATGCCATCCGAGTAATCGTTGGCGTAATTGACACCGATGATGAGCGCCCACGCCACCACGAGGGCGAGAAGCGCGCGGCCGAAGTGCGCGCCGTCGGCAGCCGCTGCGGCACCAGTACCAGCGATGACTGGGGCGAAGGCATTAGCCCACGTGTGCGGGCGTGCGCCTTGGAGCCAGTCTTTGGCAGTTGCGGGATAGGCAGAAAGTGACATGTCAGTTATTGTGCCACGCCACCGCGGGCATGCTGTGCACAAGGGACGCACACGGCGGATATATAAAAGCCACGGGTATGGCGGAAGCGCGTCGTACGTACCCAAGAAAGGACGGCTGTGGGCCACACCCGTGACAAAAGTTCAATGCGTTGAACTTTCTTAAAGTTATCATGTGAATCGCTCGCGGGGCAAGGCCTTTACTACGATGAATGTCATGCATTTAAGCGATCTCCCTGAACGTACCCAGGACTACCTCAAAGTCCTGTGGGACCTCTCCGAGCACTCCGGCGGCGCGCCCATCGCGCTCAAGGAGCTGGCGGGGCGATTGAACCAAAAGGTGCCCACGGCGTCGGAAGCCGTAAAGCGTCTCGTTGCCCAAGGGCTGGTGGAACATGAGCGCTACGCTGGCGTTTCGCTGACCCCAGAGGGCCAGGCACTGTCCATGGGCATGGTCCGCCGCCATCGTCTCCTCGAGACCTTCTTGGTCAAAGAGCTGGGGTACACCTGGGACGAGGTTCACGAGGATGCCGATCTCCTCGAGCATGCATGCTCCGATCGCTTCATCGATCGACTCGATCAGCACCTGGGCCATCCTCAGCGCGATCCCCACGGCGATCCCATCCCCGACGCGCAGGGCAGCATCGAGGACCTTGGCACGCTCACGCTTGACGACGTCCCCCTTCACACCCCTGTCACCATCGAGCGGGTATGCGACGGAGACACCGAGCTGTTGCGCTACCTCGACAGCCATGGCGTCGGCCTGGGCGTCGAGGTCGTAGTCGATTCCCGCGTTGCGGGCCTGCTCAACCTGCACGCAGGGGACGAGGAGTTCTCTCTTGCGGAAGTCGCGGCCGCCGACGTGACGGTGCGCGCTAACGAAGTCTAATCAGTTCTTAAAGAGCCCTGCGACACCACGACGGTCCACCTTGCCGGGGCCGGTCAGCGGCATCTCAGCAATGCGGATAATCTCGCGCGGAATCTGCCACCGAGGCAGGTCATCGAGCGCTTCGAGGATGTCGGTGCGCGAGGCCCAGCCGGTGTAAGCTGCGGCGATCATCTGGCCAAGACGTGGATCAGGGATGCCCACCACGCATACACTGTCGACGCCCGGTACCTGCAACAAGAGCTGTTCCAGTTGTTCTGGGTGCAACTTCAACCCGCCCGAGTTGATGATGCTGTCCAGACGTCCAGTGACGGTGAGTTGACCGTGGGCGTCGAGCTCCCCGGCGTCGGAAGTTGCGAACCAGCCACCGACGAAGTCGCGCGATTCCACATTGCGGTAGCCCTGCGCAATGGTCGGCCCGCCCAGGAAAATGCGGTTATCTTCCCCGATGCGCACCTCGGTGCCGGGCAGGGGAGTGCCGTTGTAGACGCAACCGCCCGCAGTCTCCGAGGAGCCATAGGTGGTTACCACGGTGATGTCGAGCTTGCGCGCAGATTCCAATAGCTGGGGATGTGGCGCTGCTCCACCTACCAGGATGGAGTTGAAACGGCGCAGTGCTTGGATGCCGTCCAGCGAATCGAGTGCCTTGTGCAGCTGCATCGGTGTGAGCGCGGTGTACATGCGGTCCTCGGTGTGGGCGAGTTCTTCTGCTGCGCGGGCGAACTCGGTGATGTTAAAGCCTTGGGACAGGTCGAGGCACAGTGGCTCCACACCCGCCACCAACGAACGCACGAGCACCTGGATGCCCGCGATATGGTGGGCGGGCATGGCCAGTAGCCATTGGCCGGGGCCACCCAGGAAAGAATGGGTGGCATCCGCACTCGCCACCAGGTTAAGCGGGCTTAGCTGCGCACCCTTCGGTGTGCCCGTGGAACCCGAGGTGGACACCACCAAAGCAATGTCCTCAGCAATCGATTCGCCCGCGCGCATGTGGTTGCGCAGCAATTCCGTCCGCGTGCGGTCCGCTGCGGGAAGGGGTAAGAGCGTGGTCTGCCCAGCGATGGCCTTCTCGAGGTCATCCAAAATTCCTGCGGGATTGCGGGGATCGACTGGGAGTGGGGCGAGGATATGAGTCACGAATAATCAGGTTACCCGGGCATATCGCTCGTCCCGGGAGGCGGCGCGCCGGGCGTTTAGAGCAAGGCGCGCAGCCCCATGCTGAGCAAATAGAACACACCCGCCAGCACCGCGATGCAGCCGCCCGCCGACAAACTGAGTGCGGCCGCCAGCCAGAGCCCGCCGCATGCCAGCGCAATGCCCGCGATACCGGCACCGAGCATGAGCTGGGTCGGGCGCTTGATCCACGGCTGCAACGCCGCCGCCGGGGCTACCAGCAGCGCCAGGGACAAGATAGTGCCCACCGCGGGAATCACCACCACCATGGTCACGCTGATAAGCGTGAGGGTAAGCAAGTCATAGCAGCCGGGATTTCCACCTTGTGCGCGGAAGGACGTCTGGTCGAAGTAGAAGGAGACTAACGTCCGGCGAAATGCCACCAGCACGCCAAGGCTGACCACCACCAGGGCGCCGACAAACCAGACATCCTGCGCATTGACAGTGGTCAGCGAGCCCACGAGAAAGCTATCCACGTGGATAGGTAGCGGTTGGAACCAGCGCAGCAACAAGATGCCCAGGGAAAATCCCAAGGTGAGCGTCACGCCGGCGGCAGCGGTCGAAGAAATGCCCTCGACGGTACTCAACCACCGCATAAGCCAGGCCAAAGGCAGGCAGAACAGTGCCGCCCCCACCATCAAACCCGTGGAGAGATCCAAGCTCAGAAGGTTGGCCACTACTACACCGAGCACCGCGCCGGGGAAGATTCCGTGCGACAGGCTCTCAGCGAAAAAGACGCGCTTGCCCATGACCATCAAGGTTCCAACTAAGCCAGATAAACATCCCACAGCGATGGCCTCAAGGAGGGGCATCCGCAGGATCTCTGGATCAAGATGAGACAGTCCCATTAGCTAAATACCCCCTTCAAGCCCGCTAGCGGCACGGTGACAACCAGCATCAAGCTGACGATTGCCTGCGGCGAAATCTGGTGCGCGGTTTGGGACAGCATGATGGCAAATCCCACCACCACTGCCAGCGTGGACAAGCCCGCAGCCCAGAAGCACATGCTGCGCGGGGATCCTGCGATCAAGCGCGCCGAGAGGCCTGGAATGACAATAAAACCGATAACCAGCAACACACCCACTGCCGAGCTAGCCGCCACCACGATTAGGCCAACCGCGATATTCGCAATGAGCTCATAAGCCGCCACGTTGATGCCCATGGCGCGGGCCGCTGCTGTATCGAAAGCGACGAGAATCTGCATGCGCCAGGTTGTCAGGATGAGCAGTGCCGCAATCACGCAGAGCGTGACGGAGGTTGCCAGCCTGGACTGCGTGACGTCGAGAAGCCGGCCAAACATGAGCGCCTCCAGCTGCCCGGACTTGTCGCCATAGGCCAAACTGATGACCACGCCGATGCCGTACATAAAGGTCAGCACCACGGCCGTTCCGGCTTCCATATCCAGCTTCTGCGCTGACTGGCCCTGCCCAGAACCCAGAGAAGCCAGCACCAGCACCGTCACCGTGGCCACCGCGGCCGCACCCGGCACGATGCCCGGGATGCCGCCCACGATGAGCCCTACCACGATGCCCGGAAAAACCGAGTGCACGAGGGCTTCCACCGTAAATTCCATGCGGCGGAGATTAACGAGGACGCTAATGACAGCCCCCACAATCGATAGGCACAGCAGGAAGAGGAAAGCATTGCGCAGGTACGGGGCGAAGAGAATCTGCTCTATCACAGTCGCGCGCCTTGCTCCATATAGGTTTCCACTGCTTCCTCGGTTCCCATGGTGCGGACCTTGCCGTCGATCACAAACGCCGCCCAGTCGCAGGTGTGCTGCGCCAAGATGGGGTCGTGAGTGGAGACGAGCAGGGCGATTCCTGCTTCCTTGAGATCCGCAATGATCTGAATCAGGATTCGGCGACTTTCTTGATCAAGCCCGTTGAAGGGTTCGTCGAGAAGCACCAGCTCCGGGGCCGAAACCAACGCGCGCGCGATGAGCACGCGCTGGCGTTGCCCACCCGAGAGCTGGCCAAACCGCGTCTCGGCGAGGTGCTCCATCCCCACTTGTCGCAGGGCATTGAGTACGCAGTCGCGGTAGCTACGCATGCTCGTGCACCTGTGCCACCAGCTCACTGAGGGCAAAAGGCCCATTTCCACGACCTTGTAAGCCGTGACGGGAAAGCTCAGGTCGGAGTCTTGGTACTGCGGGACGTATCCGAGCGAGGCGTCGATGGTGGCCATGCCGCGCAAGGCAGCCAGGCCAGTGATTGCCTTGAGCAGCGTAGACTTGCCCGCGCCGTTGGCCCCCAGGAGCGCCACGGCCTCGCTCGCGCGGATCTCAAGATCAACGTCGGTGAGGATATCCCGGGCGCCATAGCCGCAGGTGGCATTGCGCAGAGTGATTAATGGGGAAGACATATAGAGCTACTTGCGCTTGGCGACGTCGAATGCCTGCAGCGATTCCGGCAACGGTTGCTGTTCGGAGTCCCAGGCGCTGACCAGGGTGTTGATGTTGTGGACGATGGATCCGATGTAGGTCTCGCCCTCACTGCCTGGCACACCTAGCGAGTCGCCGTACAAAGCGTCGTCGGATGTAACCGCCTTGACGCCTGCGGCGCGGGCGATGGCCTCGATGGACTTCGAGTTGTTGGAATTCTCCGCAAAGATGGCCTTGGCGCCGGACTCGCGGACCTTCTTTACCTGCTCATCGATGTGGCTCGAGGTGGCGTCCTGCTGGTGGTTGAAGTCAGACAGTGCGGAGCCGATGAACTTCACGCCGTATGCGTTTGAGAAGTAGCCGAAGGCGTCGTGGGAAGAGAAGAGCACGCGGTCTTGCTCAGGAACTGCGGACATGGAATCGCTGGCCCACTTGTCGAGGTCCTCCAACTGGTCGGTGTACTTCTTGCCGGCGGCGGTGAAGGCGTCCTTGGCCTGCGGGGAGGCCTGGGACAACGTGTTGACGATGTTGTCGACCTGAATCTTGGCCTGCTTCGGGGAGGTCCACACGTGCGGGTCGTACTTGAATTCTGGGGCCTCGCCGTCCTCCCCCGGGAAAGGCCACGGGCGCGGGCTCACGTGCTCGATGCCCTCGTCGATGGTGTACTTGCCGTTGCCATCGCCCATACCTTCGCTCTTGACGCCCGAGGTCACGGCCATGACGCCGTGGAAGCCGGAGGAGTCCACGGCTTGGTCGAGGAAGTGCTCGAGGTCGACTCCGTTGACGAACATGTAGTCGGCCTGGGAGAGCGCCTGCATCTGCTGTGGGGTCATCTCGTGCTCGTGGGCGCTGGCGTTGGGGGCGAGCAAACAGGTGAGGTCGAGGGTCACTGGGCCCTCGCCGGAGGTGGTCTCTGCACCTTGGGAGTCGACCTTGTGGAGCTTGACGCCGCCGGCGGCTATCTGGGTGAGGTAGTCGCAGATCTGGGTAGTCGTGGCCACGGCCTTGACGGTGTCGCCGTCCTTCGGCTTTGCAGCGTCGATGGATTCCTTCGAGGCGCTGCAAGCGGCGAGGCTGGCGCCGAGTGCGAGGGCGCAGGTGCCTGCGAGAATGCGCTGTAGGGGCCGGCGTGGGGTGCTGTGATTTGAGTTCATAATGAACTTCCTTTGTATTAGGAGAAGTGAACTCAACAAACACTAGCACCCTTGAACTAGATTGTTCAACGTAATGAACTTAGGTGGTCCTATCTCTTCCTTAAGCTGCCAAAATTTAAAAATGCCTCTCACTTCAATGAGTGAAGTGAGAGGCTAGGAAGCGGTGGCCTTATTTGGCTACTTTTGCCTTTTTGCTGAAGGGGAGCTGATCCAGGGAGCGTATGCCGGGGCCGGCGGCGAGCATCAGGCCCGCGACGGCGACGGTCCATTCGGAGAACTTTTGCCAGCCCTGGGCGATGAGAATTACGCCCAGGGCGACGCGTGCTGCGAGCATGACGAATGAGTTGCAGAGTTTCATGTTCGACACTTTAAGTATTAACTATGGGCATGTCCACAATTGCTTGAGATGTCTCACTCCGGTCCGAGGGCGCCCCACGCCATTTACTCCGCTACATGTATGGATTGCGCGGGGTGTCCTCCTGATCGAAGGGACGCTCCCCGCTGTCCTGCGCATCCTTGATACGCTTGAGCATCCACACTCGCGAGACGATGACGCCCGCCAGTGCAAGTGTGGCCAAGCCGATGGCGAAAATCCACATCGTGCTAACTCCTGGCTAGTAGTAATACGGGAACTGCTCCCACTGCGGGTCGCGCTTTTCGAGGAATGCTTCTTTGCCCTCGACGGCCTCGTCGGTCATGTACGCCAGGCGGGTCGCCTCGCCGGCGAAGACCTGCTGGCCCATGAGGCCGTCATCGGTCAGGTTGAAAGCGAACTTCAGCATGCGCTGGGCTGTTGGGGACTTGCCGTTGATTTCGCGGCCCATCTGGATTGCGGCGTCTTCCAAGTCGGCGTGATCGACAACCTCATTGACCGCGCCCATCTCATACATCCGCTGGGCATCATAGGTGCGACCCAAGAAGAAGATCTCGCGGGCGAATTTCTGGCCCACCATCTTAGCTAGGTAGGCCGAACCATAGCCGGCATCGAAGGAACCCACGTCCGCGTCCGTCTGCTTGAAGCGCGCCTCCTGGCGGGAGGCGACCGTCATATCGCAGACCACGTGCAGCGAGTGTCCGCCGCCGGCCGCCCAACCATTGACCACGGCGATGACCACCTTGGGCATGGTGCGGATAAGGCGTTGCACCTCGAGGATATGCAGGCGGCCGCCCTCCACCTTCTCGCGGGCGGTGTCCACAGTGGATTCATCCGCGGTGGCATCATCGTGGGCGTGCTCGGTGGCGTATCGGTATCCGGAGCGGCCGCGAATGCGCTGGTCGCCGCCGGAACAAAACGCCCAGCCGCCATCCTTTTCGGAAGGGCCATTGCCGGTGAGCAAAATCGTGCCCACATCCGGCGTGCGGCGGGCGTGGTCGAGGGCGCGGTAGAGCTCGTCTACGGTATGCGGGCGAAACGCATTGCGCACCTCCGGGCGG
>OJKZ01000563.1_pt1 | contig 14360 bp, 10 predicted proteins | sample 1596791 | NCBI WGS metagenome assembly OJKZ01 (sample SAMEA3904677, study PRJEB24821) | metagenome | biome: Builtin; feature: hospital; material: surface | place: USA | collected 2013-06-04 | reverse complement strand
AAGCGGATCATGGCATGCCGCTCTCCCCGGGTGTCGTTCGGCCAGTAATAGACATACTGGTTGCGGGCCGCGAGGCTCGTTCCGGCAATTCCGGTCTTGACGGTCTGCCCGCCCGGAGCCGTACGGTTGAACGAAACCCAGTCGGCGCCCGCCGTGATCTCGGCCCTCCACGATGTCCCCTCGCGGCCGTCCACGATCAGCACGGCAGCGCCCTCCCGGTCGGGGTGCACGGTCTTGGTGGGATCCCACTCCACGCGGAAGACCCCGGAACCCGAATCGGAGTCGTCGCTGCAGGAGGTGGCGGCGAAACCCGCCGCCACGACCGCAGCAACCCCGAGGAGCGTTCGTATCAGATATTTACGCATCCTCTTCATATCAATAGACCTGTACGCCCAGCACGATGGCACGCCCCGTATTGCGATCCGATGCCGCCGTGAAGTCGGGCGACGTGGAGATCGTCACGGTCGATGCGGCGGTCAGCCCCGTGAGCTGGAAGGTGTAGTAATCGGAATCGGTCACGTCGGTGAAGGTGAAGTCGTTGCCCGACCCCGTGGCACCGGCGCTGGCCGTGATCGCATGGCTGCCGTCACCGCTCACCGCTCCGCCGTTGTTGACCCGGATGTAGACCGTGGCGGCCTTGCCCGTCCATGCCACGGCATAGAACGACAGTTTCTTGTCACCCGTGAGCGATGCCCCCAGCGCCTCGGAGGTGAATACGCCGGCAAGGCTGCTCGTCCCGAGCTTGAAACCCGTAGCGGGCTGGCCGTCGATCGTCGAGTTGGAAGGATAGTAACGGTCGGTCGTGCTGGTGGAAGCCGGGATGAACTGGCTCATGGAGGTATAGATGCCCTTGGTATCGCCGCCTGACCCGGCCGCGAACTGCGTGAGCGTAACCTCGCGGCTGTTACCGCCCGCAACCGAGACGGTCATCGTGCGCACGATGTCGTCGGAGGTCGTGTTGGGAGCCGGAGGCGTGACGGTAACGGTGGTACCGTTGACTACGGCCGTGAAGGGCGCAATCGCATCGTTATCGACCGTCAGGGCGTTCGACCCGAGGTTGACGACCGTAACCTCAACATCCTTGGTTACCGTCTCCTCGGCACCCCAAGTCAGCGATGCGGGGTCGACCTCCGTAATCACGGGCGTCGAAGCATCGACCTTGAAGTCGGCGACATCCGCCGCGGACTGCGGGTAGAGCTGCGCCGCACCGTCGTAGACTTCGGCCACGCCGGTCAGCGAACCGGCCGTCACGGTCGACGAGATCAACTCGCCGCCCCATGCGACAGTTTTATAGGTACGCACAGCCAGGTCGCCGCTCCCGTCGGTAAACAGGCGGGTCGAATAGTTGGCCGTACCGCTGTACCACATCTCGCCGGCCTCGCCCTTGAATGCGAGCCCCGTGACCTTCACGTTCATACCCATATAATCGTTCGAATTGAACTGCGCGAGGGTGACGGACGGCACGACCATCTGCACGGGCGACGAGTTGTCGACCGCGGTCGTTACCTTATTGATCTTATACAGGCCATAGGAGTTGTAGACCGTACTCGTCGCATCGAGGGTCAGCGTGATCCGGGCGCCGACCGGGTAGTCGGCGACGGTTTCGTACGCCGCATCGCCGAGCAGGATACCCGAACCGGCATCTCCGGTGTTATCCACAACGGAGATCATCTGGTAAAGGTTGCCGCCCGCGTCGTTGGCGGCAATATATCCCTGAACGGTCTGTCCCGTCCACTCGCCGAGCGAAGCCTCGGCACCCGAAGCAGGCGCCAGCCCCTTGACGAAGGCAACGAATTCGGCAACCGTCTTGGGCTCGGCACTCGGCTTGGCGGCCTGCGCGACACGCAGGGTCAGCGGCGTGACACCCTCGCCCGAGAAGGTGATGCTGCCCAGGTCTTTCGATGCGGAGGTTTCGTTGGCTGCGGTCGCCGTGACGGTGACCGTACCGTTGTTATCCCCGCCCTGGGGTGAGATCGTGAAGCCGTCGCCGCTCATGGTGGCCGTCCACGCGATGTTGGCCGTGACGGTCACGGTCGCCGTAGCGCCCGACGTCGAAGCCAGCACGAGGTTATCCTCGGGCGAGATGCCGAGCGAAGCCCCCGAAGCGACGAATGCGGCCACGTCCGAAGGCGTGGTCGGGATGACCTGTATGTTCTTGAAATTCTGTTCGGCGGTACCGAGCAGGGCGCCCGTCTTGTCGGCGATCGTGATCGCGGCGAAACCGGCGGCATCGGTTGCCGTAGCCATATAGCTCTGGACGGTCTCGCCTCCGGCGGCATCGAAGCGCACGACGCGCTTGGCGGAAGTCGCCCACGCCTCGCCGACGAACGACGACTGCGGCGTGAGGTCCGTGACCCGGACGTACTGCCCCTGATAATTGCCCTCGTTGAGCGTCGCGGCCGAAAGCGTCGGCACGGCCACCTCGACGGCGGGATCGTCGGAGACGGTCACCACGACGTTCTTCAGCTCGCGCAGATTGCCGTAGGGCGCATACTGGGCAGCCGACAAGTCGAGCGTGACCTTCTTGCCGACGGGATATTTCGCGCTGTTATCCTTAGTAAACTCGGTCGTGCTGTAAAGGATGATGGCCGAGTTGGGCAGCGTGATGTTGTCGCCGACATAGAGCTTGCCGAAATTGTTGCCGCCCTCGTTGTTGGCGAGGATCACGGCGGGGATCGTCTTTTGGCTGTAATTCAGCTCTTCGGTACCGCTTTCGAGGCTCGGCCACGTGTTCTTGATGTAGGCCACCAGTGCGCTCACCTCGCCGGCCTTGGGTGCCTCGCCCTGCTCGATGGTGACCTCTTTCGTCCAATAGGCGCCATAGGCGTTCTTGAGGTTGAACGAGAGCTTGGCGATACGGCCCACGTTGCTCGCGGGGATGGTGAATTCGACGGTGCCGTCGCCCGAACCCTGCGTCGCGGAGGGTGTAACCCAGTCGCTGCCCTCCAGGACTTCGAGCGTCCAGGGGCGGTTACTCTTTACGGTGAATGCGGAGACGCCTTCCGGGGCACCGTCGGCATTGAACGTAAGCACATCGGGGGTGACTTCGAGATAAGGCATCCCCTTGTCGTCGTTATCGTCCACACATGAGGCCAGGGCCAAGGCGGCAAAGAGCACCGTACCGGACAATAACTTCCAAAAGTTCGATTTTTTCATAGAAGCGTTTATTTTAGACAGGAATGAATGAATTTCCTAATTTCCTGTATATCCGCTTCAAATCGAATGCCAAGGAATGCCTTTCAACCGCCGTATGGCTCTGGCAGGCATAAAAAAATATATCCCGCAAGCGGGATATATTCAGCGGACGGGCCGATTGATGCCACGTCCGGTCGTATGGTGCGCGTCAGCGTATTCTATCGGCGGCACGTACCATCAGTTCGTCGCGGAAAACAGCCCGTGCAGCGAGGTAGGCGAACAGCAGGCACACGAGCGGCAGTGCGATGGCGGGCCGGAAACCCTGCGTATGGAACGAAAGTTCGGAAAAGACCCGCCAACTGAGGAAATAATAGGCCGCTTCCATAACCGCAGAACCGATCAGCAGCACGATCTCCACGACACAGAGCCGGATCTGGAGCAGGCGGCGTTTGAACAGGAAGATCGTAATGAAAGGCAGCACGCAGGCCAGTACCAGCACGACGCCCATGTAGACGGTCGACTGCACGGCTTCTCCGGCCGAGGTCTGCAGGGAAAAGGCATAGAGCCGGAACTCACCCGCGCCGCCCGCGAACCAGGCCAGCGGGGCAAAGAGCGTAACGGCCATGAGCGCCGTGACGACGAGCAGATAGAGTGTTTGGATTCGTTGTATCATAGTTATTTACAAAGTTTTATCGATCAGGTATTTATTCCTGTCCGACGAGCCCCGGTTGATGAGCTCGCCCAGGAACCCCGCCAGGAACAACTGCACGCCCAGGATCACGGCGAGGATCGCCAGGTAAAAGAGCGGCTGGTTCGTGACCGGGCGCAGCGACAGCCCGTGCATCTGTTTCCAGATCTTCGCAGCGATGATCCACACCGTAGTCCCGCCGCCGATGAGGAACATCAGCGTTCCCAGGCTGCCGAAGAAATACATCGGCGAGCGGCCGAAATGCGTCATGAACAGCACCGTGATCAGATCCAGGTAGCCTTTCACGGTACGTTCGAGGCCGAACTTCGAACAGCCGTATTTGCGGGCGTGGTGCTCGACGGCCTTTTCGCCGATACGGCGGAACCCGGCCTGTTTGGCCAGAATCGGGATGAAACGGTGCATCTCGCCGTAGACCTCGATCGACTTGACGACCTTGCGGCGGTAGGCCTTCAGCCCGCAGTTGAAATCGTGGAGTTTGATGCCGGAGACCCGGCGTGCCGTCCAGTTGAAAAATTTGCTCGGCCAGCGTTTGCCGACGGGGTCGAGGCGTTTCTTCTTCCAGCCGGATACCAGGTCGTATCCCTCTTCGAGGATCATGCGGCGCAGTTCGGGGATTTCGTCGGGCGAATCCTGCAAGTCCGCGTCCATCGTGATGACGACCTCGCCTTCGGCGGCGGCGAAACCGCAGTACAGGGCGGCCGACTTGCCGTAATTGCGGGCGAAGCCGATGCCGCGGAGGGCCGGATATTTCCCCTTGAGCGACTCGACGACCTCCCACGAGCCGTCGGACGAACCGTCGTCCACGAGGATCACCTCGTAAGCATAGCCATGCGACACGGCAACGCGGTCGATCCATGCCACCAGTTCGGGCAGGGACTCGGCCTCATTGTAGAGCGGTACTACGACGGATATGTCCAGTTTATTATTCACGGTATGCCTCTATTCGCTCAGCGGGGTGTCAAACGGTTTGGGCGCACGCGACAACACGCCTGCAATGATAAGGCCGAAAACGGCACCGAACAGGATGCTCAGGAAAGTTACAGCCCACAGGGTTCTTAAAAAGGAGGGTTCGGGGGTATTCTGCATCTGGTCGAACATCTGCGACAGCATGGATTCCATGTTGGCCGGCACCCCGCCGTTCCGCCCTATATAATCGGATAATGCGGCTGTGGTACGCTCCGTATAGTTGGCGTAACCGATGAAAAAGTGCATGTAAAGGTATTGCACGATACCGACGATGAGCCCCGCAACAGTCGAGACGGAGAGGATGTAAGCGTATCCCTGACCGAAGGAGAAACCCTCCTCGGCGGTATACATCATCGAATACCGGCGCGTGAAACGGTGCAGCAGATAGTAATGCAGTACGACGACGGCAATCCATTCGATTGCGTACAGGCCGAAACTGGCCGAAATCTGCAATCGGGTTTCCAACATGAACGAGACGGCCAGCAGGGCGCCTATGATCGCGCCGTACTTGGCGACATCTTTCCAGAAATTCGTTTTTTCCATATACAGTTTATATTTGATCTCATTGCAGTTCCCCCTTGCCTTCGCGCAGGATTTCGGGCTCGTCGCCCGTAAGGTCTACGACCGTCGTGGGGATGTTGTCCCCCATGCCGCCGTCGATCACGAGTGCCACGTCGCGGCCATAGCGCTCATGGATCAGTTCGGGATCGGTGGTATACTCCACGACCTGATCGTCGTCCTTCACCGACGTGGTGACGAGCGGGCAGCCCAGCGCGGCGACGATGGCGCGGGATATGTCGTTGTCCGGAATACGGATACCGATCGTACGGCGCTTTTCAAGCGCCTTGTCGGGCACGCGCGAGGATGCCGTGAGCACGAACGTGAAGGGCCCCGGCAGGTTCCGTTTCAGGATCCGGAACGCCGTGTTGTCCACGCGGCAATATTCCGCCACCTGGGCGATATCCCCGAAGACCACCGAAAAGGCCTCGGCATCCTTACCCTTCATCCGCCGCAGGCGTTCGATGGCCTTGGGCGAATGGAGCGAACAGCCGAAAGCATAGACGCTGTCGGTCGGATAGATGACGATCCCGTCGTGGACGAGCACGTCGACCACCTTCTGCAACTCCCGCTCCGAGGGGTTCTGTTCGTAGATCTTCGTAAGCATTAGGACAAATGTACGAAAAATTATTTAATCTTGCGCCGGTTCAGTTCGGCGCTGTAAGCCCGGGCATTGGCATTGTGCTCGCGGAGCGTCCGTGCGAAGTTGTGGTAGCCGTCGAACGTCGCCCGCGCACAGAAGAAAAGGTAGTCATGCTCCTCGAAATTGAGCACGGCGTCGATGGCGTCGATGCCGGGCATGCAGATCGGCGAAGGCGGCAGCCCCTTGTTCCGGTAGGTATTGTAGGGCGACTCGTATTTCAGGTGTTTGTGCAGGATGCGCCGCAGCCCGAAGTCCTGCATGGCATACTTGACCGTCGGATCGGCCTGCAGGGGCATCCCCTTGCGCAGGCGGTTGACGTACACCCCTGCGATACGGGGCATCTCGTCGGTCTTGCGGGTCTCCTCGTAGACGATCGATGCGAGGGTCATGACCTCGAGCCGGCTCAGACCGCTGCGTTCGCGCAGGGCGTCGCGCCCGGGCGTCCAGAAACGGTCGTACTCGCGCTTCATGCGCTGCACGAACTCTTCGGGGGTCACCGTCCAGTAGAACTCGTAGGTGTTGGGGATGAACATCGAAAAGAGCGTCACGCTGTCGAAACCGACACTCCGTGCCACTTCGGGCGAAGTTAGCACCCGCATGATCGCCGTGGAGTCGGCGTCGATCTGCCGGGCGAGTTTCTGCGCGAGCTGCGCCGGGATGCGGGCATTGTTGATCGAAACCCGCACGGGGGTTTGAAGCCCCAGTTTGAGCATCCGCGCCACCCGGATCACGCTCATCCCGGGTTCCAGCACGTAATGGCCGGGCTTGAACGTCTCCGGCAGATTGATGCGCCGGGCATAGAGGCCGAAAGCCCAATGGTGCCTGAGCCGGGGCAGCAAGGAATCGGTGAGGCTTTGGTAGTCGGCACGGCTGCCGATATAGAGGTCGCGCTCCGCGCGTACGGCATTCCCGTAAAATTGCTGCCGCAGGACAACCCCCGCGACAAGCAGGCAGGCAAGGCAGGCGAAAAGGATATAGCGAAAAGTTTTTTTACGCATCGGGCCGAAATTTTTTGCAAAGATATAAAAAATTCCTACTTTTGTGCCCGGGTGAGTCTTATACGACCAGCTCCTACAGAATCCCCCAGGCGAGGAATCGAGCAAGGGTATGTGGTCGTAGCGGTGCGATATAAGGAGCTCACCCTTTTTTCGTTATGCGGTGCCCGGGGCTATGTGACCCGGGCATCGCTTTTTTGCTCCGTCGCAGCATGAAAAAACGTCTACGAACAAGCCTGCCGTCGGCATAAAATCCCATCGTATTGTGTTGCCGGCAAAAAGGATGCATACCGAATGCAGCAGCCGGCCAGTGCATTCCAGTAAAGGCATAAAAAAACGGGACGAAGATGTCCCGCACGGCATGATTCCGGAATTTTATTTCGAATAGGCGATCAGCAACTGGTTGACGACGCTGACGAAAACATAGCAGATGACAAAGATGGAAATCCCGCGCCACCCCTTCATATTGGCCGAGACGAGGTAGGCAAAACAGCCCCAGACCATCGACCAGACCATCGAGACCGACAGCAGGATCACGATCAGGTTATACCCTGCGAGCTTCATCACCTCGCAGGCGCTGCGGGGCTCGCAGACAAGCCCGCCCAGCCATTTCGAAGGCACGCTCAGCACCCCGAGTATGACGATCGTGGGCAACATGGCAAAAAGGTTCGTGGCAAAGATATCGACTGCGCGGATACGCGACGGCGAGAAGAGCAGGGCCAGCACGTAGAGCAACAGCGAAAGGGGAATCCACAACAGCAGGTTCGAAGAGAGGATCGTGACGATCTTCGACAGATCGTCCCCGACAGGCCAGCTCACCGCCGTCAGCAGGCAGATGGAAAAAAGAGTCCCGGCAAGGCCCCAGCCGAGCGCTTTCCCGGTAGAAAGGTATTCAAACGGGTTAAGAATCCTGTTCATCGCCTTCGAATTGATTAAGTTGAGCAATTATGTCGTCCAAACGGTTGCGTACCGTAGGGTAACTGAGCCCTAATTTCTGCGCCATCTCCTTCAGGGAGCCGCTGCTTTTTACGAAATCGAGCACGAATTGCTGGTCGGGAGCCGAAAGCTGCATCATCACCGGGAGGTTGTAGTCGCCTTCGATATGCGTATCGCATCCGTTGCAATGCATCGCTTGTACGCTCAATCGTTTACCGCAGGAGGGGCATATCTTGGGGAGGTTCTTCAGTGCCATATAAGTTCAAAAAGTTGTATTTATGCCATGTCAGGTTTCACAAAATTAATATATTTTTTCAATATATCACACAAATGTGCAAATTCCTGCAAAAACCGACGGCAACAGCAACAGCTGCGCGTCACAGACCGGAGGTGGGATTTCAGAAGTTGGCTTTCACCCCGACCGTGAAATTTGCCCCGTATTCCGGATACCACGGGTATTGGTACAGGCGGCGGTTGATCAGGTTGCGGCCCTCGGCGAAGAGCGTAATGCGTCCCGAAACCTTCCAGTCGAAATTGACCCGCAGGTCGGCGGCAAAGGGCACTTCGACACTGCCGAAACTCTCCGCCCCGGATGCTGCATCCAGCTGGTAGTCGGACCATTTTCGGGTGCTTTGCAGCCAGATACCCGCGCCGAACGAAATCTTGCGGCCGTCGAAGTGGGCGGAAAAATTGCCATCGAAAGCCGGGGCACCGTTATGGAGTTTGGTCTCGTCGTCGTTATAGATATAGCCGTGCACGCCCAATTCCGTCCGGAAACTGCTCGCGGGACGCCACGTCACCTCGCCGTTGAACGACAAGACGGTTTGGCGGGCCATCGACGGCAGCATGGTCAGCCCGGCGGCAAGAATATCGCTCCCCTGCACGACATCGGCACTATACCAGTAAAGGTGGTTGTCACGGATCGAGAACCCGGCATAGGCCCGGTAGTCGAACTTCCCGCGCCAGATACTGCCCCCGATACCGAAGCGGCCGTTGTAATCGACCGAACTCTTAGTCCCGAATACGGGATTAAGCAAATAGGGATTCAGCTTCGTAAGCGAGCGGTAGCTGTTGTCGTCGACGCTCCCGTCCATCTCGAAGAACGGGCACAACCCGTCCGTACCGAGGTTCAGGTTCAGCCGCACGAAGGGGAGGATGTAGTTCTCCGCCTCGACGGATTTAATCTTGTCGTGGTAATAGTCCGCACCCGCTTCGAGGCGTACTACCCCGCCCTCGATACCGTAACGCAGCGCAGCATGTATCCGTTGCTGGTTATATTCGTCGAGGGCCTTCTGCCCCGCAAGGCGCTCGTAGCCCACTTCGGCAGCCAGGCGGTGACGCCCGAAACCGCGGGCGATCTTCGCATGGGTTTCCAGTGTGGTCTGGCGGGCCTTGTCGTTATAGTCCGGCCACTCGGAATGGTCGAAAAACATGCCGCCCCGGATGGCGATTTCGAAATTCACGCGGCTCAGATCCTGGAAATCGTCGCCGAAGCGCACCGCGATGTTCGCATCGCCGTAATCGGCCATCGAACCGGGTACGGCATCGGCAGAGAAGTCCGGCGCGAGGTACATACCGTAGCGGTGGTACATGCGGTTCTCGTAGGAGAGGTCGCCCTCGAGCACGTGGCGGCCGAAATATTTACCTGCAGCGGCGCCGATACGGTTGAGCATCCGCGTCGAATTGTTCTTGACGCCAAAGTCGTTCCCGATCTTGGAATAGCGCCCCTCGTGGTTGACATAGCCCACCACATACCCCGTCCCGGGGTTCTGGCTCGAAGCATAGAAATCCAACACCGAATTGAACGGGTAGCCCATCCCGGCCTTGAGGTAGAAAGGCAGCGGGCGGTTGAATTCCCAGTAGGTTACCGTCGCAGGGCGGATCGGCCGCGTGGCGAGGGTCGTCTGCAACGACAGCGGTGTGATCGTATAGTCGATCTCGGGACGCATCTTCACCGTATCGGTCATGTCGGGCACGACGGCGAGTTTCGACGCCCCTTCCACACTCGGCACATAGGCCTTGGTCACTTCGACCCGTTTCTCGACCTGCGCGCTCGCGCCCCAGGGCAATGCCGCCATCAGCGCGGCTACAAACAACATGCGTTTCATCGTCAGTTCAGTTTTGCGATCCGTTCCTTGGCTTCGTCCACGATCCCGTCGTCGGCAGGCGAATAGCCGTCCGCGACGCTCTGGTAGGTCGCCCGCGCCTGGAAATTGTCTCCCTTGCGGACATAGACGTCGCCCAGCAGGATGAAGGCCTTGGCCAGCCAGTAGGCCTGGGGTTCCCGTTCGGAATAGGCGAATATCGCCTTCTCGATCTTGTCCATATCGCCCTTTTCGAAGGTGTCCTCCAGCACGTAATAGGCAGCGGCGGAACCCTCCTTCGAGCGGACGTCCGCGGCCAGTTCCCTGTAAAGCTTCACGGCATCGGCACGGCGATCCTGCTGCCGCAGCAACTCCGCCCATGCGAATTTCGATTCGCGCAGCGCCACGGCCCCGGCATCGGGATGCGCGGCGACATCGGCAGCCATCGCCTCGATTTTCGAAGCGTCGCCCCCGGCCAGCGTGGCGCGCACGTAGCCCGTCATGGCATCCTCGCGCCCGGCCACCGTCGTCGTGACGTCGTACAGCTTGCGGAATGCGGCGGCGGCCTCGTCGTAACGCTTGTCCTCATAGGTCAGCTCCGAAAGTTTTTCGAGCACCGTGACCGAATACTGGTTCGTACCCTGCCCGGCCAGTTCGGTGAGGGTTTCGATGGCATCGCCGCGCTCGCCCGTGCGGAGGTAACAGTCGCTCAGGAAATAGAGGGCATCGTTCAGGTAATACCCCTTGGGGTAGCTCCTGACATAACTGCGCAGCGATTTGGCGGCAGCGTCGGTCTGCCCGGCCAGGTAAAGTTTCTGGGCGGCGGCGAACGACAGCGAGTCGCGCGACACGGCTGTCAGGTCGCTCTCCATGCCCACCCTGGCGGCATAATCGAAATAGTCGTCGACCTTGCCGTCCGAGACATAGATCTCGCGGATACCCTGCATGGCCCCTTTGGCTTCGGACGACTGCGGGGCCGTCTCGACCACCATGTCGTAATATTTCAGCGACTTTTCCTTGTCCCCCAGGTTGAGGTAGGCGAGCCCCAGGTCGGCAAGCGCCTGTGCACGGCGCGGCGACGAGGGATAGTCGGCAATGAACCGTTCCAATTGTCCGGCACCTTCGGCATAGCGTTCCTGCGCGATATAGGAACGGCCGAGCTCGTACGAGGCGGCATCGACATAGTCGCCCTGCCCTGCGGCAACGATCTGCCGCAGCGCCTGCAGCTTGGGCTCCGTGCGCCCGAGGATGCCGAGCGTCACGGCGCGTTTATACTGTGCGTAATAGCGTTCGGGGGTGTTCAGCGCAACGGCACGGTCGTAATCCCCTACGGCCGCTTCGAATTCGCGGTCGGAATAGCGGATGTCGCCCAGCCGGTTGTAGGCATCGGCGCGGTAGCGGTCGCGGGCCGGATAGGCTTCGAGGAACTTCTCGAACGAACTGCGCGCCCCGGCCATGTCCTTGCGCGAGAAATCGCAGTAGCCGAGGTTGTAGAGCGCCATGGCATATTCGTCCTCGCTGCGGGGGGCACGCTTCAGGTAGGCGTTGTATTTGGCCGCAGCGACCGTATAGTCGCCCTGTGCGAAGGCGATTTCGCCCTGCCAGAAGGAGTTGAGCGCACTGTATTTGGGGCTGACATTGATGGCCGCGGATTCGGCCAGGTAACGCTGCGCGGCACGCATGTCACCGGCGCTGTACGCCTCCAGACCGCGGAAATAGGTGATCTTTTGCAATGCGGCACGGATGTCGGCATCCTGTGTCGGGAAGGATTTGATGGCCCGGTAAGCCGCGTCGTAATCGTTCGAATTGTAGTAGGCCGCGATCAGCAGCGAACGGGCTTCGCCCACGCGCGGAGAATCGGGATATTGTCCGACATAGCGCGTCAGCACGTTGATCGCGCCGTTGAAGGCACCGCCGCCCAGCTCGTATTGCAGTTTGCCGTAGTTGAACAGCGCGTCTTCGGCGATGGCCGGATCGAGTTTGTCGTCCGCTGCCATGGCGAACGACTGCATGGCCGCCTGTTTATCCCCGGCACGCAGGTAGCAGTCGGCCAGGTGGTACGAGGCATTCTGCGTCAGTGCATCCTCGGCACCGCAGGCCTTGCGCAGGAACTCCACGGCCTCGGGATAGCGTGCCGTGCGGTAAAGCGAGAAGCCCATCAGGTAGCTGCCGTCACGGTCGAGTTCGCCGCCGGCAGCCGTAAAGGCGTCCAGGTGCCCGATGGTCTTGTTATAGTCGCCCAGGTGAAACCACGATTCGGCGATGATACGCTCCAGTTCCTGCCGGCGTTCGGGCACGGCACGGCGCGCCAGTTCGTCGCCGTGTTCGACGACATAGCGGTAGTTTCCGTCGCGGAATTCGATCTGCAGGAGGTAATACGGCACCACGGCACGGTAGGCATCGCTGCGCTGCAAGGCCGTGAAGCCCTGCTTCGCACGCCCGTAGCGCCCCTGGGCATAGTCGATATAGGATTTGTAATAGAGTGCGTGGTCGGCATACTCGCTCTGGGGGCCGATGCGGTCGAAATAACCGAACGCCTTGTCGTAATTGCCTTCGGTGAACTCGACATAGCCCATGCGGATGTCGTACTGTTCCTTGCGCGACCGGCTCAGCGCCTTGTAATCGGTCTTTGCGAAAGCCTCGCGGGCACGCCTCATATCGCCCTCGGCGCAATAGAGCGACCCCAGCGAAAACCGCACGTCGTTGGCGTAGACCGAACCGGGATAACGCGCCTCGAAATCGCGGAGCGCCCCTTCGGCATCGCGGCTGCCCAGTTCGACGGCACAGGCCGCCAGGTAGAAATCGACCGTCTGCGCCGCGACACGGTCGGAAGGCGCGAGCACGTCCCGGGCCCGGAGGAACTCATGCCGGGCATCGCTCCAGCGGCCGTAGTCGAACAACGACCGTCCGCGCTCGATAAAGGTCTCACTTTCGGGCACCCCGGCCTGCACCCGCAGGGTGCATACCGCGCACAGCGCGAGGGTCAGCAACAAGCTCAGTTTTTTCCGCATACGCACATAAATTCTTACAAAGGGCAAATATACGAAAATTTGCCTTCCCCGCATACCCCTGCCCCAAATATACCGGTATAAAACCGGAACCGACACCCCGGCGGCGCCCGGGAAGGTTTGCATCTGTCGAAAATTATCCATACCTTAGCCGGGCCGTTACGTCCTTAACTCACTCAAAATGAAATTGCGTCTCTTCCACCGTAACAAGCCCGCCGGAATACAGGTTCCGGCCGTATGCGACACGCTCAGCCGGGTTTCCGTCGCCTGCATCGAACTGACGCCCGAAGGGGAATTAACGGATATCAACATGCAGGCATACAAGGTACTCCGCCTCGGGGGGGGGATTTTTCCCATCCGCTGAGGATTTCCGACCTGTTCTCCGTCTGCCAATACCAAAAAGACCTTTTGCCCGCTATTTTCGAGGGGCTGCAGCAACACAGGGACTGCGGCGACCTGCCGCCGCGGACGTACATCCGGCTCCGCAGGCACCAGCTGAAATTCCACATCGAAGGCCGCTTCGTCGGCCAATACGACCGGCACAGGAAGTTGCGCCGGGTCGTGTTCCTGTTCCGGGACACCGAGGAGGAAATATCCCGGAAGTTCATCCTCGACACGGCGTTGTCGCAGACGAAAATCTTTCCGTGGTTCTTCGACCCTGACAGCAACCTGCTGACCATCGACCGACGCTGGTTTGCATACCTGGGGCTCCCGAATGACGGCGACACGATCAGTGCCGAAACATTTTTCAGCCTCGTCCACCCCGACGACCGGAAAGCGCTGTCGCAGGCTTTCGCCAACCGACTCGCCGGCGAACCTGCCCCCGACACAGTCACCTACCGGCTGCGCCGCGGGAACGGGACTTGGGAATGGTTCGAGGAGCAGTCCGTCTCCCCGGGCCGGGCCGCCGACGGTTTACCCTACCGCATCGCAGGCATCTGCCAGAGCATCCAGGCCCACAAGGAGGTCGAAGGACGCCTGCGCGAAGCGCGCGACAAGGCCCGCGAGAACGACCGGCTGAAATCGGCGTTCCTGGCCAACATGAGCCATGAAATCCGGACGCCGCTCAACGCCATCATCGGCTTCGCCAACCTCGTGACATGCGACGACGTCCCCTTCAGCGAAACGGAAAGGCAGGAGTACAGCCGCCTGATCTCGGCCAACGGCGACCAGTTGCTGCGCCTGATCTCGGACATCCTCGACCTTTCGAAGATCGAGTCGAACACCATGGAGTTCTGTTTCGGCGACCAGTCGCTGCACACGCTGCTGTCGGATATCTACCAGTCCCAACCTGTCTCTTATACACATCTCCGAGCCCACGAGACA
>OJKZ01000539.1_pt1 | contig 14751 bp, 15 predicted proteins | sample 1596791 | NCBI WGS metagenome assembly OJKZ01 (sample SAMEA3904677, study PRJEB24821) | metagenome | biome: Builtin; feature: hospital; material: surface | place: USA | collected 2013-06-04 | reverse complement strand
ACATGGTGAACGGCACGATGGGCAGCCAGAACACGCCCATCCAGGGGATCCAGCGCTCGTAGCGGTTGAGTTTGCGCACCATCAGCACCGCGCAGGTGAGCAAACCGGCCACTGGCGGAATCGAGGTGACGATGGCCCACCAGGTCCGCCACGTCTGGGTACACAGCCACGTCGCGTCCCCGGCCTCACACAGCGGGCCGCCCTGCACACGGGCGACAGCGGCAAGCGCCCACGCGAACAGGAGGGTGCCCAGCACGGTCACTACCGCGAGTATGATCGCCTGCTTCGTCGACGCCTTGTTGCGCTTCGCGACCTCCAACGGATCCGGCTCTAAGGCCAGCTCGTCGAAGCTGGCAGGCTCCGGGCGGACGCGGGAAAAACGGTCCGCGCCGGAATGCAGATCGTTTTCGGGGTGGTCAAACACTTCGCCCATGACTAGTGCTCCCCTCGCGGATACACGATGACGGGCACCGGGGCGAAGCGGATGAACTCGCCCTCGCGGGTGCCCACGAACACGCGCTTGAGCGGGCCCGAGGACTTCGAGCCCAGGCACAAAATGTCGCCCTTCTTCCACTTCACCGAGTCGATGGCCTTCTTCCAACCCTTGCCGGTGGCGACGAAGGTGGAGACGTCGAGACGCTCGGTGTGCTCCGGCCCGAGGTGTTCCGCGACAGCAAACGCCGAGTCGCGTGCGCGGTCCAACAGGCCGAGCGCGGCCTCGTTCCACTCCATCTGGTCTTCCTGATCGTCGAAACCGCCGCCCTCGCTGGGGGAAAACGCGATGATGCGCAGCGGGACGTCGAGAAGGCAGGCGAGCGTGGTGGCGTACGCCAGGCCGGAGAAGCTCGGCTGCACCGCGCCAGAGTCGATGAGCGAGTAGGTGACGCGGGTGATGCCCTTCTTCGAAAGCTGCACGCCCTTCGGCGCCAGGCCCAGCGGAAGCGGGGAGGAGTGCATCATCTCGTCCGCGTCGGAGGTTGGCCGGAAGCGGCCCTTCGACGTCTTCGACTTCGAGCCGAGCAGCAAAATATCAGCCTCGAAACCGTCCGCCATCTCGAACAGGCACTCCGCGAGGCTGCCGCGCTCCAGCACCTGCGCCACCGGGTCCGCCCACTGCGAACGCGGCAACTCGTGCTTCAGCGCCTTCGTGGCCTTCTCGCTGATGGTGTCTCGCTGCTTCTGCAGCCACTTGTCGTACTTCTTCGACGACAGCGACTTCGTCCACGAACCCGACACCGACGCCGCAACCCGCACCGTCACGGGCAGGCTCCGCCCCAGCCAGGCGGCGAACTCGATCGCCTCCGAGTTGGAAGCATCCCAACCAACGAGCACTCGAAGTGGGCGCTCAGACTCAAAGGACTGGGCTAGTTCAGAAGAGAAAGATCGTGGCGCCATACCGACCTAGTGTATTAGCTTTCCGGGTTCGCGTAGACGTCTGCCAGGGTATTAATTGCCTCGGTGGCGGCGTCGAGCTGCTGCAGCGAGGCGTCATCAAGCGTGGCGAGCATATCCGCGAGGTACTGCGTGCGCTCCTTGCCCACTCGCCTCAGCTCGCGTTTGCCCTGGTCAGTCAGGTCGACGAGCACGCCGCGCCTGTCCTCCGCGGAGCGCGTGCGGTGCACGAGGCCGCGCTTCTCCAGTTGGTTGATGGTGTTCGAGGCCGTCGGCATCCGCACGCCCTCTGACGTGGCGATATGGCTGATCCGGCTCGGCCCTTCCACCTCGAGGCGACGCAAGATCGAAAGCTGGGGGCCGGTGAGGTCGGAGCGTTCCGTATTTCGGAAATACGCGACATACAAACTCGTCATCGCCGGGCGAATACGCTGTGCCAACTCCAACGGGTCAGGACGATCAGCCATAAGGACCTGCCTTGTACAAAAGAGACGAACAAAACGTGCAACGCATCATTCTATACATAGGCGAAGGAAACTATGTTGTTGCGCTAGTATGGCGGCGATGTTCACCTACCAGCACGAAGTTTCGCACGAATGGCAACGCCGGGCGGCCCTTCGCGCCTATCACGCCGGGCACATTCCCAAAGAAGAGCTTTGCGACGCCGACTTCCTCCTCCGCGCAGCCGCAGAACATCACGGAGAGGCGTCGAAAAGAAACTGCCCAATTTGCGGCCGTGACATGCGAGAAGTGCGCTGGGTGTACAGCGAAAAGCTTGGACGTCGCACCGGCACCGCACGCAGCGAGGCCGAGATTGACACCCTTGTGGGTGAGGTCGGCCCAATCACCGTGCACAAGGTGGAAGTGTGCCCCCACTGCCACTGGAACCACTTGTTGCAAGAATGGACCGCCACTCCAGTGCGGTAAAAACGCCCGGTACGGGTAGTGTGTGCTGTAGCAATTCTGTAGGTGATCGTACAGGGACAATGTGTGACTAACGTAGACGAGAAAACCAAGACCCCATCCAAGTCCCGGTCGCGGACGGGCCAATGGGTCCTAGCCATGCTCCTGCTCTTGGTGCTGCTGGCCAGCATCCCAGCTGTGTGGTTTATCTGGAACTACCAGCGGGCGAACATCCCGGAGCCGCATGAGATCGAAACGGCGCAGATCTCAAACCTCTACTTTAACGACGGCAAAACCGACCTGGCTCGCATCGTGCCGCCGGAGGGCAACCGCGTTCAGATCCCGCTGGAGCAGGTGCCAGTTGACGTGCAAAACGCCGTCCTCGCTGCCGAGGACCGCGACTTCTGGGACAACTCCGGCTTCTCCTTCACCGGCTTCGGTCGCGCCGTGATCGGCCAGATTACCGGCAACGCATCAGCCGGTGGTGGCTCCACGATTACGCAGCAGTACGTGAAGAACGCCCTGGTCGGCAATGAGCACTCCTATGAGCGCAAGGCCAAGGAGCTGGTGTACTCCATCAAGATGACCCACTCTTGGACCAAGGAAGAAATCCTCAACGCCTACCTCAACACCGTCTACTTCGGGCGCAACGCATACGGCATCGAGGCTGCCGCGCACGCATTCTTCGACAAACCGGCCAGCGAGCTGACGCTGGAGGAGGGCGGCGTGCTTGCGTCCTCCATCCAGCTGCCGAGCCAGCTTGACCCGTGGACCAACCCGGACGGTGCGAAGGCCCGCTGGAACTACGTGATGGATGGGCTCGTTGAGACGAACAAGCTCGACCCTGCGAAGCGCGCCGGGCTGCAGTACCCGGAGACCCGCGATCCGGCGACCTACTCGGCCTACACCGAGGCCAGCGGCCCGAACGGCCTGATTAAGAACCAGGTGATGACGGAGCTGGCCACCATCGGCATCTCCGAGTCGGACCTTACCAACCGTGGTTTGAAGATCACCACCACGATTGACCCGAACTCGCAGGCAGAGGTCGAGCGGATTTCCCGCGAGCAGCTTTCGCTCCTGCAGGACGACGCCCGCACCGGCGTCGTGGCCATCGACCCGAAGACGGGCGCAGTACGCGCCTACTACGGTGGCGACGACCCCTCCGGCTGGGACTACGCCAACGCAGGTCTGCAGACCGGTTCCACCTTCAAGATCTTCGCGCTGGCCGCGGCGCTGCAGCAGGGCATCCCGCTCAACGCGATGTACTCGGCAACCCCTGTGACGCTGCCGGGTGGCCACGTAGTGACCAACTGGGACGGCGGCGGCTCCGGCATGCTCTCCATGCTCGACGCCACCCGCACCTCCTCGAACACCGCGTTCATGCGCATCCAGGATGACCTGGACAACACCACGCAGGACACCGCGGACATGGCGCACGCCCTCGGCGTGGCCCGCTCCATCCCGGGCATCCCGGTCACGCTGCGTGAAAACGGTGGCCAGCCCTACGAGGGCATCGTGCTGGGCCAGTATCAGTCCCGTGTACTCGACATGGCCACCGCCGTCTCCACGCTGACGAACCGCGGCCTGGCGCACCCGACGCACTTCGTGCAGCGCGTCACCGACGCCTACGGCGAGGTCCTCTACGAGTTCGACCCGGGCTACACGGAGCGCCGTGTTTCCCAGCAAGTCGCCGACAACGTGATTAAGGCGATGCAGTCCGTCGTCCCGTACTCCAACGCCGTGCTGGCAGGCGGTCGCCCGTCCGCCGCGAAGACCGGTACCGCCCAGCTTGGTAACACCGGCCTGAACAAGGATGCGTGGACCGTCGGCTCGACGCCGCAGCTCGCCGTGGCCGTGTGGGTCGGTACCGCCGACAACACCTCGGCGATCTTCAACTCCTACGGCGGCAACATGTTCGGCGCCGACACTCCAGGCCGGATCTGGAAGAACGTGCTGGACTCCCTCCTGCAGGGCCAGGACTTCGAGTACTTCCCTGAGGCATCCCCTGTGTACTGGGGCGTCAACCCCTACTCGGGCGGCGTGAACCTGGGCGGCTACTACGGTGGCTTCTCCGGTAATTCGACCACGGGTGCTCCGGCTGATGCGGCGTCGCCAAGCGCCGACGCCAACGCGCCGACGGGCGAGGCCGGACCTGGCCAGCCGGCGGCACCAGCCCCCGCTCCGGCTCCGGCTCCGGCGCCAGCACCGGCGCCCGCGCCGCGGCCGGACCCGGTACAGGACGCAATCGACCAGGTTATAAACGATATCTTTGGATAACGGAGCAACGATGACAGCAACCACGTGGCCTGACCCGAAGGATCGCGTCCAGCCAGCCCTCACCGAACCCGCCGCCCGCGGTTGGGTTGAGTTCCTCGGCGGACCTATGGGGCGCTTTGCCCAAATTGGACGCTCTAAGTTCTGGACGCCGCTGCGCACCATTTTCGCGCTCGCCTACGTCTTCATCGGCCTCGGCGCGCTCTCAAAGTCAAACTGCGCGATGGGCAAGCTTGACGACGCCGGCGTGATGCAGGTCAACTGGGACGGCAACCGCCAGTACACCTCCTTTTGCTATAACGACATCCTGCCGCTGTACGGCGGCCGCGGCCTGGACCAGCCGGGCTTCGTCTACGACTTCTCCTGGGTTGAGGGCGACCTGACGCGCTACATGGAGTACCCAGTGCTCGCTGGCCTGTTCCAGCAGTTCTGCGCGTTCATCTCCCGCAACACCTACTTCGCAGTCTCGCGCATCCTGCCGGAGTCCGGTTGGTACTTCTACGTCACAGTGCTCATCCTGGCCGCCATCTGGGTGGTTACGGCGCGCATGGTGGCGGAGCTTGCCGGCAACCGAATCTGGGACACGCTGCTCGTTGTCGGTTCCCCGTTGCTGATCATGCACCTGTTCACTAACTGGGACATCCCCTCAATCTTTTTCGTGGTGGCGGCGATGCTCGCCGTGCGCAATAAGAAGTACTGGCTGGCAGGCGTGCTGATTGGCGCCGGTACCGCGTTCAAGCTGTGGCCGCTGTTCATCCTCGGCGCATACCTGGTGTTGGCCATCCGGAAGCGGAACTTCGTGCCCTTCCTCAAGATGGTTGCCACCACGGCTCTGACCTGGGTCGCGGTGAACCTGCCGGTGTACCTGCACAACCCGGAGGCATGGAACGAGTTCAACCGCCTGAACACCGACCGCGGCTGGGAGTGGACCACGATCTACGCCGTGATCAACCGCGTCTTCGGCTGGAGCGGATTCGACAGTGGCGAAGGCGCCCCCGTCATCCTGAACACGGTTACGCTGGTGCTCTTCCTCGCAGGCTGCGCAGCCGTCCTCGTGCTTGGCCTGAAGGCGCCGCGCACCCCGCGCGTCGCCGAACTGTTCGTGCTCATCGTCGGCTTCTTCCTCCTCTTCAACAAGGTGTGGAGCCCCCAGTACTCCATCTGGTTCATCGTTCCCGCTGTCCTTGCCCTGCCGTACTGGCGCCTGCTGCTGACCTGGATGACCGTGGACATGATGGTGTGGCCAGTGCTGATGTGGCACATGATGGGCGAGGACCAAAAGGGTGCTCCTGGCGCGCTGCTGGACACCGTCATCATCTCCCGCGACGCACTCATCATCGCCATCATGGTGCTGGTTATCCAGCAGATGTTCGGCAAACGCGAGGACAAAGTTGCTGCCGCGCACAACGGCCACGACCCGCTTCTGACTACCCCTGAAGATTGGAAGGAGCCAGCATGGGATCCGCAACCGTTACCGGAATCGCCTCAATCGCAGTCGGATTCGGTTTCATCGCCGCAGCGTTCGTAGCGACGAACCGTCAAGAAATCCCCCGCGCCGTTGGCTACGGTCTTGCCGCTTTTGTCTTCATTACCGTCATTCCGGTGATCCTCGCGGTCTTCGTCGCCGTGCCCAATCCGCAGTAGGGCGGAGGGGGCGTCGAGAAGTATTTTGCCCAGCGTAACGGGTGGGGTACGCTGGTGGGGTTGCTTGACGCAACGACCCTCCTGCCACCGCACAGTGCGGCGGCCGAAAACATTCAAATCTAGACCATAGGAGGTGATGAGGTCCGTGCGTCACTACGAAGTAATGATCATCCTCGATCCACAGCAGGATGAACGCACCGTTGCCCCGTCCCTGGACAAGTTCCTCGAGATCGTCCGTAAGGAAAACGGCAAGGTAGAAAACGTTGATGTGTGGGGCAAGCAGCGTCTTGCGTACCCAATCAACAAGAAGGAAGAGGGCATCTACGCTGTCATCAATCTTGAATGCGCAGCAGATACCGTCCAAGAGCTCGATCGTGTGCTGAGCCTGAGCGAATCAGTGCTGCGCACCAAGGTTCTGCGAACCGACAAGTAAAGAACGGCTTTCGGAACCACGGAAACGAAGGAGTCAAAACAATGGCACAAGGCGATACACCGATCACCGTCGTCGGCAACCTGGTTGCGGACCCGGAACTGCGGTTTATTCCAAGTGGTGCAGCGGTAGCGAACTTCCGCATCGCTTCCACGCCACGCCAGTTCAACCGCGACACGAATCAGTGGGAAGACGGCGAGGCCCTGTTTTTGACCTGTAACTGCTGGCGTCAGATGGCGGAGAACGTCGCGGAGTCCCTCACCAAGGGTATGCGCGTTATCGTCAACGGTCGCCTGAAGCAGCGCTCCTACCAGACCCGCGAGGGCGAAAACCGCACCGTGTTTGAGGTCGAAGTTGATGAGGTAGGCCCGTCCCTGAAGTATGCCACCGCGAACGTGCAGCGCACGCCACGCGAGGGCAACTCGGGCTACGGTCGCCCACAGCAGCAACAGCAACAGCAGCAGCCTCAGAACATGGGTGGGTTTGGTCAGGCACCGCAGCAGCCTGCACAGCAACAGCAGCAGGCACAGCAGTCGCAGCCGCAAAACGATCCGTGGAATTCGGCTCCACCTGCCGGTGGATTCGGCGGGATGGACGACGAGCCCCCGTTCTAAGCATTTCCCACACATAAGCATTTTCAACTCAAGGAAGGTTAGGATTCATGAAACTGATCCTCACCGCTGCCGTTGATAACCTTGGCGAGGCAGGCGAGATCGTCGAGGTCAAGGGCGGCTATGGCCGTAACTTCCTGCTCCCACGTGGCCTGGCTATCCCAGCCACCCGCGGTGCAGAGAAGCAGATCCGTGATATTCAGCGTGTACAGAAGGAGCGCGAGGTCCGCGACTTGGACCACGCAAAGGAGCTGCGTGATCAGCTCGACCAGCTGACCGGCGTGAAGGTGCCAGTGCGTACCTCCGAGAAGGGCAAGCTGTTCGGCTCCGTCAAGCCTGGCGACATCGCAGCAGCTGTCAAGGCAGCCGGCGGTCCATCCCTGGACAAGCGCCGCATCAATGTACCGAAGGGCCTTGTTACCAAGACCGGTGGATACCAGGTCAAGGTGAACCTCCACGACAGCGTGGAAGGCAAAGTGAACTTCGAGGTCGTTAGCAAATAACGACGATTACCGATAGGTAGTCCAACGACAACAGCTTGAGAACGGGTCCCGCTTGTGAGGAGCGGGGCCCGTTTTCGTTTGCCTGCCTGCGCTTGTGGATAACTCTCCACAGCGAGGCGGTGTGCCCCTCATGTGACGGTGTATTTAGCGCACCGAAGGCGCCTAGTCAAACCGGCTGGTAGCGGGTTATCCACCGGGGGTGCCAATGGGTACCGTCTTGAATAAAAGTGGTGTGACCTGCGAAGATGTCGCTGTAGCGCGCGCTATCGATGGCTTTTCCACACACTCTCCACACGTTGTGCACATCCCCTGTGGATAGACCCCAGGCACAATAGAAAACTATTCACAGCCCCTGTGGATAACTCAACTGGCGGTACGTGAATGTCTGGGGAATCCGGTACGCTGTTGTGCAACACGAAAGGGTAAAGGGTGCTGCATGGCTGAGAACTCGAGTGCCGCGAGCTTCGACGATTTTGACGACGACTACGTTCCACCACCGGAGCCTCCGGAGTCCTCGGTGCCACCGGAGCCACGCCAGTGGGACGGCGGATCGTCGAACTTTAACCGGGGTCGCAAGGACCTGAAGGAGTACCGCCAGCCCCCGCACGACGAGCGCGCGGAGCGTTCCGTGCTTGGCGCCATGCTGCTCAACCAGGACGTCATCACTGACGTTTCGGACGCGTTGCGCCCGGAAGACTTCTACTTCCCAGCGAACCAGCTCGTGTACAGGACGATCACGGACTTGTACGCGCACGGCTCGGACATCGACGCTGTGGTCGTCGCGGGCCAGCTCGACCGCAATAACGAGCTCGAGCGGGTCGGCGGCGCGCCGTACCTGCACACGCTGATCTCTGAGGTGCCGACGGCCGCAAACGCCCGCTACTACGCGGAGATCGTCGAAGAGAAGTCGATCCTTCGCCAGCTGGTCAACGCGGGTACGCACGTGGTGCAGCTCGGCTACGAGGGTGAGGACGGCATGGAGATCGACGCCGTCGTGGACCGCGCTCAGCAGGAGCTCTTCCAGATCTCCCGCAAGAACGCTGGCGAGGACTACAAGGTGCTCGGCGACCTGCTGCAGGACACCGTCGACGAGCTCGCGGCCATCGCGCAGGGCGGTGGCCTGGAGCAGGGCGTGCCCACCGGCTTCATTGACCTGGACAAGCTCACCAACGGTCTGCACGCAGGGCAGATGATCATCATCGCGGCGCGCCCGGGCGTCGGTAAGTCGACGCTGGCGCTCGACTTCATGCGCTCCTGCTCAATCCAGCAGGGCAAGACCTCAGTGATTTTCTCGCTCGAAATGAGCGCGTCCGAAATCATCATGCGCATGCTCTCCGCCGAAACGGAGATCAAGCTGTCCTCGATGCGCTCGGGTCAGATGGGGGAGCAGGACTGGGAGAAGCTCACCCGCCGTCTCGAGGAGATCCAGGACGCCCCACTATTTATCGACGACTCCCCCAACCTCACCATGATGGAGATCCGCTCGAAGGCGCGCCGGTTGAAGCAGCAGCAGGGCCTCGACCTGATCGTGCTGGACTACCTGCAGCTGATGAGCTCCGGTAAGCGAGTGGAGTCGCGCCAGCAGGAGGTCTCCGAGTTCTCCCGTAACCTGAAGCTGTTGGCGAAGGAGCTCGAGGTACCGGTGATCGCGATCTCGCAGCTCAACCGTGGCCCCGAGGCCCGCACGGACAAGAAGCCGCAGCTCGCCGACCTGCGTGAATCCGGCTCCCTGGAGCAGGACGCCGATATGGTCTTCCTGCTCTACCGCCCGGACTCGCAGGACCGCGACGACGAGCGCGCCGGTGAAGCCGACATCATCGTGGCGAAGCACCGCGGTGGACCAATCGACACGATTCCGGTTGCGCACCAGCTGCACTACTCGCGCTTCGTGAACATGGCGCACGGCTAATCCTGCACCCGTCCGGGGGTGGACAGCCAAGGCTGTCCTTGCTTAGGGTTGGCTCGCCATGCATGACACGCTGCGCGTTTCTGGCTAGCATTGTGGCCTAACACAGTTACGAACGAAGGAAAAGTCACAATGTCTGTCCGAATGATGCACGACGCACCGTCCGCGTGCGCCCACACGGTGGCCCAATTAGAGGAACGTATTACCGTCGCGAAAAACCAGGATTCGACGATGCTGCTGAACCTCCCCCGCAGCATCGACGAGCTGGCCGCCACCTCCCAGCCAAGCGGTGTCCTGCACCGCCTCCGCGGCCTGTTTAGCGCGTAGCGCGGAAGCGGCGCAGCCGCAGCGAGTTCGTCACCACGAACACGGATGAGCAGGCCATCGCTATGCCTGCGAGCAGGGGGTTGAGCAGCCCGATGGCTGCCACGGGGATGAGCACCACGTTGTACGCAAAGGCCCAGAACAGGTTGCCTTTGATGGTGCGCAGCGTCGCGCGCGACAGGCGGATGCCGTCGGCGGCGCTGACCAGCGAGTTATTCATCAGGGTGATGTCGGAGGCCTCGATGGCCACGTCGGTTCCCGCGCCCATCGCCATGCCAAGGTCGGCCTGCGCGAGCGCCGCGGCGTCGTTCACGCCGTCGCCGATCATCGCTACGCGCTTGCCCGCGTCCTGCAGGCTGCGCACCAGCTCGACTTTGTCGGCGGGGAGTACGCCGGCGGTGACGTTGGCGGCGTCGATACCCACTTCCTTCGCCACGGCGAGCGCGGTCGCGCGGTTGTCGCCCGTGAGCAGGTGCGGCTCGAGCCCCAGCTCCTTCAGCTTCTCGACGCCCACCCGGGAGTCTTCCTTCACGGCGTCGCGCACCGCAATAACCCCTTCAAGCGCGCCGTCGACCTCGACAGCGACTACGGTCGCGCCCGTCGCCTCCATGGCGTCGAAGGCACCACGGTACTCGCCCAGGTCACCCGATGGCCTGCCGACTCGGACGTGCTTGCCGTCAACGGTCGCGCTGGCGCCGATGCCGGGCTCGTTCCGGAAGTCGGTGACGGACTCGGTGCGAGCGTCCTGGACGTAAGCGGTGATGGCACGGGCGATCGGGTGCTCCGAGTGCGCCTCCACCGCGGCGGCGAGTGCGAGGGCGTCGCTGCTGCCATTCGCGTCAACCACGGTCATTTCGCCGGTGGTGACGGTCCCGGTCTTGTCCATCACGATGGTGTCCACCTGGCGGGTGGATTCCAGGATCTCCGGGCCGCGGATCAGCAAGCCCAGCTCGGCGCCGCGCCCGGTACCCACCAGGATGGCGGTCGGGGTGGCCAGGCCGAGCGCGCACGGGCACGCGATGATCAGCACCGCCACCGCCGCCGTAAACGCGGCAGCCACGCTGTAGCCCAACAGGAGGTGCACCACCAGGGATACCGCCGAGATAGCGATCACGGTCGGGACGAAGATCTGCGCGATCCTGTCTACCAGCCGCTCTACCGGCGCTTTGCCTGCCTGCGCGTCCTTGACCAGTTGACCCATCTGCGCGAGCGTCGTGTCCGAACCAACGCGTGTTGCTTGCACAAGCAGTCGGCCGTGCGTGTTCAGGGTCGCGCCGGTGACGTCGTCGCCTTCCTTGACGTCGACAGGAACAGACTCGCCGGTGAGCATCGAGGCGTCGATCGCCGAGCGTCCCTCGACCACCGTGCCGTCCGTCGCGACCTTCTCGCCTGGGCGCACCACGAACGTGTCGCCGACCTTCACGTCGGCGATCGGCACGCGCGTTTCCACGCCGTCGCGCAGCACAGTCGCATCCTTCGCGCCCATGTGCAGCAAGTTGCGTAACGCCTCGGAGCTGCGCCCCTTCGCGCGGTGCTCAAACCAGCGCCCAAGCAGCAAGAACGTGATGACGACGCACACCGTCTCCAGATAGACTTCGTCCATCCCGGCAGAGTTCGGCGTCAGGCTCATGTGCATTCTCATGCCCGGTTCGCCCGCGTTGCCGAAGAACAGTGCATAGATCGACCACCCGTAGGCGGCCGTGGTGCCCATGGAAATCAGCGTATCCATGGTCATGCTGCCGTGACGCAAGTTCAACAGGGCATTGCGGTGGAACAGCGACCCTGCCGAGAAATACACCAGGGTCGTGGCAGCAAACGCCGCCCACTGCCAGTACGTGAACTGTAACGCCGGAATCATCGACACCAGCATCACCGGCAGCGACACCACCGCGGACCACACGATGGTCCACAAGAGGGTGTCGCGCTCGGGTTCGGAGGGGGCGTCGGCAAGCGGCTCGTCGGCGTCGGTGAACGTGAACGCATCGTAGCCCGCGTTCCGAATCGTTTTGATCAACGCATCAGGGTCAGCGAGCGCCGGATCGTACTCGACGGATGCGGTTTCCGTCGAAAAGTTTACCGACGCCTCGACCCCCTCCATCTTGTTCAGCTTCCGCTGCACCCGGGACGAGCACGACGTACACGTCATGCCCGAAACGCCGAGTTCTATCTGTGCATTCGACATTAGAGCAGCTTGAACCCCGCTTCCTCAACCGCCTTATCGACGTCCTCCCTGCTCACCTCTGCGCCCTCAACCACAACCTTGCCGGTTGTGTGGTCAGCGTTCACCGAGGTCACGCCCGGGATTTCCCCGACCTCTTCCTGGATGCTGAGCTCGCAGTGCCCACAGCTCATGCCCTCAACCTGGAATGTTTGCGTTGCCATAATATTTCCTTCCTTCCTGCGGGAATCGCCCCGCACTTGTTAGTGTTGCATTGATAGCTGCCAATCTAACAAAAAACGAAAAGGAGCTACCTAATGGCCACAACCGACCTCACTGAGGAAACATTCCAGGAAACCGTTCTCGGAGAGGGCATTGTCATCGTCGACTGCTGGGCGTCCTGGTGCGGCCCCTGCCGCCAGTTCGCGCCTGTTTACGAAAAGGTCTCCGAGAAGCACCCGGATGTGACCTTCGCGAAGCTCAACACCGAGGAATACCAGCAAGTAGCGGTCGCCCTGGATATCCAGGCAATCCCGACGCTCATGGTGTTCCGCGACGGAATCATGGTCTACCGCGAAGCCGGTGCCCTGCCGGAATCCGCATTCAACGACCTCGTCGAACAGGTCAAAGCACTCGACATGGACGAGGTCCGCCGCCAGGTCGAGGCCCAAAACGCGCAGGAGGGACAGTAATGGCAAACCCATTCGTAAAGGGCTGGAAGTACCTGATGCAGTCCTTCGACACCAAGATCGACGAAAACGCCGACCCGAAGGTGCAAATCCAGCAGGCCGTCGCCGCCGCTAAGAAGCAGCACCAAGAAATCACTGAGCACGCAGCCGCCATCATTGGCAACCGCAACCAGCTCAGCATGAAACTGGACCGCCTGCTGAAGTCCCAGCAGGACCTTGAGGCGAAGACCAAAACCGCCCTCCAAACAAACGACGACGCCGCCGCAGAGGTCATCGCCACCCAACTGGTGTCCGTCGAGCAGGAACTCGAGCAAACCAAGCAGGCCTACGCCTCCGCCGAGCAAGCCGCGCAGGAAGCCCAAGCGAAGCAGAAGGAATCAGAGGCGCGCCTGCAGGAGCAGCTCGCCCAGGTCTCCCAGCTGGAGTCCCAGCTTGACCAGGCGAAAATGCAAGAGCAGACCACCGCAACCATGGACTCCATGAACCAGTTCGGTGGCAACGACAACGTCCCGACCCTCGACGGCGTCCGGGACAAGATCGAACGCCGCTACTCCCAGGCGCTCGGCGAGCAGGAGCTGGCCAAGTCCTCCATGACCGACCGGATGACCGAAATCGAGTCAGCCGGCAACGACGTCGCCGCCAGCGCCCGCCTCGACCAGATCCGCGCCGAGCTTTCCGGTGGCAAGTCAGCTTCGTCTTCTTCCGAGGCTCCGAAGGAAATCGAGGACAGCAAGGACTAGGAAAACCCCAGCGCCGCAAACTGTAGTAACAGGATTGTAGTAATCCCCGAAAATAAGTTCGAAATGGGGATTACTACAATCCTGTTACTCACATTTAGAAAAACCGCAGCGCACAACACAAAAAGAAGGCCCCTGCCCGACCTGAATGTGTCGGACAGGGGCCTTGTTGTATCGAAAGTGTGTTAGCTTTCGCGGCGAATGTTGATGAGTACGCCCCGGATGCCGGAGTGGAAGCCGTCGCGAAGGTTGACGCGCTGGGTTTCCGTCAGGGTGTACTCGTGCAGGGTCTCGCAGGCGAACTGGAGCAGCGGCCTATCGATCTCCGGCGGCAGACCGCCACCGGAAAGCATGTGGGCCTTGTCGCGCTGTTCGCTGGATGCGGCGTTCTCGAACCACCAGGCTGCGTACTGTTGTCCCACGTCGTAGGGGGTTTGGAAGCCGGAGGACGTCCAGACTTCTTCCGGAAGCGGCACGTAGCGCGAGCGGAGTTTGCGGCGCGGTGCCATCATCGACGGCTTCGGTGCCGGTTTGGGGGCCGGTACGTCGTCGGTATCCTCGTCGGAGATGGTTTCCGGCTTCGGGTCCTCGGCAGGTGTTGCAGGCTCTGCCGACTTGACCGGTGCCGGTGGTTCCGTGGGGACCGGGCCAGGCTTTGGGCCGGGCTTCGGCATATCGGCAGGCGATGGGGTCGCCGGGGTCGCTGGGGTAACTGGGGTTTCCGCGGCCGGTGGATCGACCGGCTGGTCCGAAGCGGGCTCCTCAGCAGCAGGCTCCTCCGGCGCAGCGAGTGGGTCGGGTCCCAGGCCGGGCACTTCGGTGGGGCCTTGGTTGTCTTCGACGGGTTCGGCGTCGGCGATCGGGCGTTCCCGGATGCTTGGTGGGAGGGGCCCTTCGAGGACGCGGAGTTGCATGGAGTCTGCGAAGTCTTCGCGTGGGTCGAGGATGGTGGTGGTGTCGCAGGCGTGGCGGAGGGCGGAGGACATGGAGTCCCAGCCGAATCCGTAGAGGTGGACGCGTACGCCGTTGTTGGTGGCTTCTTCGACGCCTGGGATCATGTCGGCGTCGCCGGAGACGAGGACGAAGTCGCTGAACTGGCCACGTGTTGCGTTGATGACCAGGTCGGCGACGAGTCGGGTGTCGACGCCTTTTTGGGTGCGCCGCTCACCCCATTCGATGA
>OJKZ01000533.1_pt1 | contig 14783 bp, 8 predicted proteins | sample 1596791 | NCBI WGS metagenome assembly OJKZ01 (sample SAMEA3904677, study PRJEB24821) | metagenome | biome: Builtin; feature: hospital; material: surface | place: USA | collected 2013-06-04 | reverse complement strand
AACAAGCAAATGTGAGAATACACCCATTATTGGCCCGAAACGGAACCAACGACCCAAAACGAACGTCTAACTAGGGTTGGGCTGAAACTCGCCAGGCGGTGAGGAGGTGGCGGACGAGGCGTTCGCGGACGTCGGGAAACAGCGCGGTCAGCGTCTCGTCCATGGGGCGGGTCACCACGATGAGTTCGGAGGCAAGCTCGATGGGCGTGGCGTCGGGGCTAACCAGCCCGTGCGGCGCGGCCGTGTCGAGGAGGACTTGGACGTGGCGGAAGAACTCGTCGAGGCGCTCGGAGCTGGCGGGGTGCTCGGGGGCGAGGGCGCCGACGAGGATGCCCACGCCGGCGTCGACAAGTTGCCAGATGAAGCGCTCCCAATTGCCTTCTGGGTCGGCGGAGAAGTCGGTGAGTGTTTTGCCGAGGAGGACGTCGAGTTCGTCGATAAATCGCAGCGCGCACGCCTGTCGCAGCGCGGCGCGGGAGGGGAAGTGGCGGTAGAGTGTAGCGATACCAACACCTGCGTCTTTGGCTACGGCCTCCAGGGTGACTGCGGAGTTTGGGCGGGTCCGGAACTGCTCGGTGGCAGCTGTGATGATTTGGTCGCGCTTTGCGCGCGCGTCTGATCGCATGGGTGTCTCCTCGGGCGCGATACTCTTTCGTCTTGACATCGCCGAATCTGCGGAGCACCATAGCAGGAGTTTTAAGTGATAGCTAACCCTCCACTTGGAGTTTTGAAAATGACAACAATTCTCAGCGCCACAGACCTTGTGCTGCGCAAAGGCGACACGCCGGTGAGCGTCGACGCCGAAGAGGGGTTCAACTTCCTGCACGTCGGGCGCGAGTCCAGCGCCACGACGCTGGCCATGACGCTGGCCGGGCGCTACAAACAGCACTCGGGCGACGTCGACGGGCCGGGGTTCAAGCGCACCGCGCTCGCGGGCGTGCACCTGATTGACTCCCTCGACCGCCAGATCCCCGTGCGCGACTTGCTGCGCGAGCAGATCGCGTGGTCGCAGCCCTTCTTCAAGCCCACCCCGCGCCGCCCGCTGGAGCACGACACCGTCGAGCGCTGGCTGGAACCACTCGGGCTGGAGGACTTGGACGAGAAGACGAAGGTCGGCGAGCTGCACGTGCTCAACCGCTTCCGTCTGCGTATCCTGCTCGCGCTGGTGTCGCGCCCGGAGGCGGAGCTTTTGATCGTGGACGACGTGGACCAGATCCGCGACATGTCGCTGCGCGCCGAACTGCTAGAAAACCTGCACGCCGTGGCCGAGGACGTTGCCGTCCTGGTCATCAGCGCGAACGAGGAGGACCGATGAGCGGACTGCATATTGGCTCGAACTTCCGCAAGTTTCTGCACGGCAAGCTGCCGCCTTTGGCCATGCTTGCGATCATGGTGCTCCCGCTGTTGTTCGGCGGCCTGTTCGTGTGGAGCTACTTCGACCCGCTGGGCAACCTGAACAAGGTGCCGGTGGCGTTGGTGAACTCGGATGAGGGCGAGGCGGGGCAACAGGTCGTCGATAAGCTGCTCGAAGAAGACCCGATGGACTTTCGGGTGGTCAGCGCCGAGGAGGCGCGCGAAGGTATCGCCGACGGTACCTACTACTTAGGTATGGAGATTCCGCGCGACTTCACCGAGGCCGCGAAGAGTGTCAAAGAGGAGAACCCGCACCAGGCGAAGATCAACGTCACGCTGAACGAGACCAACGGGTTTATCCCCACCATGCTGGGCAGCCAGGCGACCCGCATGATTACTGATGCGGTGTCGGTGACGGTCGGCTCGAAGGTGGTGGAGCAGCTCTTCGTGGGCTTCAACACCATCAACGACGGCATGGGCCAGGCCGCCGAGGGCGCCGGCAAGCTCAACGAGGGCGCGAAGAAGGCCGGCGAGGGCGGGCAGAAGCTTGACGACGGCGCGACCAAGCTCGACGACGGCATGCAGGAATTTAACTCGAAGCTGCAAGAGCTGCCGGGCGCAGCGCACAAGCTTGACGACGGCGTCGGGCGGCTTGCCGACGGCGCGAACCAGCTCAACACCGGCATCGGCACCGCCGCTGACGGCGCCAACCAGCTCTCCGAGGGCATGGTGACGCTGCAGTCCGGCACCGACAAGCTCGGTGCGGGCGCGTCGCAGGTCGCCGGCGGTGTGGACAAGATCGCGGGCGTGGCGGGCCAGCTGGGCGCGGCGCAGGCCGCGTTCGCGGACATCGACGCCTCGCTGAGTCAGGTCATCCGCGACCTGGACGCCTCCCCGATCCCGGGCACCGCGGAGCTCGCGGCGCAGGCGCGTGCTACGCAGGCGAAGCTGCACAACGGTGCGCTGTCTTCGGCGATGGATTCGAGCCTGGTTGGCCAGCTGCAGCTGCTGCAGAACGGCGCGCACCAGATCGCGACTGAGCTGAACGACCCGAATGCGCAGTACCGCGGTGGCGTGAACCGTGCGACGGACGCCTCGCAGCAGCTGGCGGCCGGTCTGGCGAAACTGCAGGACGGCTCCGGCACGCTGGTCGCTGGCGTGGCGCAGCTCAAAGACGGCACCTCGCAGCTGGTCGTGGCGGCGAATACGGCCTCGGACGCGTCCTCGCGTCTGGCGGACGGCTCCAACCAGCTGGTCGTGGGCCTCGGCGCACTGAATGACGGCCTGGTGCAGCTGGACAGCGGCACCGGCGAGCTCAGCGTCAAGCTCCACGACGCGCAGGAGGAGGCCCCGACGTGGCGCGGCGATCGCCTGGACAAGGCGGTCGAGACGGCGTCGCAACCGGTGGTCCTCAACGAGGTGGGCGATGACCTCGCCTACTTCGGCAAGGGCCTGTCGCCGTTCTTCCTCTCGCTGTCGCTGTGGTTCGGCGGCCTGATCCTGTACATGGTGATGCAGCCGATCAACCGCCGCGCGATCGACTCGGGCACGCCGGTCTACCGCGTCATGCTGGATACGCTGGTGCCTTCCTTCCTCGTCGGCGCGGTGCAGGCCTTCTTCCTGTGGGCCGTGCAGGTCTTCCTGCTGGACATCGACCCGACGTACACGGGCACACTCCTGCTGGTGCTGGTGGGTGTGTCGTGGGCGTTCATCTCGTTCATCTATATGCTCAACTGCATTTTCGGGAAGGCGATCGCGCGCCTGCTCACCATGGCGCTGATGTCGCTGCAGCTGGTGGCGTCGAACGGCCTGTACCCGCCGGAGGTGCAGCCGAAGTTCATCCAGTGGGTACACAGCTGGGACCCGATGCGGTACTCGGTGGACCTGATGCGCTACGCGCTCTTCGGCACCAACGGCGGCGATCCCCGCATGATTCGGGCGACGCTGGTGCTGATCGGCATCGCGGTCGGATCGTGGGTGGTTTCCTGCCTGGGTCTGAAGCACTTGCGGCAGATTCCGGAGCGGGACCTGCACCCGGAGCTGTCGGTGTAGCGCTTGCTACGAGCAGTTTGTAGACGTATCATCAACTTTGTATTGCACCCTACCTACAAAGGAGACATCATGTTCCGCAACGAGAAGAAGAACCCTAGCACCCGCCTGGCCGCTGCCCTGCTGCGCGTGCCTACCGGCCTGTTCATCCTGAACTCCGGCGCGGGCAAGCTCGGCGCCGACGAGGGCACCGCCGAGTTCCTCCACGGCATGGCGCAAACCGGCATCCCGGCGCTGAAGGACGTGGACCCGAAGACCTTTGCCAAGTTCGTCGCCTACTCCGAGACCGGCATCGGCGCGGCCCTGCTCGCCCCCTTCGTGTCCAACCGCCTGGCGGGCGCAGCACTTGCCAGCTTCGGCGCGGGCCTGCTCACTATGTACTTCGGCAACGACGCCATGACCGAGGACGACGGCATCCGCCCGTCCCAGGAGGGCACCGCGCTGTCGAAAGACTCCTGGCTCGTGGCCATCGGTGCCGCGCTCATGGCACTGCCGCGCAAGTAAGCAAGCCGCGGCGCGACTAAAATGTTTCGCGTGAAACGTCTCGCCGCCCTCACGCTTATTACAGCTCTCGCCCCGGCCACCCCGGTTGCACAAGCGCAGCCGTGGGATCTGGTGGCACCGAGCTGTACCCCGGTCCACGTCGTGCAAGCGGCGGGGTCCGGGTTTTCGCATTCCTGGGACCCATCCGCGCGCGAGTCGCTTTTCGACGACCACTCCTCCCCCGCCACCGACCTCACCGAACACTTCGGCGCCCGCACCGTGCGCACCTACCAGGTCCGCTACCCGGCCTCGCTCGGCCGTTTCAGCGCGCTCGGCAGCGCCAGCGGCGGCATCGAGGGCACCGAAACCGCCACTTATGGCGAGTCCGTCACCCTCGGCACCGACGACGCCGCCCGCGAGATCCGCACCGTCGCCCGCAACTGCCCGCGCACCAGGTTTATCCTGATCGGCTACTCGCAGGGCGCGCACTTGATTGGCGATGTCGCGGCGGCAATCGGCCATGGCAAGGTGGCGGGCGTGGGGCCGGATCAGGTGGCTGCGGTGGTGTTGTTTGCGGATCCGGGGCGTTCGGGCGTCGTGAAGCAAAGGCCCTTAGGCGACGCGAAGCTGTACGCGCCTGCGCCGAAGGGGCAGCTGGCACGCGGCGGCGAGCTGGTCAACGGCGGCGGATCGGGCGTTGTGCCTGGTCGTGTGGGGTTGGCCGGCGAGCGGGCGCTGAGTTTTGCCGGGCTGGAGGGCAAGGTGCTGTCGCTGTGTAATGCGGCGGACATGGCGTGTTCGACGGATCCGGCGTCGGCGCTGCGTGATTTGGCGAATGTGGCGATGCGCGAGGAGGTCGTGGGCCCGCCGAACGCGGCGACCGGCATGCATGTGCTGGAGTTTTCGCGGCAGCTGGACGCCGGTGTTCCCCTGCAGCAGGCGGTGCGCGTCTCGGGGCTTTCGCTTCTCGACGCCACCACCGCCGCCCTCATCATCGGCGAAATCGGCCTCTTCGCCCAGGCCGCCGACCGCGCCACCCGCGCCGAGCAGGCGGCGACCCCAGCGGAGCAGCTCGCGGCCGTCACCTTAATGTCCGCGCTGCCGAACCTGGCGAAAGAGGGCGTGACCTGGACGTATTTGCTACCCGCGCTGGAGGGGCTGCGTGGGGCGATGCCTGAGGACAGCGAGGCGGCAGGCTGGTACGACGTCGCGCTGGAGGCGATGCGGGCGACCCAGGCCACCGAACGCTTCTACCTGCAGCTGGCTGGCGCGGGCGTGGTGCCGCGCGTGCCCACTCCCACCGAGCAACGCCAGGCCGCGACGCACGCCGCGGTGAGCGCGCTGATGGACCAGGTGGCTGGTGCTGCGGGACTGGACGCCGCGATGCGCAACCCGGCCAACGCGAACCTGTTGGCGTCAGCGGCGCAGGCCGGCGACTTCGGGCCGCGCCACATGTCCTACTACAAGCTGGGCTACACCGACAGCCCCGGCGGCTTCAACATCGACGGCCAGACTGGCTACGACTACGTGCTCGACTGGCTCGACGACGTGGTCCGCGGGGTGCTGCGGGAGGGGTGAGCTACTTGAACGCCTTCATCGCGTTGTCGATGGCGGCGTTGAGCTGCGCGCGCACGCCCTCCAGCCCCGGGATCGGCAGCTGGGACACGGCGATCAGCGCGAGCAGCAGCACCAACGGAGTCGCGATACCCACGGAAGAGGCAACGGTCTTCGGGTCCGCGGAACCGTCCTTCGGCGTATTGCCGTTAGTGCCGGACTTCGTGTTGATGTCGAAGCTGTAGCCGGTGGTGTTCTGCACGTTGTCGATCACCGGAACGAACGACAGTGTGCCACGCACGCCCTGCTTCGGGGTGAGCACCATGGTGTTGCCCTTTCGGGTGATGTCGACGAGGTCGGTGCCCTCGGCAATGCCGATGTCGCCGCCGACTTTGTCGAAGGAGACGGTGATTACGCCGGTGGCTGCGTCGCGCTTGGCGCTGGCGATGTCCTTGTTGCGTGCGTTGAACTCGTTGTCGGTCGGCGGGGTGACGTCGGGGAAGGTCAGTTGAGTGGTCTTGCCCTGGACGATGTTCAGGTTGTAGGTGTTGATGACGTTGCCGTCCTCGTCCTGTTCCTCAATCACCACGGTCTTGCCCGCAGCGTCAGCCTTCGGTTTGGCCGACCACTGGTTGCCATCGGTGCGCACGGTTTCGAGGTACTCCTCGCCATCGATGACGACGAACTTGTTGGACTTATCCACAACGGATGCGCGGAACTCAGCGTTGGTGGAGATGTCGAAGTCGTAAACGCGGGCGTCTTCGGCCTCCGTGATGGTGAGCTTGTAGGTGGCGTACACGCCACGGCTGTCGCTCAGGGCGATGGTGACGGTACCGGTCTTGCCGGCGATGCCGGTGACGACGACATCGCCGCTGTCTTCGCGCACGCGGACGAGATCGCGGGCGTCAATGTAGTTGCCCTCCGAGTCAGTGGCGGAGACGAACTTGTAGGTGTCGCCCTCCTCCTTGTTGATGCGCGCGGTACCAGCCCATGACATCTCCTTTTCGACGACCTTTTCTTGCTCATCGGACGTGATGTTGACGATGTAGCGCTCGAAGACGTAGCCGTCCTCAGTGCGGTTCTCAATGACAACCTTTCCGCTAGCGCTGTCCTTTGGGGTGATCTTGAGGTTGGAGTCGCCATCAGTCGGGGTAGACACAAGCAGGTCCCTGCCTTCTGTGACGTAGAGCTTGGTGCCGGTCAACCCGAGCGCGTTCTCGGACGCGATCGTGTACACGGACTCGATCGGCTCGAACGGAGTGACTGAGTAGATGTGCTCGGCAACAGGGATGTAGTTGTAGTCGACGATCTTGTCGATTCGTTCACCGTTTTCGTCCAAGACAGCCTCCGTGATTGGCTCCCGGAAGAACTCCGTGATCTTGAGCTTGCCCTCGACGCCTGGCTTGAACTTCAGTTGGAGTTTGTCCTGGATCTCCTTGCCCTCGTAGTCCTCCGGGTTCTCGAAGAAGTCCCCGAGGCTCGCGCCATCCAGCGGTTCGACCGCGAAGTGATTGTACTTAGGGTCCATCGAGGAAAGGTGGACCCTCGCGAGGTCAACGACCTCATGGGCACGGAAGGTCTTCTCAAGGTCATCGAAGCGATCGCGATTGATGCTCACTGTGACTATGTGAACGAGACGATCTTCGCGGTCCTTGATGTTGATAACAGCGGTGCCGCCGTTCTTTTTCAGCGCAGCGTTGTCCTCGTTCGGTGTGACGATCCAGGCGTTCGCCTCCTCGGCGATGTTGACAAACTCTTCGCCTTCGATGACGTCGTATATCGCTCCGGCGAATCGGGGCAGCTTCGTACCTCCCTCAAACGGAATGGACTCGTGGACGACGTTCTTCGTCGCGTACTTCCGATTCACCACGTCGAAGTCGTGGGGACGCTCGGTGCCGTCGGCGTCAGTGACCACTACGTGGGCCGTGCCTTCGTCGCCCTTGGTCGAAGGGATCACCTTCCACACCGGTGTGCCGTTGATCTCGGTCGCAGACACCGACAGCAAGTTCTGACCCGTCGTGACCTTTGCGGTGCCGCCGTTCCTGGCAATGTAGGCAACTGTGCTGGTGGGCAGCTGGCGGTACACGGTTTCCTCGGGAGCGCGTGGCGGGGCGTCGATAATCTGCTCCGGCTCCTTCGCCGGGGCCTCCGAGTTGATGGTGTTGTTGAGCTGCAGGTGGTAGATGTGCTCGTTCGCTTGCTCATCGGTGATGACGACCGTGGCGGTAGCGTCGCCCTCGAAGCCCGGGCGCGGTGCAAGCACGAGCTCGTGGTCACGCTCGCCGCGGGTGACCTGGACGTACTTCGCGCCCTCGGTAACGTCAAAGGTCCAGTGGCCCTTGATACGCAGGTCCAGGTCAATGGTCTTGGACTTCTCATCGGCGGTAAACCCTGCAAACAGGAAGTACTCCGTTGAGGTGCTCTCAGTCGCCTCGGCGTTGTCAGGCAGGTCGAGCCCTGGCTGGTAGAGGGAGAGCAGACGCTCGCCCTCCCCGCCGAGAAGCACGGTGATGTACTCATCCTCGCCCGCAGTGAGCTCCTCGATCTTCTGCGTATCCGGGACGAGGACGTAGTTCAGGGTCTCGTTCGCAGAGCCCGGCTGGGTCCTCTGCGCGACTTTGAAGCCGGTGAGCTCGTAGAAAGCGTTCGCGTGGTTGTTGAGGACGTCGGTACGTGCCGTGTTCAGGGTTGCAACGTCGTTGCCAAGCAGGGCCCGCGTAAAGAGCAGTTTCTGCTCAAGCTGCTGCTTCAGCGTGGTTGAAGGCGCGGATTCGTACTCCTGGAGATCCTTCTGAAGCGCTTTGACCAGATTGATCGCGGCGACACGAACCTGGGTATCCAGGCTCTCGCCTTCGCCCACGCGACCAGACTGGCCGGTCAGCTTGCGAACCCGAACGTCATCGAGGTTGTTTGCCGCGTCATCGATGCTCCAGGCTGGTCCGAGGTCAGTGCGAAGCGGTGCGACCGCCCCATCAAAACCTTTCGCTTGCTGGGCAAACTTTGGCTGGAGAGCCTTGAACTGGCGGAGTGTGCCGGGCGCGACAGGCTGGAATGCTGCTTCGGCGACCTTGTCTGCGGACATCTTGTCTTCAGCGAAAGCATTAGGAGTGATGACGGCAGTGGCGCTAGTAGCGAGGACGCTGGAAATAAGTGCGGCTATGGCGCGCTTCTTGAGGGAGGGTTGCAACGGGAATCCTTCGAACTTTCCGAGAAAGCACAACGCGAGGTTGGACTGTCCTGGAAATGAGGTGGGTAATGACAGTATCTATTCTGTCACACCGACGGACGCCTCGCCGCAGACTTCAATACGTCTTTGTGTTATGGAGAATCTCATGTGGGTAAGAAGCGGAAAGCCGCTTGCGTGGGGTTTCCACACAAGCGGCTTTCTTAAGGCGTTAGAGACTACTTCTCGTCAGCAGCCTTCTCATCCTCCGGCTTCGCAGCCTCGGACTCAGCAGGCTTACCGGACGAGCCGTACATCAACGTCTCGTTATCGGTAGCCTTGCCCAGCTGGTAGGAGGACGTTGCCTCCTGCTGGCCGCAAGCACGCAATACCGCGTCGCCAATCAGCAGGCCAGCAGTGATCACGCCAAGCGCACCAGCAGCCATACCAATCATCTGCGAATTCTCGATCGCGAACGCACCCTGCACACCTGCAGCACGCTGAGCACGATCATGATCGTAGATACCCAGACCCTGCTGGATACGGTCATTAGCGTCCTTGATCGCAGCATTGAGCTGACCACGCACACCCTCAAGACCCGGAATGTGCACCTGGGACAGGATGCCCAGCGGAATCAGCAGCAACAACGGCGAAGCCAAACCAACCAGCGAAGCAATGCACTTCGGATCAGACGAACCAACATTCACATTGCCAGCACCAGAGCCCTGGTTGTTGCTGGTGTTGATTCGCACCTCTACTTCGGACTTGTTCTGGGAACCGTCAAGCACCGGGATGAAGATGATGGTGCCGTCTGCACCCTGCTTCGGGGTGAGGATGATGTTGTTACCGTCCCGGCTCTGGTCGACAAGATCAGAACCCTCAGCGATCGCGACGTCGCCGCCTTCCTTGTCGAAGACAACGGTGATCTGGCCGGTCTTCTCATCACGGATGATCTTGGCCACATCGCGGTTATCACCCAAGAACGCACCATTGGAGGTGAGGTTCTCCGGGATGATCAGCGAAGTGATCGTGCGGACCAGGATGCCGTCCTTGTCGTACTCCTCGGTCACAACCGTCTTGTTGTCGGTGCCGGACTTCGGGGTCAGCGTGAAGTTGCCCTTGTCGTCCTTGCCCGTGTTGACGTGATCGGCACCCTGCACAACCTTGAAGGTGTTGCCCTCGGAGATCGGCTCGTAGGCCTTCGCTTGGCCAACGATGAGGTAGTCACGCAGGTGACGGGAACCGCTGGTTGCGCCCTGAACGATCTTCAGGTTGTAGGTGTTCAGCACGTTACCGTCCTGATCCCACTCCTCAACCGTCGCAGTCTTGCCGACACCGCTCTGCTTCGGCTTGACGGTCCACTGGTTGCCATCGTTGTTCGGGGTCTCGAGGTACTCGCCGCCGTCGATGACGACGAACTTGTTGGACTTCTCCACCAGGGTTGCGCGGAACTCTGCATTAGTGGAGATCTGGTAGTCGTAGACGCGTGCGCCCTCAGCCTCGTTGATGGTGAGCTTATAGGTTGCGTACACGCCACGGTTGTCGCTTACCGCGATGGTGACGGTACCGGTCTTGCCAGCGCGGCCGTTAACGACAAACTCGCCATTCTCTTCCTTGACGCGGACGAGCTTCTCGCCGTCGATATCGTTGCCCTTCGCATCCTTAGCGGAAACGAACTTGTAAGTATGGCCCTCTTCCTTATTGATGCGTGCAACCCCGCTCCAGGTCATCGTCTTCTCGGTGACGTTGTCCTTGGAGGCTGCGCGGCCCGGCGTGATGTTGAGGATGTAGCGCTCGAAGACGAAGCCGTCATCGGTGCGGTTCTCAATCACGAGCTCGCCTTCAGCATCGGCCTTCGGAACGAGCTTGAACTTGGTCTCGCCATCGGTCGGCGTGGACTCGAGCAGATCCTTACCCTTCGTGATGAAGAGCTGCTTGCCCTGGAGGTCGACCTCGTTATCCGCAGTGATGGTGTAGTTGGACTCGCTCGGCTCATACGGCTTAACGGTGTAGATGTACTCCGTCAACGGGATGGGTTCGTAGCCAACAATCTTTTTGATTCCGTTGTCGCCGGTCTCGTCCGCGACTACCTCTTCTTTTGGCTTGAAGTAGTACTCGGTGACCTTGAACTTACCCGTGGCCCCCGGCTTGAACTTAAGCTGGAACGCTTCCTTAGGACCCTCCTTGGAGTTCTCCTCGGTGTCCTCTTCGGATTTGTTCTTGGGGTACTCTTTGAGCTCCTTCTCGTGGAGGCCCTCCGAGTCGGTCACATATTCCTCGGGTTTCTTAAAGAAGTCTTCAAAGTCCCCTGGCTTCTCAAAGAGATTCTCTAGGCTCGCATCGTCCAGCGGCTTACCCGCATCGTCCACCGGCTCAAGCGTGAAGCGATTGTTCTTAGGATCACCCAGGAAGAGATTGACCTTCGAGCGGTCAACGACCTCGCGATCGCGCTTGACCACCTCGACATCACCAACGGAGTCGCGGCGGACGTTGATGGTGAAGATACCGACAAGGCGACCTTCGGAGTCCTTCACATTAATGACTGCAGTCCCGCCATGCTCCTTTACATAGAGAGCATCAGCGTCGGGATTGTCCTGGTCATAGAGCTTCGGCTGGATACGCCAGACGGTCTCTTCATTCTCATCTCGTGTGGTCTCTTCGATGGTGAAGTGCTTCTTCTCAAGCAAGTTGCCATCACCAAGGTCGCCGCTAACGAACTCGAGTTCGTAGTTTTCGCTACGTTGAATATCGACGTGTCCGCCGTAGTTGATGTTGTGCTGGACAACCTGCGGGCCACCGTTCGGGTCCTTAACTACCTCGAAGGTGAAGGTGTACTCAACGCCGTCCTTGTCGGTGAAGACGACGCGCGAGCTGCCCTCTTCGACCTTCGGAACAATCTTCCAAACCTTTTCGCCATTGACCTCGACCTGCTTAATATCGAGAACGTCCTCGCCCTCGATGATCTTAAAGTCGCCGCCGCGGTATTCAACGAAGCCGACCGAGGTGTTCAGGATCGTACGGGTGACGTCGTACTTCGACTCCTTGTTCTCGATCGTGATGATGTTCTCACGCTCGTTGCCTTGCTTATCGGTGATCGTCACAATCACCTCGCCGGAGGTCACGCCATCCTTCGGGGTGACGGTCAGGCTGCCCTTGCCGTCATCCTTAACTTCGACAAGCTCACCGCCCTTGACCTTCTTCCAGGTCTCACCCTCGTTGTACTTCAGCACCTTGAAGCGGTCACCCTCGCCGCCGGTGTTGATGTTGTAGAAGAAGTTGTTCACCTTCACATTGATGGACTCATCAATGTTGACCGTGTTGTTGATGGTCAGGCGGTAGACGTGCTCACGACCCTGGTCATCGGTGACCACGATGGTGACCTTGTGCTCGCCATCAATGCCCGGGCGCGGGGTAACGATCAGCTGGCCGTCCTTCTCGCCACGCTCGACGATGACGTACTCAGAACCCTCAGTGATTCGGAAGCTCCATGAACCGCTGATGCGCTTGTCCAGCTCAATGACCTTGGACTTTTCTTCCTTGGTGAAGCCAGCGAACTGGTAGTACTCGTAGACTTCCTTGATGGACTCGTAGACCTTCTCGGTGTAGTACTTGGAGTCCTTGTTCACCGTGACGGTCGTCGGCTCGCCTGCAACGGTCTTGGTGACGGTGGTTTCGCCAGCAGGAACGGTGCGGGTTGTGGTGACCTCCGGGGTCTCGACCTGGGTAACAGTCTTCTTCTCACCAGGGACAGTCTCTGTGACGGTCGTATCGGTAACCGTCGAGGTGACCGTCTTGACGCCACCCTTCTTCGTCTCCGTGACGATCTCCGGTTCAGGCGTAATGGTCTTCGTCTCAGTAACCGGGGTACCGTTCTCGGTCCGCACAACCTCGGTGGTCTTCGCCGGGTGCGTCTTAGTGGTGGTGACGACCTCATCCGGCTCGGTAACCGTGGTAACGGTCGTGAAAGCCGGCAGCGTGCTGGTACGCGTGACCGTTGTCGGCTCCTCAGTCACGATCGTCTTGGTCGTCGGCTTGCCCGGCTCAGTCACCGTGGTGACGTGCTCCGGCATCGTGGTGACCTCAGTGAGGGTCTCTTTCGGGGTCTCCGTGACGGTGGTGCTGAAATCGTAATCTGGCTTCGGCTGCCACGACAGATCCAAGCCAGGCTGGTAAATCGTGATCAAGCGCTGGAAGGTCCATTCCTTGCGCTTGTTCATGTTCCAGTTGTAGTTCTTCGGAACAAGAACGGTAACAAACTCGTTCGGGCCGATCTTCTTCTTCATGTCGTCGAGCTTCGACTGGTTCGGGACCAGGCGGTAGTTGACGCCATCAGACGGGTTCTGCACGCGCGTGATGCTGAAGCCCGTGAGGTTTTGGAACTTAATCAGATCGCGATCGTGAATGAGCTCGCGGACGCCGTTCAGCTCACTCGGGTTGTTACCCAACAGTGCCTGAAGGTAGCGGTTCTTCGTCTGGATGTCTTTCTCCAGCGAGGAGGAAGAAGTCTCCTCCCACTGCTTGAAGTCCGTGAGCATCTGCTTAGTCAAGGTGATCGAAGCGATGCGGATGTTCTCGTCGATGGCATAGCCCTGACCAACACGGCCAGACTGACCGGTGAGCTTGCGCACCTCGAACCCGTCAGGGTTGTTCCACGAGCTATCAATACCCCAGTCGATGCACCAGCCAGGTCCCTGATTGGTGGACAGCACCTGCACTGGCTGAGTCCACTTCGGGTACCGTTTTGCAAGCTTGCTCTGCTCAATCTCGAATTGGCGCAGCGACGCCTCGTCGAGGCGCTGGTAGGCCTCTACGATCATCTGGTCTGCAGCAGAAGCCTCGGGGACAATAACAGCGGTGGTACCGGTAGCGAGGACACCGGAGATAAGCGCGGCCATAATGCGCTTCTTTAGATTTGCGTTTTGCAACGGCCCAATCCTTAAAACTTGTCGGAGATAATCGAAGCAGCCTGGAGATCTCCTGAACACGGATCTACACACTGACAGAGTTTCATTCAATCACAACCGTTTCGTGGAAAGTAGTCCACCATCCCCAAGGTGTGCGGAAAAACCGCATTACAACGCGCACAGGCGGACCTAAGCCAGTCGACAAAGGCGCTGACCTTGGCCTTTTCAACCTGACAAAAACCCAAAAATGTTTGAGTGATATGTGCCACATTTTCGTATTAGTCACTCAGAAAAGGGGGTATGCGTGCAAAAAACTTAAAATCAGCACAGAAAACCAGCTCTCCACGCTAGCTAAGCACGCAACGCAACAACCCCCGCACCGTGTCTGTGACGGCGCGGGGGTTATCCCACACTGTGGAGCATAGGAGAATCGAACTCCTGACATCCTGCTTGCAAAGCAGGTGCTCTACCAACTGAGCTAATGCCCCTTTTGTTCCTGTGGGCCTAGCAAGAATCGAACTTGCGACCTCATCGTTATCAGCGATGCGCTCTAACCGACTGAGCTATAGGCCCTGGCAACGGATAAGAATATTACGCACCATTGCCATAACCACCAAATCGCCAGGTCAGGGTGCGTATCGGCACCTGCAACGTGGCGTCGATAAGCACCCCTTAGCCCTACTTTGCGCGGTTGGACATAGTGAAGCTGACGCCGCCTACAAGATCAGCGATGCTGTTGTAAATCACCACGGTCAGCGGCGCCATGATGGCGGTAAACACCACGCCGATCAGGCCCAGCAGGCCGGCGGCTGACAGGCAGACCTTCATATCGATGACCTGGTCGCCGCCGACGCCGCCGATGAGCGAGTTCACCGAGTCGATCACCCCGGCCTGCTCCAGGCCGAAGTAGACGATGGTCACGCCGATCATCCACGCCACGAACCCGATGAGCGCCAGGATCGTCGCCACCTTGAACATCGAGCTCGCGCCGATGTTACGGATGGTTACCTTCCGTGCGGCCATCGCTTACTCCTCACCCTCGGGGCCACCGCTTATCGACGACTGCGTCGCCTCCTGCGCCTCCTCAAGGGTCTTCTCACCCTTCGCCACCGCAGTAGCCTCCTCCTCGCCGGAGTCCTCGACGTTGACGTCGATAGCAAGGAGTTCGACGTCGTCGGCAAGGTCCACCAGGCGCACGCCCATCGTCGCGCGGGAGGACGGGCGGATCTGGTTGACCTCGGTGCGGATCACGCCGCCGGCGGAGGTGATGGCGAAGA
>OJKZ01000531.1_pt1 | contig 14797 bp, 8 predicted proteins | sample 1596791 | NCBI WGS metagenome assembly OJKZ01 (sample SAMEA3904677, study PRJEB24821) | metagenome | biome: Builtin; feature: hospital; material: surface | place: USA | collected 2013-06-04 | reverse complement strand
ATCTACACTAGATCGCTCGTCGGCAGCGTCAGATGTGTATAAGAGACAGGAAGGTGCGCACCATCTCGACCTGCGCGTGCTCGTCGACATGCGTGAGCGTGACCGTGTCCACCCCATCCGCGGACGTCGGTTCGACCCGCGTCTCGTCGGCCGCGTACGTCACCGGCATCCCGTCGGCGGCGGCGTCGATGTACAGCGCGTTTTGCAGCATGCTTATCGACGGGTTCGTGTGACCAAAATACAGCCAAGACACCCGCCCCTTGCTCGCGTCCACGGTGCGGAACCCGCCCTCCGCGCCGGTGGTGACCTCCACGGAGTAGTCGCGCGGCGTAACCTCCGCCTCCGCCACGCCGGGGCCGCTAAGGCAGGCCGCGCCGAGCGTGGTGGCCGCAACGAGTGCCGTCAACGTGCGTGCGCGCATGCTCATCCCCTTTCGGCGTGCCGTGCGAAACGATTGAGTATCTACCACAGGTTAGCGCAGTGGAAAGGCAAGGAAGGTCCGGAAGAACTCCCGGTTCTGGTACAGGCCGAAACCGATGCCACCTGTCGCGGCGAGCACACCGAGGACAAACGCAAGGATCCGGGCGGTGATGGTCGCATCCGTCACCTGCGCCGCAGCACCAGCGGAGCCGCCCTTGCTTGCCGACGGCAACACCGTGACCGTCGCATTCGTCACCGCCTCGGTGGAGTCAGCGAAGGTCACGCGCACCTTGACGTTGCGCACGCCGGGCGCGGCACCGTCAGTGGCCTCGACGGTCAGCGCGCCGGTGGCCTCGTCAATCCGCGTGCGCAGCCCCGGCACGGCCTCGACCAGGGAAAACGCCGTGGCCTTGAACTCGGGTGTGATCGTGGCGGACTGGCCCGGGCGCACCTGCGCGGCACCGAAGTCGGCGGGCACGGCCCCCGACATCGCCGCGACGACGGTCGCCTGGGCGGACAGTAGGCGCCAGGAGCCGTCGCTAAACGTCGTCTTGACCTGCACGTTCGAGCTGTCGCCCGGCTTGGCTCCGGCTGGCGCGGACACGGTCAGCTCGCCGGTGGACTCGTCGACGCTCGCGGGCCAGGGCTGCCCCGCGAACGTGGAGGCAAGCGCGAACCTGGTGCCCTCCGGCACGCCGTGCGCCTGCGCGGTTACCGCCACTTCACCCGTGGGGAGCACGAACGGCTCCCAGGTGATTTCCGCGTGGCGGGCAAGCGAATCAGTGGTGAGCACCGCGTCCAGCGAGGTCTCGGACCCGTCCGGGAACTCGGCGCGCACCCCGACCGTGTAGGAGGTATCAGGGGCGGCGTCCTCGGGCAGGCGCGCGGTGATCTCGCCGGTGGACTCGTTGACGTCCAGCGACATCGGCACGGCACCGGATGCCGTAAACGCCACGCCCTCAGGCACCGTGCCGCTGGGCTTGATCGTGATGTTGCCCTGGGCGTCCGCGTAGGCGTTCTCGTAGTGCAGGTCGGTCTCCTGCGCCATCGACGCCTGCTCCCGGACGCCGATAACCAGCGGCGTTTCCGCCTCCGAGCCGTCCGCGTAGGTGGCGATCACCGTGACCTCCAGCGGCGCGGGGTCCTCCGGCGCGGTAGCTTCTACCTCGCCGCTTTCGCGATCCACGCGCACCTCCCAGCCCCGCAGCGCCGCGTCCTGTGCCAGGCTGAAGTCCGTGTCCGCCGGCACGTCCGCGTTGGTCTGCCGCACGGTGACGGTCTCGCCCGCGCTCGCTCGTTTCTGTGCGTACGCCGGCGCATACAGCTGTGCGGCGCGCGCCTTGAGCACCTCAAAGTGGGCGACGGTACGCTCGCTCGACCCGTCCGGGTACAGCACGTCCACGTCCACCAACTTTGGCTTACCCACCGGCGCGTCCAGCGGCGCGGCGTAGGTGACCGCGCCGTTTTCGTCCACGCTCACGTCCTCGCCTTCGACCTCAAAGCGCGTGCCCTCGGGCAACGGCTGGTTGTTGAAGGCGGAGTTATTCACCGTGAAGGTGGCACGCGGCGGCGCTGACGTGGCCTTTCCACCCGCGCGGACATAGGCGACCGTGTAGGTGGGGGTGAAGCGCTGCGCGTCGTCGGCTGCTTCGACCACGCGGATGCGGATCACGTCGTGCTCGCCGTTCGAGGTCGCCACCGGCACCTCGTACAGCCCGGGGGCAGTATCTATCGACGGCTGCACGTACACCTGGCCGCCACGAAACACCGTCACCCAGTCGGGCGCACCATCGGTGGCATAAACGGTCACCCCCGGCTCCGCGCGCGTCGGATCGAAGGCGTCCTCCGCACCGGCAGCGACTTCCAGTTCATCCCAGCCGAACTGGTCCAGCTCTTCCGGGTCCTCGGGATCAACAGGCTCGACCGGCTTCTCCGGTTCAGGCTCCGGCTCATCCCCTTCAACCACCAGGTCAAAGTTGTCCACGTAGCGCTCGCCGTCTTCCGTAATCACGTCGACGCTCACGTGCGAGGTGCCAGACTCTGCGGGCGTGCCTTCGATCACGCGCTCCCCGCCATTGAAGTCCAGGCCTTCCGGCAGCCCGTCGACCTCCACCGAGGCCGCGTTGTCCAGCTCCAGCGGGATCCGCACATCTTCCCCCGGGGAAAGCGGCGCGTCCGGTTTCTCGGCCAGCTCCGCCTCCTGGGCCTGAAGGCCAGCCGGGTCGCGGAAGGTGATGGTGAAGCGGCTCTCGAGTGGACCCGCCCCGTTGACCACTGGGTTGCCGTCCCGATCCACCACGCGCAGCGTGACCGGGTACTGCCCTGTCCCCTGCGGGCGGCCGTTGACGTAGTAGTACACGCTGCGCTTCACGCCGGGTGCCTGCACGGTGGTCCAGAGCCCGTCCGGCAGGCTGTCGATTTCCAGCTTCGCGCCGGAGGGCACGTTCACGGCACGCAGGTAGAGCGGCAGGATGAGCCTGCCGGACCAGTAGATTTTGTCCCCCGGTGCGATCAGGTACGGCTCGTCGGCGAGCTCGACGTGCGCGGAGTACTCACCGACCGAGCCATCGGCAAAGTCCACGTGCACCGGCACGTCGAACTCGTCGACCATCTCCGCGGTGAAGGGGTGCGGCGGGGTCACCTCCAGGCTGCCGCCGGAGCCCAGTGTGACATCCCACCCCTCCGGGGCAGCGAAGTCTTCGCTCAACGACCACGCCTGCGGGGTACCGACCACACCAAGCGCACCGAGAATCCCCGATCCGCGCACCTCCGGCTCCGCGGAGGCAGAACCGCCGAAGGAGGGGCGCAGCGTGTCCCAGGTGATATTCGTGCGCTCGGCGTCCGAGCGTGAAAAACGCGAGGGCGCGGCCTCGGCCGCAGGCAGCGCGTGTGGGGCCGCAATCGGCTCCACGCCGACAACAACGAGCGAGGCTCCGAGGGCGCATGCGGCGAGCGTGACCCCCCGGCGTACGGTGGTGCGCCTTAATGTGTTGCCCATGCGTGGCCCTCCTTCGTTCGCGCGTGCGTTTGCAGCCCGCGGGGTGGGGTACGGGCACACCTCGGAAATTCATGCGGTTACAAGGTTTTGCCCATATATTCCTTACTCTACCGCCAGGTACCCAAAACGCAATGTCGGCCCGGACGAGTGCGTGACAGATCACATCCGGGCCGACATTCAGCGCATTAGCTAAGCAAGCTGCTTGGCAATCCTGCTCGCCTTCTGCGCGATCGCCAGCTCCTCGTTCGTCGGCACGACGAGGACCTTCACTGTGGAATCGTCCGTGGAGATGATGCGCGGGCCGTCGTTCGGCTGCGCGTTGCGCTCCGGATCAACCTTCACCCCGTACATTTCCATGTTGTCCAGCGCGTCAAGGCGAACTTGCTGGTCATTCTCGCCCACGCCTGCGGTGAACGTGATGGCGTCGACGCGACCAAGGGCGATCATGTAGGAGCCAATGTAACGGCGCAGCTGGTTGATGTAAACGTTATAGGCCAACCAGGCGTCACCGTTTTCCTCTTCGATCATTGCGCGCAGCTCGCGGAAGTCGTTCACGCCCGACAGCCCCTTCACACCGGACTGGCGGTTGAGCAGGTTATCGATCTCATCAATAGTCATCCCGCCTTGACGCACAAGGTGGAAGATAATGCCTGGATCAATGTCGCCGGAACGCGTACCCATCACGAGGCCCGCCAGCGGGGTCAGCCCCATCGAGGTGTCAATGGCATGCCCGTTCTCCACAGCGGAGCAGGACGCACCATTGCCCAGGTGCAGCACGATCTGGCGCGTGTGCAGCGGGTCACGTCCGATAAGCCCCGGCACCTGAGAGGAAACAAACTCGTGCGAAGTGCCGTGGAAGCCGTAGCGGCGGATCTGGTTCTTTTCTGCCACTTCCGCGTTGATGGCGTAGAGCGCGGCAGCTGGCGGCAGGTGCCGGAAGAAGCCGGTATCAAACACAGCCACGTGCGGGATGCCCGGCAGCAGCTCACGGGCGACCTCAATGCCATCGATGTTCGCCGGGTTGTGCAGCGGGGCCAGCGGAATCAGGTCGCGGATCATCTCCACCACCGGATCCAGGATCAGCTCCGGCTCGGAGAAGACCATGCCGCCGTGCACCACACGGTGCCCGACCGCGCTGATGTCCAGCTGGGTGGGGCCGATCCCCTTGGTTTCCAGGATGCCGAAGCTCTCCTCCAAACCGACCTTGTGGTCCGGGATGGAGCGCTGCACCACGTACTTCTGGCCGTTGTGCTTGACGGTAATGCGTCCCTGCTGCTCACCGATCTGCTCCACCAGCCCGGAGACGAAGGGGTCTTCCGAAGCGCTGGATTCCGGATCGACGATCTGGAACTTGATGGAGGATGAACCGGAGTTAATAACCAGTGCGTATGCCATTTACTTTGCTCCTGCCTGAATAGCGGTGATTGCGACGGTATTGACAATGTCCGGCACAGTCGCGCCACGAGACAGGTCATTGACGGGCTTGTTCAGCCCCTGCAGCACCGGACCAACGGCGAGCGCGCCACCAGTGCGCTGCGCGATCTTGTAGCCAGCGTTGCCGGCCTCCAGGTCGGGGAAGATAAAGACGTTGGCCTGGCCCGCGACCGGGGAGTCCGGGGCTTTCTTCGCGCCCACGCCGGGGTCGCACGCCGCGTCGAACTGCAGCGGTCCGTCGACAGCCAGCTCCGGGTTCGCGGCCTTCGCGGCCTCCAGCGCTGCGACGGCACGATCCACGTCCGGGCCCGCGCCGGAGGCACCGGTGGAGTAGGACAGCAGTGCGACCTTCGGGTCAATGCCGAACTGGGAGGCGGTCTCCGCCGAGACCACAGCGATCTCGCCGAGCTGCTCAGCGGTCGGGTTCGGGTTCACCGCACAGTCGCCGAAGGCCCACAGGCGGCCGCGCATGACCATGAGGAAGATCGACGAGACCACGGACGCACCCGGAGCCGTCTTAATGATCTGGAACGACGGCTTAATCGTGTGCGCGGTGGTGTGCGCCGCACCGGAGACCATGCCGTCTGCCAGGCCCTTGTGCACCATCATGGTGGCGAAGTAGGAGATGTCCTGCATGGTCTCGCGTGCCTGCTCAAGCGTAATGCCCTTCTTCTTGCGCAGCTCCGCAAACTCGGCGGCGAACTCTTCCAGCAGCTCAGACTTCGTGTGGTCAATCACCTGCGCCTTGGACAGGTCCAGCCCCTGTGTCTCCGCGCGGCGAGCAATGTCATCGACGTCGCCCAGGATGGTCAGCTTGGCCACGTCCTTGGCCAGCAGCTGGTGCGCCGCCTTAAGGATGCGATCGTCCTCGCCCTCCGGCAGCACGATGTGCGCCTGGTTCTCCTTCGCGCGCCCAATCAGCCAGGATTCAAATACCTCTGCGCTCATGACGGGCTCGGCTTCGGCCTCTACCTGCAGCGCTGCCGCATCAAGGGCCCCTTGCTTCACGACGCCCGCGAGCACCGCCCCTTTCTGCCCAAACACTTCCTCCTCGTGCCCGGTATTCTCCGGCGTGGGGGTCACTAGCACGACAGGCACGCCGTATGCTGCGGCGACTTCCGCGTCGAAGGTGTAGTCGCCGCTGCCCAAGATGAGCGCGTCGCCTTGCGCGAGTAGCTCCTGGCCGTATGCCTCAGCCAGGGTCTGGCCCTCGACGCGAGCGGCGCGGACACCAAGTGCGTCTGCGAGTGCTGCAATGTCAACGTCATCGAGTGTGCACTTGGCTGCGGTGATGAGCAGTGAGCGGCTATTCGCCATGAGTCCACCTTTCGTATCCAGGCGTATCTGCGGCCTGGTTCGAGTTGCCATAAACAGTGACCAGTGTACCGACGAATCGCGACGTGCAACGCCCCAATGTGCTCTGCTGGCCTGTGCCATTCAGCATAGATCACACCAATTGCTTGAAGAATATACGTCCGGCCCGGCACCCCCGTGGTAGGGAGTGCCGGGCCGGGTTTTCGCCGTTGACCGACTGCGGACGGTACTGCGTCAGCGCAGCGCGGTCACGCTTGGCTTACTTCTCATCCTTCTTGGAGGAGGTCCAGGTCTTACCAGAAGAACCCTTCAGGGAATCAACCTTGACCGAGCTCTTTGCGTCACCAGGTGCGCAGTTGTCGTAGATGATCGTGCCGGCGATGATGCCAGCGGCGATCACTGCGAGACCAGCACCGACGGTAGCCAGGTCGAGGCCTGCCTTACGCAGCTGTGCGTTCATCTGCGACATTGCCTGTGCAGTCTGTGGGTTGAACATGCCCAGGTTCTTCTGGATCTGAGCGTTTGCACGCTCGATGTCCATGGACACGTTCTCCACGAAGTCCGTCAGACCCGGGATGGTCAGCTGGGTAGCCAGGCCGATCGGGATCAGCGCCAGCAGCGGGAGACCGAAGCCAACCGCGGAAGCGATGCACTTGCCCGTATCAGCCGGACCCTGCGGGGCCGGTGCAGGCTTGCTGTTCTTATCGAACGGGTTGTAGCCCTTCTCGACCTCTTCCTTGTTCGACACACCGTCACCGTCAGCGTCGCCTTCCGGATCCAGGATGGACTTGCCGTCCTGGCCCACAAGCTTGAACTTCGCATCCGCGTTGTCCTTGGAGCCGTCAGCGTACTCAAACTCGACGTCAACACTCGGCTCAGCAACCGGGGTCAGGGCCTCTACGACCTTGCTCCAGTCCTTCTCACCCAGCTCAGCGAACTGCTTTGCCAGCTCCTCGTTGCTCGGAGCCTGACCGGTGATCACACCGTCAGCGTCGTTCGTGAACTCCCAGCCAGTGGCGTTCTCCGGCACCTTCACGGTGATGGTGGTGTCTGCCGGAACATCCTTCTCACCGAACGGCTTCTTCGAGTCCTTGGACTCGCCCGGCTTCACGACGACTGCATCGCCGTAGTTCGGATCCTCTTCGCTCGCGGTGGTTGTCTTGTCGTTGTCGTCGCGACCCTTCTCGTGGCCCTCAACTTCGATCTCGATCTCAGCCTTGCCGTTCGGCAGATCTGGATCCTCAACAACAACCGTGATCGGACCATCAACATCCTTGCCCGGAGTCAGCTCAATCTCACCGGTCTCAGGATTAATGACAGCAGGAACATCCTTACCATCCTCATCCTTCGCAGAGACCTTCGTATCGTTGTCCGGGTTGATGACCTTGACACCAGAGCCCTGCTTCTCATCAGTCGGGTCAACCGGCTTCTTACCGGAAGAATCAACCTCAGTCTTGTCATCGCCAGGCGTCGGAGCTGGAGCATCCGGCTCTTCAACCGTGACGGTCACATCGACGTTGTCCTTCGAACCATCCGGGTAGGTTACCTCAACCGGAACAGTGATCTTGTCACCAGGCTTGGCATCCTCCGGAACCGGAACAGTGATCTCACCAGTGTTCTCGTCGACCTTCACACCCTCAGGCGCATCCTCACCCGGGGTGAACTTCGTCCCATCCGGAGCCTCGGTCGGGTTACCGTCCTTGTCCTTAAACTCAGGAGCCGGAACCGTCACATCATCGCCAGGCTTACCCGAACCATCCTCATAACCAGGCTCGAACTCATCCTTCTGCTTGGTATCAGGAGCGTCAGGCTCTTCAACCGTGACGGTCACATCAACGTTGTCCTTCGAACCATCCGGGTAGGTTACCTCAACCGGAACAGTGATCTTGTCACCAGGCTTGGCATCCTCCGGAACCGGAACAGTGATCTCACCAGTGTTCTCGTCGACCTTCACACCCTCAGGCGCATCCTCACCCGGGGTGAACTTCGTCCCATCCGGAGCCTCGGTCGGGTTACCGTCCTTGTCCTTAAACTCAGGAGCCGGAACCGTCACATCATCGCCAGGCTTACCCGAACCATCCTCATAACCAGGCTCGAACTCTTCAGCGGCTTTGTCCGTCACCAAGACAGACCATGCAGCGACGTCGTTGTTGCCCGAGACAACAACAACGTTGTAAACGTCGCCCTTCTCAGCCTCCGCCGGGATATCAAACGTGCACGCCGCGACCTGGTCCTTAGCGGTCTTGGTCTGGTCGAGCTCGCAGGTCTTGACGACCTTGCCGTTCTTATCGCGCCACTCAATCTTCGACGGCAGATCAGACAGCTCACCGCTAAACTCCGGGGTCACCGTGGTGCCCGGAGCAGCGGGCTTGTCGGTTGCGTTGTAGTCAGCCGTGATCGACACCGGAGCGTACGGCATGACCGCGTGGTGGACGTTGTATAGCGAGTTTAGTTCCTGGAACGGAACGCCATTGAAGTTGGTCAGTACCTGGTTCTCAGCCGGAATCGGGTTTGGCTTAAAGTTACCGCCGGCACCGAAGTGCTGGAAGACCGGAGTGTGGAAGCCGGTGTAACCGTTCTGGACCACACCATCCTTGTTCTCAACCCACATAAAGATGTGGTCCCGGTTGAGAATATCTTCACGGACCTGGCCCTTTTCGTAGTTTCCGAAGCGCAGGGTGTACTCACCCTTGTTGTTGGTCTTACCGTAGACCGTCTTGAGGATGTACTCGGGGTTGGCCTCGAGCATCTTCTTGGTTTCTTCAGCCAGCTTGTCCGGGTCGTTCTTGAACTTCTTGTGCAGAGCTTCGTTCGCCGCAGCACCGTCCTTGGTCAGGGTCGATGCGTACACGGTGTAGCCATCAGCGGCGGGGTCTTTGGATTCACGCTTCGGGCCGGTTGCCGGGAAACCCCAGTCTGGGCTGCCACCGGTTTCGAGCCATACTTCACCGGAGATGGTGTTCGGAACGTTTTGTTGGACAGACGCTGCGCCGATCGGACCCTCGGGATCTTCAACGAGCCTGTCATCCTTGGCTGCCATCCAGCTCGTTTCGTGGTTCGGCGCAACCTCACGCAGGAACGCAGCCATCAGCTGCATGTTACCGTCAGCCGCAACGAAAGAGCCCATCGGACCTTCGACAACACCGTTAAACGAGCCGGGGGTCCAACCATTTGCCTGGCGGAACATTTCCACACGATTGCCACGCTCATTGGTGAACGGTTCCACCCAGATCCGGTGCTGCTGGTCCGTACGCGCCGACCAAGAGTGCTCCACATCGTTACTATCAGTCCAGGTAATGCCCTTATCGCCCGTACCGAAAGCGAAGGTACCTTGCCCACCGTTACCACCGACCACATCCGGCAACGTGTGGGTCTTCGCACTGAAGATCGGGGAGTACGAACCGTCCTTGTCGCGGAACTGTGCGTAAACGGTAATATCGTCCAGCTTGACGTTGCCGTTGTCGTACGCAGCACCCGGATTACCGTTCGGGGAGGTCAGGTACACGTGGCCGGAGATGAGCCCCTTACCAACACCATGGGCGTCGGTCAGGTTAGCAGCCTTGGTGACACGACCGCTGGCGATCATGTCGGCATCGATCACACCGTTCTCATCAACAGCCGGCGCACCCGGAGCCTGATCTGCAGTAGCAGCAGTGTGCTCCTGCGCAAATGCGACCGGCTGCGCAAACGGCGCTACCAGAGCAATCGACAAAGCCGCAGCTGCAATCGTCGTACCGCGACGGCGAGTAATTTGATTCTTCATGCTGTGAAATCTTCCTTCCACGAAGATGTTCTGGACAAAGAGAAAGTCCGAAGGCACGTAGGGCGAACACCCAGGTCAGCCAATAGCGGACACAGCCACACCGACTTTCACGCCTTCAAATCTAGTAAAAATCGCCTGTCACCTGTCCAGTAGTTTTTCAGCCTCAAGTACGGTCTCAGGTTCAAATTCCCCGTCAAAACTGTAGCCCCAAACGCAGATAGCACACGCCTGAGCTGCACTTTCGACCCACCACAACACAGAAGCTGCGTTCAATTCACACAAAAACCACCCGGCGACACAGGCACCCATTCCTCGACAGAGGCTAGGTCAACACTCAGCTTTCTCTTACCTAGGATTCGAACTGTAAGATCCTGCCCTCGCCCTGAATGGCCACCTCCGCAAGCCTCAAGTCACACATTCGGTAACTCTCCAGAAACTAAGCCCTCAAAAAAGCCACATCCGGTAGTCCCCGCGATCGCCCCAACGCAATTCTTGTCAGTCCTGTTACGAACGTCCATATTTTCGGAGGTGCACAAAATTAAATTGTTCTATGAATAGCCCGCACAGTCGGTTTTTACCCCCTGCAGGGGGTAAGAAAGAGGCAAAAGACCCCGAGCAACGGGGCTACTCCCCCACTTCCAGGTAGCGCGCAGCCTCTGCCGCGCGCTCACGCGCTTCATCCACGCTGTCCGCAGTTGCCAGCACCATGACAGTGTCTTCATGCACCTGGACCGTGACTTCCTCGACCGCCATCGCCTGCGCGATCTGGCCGGTGGTGGGGTTCACGCCGTGGAGGAAGGTGGCGGCGCCGGGGGAGGTGAGCGTGACGTCGATAGGCAGGCCCGCCGTGGCTCGTGCATGCAGGTCGAACTGGTCTACGCGCTGCGTGCCGCGGGTGAGCAAGCCATCGGCGTCGGGGCGCGGGGTGGCCTGGGAGAAGTAGACCTCGTCGCCGTCGACAAACAGCTCAATCGAGTACACGCCGCGGCCCGCAATGGCCCCGCTGATGCGCGCGGCGATCGAACGCGCATTATCCGCCGCTGCCTTGGACAGCGCGGCTGGCTGCCAAGTCTCTACGAGTTTGCCCTCCGCGTGGCGGGTGCCGATGGGCTCGCAGAACCACGTGGCCAGCTCGCCGGTCGCCGGATCGATGGAGCGAGCCGTGAGGATGGTGACCTCGTAGTCAAAGTCGATGTACTGCTCTACCGCCACGGGCTCGCTCTCGCCGGATTCGGACTCGGAGGCGGCGTGCGCCTTCGTCCACGCGGCGCGCAACTCTTTTGGCTCGCGCACAACAGATTGGCCCTCGCCCGCGGTCGAACGGCCGGGCTTGACCACCAGTGGGTAGCCGACCTGCTCCGCGCACGCCTCGAGGGCTTCGAGGGAGTCGGCGAACTGGTACGCCATCGTCGGCAAGCCGAGCTCCTCGGCCGCAGTGCGGCGCACCCCCTCGCGGTTCCGTGTCATCCGGCAGGCCTCCACCGTGGGGAAGAGCTCGCAGCCGGTGGTCTCCACCAGCTCGCGCAGCTTGGCCAGGTCGGTCCCCTCCCCTGCCACGGTGATGTCCGGGGTCATCGCTCCCGGCGCGCCCTGGGCGAAGGTGCCCACCTGTACCTCGTAGCCCAGGCGGCGGAAGGAAGTTGCGAGCTCCTCCTCCACCTCAGACGTGCCCAGAATCAGCACCTTGGAGCGCTTCGCCGTAGTCATAGGCGCATACTCTATGCCTCGACATTGCCCTGGGCAAACAGGCGCGCTGGGAAAACGCTGGTGGGGTTAGCGGGCGAGTACGTCGTTGCGCACGATGGTCTGGTCGCGGCCCGGGCCCACACCGATGTAGCTCACCGGCGCGCCCGAGAGTTCCTCGAGGCGCAGCACGTAGTCCTTGGCCTTCTGCGGAAGCTCGTCGAAGGAGGTGCAGCCGGTGATGTCCTCGTCCCACGCCGGCATGGTCTCGAAAATGGGCTCGGCGTGGTGGAACTGGGACTGGGTCAGCGGCATCTCGTCGAAACGTTCGCCGTCGACGTCGTAGGCCACGCAGATCGGGATCTCACCGATGCCGGTGAGCACGTCGAGCTTGGTAAGGAAGTAATCGGTGAAGCCGTTGACGCGCGCGGCGTAGCGGGCGATCACCGAGTCGTACCAGCCGCAGCGACGCTTGCGGCCGGTATTCACACCGACCTCACCGCCGACCTCCTGCAGGTAGTCGCCCCACTTATCAAAGAGCTCCGTGGGGAAAGGACCCGCGCCCACGCGCGTGGTGTAGGCCTTCACGATGCCAAGGGACGCGGTGATCTTCGTCGGGCCGATGCCTGCACCCACGCAGGCACCACCAGCGGTGGGGTTGGAGGAGGTGACGAACGGGTAGGTGCCGTGGTCCACGTCCAGCATGGTGGCCTGGCCGCCCTCCATGAGCACGTGCTTGCCTTCGTCGAGTGCCTTGTTCAGCGTGTACTCCGCGTCGATGACCATCGGCTTGAGACGATCAGCGTAGGACATAAAGTAGTCCATCACCTCGTCCGGCTCGATGGCCTTGCGGTTGTACATCTTGACCAGCATCTGGTTCTTCACGTCCAGGGCAGACTCGATCTTCTGGCGCAGGATCGACTCGTCGAAAATGTCCTGTACACGCAAGCCCACGCGCGCGACCTTGTCGGCGTAGGTAGGGCCGATACCGCGGCCGGTGGTGCCAATGGCGCGCTTGCCCAGGAAGCGCTCCTGCACGCGGTCCAGCGTCTGGTGGTACGGGGCAACCATGTGCGCGTTGCCGGAGATGCGTAGGCGGGAGGCGTTCGCGCCGCGAGCCTCGAGCCCGTCAATCTCCTCGAACAGCGCCTGCAAGTTCACCACCACGCCGTTGCCCAGAATCGGGGTGGCGTTCTCGCTCAGCACGCCGGCAGGCAGAAGCTTCAGCTCGTACTTCTCGCCGCCGACAACCACGGTGTGCCCGGCGTTGTTACCTCCGTTGGGCTTGACCACATAGTCGACTTTGCCGCCGAGGATGTCGGTGGCCTTCCCCTTGCCCTCGTCGCCCCACTGGGCGCCCACAATGACGATGGCGGACATGTTGACTCCTTATATAGGCAGTAATCCGCGCTTATTGTAGCGTGACCCGTATGCGGCTGATTCATTGCGCGTGCGCAACCACGATTACCCTCCCCGGTGCCGAGCACCACACGCTTGGCGAGGTGCCCTCGCGAAAGGAGCTACGCTTCCTCGACGCGGCCGCCAAGGAGATTCTGCCAGAAGACCCCACCCCCTCACTGGCAGAAATCCAAGCCTCGCCGAACGTCGCGCACATGGGAGAGCCCGGCCCGGCCCCGCAACAGCCGAACGAGCGCCTGCGCGTGGTGGTTTCCGGCTCGGACAAAGCACTGGCCGCCGTCTTGACCCGCATGATGCGCGGAGATTACCTGTGGGCGGAGGTGGCCTACATCCCGGTGGATACACACTCCCCCGCTGCGGTGGGCTGGGGTCTGGCCGGACTGAACACTGAGGAGCTGTGCGCGCTGGCTACCGACGGGCCGGTGACCCCGTCCCCGTGCGTTCGTACCGATACGGGTGACGTAGTGGCTGGTGCGGCCGCGATCTACCGGGACAAAGGCGACGAGGAGTACGTGGGCGAAATCGTCGTGGATTCGCAGCGCTTGGTCTACCGCAGCGGCGAAGCACCATCCGCTCGCTTCTACGGACAGTTCGGCGCGCGCCTCGTTCCGACGGCTGGCGCGCCAGGGATTGCGTCCACGCCGATCGTCACGCCGCTGGTTGCTACTGGGTCAGTATCAAGGCGCTCACCTGAACAGCTTGAGCGAATGTCGCGGAATGCGCTGCTGCGCGGTTTGACGCGTGGAGTGGGCGTGGCACCGGGCCAGACGGACGGGTCGCGGGTGCTCACCGGGCGCGCGCTGCAGTCCGGTGGCGAGGCCATCACAGTGGAGCTGGACGGGGTACGCCGCCCGCGCACGGTTGAGCGGGTGACTTTTTACCGACACTTGCGCGACATCCAGAGCGTGAAAAAGGCCCCCACCGACGACATGTGACATATCTCACATGGTATTTTCTTTACGCTAGCAGTGAGCGAGATGTTATCTCGCTGAGACATTGGACGGGCAAGTTTCTGGCGGCACATGTCGCCCGAATCTAACATTTCCGCAGGTCACAACATTTGGCTGGCGATTGTACCGAGGGTCCGTCGACATGTCACTCGTCCACCCGTTCGATCAGCGATTTTTGACCATCGCGCGCCCGCCAGCGCTGCACAATTGCCGCAGTCGCCTTACGTTGGATCTTGTTCGTAACGCAGCGAAGTACGCACTTCGCACAACGCGAAGCGAGACCGCCCCCGCGGTACAAGCGGTGGGTGGGAGCAATTAGTTAAACCCCAAGTAACAAATCCGAAGCACTAAGGAGCTTTTTAGATCATGGCTGAGACCAATCGCATTGAAGATCTTGCAAACGCAACCGCTTTCGACGTTGATGGCGACAAGGTAGGCGGCGTCCAGGACGTCTACGTCAACGACACCTCCGGCCAGCCGGACTTCGTCTCCGTCAACCACGGCCTGTTCGGCGCCGGCACCTCCATCGTCCCGCTGCGCGGCCACACCCTGCGCGACGGTGAGCTGCACCTCGCATTCCCGAAGGACCGCATCAACGACGCACCGGATCTGGACGAGAACGGTCACCTCACCACCGAGGACCAGGATGCGTTCTACCGCCACTACGGCCTGACCGAGACCAAGGACGTCACCACCTACGACACCGGCCGCCACGCCGCAGCAGGCGCTGCAGGGGCGGGTGCCGCAGGTGCGGCGGGCGCTGGTGCGGCCGCTGGCGAGCGCCGTGACGTTAAGGACGTTGAGACCGACACTGCC
>OJKZ01000526.1_pt1 | contig 14835 bp, 15 predicted proteins | sample 1596791 | NCBI WGS metagenome assembly OJKZ01 (sample SAMEA3904677, study PRJEB24821) | metagenome | biome: Builtin; feature: hospital; material: surface | place: USA | collected 2013-06-04 | reverse complement strand
TGTCACTGGTCCCCGATCGCCATGTGGTCATCGTCCGTCCAGAGTCAGTGGTCTATGGTGTGCCAGAGATGATCGCTCGCATCGATCCGGAGAAACCCGCTACCATGATTTCTGGTGGTTCAGCGACCTCCGATATCGAGCTCGTTCGTGTCGAAGGCGTTCACGGACCCCGCGACCTGATCGTGATGGTTGTGCAGTAACAGCACACCGTCGACTTTGCCCTACCGATCAGCGCATCGGTAGGGTTTTGTCATTTTGCCCCGCAACGGAAGGAACGCAGTGCGCATCTCAGCTTCAGTAATTGCAGCGCTCAGTTTGCTTGGCATGGCCGTCGCCACGCCTGCCAACGCGCAGCCAACTCCGGCTGTGCAGTGGACCAAATGCCCGAAAGAAGTCAACGATCCAACAGCGCAGTGTGGGCATATTGACGTCCCGATGCGGTACAACCAGCCGAACGGCGCGAAGATCCAAGTCGGGTTCGTACGCGTGCCTGCCAAAACCCAAGCTCGTCGTGGTGCACTGTTTACCAACCCCGGTGGCCCAGGTGGCGACGCCTACGCCTACGCCGCCGGCAATATCCTCGAGTTTCCGAAAGAGCTCAACAACGAGTGGGACATCATCGGTGTGCAACCCCGTGGCCTGCCCGGCTCGACTGCACTCGAGTGCGCAATTCCCGATGTGAACGATCCTGGCCAGATAGCCAAACTCACCGCTGACAGTCTGTTCAACGCGGGAGGTTTCAACCGCTCGGCTTGCCAAGGTGACAAGCCTGGCTACCCCGAAACCATCACCACGGAGAACACCGCACGCGACTGGGAAGAAGTTCGACGCGCTCTGGGCTACCAGCAGGTTTCTATCCTCGGTGTCTCCTACGGCACCTATCTTGGCTCCGTGTACGCGACCCTATTTCCACAGCACACCGACAAAGTAGTGCTTGACTCCGCCATGGACCCCACCCGCTCCTGGAACGGCATTGCCGCCGACCAACAAGCGGCGTACGAGAAAGCACTCAACGAATACTTCGCCTGGGTAGCACTCAATGACGCCAAGTATCACATGGGCAACACCCCGCTGAAGGCATACCAGTACTGGTCGCGCAAGGTCAGTGCACAAGCTGGCACCAACCCAACTGTCACTCCCCCGCCTGCACGCGTTGGTGATCTGCCAGCGGGCCTCGAGTTCGCCGGACAGGCTGGCGCGGACGCCATGACGGCAGTCGGGAAAACCCGTGTCGAAGGTGAAGGCGTCATCAGCCGCATGCTGAACCCTGGTGCTGTACAAGCTAAGTCGCCGCTCCTGCAGGAGACCCGCGCTATGCTTCCAACCCCAAAGATGTGGGACTACCTGGCAAGGTCCACAAACGGCACCCTGACCGCTGAAGAATCGAAGCAGCCGTCCAAGGAAGAGATTCAGCAGGCGGTGGATCAGATGATGGCGGTCGAGCAGCTGCAGGCTGCCCAGTGGTGCAATGAGAACGTTGTCCCCGGCGACCCAACGCTGCTCCCCTCATTTGCATGGTCACAGCTCACGGGAGACCCGTTTACTTTCTTCAACGCTTCACGCGGCTCAGGGTGGTACTGCAACGGGGCCGGCGCAGTCACCGGAATGGCACCTCTGAACGGGGCGGCATTAAAGACTCGCCCATTGCAGCTATCCGCGACCCGTGACCCCCAGACGCCGTACTCAGGCCACGGACAACTCGCCCGCAGAATGGGCACCCAGGTAGTCACGATTCACGGCCCAGGCCACGCACACTTCGGCACCGGCAATAAAGTTGTCGACGCCACCGTCATCAACTACCTGCGCACCGGCAAGGCCGATCGCACTGATGCACCAGGCTACTGGGAGGCCCAATAGCAGCTACTTTCCGCAGTCTTAGGCCAGTTATGTGCCAGGCATTTCTGGTGCTAAGATTGCGTCATTGCTTGCGTACAAGCAATGCGTCTCCGTAGCTCAGCGGATGAGAGCATCGGTTTCCGGTACCGAAGGTCGCAGGTTCGAATCCTGTCGGGGACACTTTTGTCGGGGACACACTTTCCCAAACTGGAATGAGCTGGCCGCGACTGACATCGACGACCCCGTTTACCGAATCGCCACCGAGGTCCGCGACAGCCTCACCGCAGTGATCGAGGACTTCATTACCCGCGGGTCGGTAGCCAGCCAAGGCGACCTTGCCACTAAACTTGGCCTACCCCGCTCGACGTTCTCCCGCTGGGTCCGCGGGACTGTGTGGCCGGACACGAGGACACTGGCATTGCTGGAGGTCGCGCTTGAACGACCTATTTGGCCTAGTGCTGCCGCTTCGGATTCTGACACGATCCCCGAAGCGTTGCGCGGGACCGACCAGTAGACGGTGTCCGAGAGTGAATACGGCGCTGGTTGGGGAACCTTCAACCGAGATGAGATTTTCTTGGAAATTGTGTCTGGCGTCCGGGAAGCGGCGAACTTGGAAGAGTACGAGGAGAATTTCCAGCAGTACGTCGAACTTGCAATCATCGAGGCGAGTGGCAGTTCTTCTGAGGTGACGTACGCACCTGTCGAGAAACTCGCCGCGCCGAATACGGTGTACCCGGATTGGCCACTTACCAACCGCGACACAGTACACCCGCAATACCGCGTGCTCCCGGACTACACCACGAACCTTCGACAGGAAATCGAGCGGAGTGTTCGACTCGGCTGGGCCCGTGACGAAGACGATTTCGCTGAAAGAGTCGGATTGCATAAGAAGTCTCTGCGTCGGATTCTGAACGGTGACGGCTGGCCGTCTGTTCAAGCGCTCGTTCAGTTGGAGTACCACCTCGGGCCGAGGTTGTGGCCGGTGAACAACAGGCGAAAGAACCGGCAGCGCCCACTTTGGCGGCGGTATCACGTCGAACCCTGGGAGTTCGACAACGGGTAGTGAATCCGTCATAGGGCCATGAAACTAAGTGAGGTCAACTTGCCCGGAAACATGTTTCCAGACCATTTCTACGATGAACTGGACTAATGTGTTCCCGATGTTTACCACCAAACTCTTCGTAGTTGGGTTTTACAGCACCCGACGACACGCTTTAAGCTGTGGATATGGGTTCAAAGGCGCCGGTATTCAGCTCCGGAACAGTCGAGAAAGTGGCCAAGCTCATCGGTGAGGTCTACTCGGGTAGGCAGATCACCTCACTTCTCCTCGACGTAAAGTGTGGGCGGTTCGATCCCGGAGAAGGGATCACGAAGTGGAAGCGAATTGACGAGGCCATTAGTCGGCAGCAGGTTGCCCAAGGAGACGGCCGCCCCCTTCTCGCGGTCGCGTGCAAAGCGGTCGAACCTGGCCGCCTAATGTCCGCGGAGTATCCCGAAGCTGCTGAGCAGTTGCATGCGGAGCTCGACACCGTCCTGTCCACCGAAGGCTACGGGCTAGCCTACGACGGGCGGGCCCGCAAACTGGCGCGTAAAGCAACCTTCGAAGAAGCTCGAAACAAGGCGTTGAGCTTGAGAGAGCACCTTCAAAAGCGCGGCTCTCACGAAGAAGTTCTCAAACACTGCCGGGAAGAACTTTTACAAGACGAATCGGACTACTACGAGCTCGTCTTCGAAGCTGCCAAAGGGTTGGAGGATCGAATCCGCCTGCTGTCTAACAGCACAATGGACGGACGCAATCTCCCGCAGAATGTGCTCCGGTCGAAAAATCGCACCGTTCCAATCAACTCCGGTGCAACGGAGACACAACGCAATGAGCAAGACGCCGTTGCACTTTTCGTTGAAGGCGTGATCGCCGGATTCCGCAATCCACAAGCCCATGAGACGAGGCTGAGCTGGACAGTGACGAAGGCGGACGCTCAGGACGTCCTCGGTCTGATGGCGCTCATACACCGGCGCCTCGACACCGCGGAGGATATTCTGCGCGGCGGGGGCGCTGACATTGTGAGCTAAGAGCCGTTGATGGCCTTGGAGACTTCGCTCGCCATCAGTTGAGCAATACCCTTGGCGTCGAAGCGCTCGCCCTGCTTGACCGTGACCCAATCATCGTTTCGGAGCGAGATGAGCGCCGAGGAAACAATGGGAGACCCGTTGATCGGGCTCGTCCAGGTACCACCGTCAACGACGTACTCATTATCAGGGGTGATTACGAGCCGCTTGTACCTGCCGTCGAAGTTCGTCGGCCGGGTCTCCGGTTGGGGTTTTCTCACTTTGAGGTCCTCGAACGACTCGGCGACGGTTTCGCGTACCATGTCCAGGTCGGTGGTATCGTGGACAGTGGACAACGTGAACCGACTCGACGTAGTAGTCGTTGCCAGAGGCCGCGAAGATGCGGACAGGTTTATCGAACTTCGCTGAGGAGAACGATCCGTCATCGAAAGTCGTGGCCGTCCCCTGCCTTAACGTGGTCGGTTAAGCCCGGAACCATGTACGCCAACGGCATGTTCAACAATGCCGTTGTCACACGAGTCTGCGCCTCGGAGTCCGTATCGACTTTCGTTGCGGGTTTTGGCGCGACTCCCTGTGCCGCCCCGCCCTTCTGCTTAGAAGCAGGGCCGGTGTACGCAGTATTCCGCACTCGCCGACCGTCCTTGGTCTTGACGAACTGCAAGTGTGTCCGACTCGGGCGGTGAGCGGTGTCTTTACGTCGTGGCATCGTTTTCTCCTTGTGCAACTCAGCTGGCGTGCCGGAGAAACTAGCCGGAGCTTCTAAAGTTCCGCGATGTAACTGTCGATCTTCACCCCCAGTTGAAGAATCCTTTCAGTCTCGACATTCAACATTTCGCGCAGTTCATTCGACGTGGTTTCTTCGCGAAACTTGAGCAGCGTGAGCGTAGCAGCAGACAATCCCAGTGCCGACTTGTAAGCGAAGTAAAGGGAATCAATTTCGAGCTTCGTAGGATTAAGATCAGCTACCACCAATTGAGAATAGGCTTTCCAGGTGTTGTGGTGGGTGTAACTGCATAGAAGGTCGTAAAGGTCGTCTCCGACCAGGCCACCGAGCGTTTTCTGCACAATCTTTGAGTAGCCAATTTCGTTGTGTTTTAACTCAGGAATGCCTTGTTTATTCTTCTTGATATAGCGCTCAACCACCGCATTTAGATCAGTGTAGGTGCCTTCCAGGCCTTTCTGCCGGTGATCTTTGTCCTCCTTGATACCTATTCGCAGGGCTCTAACGGCACGAACAGTCCGTATCTCTGGCGGCTCATCGCGGTTAAGAAAGATCAAGAGAGCGGAGTACTCCACGGCACTGCGAGCCAGAGGAGCCACTGTGGCCGGCGAAGTAAATTGATCCTCCATGAGTCGCCCAATGGTATGAACATGGGCTCCAGCAACTTGAATAATCCCCCTAGCTAATTCGTCAGGGATTCGAGCTACGTTGTCGACCGCGTCACCCAATTCCAAATTTACGGCATTCACAACGTCCATTCCCCAAGCTGGTTCAGCTTGCCCGATTAGATTTGAGACGTTGGCAAGTCCCGTGCAGAGGTTGAACATTTCCTGTTTTAGCTGGGCAATTCGAGGGTCAATGTTCGCCTCTTCGTTAATGGTCATCATGGCCTTCATTATGCAGGATCGGGACACCTTCTCTGCCCAGGCTCTAAGCAGGTATGACGCTATGCTCAGACAAGGACACCACCACCGGGAAACCCGTCTTACGGATCGCAGCGGCCCTCCGTTTCGCTTTACCTATGTCTGTGGTGCGCCCAAAGTAATCCGAGCCGCACTCGCTCCATACCTCGTAGCACCTGTCATGAACAGCATGTTTCCGCAGGTTCTCGGGGTTGATCCTCAAACGGGTACTGACCCTCCCGTTCCAAGACATGCTGCTCGAAGTGGTCCTCGGCAATCATCGCTCCGCGCTCCCACGGTGACAAAGCTCCAAACGGTGACTCTGCCTCCAGACACAGCAATCCGGTTGGCCGGTCTGTGCAACGGAGCAAGGTTTTCAAGAATGCCTGAGCGGCCTGCACGTCTACAGCAACATGCTCGCCGTCGGGTCCGAGAAAGCGGACGGTGCTCTCATTGCGCCGCATGAAAATTTGAAGGCTCGCCAGCCTGTCTCGATCAAGGTGGAGGTCAAGGTGCAGAAGCACTCTGTCGTTGTCTGCTCGGCTGTGCCGACTGGGGTGGTGGAGGTTCATGGGAGCACAGCCTGCCTCTGTGCCTCGGGCAGTCGTCAACCCCGGGGGCAAATGTTCTCTACTCACCAGCGCGACGTTTCAACCGCGGGTCGTCATCTGATTCGATCCGCTCCCACGTTGCCACGTAGACGGCGGCTTTCTCTCCCTGCGCCAAGCGTTCACCTACTTCACCGAGGGCGGCACGAGCCGACCAGTGGACGGACAGAAGCCGAAAGTCCTCGTCACGTACTTCGAGTCGGAAACCCGAGGCGGGGTACGTGTCGGTTAGCGCGTTGCCGTGGAGGGTATAAAACGTGTTGTGCGCAGCCTGGTCAGCCCAGGAGTCGCTGGGGCGTTGTGGTGGAGTCTCAGTCATGGAATGACAGTGTGACGTCGCCATCGGTTAACCGCCAGCACCGGGGATACATGTTACGACCGAAGATGCGACGACAATATGTTCGAATCGAGGCGGTTGTTTTCTTCGGGTTTGTCTGAGCTCCCCGCTACGATAAGACAGACAAGATCAATACCGTCCCGACGAACGAAACGAGGCAGCGAAGCGGTGGCCGGAACGAAGCAACTACTTGAGTTGACCTGGTTCAACAAAGACAAGGCACTAATTCCCAGTGAGGAAGGCAAGTACGCCTACGAGTGGGTTGACCCGAAAGACCCACGCTACTGCGAAACCCGAACTCTCGTCATTGATGAAGTCGTCACCGGCTCCCAGTCTCCAAAAGAGGAGGGCACCCAGTACTCGGAACGCGCTGACTTAGAGCCCACCTTCGACAACCTGCTCATTCTCGGCGAGTCGGGCGACGTGCTTGAGGCGCTGACTCGGGTACCTGAACTTCGAGAGAAGTACCTGGGGAAGGTCAAGTGCATCTACATTGATCCGCCGTTCAACACTGCCCAAACCTTCGCGAGCTACGAGGACAACCTCGAACACTCTGTTTGGCTGACCATGATGCGTGACCGCCTCATTCACCTCCGCAAACTGCTCAGCACTGACGGTTCGATCTGGGTTCACCTTGATGATGTGGAAAACCACCGCATGCGAGTGCTTCTGGACGAAGTATTTGGAAGCGGGAATTTCATAGTCAATATGATCTGGCAACGAAAAACTAGTGCTCAGAGTGACAATGGAATTATTTCAACCAGCACAGATTCAATCGTGGTTTATGCAAAGGACCGGTCTAAGGTTAAGTTCAACGGCTTGCCACGAACCGCAGCTAGTGAAAGCGCATACGACAATCCCGATAATGACCCGCGCGGTCCCTGGCGAGAAGGGGACTACAAGATGGATTCAGGGTCGATTTACCCGATCATTCACCCGAAGACTGGCGAGGCGATCTACCCTCCCGAGGGAACAATGTGGCGATATTCAGAGAAAACCCATCAGGAGAACCTTGCTGATAATCGTCTTTACTGGGGAAAAACTGGTGAGTACAGTTTTCCGAAGTTCAAACGGTTCCGTTCTGAGGTAAACGATTTTCGTATTCCCGAAAATCTTCTGCTTTCCGACGATGTAGACACGACGCGGAGAGCGAAGCAGCACCTTAAGGACCTCTTTAAGATTCGAAAACCGTTCGATACGCCAAAGCCGGAGCGTCTTCTCGAACGGGTCATTCACATTTCCACTGATCCCGGGGATGTCGTACTCGACGTCTTCGGTGGTTCTGGTACGACTGCCGCAGTCGCCCAGAAGACTGGGCGCCAATGGGTGACATGCGAACTTGTTGACGACACTTTCAACCGCTTCACTAGACCGCGGTTGGGGATGGTTGTTGATGACCAAGATTCCGGCGGGGTTACTTTCACAAACGAAAGAGAGCCAAAGACCGGTGTCATGGTTCCAGAAAAGTTCGATACGAAGAAGATGGAGGATGCAGCGAAACTCTTGCGCGCGGTTCGTTCGAAACAGAACCTCTCACCAGAGGAAGAAGCTGCGATCAAAGCCACCCTCAAACTCATCGCCACACGTCCAAGCACGGTACGGAACTGGCGCGGTGGGGGCGGCTTCAAAGTCGCACACCTTTCGCCACAATGCTTCGACTACTCACCCGAACTGAACCTCGTCACGCTTACCGAAGCGGCAACCGGGCCGACATTGGTCAACTCTGTGGCTGCGAACCTCAACTTTGCGCTTACACCAGACAACCGCCATTTCGATGGCAAGCGCGGTTCCATGTTCCTCAAAGTCATCGAGGGCCGCCTTGATCGCGAAAAAGTAGAGGAGCTGCTCACACACCTCAGGGAAGGTGAAGGCGCAACGCTTGCCGCCACGGAACTCGAACCGGGAGTTCGACAATTCGCGAGAACAACTGACCAGCCGTGCCAGATTATTCACATTCCCAACGACATCTTTAGCTACTCGGGCACACAGGAGGGCAAGTAGACATGGCACTTCCAATCGCACTTGACCAGGGTCTTATCGACACTATTGCGGCCGAGTTCGACCTGCGCGACCCGAACAAGCGAGCGTTGCGTCAACTCATTTTCAGCCTCACCGGCGACTTCGATCCACAAGAACCGATGGTCATGCACATGGCCACCGGAGCGGGCAAAACATACCTGATGGCCGCGCTCATCGAGTACTTGGCACGATTCGACCTCACGAACGTGATGGTTGTAGTTCCACCTTCGACGGTCCTGGAGAACAAGACCGTCCAGAACTTCACCCAAGGCTCGCTTCGCTACGTGGGTGGTTTCTCGGCCGCCCCTCAAGTCGTCTCCCCAGGAAACTACGGTGCATGGCGAGCCGGCCAGTCGGAGCTGTTCCGCGACACCGCCGACGGACCTATGGTCTTCGTATTCAACGTGACACAGCTCATCGAGCCCAAGAAGGCTGATGCTGCGGCGGGCACCGAGGACGGCATGCGCCGCAAGATTCGAGACCACCAGGAAGAAACCGGATCACTTTACGACCACCTAGTCGGCCTGGATGACCTCGTGGTGATCGCAGACGAGTCGCACCTTTTCGGCTCGTCCGCGAAGGCGTTCAACCAGGCGCTCAAGGACCTCCACCCCGCGGCAACGATTGGTCTGACCGCTTCTGCATCCGATACGGACCATGTCATCTTCCACTACCCGCTGTACCAAGCCATTGAAGACGGCTACGTCAAATCCCCAATGCTAGTGTATCGCGAGAACGGCTACCCGAAGGACTCCGCAGAGGAGCGCCAGCTCCTCGACGCGGTGTCACTACTGCGCAACAAGGAAGCGGCATATGAGGCCTACGGGGCGGCCAACTTCCCAGGTGAAGCAGGCGAAGCGAAACGCACTAAACCACTGCTTTTTGTGATCTGCGAAAACGTGGCCCACGCGGGCGAGGTGACAAAACTGCTTCAGGGCCCGGGGTATTTTGATGACCCGGAGGCAGTACTCCAGTTCGACAACAAGCACAACGACGCTGTCACTCTCAAGCGCCTAGACGAGCTTGACAGCCCGGACTCGACGGTGCGGGCCATCGTCTCTGTTGATCGGCTCAAAGAGGGATGGGACACCAAGAGAGTTGCCGTCATGTGCGCTCTTCGCGCTATGTCCTCAGACATTCTCACCCAGCAGACAATGGGTCGCGGCCTCCGGTTGCCGTACGGGGTGAGGACGGGCATCGCGGAGCTCGACCAGTTGGACATCTTGAGCCACAGGTCGTTCAAGTCCCTGCTCAAAGACGAGGACGTGCTGCGGTCATTCGGTCTCGGAGACGCCGCTCAAGGCGCAATCTCGGGAATGGACGTGAAAGAGAGTTTCCTACAAGGAGAGCAGCGGGTTCAACCACAACCCGGAGAGGACGGCCCAGGAGGAAACCAAACCACTCCAGATGCTGGTTCGACGGCGTGGCCAGGTCCCCAGGCCGGTGGTAACGATGCCAATACTGGACAGGCAAGCGCCTCTACCGCTGGGGAGATGACACAGGTCACCGGTGGTGAAAACGGCGGCGTGAAGTTCCGCAGGATCGGCGACGACGAGTCCATGCAGAACCAGAATCCCATTCCCGCGACGGTAATCAAGGTCAACCACGAGTTCGCAGGGAAAACCTTCCTGTTCCCCTCAACTGTGATGGCGAAAGCGACGTCACCGTTCCTCCTGAGTCATATCGACGACGAGGACATCATCCGTGCTGCGAAGCGTGTCTCAGACTCCAAAGAGGCGCTCACCCGTGAAGAAATTGTGGTGCGTAAGTCCAAGCTCGATACGAAACGAAGCGCCGACGCGGAAGTCGAATCAGCTCCCGTAGCGAAAGACACTGTCATCAAAGAACTAACCCGCCGCGTGTTTGGACTCGGTGTGGTTACCCAAGACAGGAAGAACGCCATCACCCTGGCTCAGTATGTTCTGCCGACATTCATGGCGAACTCCGGTATCGACCATTGGACGGAGAAGGCAAAGCAGTCCGCCGTAGACGAGCTCGTTGCCTTGGTCAACGCGAAATCAAAAGAGCACGCCAGTAGCCTGCAAACCGAAACGACCATCGTTCCGGTTGAACTGCCAATTGACGAGGTCGTGACCTTGCCGTTTGGCAAAGAGGTGCTCCAGCAACTCCCTAAAGACCAGCAGGCGAAGTTCAAGCCCCGCGAGTTCTACGACGGTTGGAACCGCGGCCTGTTCCCCGCTGCGAGTTTCGACTCGTGGGGCGGAGAGTACCTCCTCGCGCTGTTGTTGAACTACACCTCGGACATCGTGTGGTGGAAGCGCCTGTACGTTTCTGATCGTGCGTCGATCATGTATACCACCCGCGATACCTACTATCCGGACTTCGTTGCCCAAGATGCTGCCGGCACCATGTGGATCATCGAGGGAAAATCCGACAAGGGACGAGATGACGAGACGGTTCAAGCGAAACGAGACGCGGCCCGGGTGCTGGTACGCGAGCTCCTCAGCGAGGACGGCTTCGAGGGCCAGAAGTGGGGCTACGTCATTGCCTACGAATCGGACATTCGAGCGTCCGAGTCGTGGGAAGACTTGAAACGGAAGTCGAATTCGGCAGGATAACAAGCTCACAGAATCACAATTCAGAAACAGAAAGGTTCAGCTAATGCAGCCAGTGCGTAGGTCCAACGGAGAAGTGTGCGCTTGGATTTCGGAAGATACCCTTCGCGATCTGAGAGGAACTGTCGTTGCGTTCTTTAACAAGGAGCACGTCTTTTCAGTCCAAGGTCGGACACTTGGGCGCTTCCAGCGAGGATATTTCTGGGACATGCGAGGCCTGGCTGTGGGGTGGGTTGAGGGAGCGCATGATGGACCAACGACACCAACTCCTGCCACAGCACCATTCGAACCTTACCTTGCGTACAAGCCGTATCGACCATATGAGCCGTATGAGCCGTACTGGCCCTACCAATCTTTCTCGTGGTCTCCGTCATCGTGGGAATCCTTTGTAAGAGGGTAAAACGCGATGTTGCTCCCGGTTCCTGAGGGAGATTTGGACTGACGATCACTCCCTCGTGGACCGAATTTCGGTAGCAGACTTGATTAACCCAGGTAAGTTAGTTGTCGGAAACCTTCTTCACCCCCACTTCCTGGTGATTGCCTGTTGATGGAGGTTTGTTGGTCGATCGTAGTGCGGCACCTACCGCCCAGCCTGCTTCTCAACCCCCTCTTTAACCAGATCCACGATCCACTGAAAGTCATCACTCGAATCAATCTCATCGGGGTCAACTTTTACGAACGCCAGTGGACGGGCTGAGGCCGGTCGGCGATTGCGAATCTCATTCTTGGTTTCCGACATCGCAAACATCTCCTCTACACAAAATAGACAGCTCGGTATAGAGCGAGTTGAGTGTAGCACTCCAGCTTCGTCAGAGAGCGTTCACGCGTTAGAACTCCGGCGGAATCACAATCCAGGCCACGAGATAAAGAATCAACAAAGGTACAAACGCCGTAACGAGCCCGATGAGCACGATGCCGATTCGAACAAGTGCAGGATCGAGGCCAGCATACTCCGCGATTCCCCCGCAGACCCCGGCGATGTATCTGTCCACCATGGAGCGCTGCAGGCGCTTTGGGCTAGGGTTTGGCTGGTACTGGGGTTGGTTCATCGGGAAGGACATAGCGCCTCGCTTTCCTTTTGGTTATCTATGGAGTTCGGAATTGGTTTGAGCCCCAAGTACTCCTTGGAAAAACTTGGTCAGTGTCGGGATATCGTTGGGGTCGAGGTGGTCAAAGACGAGCCGCCGCACGCTTTCAACGTGGCCTGGTGCTGCAGCCTCCAGGCGACGCAAGCCGTCGTCAGTCAAGGTGACCAGAACGCCCCGGGCATCACCTGGACTCTTCTGCTTCGACACCAGCCCGCGCTTCGCCATGCGAGTGACCTGATGTGATGTGCGGGAACGGTCCCACTCCAGAACCCAGCACAGATCACGCAACCGCATCGTGTGTTCCTCGGCTTCTGACAGACTGACAAGCACCGAGAACTCTGGCGAAGAGAGATTGGAATCCGCCTGGAGAGTGTCGTCGAGAGCGCGGGAAATCTTCCGCGAAGTGGCAAGCATGAGCCGCCAGAGGTCTTGTTCGGCGTCGCTGAGCCAGTGTGGTGCGTCAGACATACCTCTCACTGTAGTAGAAATCTCAGTGCTCCCCAATCATGTTCATAGCATCCATCAATTAGTCTTCAGCTGCTCAATTTCGTAACGGTTGTCGCTGGACACGCCGTCGTAACGGTTGGGATAGCAGGTCAGCACAATGACCTGAGCATGCTTGCCCACCCTATTAAACAGTGCATTCATCAGCTGCAGGCGGTGCGGGTCTGTTGCTCCGAGGGCGTCGTCAATGACCACAGGGACCGGCGAGGCGCCGTCGCGGGCGACAAGCTCTGCTATTGCGAAGCGGGTCAGCAGTGCCAATTGCTCTTGCGCACCACCGGATAGCTCCTCGATCGGTAGTGACACACCCGCAACGTTTCGTCGAGTGATTTGTAGCTGGTCGTCCAGCTCAAATTCAACATCTCGGCCGAATAACGCCCCCGCGTACCCTTCCAGCGCCGCAGCGAACGGTGCCGCATAACGCGCATTCGCTTCTTCGCGGTAGCGTTGCAGCGTGTCGTATAAGAGTTTGGTTGCCTCGGCGCGACGCTTCGTGCGGTGGTATTCAGATTCGGCAGCATCGAGGGTTGCTTCAGCGCGGTCAACCTTTTCTGCGATGCCAGAGGCCATCTCGAAATAGCTTTTCAGCTCCGCGATGCGCTTGTCGGCCGTTGTGTAGCGGGCCTGCAGGTTTGCTAAACGGGTTTGAGCGCTCTCGAGGAGTGCCTGTGCCATATCTACATTCGCGTCCTCAGCCGCCGCCGTCATTTCATCCAGCGTGGCACGCGCGGTACGAAGGCTTTCTGCAGCGTTTTGCTGTGCCTGATCCAACTCTTCGGATGTGATGCGTTCCTGCTCGACGCGAAGCTCTTCATCTGCGTTATGCACAGCTTCGTCGTGCGCGGAAAGTTTTGTCTCCAGTACTAGCAGCGCTTGTTGCGCTTTGCGGTCTTGGTGTGGCTCCAGCGTGGCGGCAGCTACTTCTGCGTTATGTTGTGCCGCTTGCAAGGCTGCTTCGGCTACTTCGAACTCGCGCTCCGCTGCTTCTCGTTCCAACACCGTGGGGTTGTCGCCCAGGGTTGCTGCGTGTTCCGCGCGCAGCTTCTGCAGTCGCACGTGGCGTTCCTGGAGCGCAGACAGGTCCCTGCCTGCAAGAATATCCTCTCGACGCCGCTTCGCATCCTCCACGTCCTGAGCAAAAGCGCGGTGTTCGTCGCGCTTCGCACGCACTTCCGCAACGTCTTCGCAACCGAGCTCCGCGAGCACCTCTTCAAGCGCACGCTCTGCTGCCTCCACCGCGCCGTGTTCACCCACACTGTTGGCACCCGCGCGGTACGTGAGGTGGAATTCGCCGAATTGGAGAGTGGTGGCGTCGAAAAGCTCGATGGTGCGCTCCCCATCGACGTGTGTGGGAGCGTCATCGTGGACGAACGTGGCGTCTTCGGCACGCACGGTCAGCTTCGCGGTCGCCGCGGCGCGGATGGTGCGTTGGATTTTCACCTCGCTTGCAGCTTCCTCAGCGCGAGTCACGTCCGCGTCGGTGATAGGTCGGACAGGTGATTCGGAAACGAGCTTTTGGTATTCAGTCTGTGCGGCCTCGATCTGGTCGAGCACTGCCTGCAATTCTGTTAGCTCTTGCTGGCACAGGGCATACTCCCGCATGGCACGGGTACGACGTGCGGTCTCACGTGCTTTCGCCAGCTCGGTTTGGTGCCGCGTTAAGGCATCTGTGAGTGAAGCGATGGTTGCTACTTCCTCATCGTTGGCTTGCTGCGCGAGAGCCCTCTCCTTCTCGAGCGTGACGTGTTGCTCACGCAACTGCTCAAGGCGCTGCTCAAGCTTTTTCCTGTTTTCCACGTCTTGTGCGGCGCGTTGTGCTGTAAGCTCCGCGTATTTCACGGCTTCTTGCGCCGCCTGGCGCTGAGCGACGACCTCTTCGGCATGTTTCGCGGCGACTTGTTGGGCTTGGAGGTCCTGCTGCGCCTGGGGCAGCTCATCCTGAATCTGCTGCATTTGTTGCTGCAACCGCTCTACTTCTACGACTTCATCGTCGAACTTCCGCTTCTGTGTCACCAGTTCTTCATGCTGCTGGCGTGCGTTTTCGACCGCTTTCTGAAGCTTGTCGTAGTCGCCGCGCGCGCGACCCGTGGGGGTAAAGAACGCTGCGTATTCGTCGCTGACACGCTGCATGAGCGCGGTGTCATCGTACGCAGCTTCCTCTGCACTGAGTCCGGCAT